>Ga0116177_10000503_pt1 | contig 28681 bp, 39 predicted proteins | sample AD_STIC10_MetaG_FD_89750 | JGI IMG/M metagenome (GOLD analysis project Ga0116177, IMG submission 89750) | Active sludge microbial communities of municipal wastewater-treating anaerobic digesters from USA - AD_STIC10_MetaG | ecosystem: Engineered > Bioreactor > Anaerobic > Digestate | place: USA... | reverse complement strand
GGAGGCTTGAAATAACGCATTGCAGCGCGCTTATGCCTGGGACGGTGTTGGTGGTCATGATGGCTTCCTTGTTCCCTTGATTGCTCCCTTGGCGGTGTTGAGCACGTTCTCGTAGGCGTACTCGGTCGCCTCATCCGGCGGCAGTCCGTAAACCCGTCCACTTTTCGTCTCCAATTCTCTCGGCGGCATGTACTTTGAGATGGTGTGTAAGGCTCGCCAGAAACGGTCGCGCTCCTCCAGCAGCTTCCGAAGGGCAGCGGGCGACATAGGCTTGGTGTCGGTGGTCATGCTGCATCCAACTCGCCGCGCAGGGCGTCGGTGGCGCAGCGGACAATGGCCCGGCAAAGCTGCTCGAACTGAGACTGGCTGTACAACTTTGCGGCCTTCTTCGTCGCCAGCGGCTCGATACCGAATTCGGCCAGGCCGGCCGCGCTCAAGCTGATCGGGCTCAGGCGCTCGTTGATGGCGCCCAAGGTCAACTCGGGCGTGTCATCGGATGCACTTCCAACTGCCACAACGGGAGCAATGCCAGCGGCCACAGGCGCGGCAATGGTCGGGGCAGGTGCAAGGGGCTTTCCCGGGGCGGCATCTTTTTCTCGTTCTATCGCTTCCAGCGCGCGCGTTACGGCTGGCTTGGCGGCTTCGGCCAGGATTCGCTCGCGTCGGGCTGCTGCTTCGCGCTCGGCCGCTTCCGCCTGGGCCTTCTGCTGTTCCTCGGCCCGGATGCGCGCCCGCTCAGCTTCGGCCTTGGCCTCGGCTGCGGCCTGGGCTTTGCGTTCTTCCTCTTGTCGGATGCGCTCGCGCTCGGCCTCGATGCGCTGGCGCTCTTTCTCCATGCGGTCGGCCTCGGCCTGCTTGTGCTGGCTGATGCGCATGTGGGCCAGGGCTGCGAAGTCCTCGGCGCTCTTGGTGCCAACGGTGGCGTAATCGGGGAACAGGAAACCCCAATCGTGGCCGTCGGCGCGCAGGCTATCGCGGTTCGTGTGCATCCGCAAGGCCATTTCCGTGGCAGCCGCCTTCTGTTGTATCAACTCGGCGGTGACTTTCTCGGTCATGTTGTCGAGAGACTTCAGCCCCTTGACGCAGTGACCAAAGCACCCAGACATCGGCGCTCGGATGCTTCCTGCCTGTTTTGCGCCGAGTTTCAGGTTCAGATCGGCGATGTGATTGGCGAGATCAAGCTCGGCATACTTGGTGATGGCCAGCTTGCGGGCGTCTTTCTCGGCCTTGACCAGCTTGTCCAGGTCGAGCCGCGTGCGGCGCAGCTCGGCGGCCACGTCGTCGATGACTCGGAACGCATGCTCGATGCTCTCGGTCTGGGCGAGCGCCGCGTCCTTGGCCGCCTTCAGGCGGGCCTCGGCATCAGCGCACCACTTCACGGTCTTCTCCGCGTCTGCGAAGTCGGCATCTGTCACCAGGTTGCGATTGATCGCACCGATGACTGCCAGGGCATGCTCGCGGAACTCGGTGAGGTTGCTGGCCGTGACGGCGCCTGTGACCTCAAGCCGCAGGGCGGGCAGGGTTTCGGGGGCGTGCCCAATCGGGGCCTGGGCGACTGGCTCCGGCGTCCAGGCTGCCACGTCCTTGTCGTACTGCTCCCAGCCGGCGCGCAGTGCGGCTTCATCTTCCGGCGCCAGGTGGACAGTCAGCCATTCCCACTTGTCGCGCGTGCCATCGGTGACGATGAACATGCAAGCGTCTGCGCCAGACACCACGAGCTGCTGCACCACTTGCCAGCGGTCTGCATCCGGTACGCGGCCGTCGCGCACGTCGGCGGCCTTGCTTTCGTTCCAGCTCTTGATTTCGACGATGGTGGATTCGTCCATCGTGATCCCGTCCAGGCTGGCCGACAGATAACCATCGTCTGACATGCCGATGACTGGGAACAGTTCCTGTCCAAGCATTGCCTCGGCAATCGCGCGGGCCTGCGCCTCGATTTCGTGGCCGCGATCAAACCGCGCTTGCGTTGCCGCGTCCACGTCGGGCTTGATACCCGTGGCGCGCTCTTGCAGCAGTTGGGCGCGGGTCTTGTAGGGCGAGCAGGCCATCATGGCGCTGGCGTCGCTGGCGTTGCGCGCGGTTGCCCGGTGCTGGTGCCATTCCTGGGTGTTTTGGGTGAGTTGTAGGATTTTCAAAGCGTCGCTCCTTCTTCAACGACTTCGCCGGTCTCGGCGTCAAGCGTTGTCGGCTCGGCGGCCGGCATCAACTCCATGACGCGCTCGCGCAGCTCGGCGCGCTGTTCTTCGGTTATGGCGCCCTTGGCGGACACCATCGCAACGAGGCGTTCCTCGGTCATCTTTCCGCTGGAAATGGTCTTTGCCCATGCATCGACGTTCTTCTCGAAAGCGTCTTCGGGGTAGTGCGCTGGCGGCGCGGGCGGAACGACCTCGGCAGGCCCCATGTGCTTGGATTCGACAGGTGCGTCGCGGGCGGCGGTGGTGTCTTGGGCTTCTTCAGCGACCATCATTCCGCCGATGGCTGCCGGGTACACCGCCCGGACACCTTCGGCAATGCAGCGGGCGCGCAGCATGGCGCGCGGGTAGTTCTTCCAGTTGTCTTTGGAAGACAGGTGCGCGCGCTGGGCCTGCTCAAATGTCCATGTGATGCGCAGCGATCCGCCTTTGGGGTGGGCAAAAGTGGCATCGGCGATTTGGTCGGTTAGTTCGTGCCATTGCACGCTGCCGCCCATTTGCTGGAACCGGGCCATGACGCTGTGCGTCTTGCGGCAGGCTTTGCCCTGGATGATGTCGTAATCATGCGTGATGGTGGCCGGGTGCATGTTCTCGGACTGCGCGACCAGCATCAGGGCAAGCGCCTGCTCGGGGGTTTTCATCCCGAACAAGCCGGATTTGGCGACTGCGACGGCCATGGTCTGCAAGTCGCTCAGTTGGTAGGTGGCGAGGTCGTTGCTCATGATGTTTCCTTGGTCATTTGTGCCCACTGGCCGCCATCAGCGCCAGCGCCTGGGCTTGGTGGATTTCGGCGCGCGCCTGAATCGGTGCTTCCTGCAGGACGGCCGCGGTGTCTGCTGCCGCTTCGGTTTCGCTTGGGCCGGGCATGAAAACCACGCCCAGCACGAACGCCAGCACGCACAGCAGCAGGGTGAGCCAGACGGCCCAGTGTTCGGCGCGGGCGGTCATGTCGCGCCCCACAGCAGGGCCGCCGCAGCGCCCAGGATCAGCACGGCCAGCACGTAGAGCGCGCGGCTGCCGATGACGTGTGCGGGCCGCGCGCAGCGCTCAATGGCGTAGGCGTCGCGGATGCGCTTTTGGCGCGCCGTCTCGCGGCTCATGCTGGCGAAGCGGGCGGGCTCGGTGGTGCAGTCGATCATGTGGCCTCCGTGCGCTTTTCGGCGTAGCGCGGATAGATGAATCTGCGGAAGGGGCGGACACGTAACACTCCGTTCCGGCGGTTGCGGCCGACATTGCCGCCCTCGAACTCGGCCGCCCACGCGTAGCTCCCGGAGTAGGGGGTGCTGGTCCAGTACCAGCTTTCCTTGCCGAAGGTGTCATGCAGGTTCGCCGCGCCCAGCAGCAGTTCGCGGCGTGCCGGGAGGTAGAAGTCGCTGTGCTCGTCGCGGGTGTATTCGGTGGCCAGCTTGGCGGCGGGGCACTCGTTGCGCAGGCGCTGGGTGTTGGCCAGTCCGTCCCAGTCGGACAGATCGAGTTCGCCGTCTGGTTCCCAGCGAGCGCGGCCCACGTCTACCTCGGTGGCGACGATCATGCCGTAGATGGAGCCGCCACCGGCGCGAAAGTCGCCCCCGTAGACGCCGCCCTGGCCTTGCCAGTATTCGCCGATCTGCGGACGGCCAGCGATGGCCTGGGCCGCTACGGGCGCGGGTTCATCCTGCTCGCTGCCGCGCAGCAATGCGGCGATGAATGCGCTGGCCAGGGCGGGCGGCGCGGCATTGAAATTGAAGGTTGGGGTGTTGAGGGTGATGTGCATGAGGTGCTCCGGTTGGGGGAAAGAAAAAGCCCTCACGGGGAGGGCTGGTAGGGCCTGCCGGTCTTGCTCTTGCTGCGCGGCGCTCATGCCGGAACTCCGGCGCGGCGGGCCAGTTCGTCAAGCGCGGCGATGCGCGCCTGCGGGTTGACCGCCAGCCCCATCGCCAGCGCCAGCAGCTCGGGCGTGGCGATGTGCTGCGCGTTCAGGTAGTCGATTTCGAGCGCGCGGGCGTCGTATGAATAGCCTTTGTGCTTGTAGGCGGTGCGGCCGATGCACTGGCTGAACAGCCGGTCAGCGATGGTGTCCACGTCGCACAGCGCGAGTTAGGTGTCACGCCCAGCGCAGCGTGGATTGCAAGCCTCGCTCGCACAACGTCCTGCCTGGGGATAACCGCAGCATCGCTCAAGTATGCCAAGTCTCGATCAAACGCCATTTGTAATGCTTCCAGCAGCAGCGGTGCTGCGGCAATCAATTTCCCGTCTGCAATTTGGTTCATGTAGTGCGGCGTTACTTCCGCCACAGTCGCTCCGTTTTTGACATGCACCTGATTTGTTTCCTTGTGGTATAGCCACGGGCCAGGGGTGTGTTTCGCGTCCATTTAGTCCTCATTTGTCTAACCAATCAATCAACCGGACGCTTGCGCGCCGGTTATCTCAGGCGTTCGCGCGGGTCTTGTTCGGGCTCGTCGCTGTAGCGGGGCAGTGACGGGCCGGTGCCGGTGGGTGTGCCGGCCCATGCGAGGGCGGCGGTCATGACGACACCTGCTGCTGCAGCGCGGCCTGCTCGCGCAGATCGGCCAGCGCCGCCTCATTGCTTTCGAAGAAGTGAGGCACCCGTCCGACGCTGGCGAGGTAGATCATCCGGCCCGCTTGATGAGGGCCGTATTTCCGCTCCAGCGCTTGGCCTTGCTCGCCGGCCAGTGTGATCGCCCAGCCGGAGCGGCAGTGCGTGGTTTCGCAGGAGTGCCAAGCGCCCATTTCCAGTGAACCGCCAGTCTCGATAGCCCGGAGAATCTTCGCGTCCAGTGCCTCGATCACGGGCACATTAGGATTGCGCTCGCGAAAGCGTGCCGCGCGCTCCGCATAGCGCTCGGCGGCCGGCCGCGTGTCGCGCTGATAGGGTTCGGCTGGGCTTTCGGCGGTGACGCCTGTCGGCAGGTTCCTGGCGCCCGCGAGATCGGCGCCCGCGAGGTAGGCGTCCGCGAGGTTGGCGCCCGCGAGGTTGGCGCCCGCGAGGTTGGCGCGCGCGAGGTAGGCGCCCGCGAGGTAGGCGCCCGCGAGGTTGGCGCGCGCGAGGTAGGCGCCCGCGAGGTAGGCGCCCGCGAGGTTGGCGCCCGCGAGGTCGGCGTCCGCGAGGTCGGCGTCCGCGAGGTCGGCGTCCGCGAGGTCGGCGTCCGCGAGGTCGGCGTCCGCGAGGTTGGCGCGCGCGAGGTAGGCGCCCGCGAGGTAGGCGCCCGCGAGGTTGGCGCGCGCGAGGTAGGCGCCCGCGAGGTAGGCGCCCGCGAGGTTGGCGTCCGCGAGGTCGGCGTCCGCGAGGTAGGCGCCCGCGAGGTCGGCGCGCGCGAGGTTGGCGCCCGCGAGGTAGGCGCCCGCGAGGTTGGCGCGCGCCTTGGCCGCAGCCTCCAGCGCCTGGCGCATCGCTGTACCGCTGGTCTGCTGCTCAGCGGTGGGCTGGAACTCGAACAGCACCGCACCCGTGATGCGGTGCTTGATGACGATCTTGGCCGGTGCGGCCGTGGGGGCTTCTTGCATGGACTCTCCTTTGGGGCGCCACGCGTGGCGCCGTGGGCGAAAAAAAGCCCGCGAGGTGCGGGCCGTGGTGAAGAAAGAAGCCGCTGCCCCAGGGGGCGTGCCGGGGGAAAGCTTTGGAGGAGGAGGGAGGAGGAGACTCCCCGGCGGCGGCTGGAAAATGGTGGGGCGGCGCGTCTTTCTCAGACTGGCGCGCGGCGGTTCCTGCATGCCGGAAACCCGTGCTCGTGGCCTTGTCGGGGTTTACGTGCTCGGCACCACCCTTCACAACTGGCCGCAGGATCAATCCGCGCGGCATTGCCGCCCCGGAAAATGGTGAGCGCACAGGCATGGCCTGCTGATCTGATGCCCCGCGTGAGCAGGGCTGTGCGGCTCGCGGGCCGGACGATGCCGACCACTTCCCGCTGCCGGGCTGGCCCCAGCTTTGCTGATGAATATCAGCGCCCTTGCCGCGCTTGTTGCCGTGTCAGACGGCCCGCGCGGATTGGTCACATTGCTGTTCTTGGCAGTGCCCGCCTCACCACCGTCTCACGCCCGGTGGCCGCGCCCACTACCCATTGAAGGGCTGCCATCTGTCAAGGAATGCTTGACAGTTGATCCGCAGGACTCGCTGTGTTAAGGAGCTTCGGGCTCGGCGCGATCGCTTGGCCCGGTGCCGGTTTGTGTGCGGCATGGGGTGTAGTCTAGCAAAAAGACAGTGAACGTCAAGCAAAACGACAGAATTCATTGTAAGTATTTACCCTAGCCCGTCGCCCAGGCGCAAAAAAACCGCCCCAAAGGCGATTGGTTGGCGATGTTGATGGCCTACTTGACAGAGCCTAGCGTTTCGATAGAATCGATGGCATGGAAATCACCATCACCCCGGCGCGCCGACGCAAGTTGGCAGCCGACATTGGGGTTCATGAGCAGTACCTGTATCAGTGCCTTACTGCCAGGCGCGACATGAACCCGGCCGAGGCACGCCGCGCTGAAGTCACCACCTGCGGCGAGCTGACGCGCCAGATGCTTTGCCAGCGCACCTGGCGCGACATCTGGCCCGAGCTGGCCGAACCCGAGCGCGTGGCCTGAATGAAGCCCGTCACCACCCTCGAAGAGCTGGACGCGCTCGATAGCGACCTGATGCCAAACGATGCTGACCTGGCCGACCAGGAGCGCGAGCTGCGCATTCAGGCGCATGGCTTGCTGGTGCCCCCGTGGACTGACGCCGAAATAAACCGCTTCTTGTTGCGAGTCGGACTGTTCGATCGGCGCGGCCTGAGCGCGGACGCTGCCGAGATGATGGCTGCACGCTGCTTGAACCGCGACCGCGACATGGATGACCGGCGCGCATGCATCGAGTGCGCGCACCGGCAAGGCTCGGGCTTTTGCGCGGCCACCAAGTTGCCGGTTTTCCCAACTGAAATCTTTCACCGCTGCCACCGGTTCGGGTGGCAGGTTCCACGTCATCAAGGACAAGAATGAGCACTCAGTTGATCAAGTACGAGGCGGCCTGCCGCGCTTTGGCCGAATGCAAGTCGGTCGATGAAGTGAAGGCATGGGCCGACAAGGCGGCGGCCATGCAAGCCTATGGACGCATGGCGAAGGACAAAACGCTCGAAGTGGATGCGGCAGAAATCCGCATTCGCGCCGAGCGCCGGCTCGGGGAAATGATTTCTGCGCAGAAGTCCGACGGCGGGCTGAACAAGGGCAAATTGAAGCAAGGCCCCGTCCTCGTGTCAAACGAGGGCGGGAAACGGGCGCCGAAACTGGCTGATGTTGGCATCGGTTACGACCTGTCAAGCCGCGCCCAAAAGCTGGCCGCCGTGCCGGAGGCCGAGTTTGAGGCAGAACTTGCTGCCAAGCGCGAGCGCGACCAAAAGGAAGGCGCTCGCGTCTCCGCGAAGCTAGAAAAGGCTGGTGAGCGCGAGCTGGCGAAGGCCAAACAACCGAGCGTCAAAGAACCCGACAGCGCTGCCGACACTGGTCAATCTCTGGATGAGTTGATCGCTGAAATCCAAAAAGAAAACGAGCAGCTTCACGCCCAGCTCAAAGCGATGGAGGCTGAGGACACCAAGGCCGAGCTGCGCAAGGCGCTGCTCCAGCGTGATCACGCCATCCGCCAGCAGTCCGAGGCCATGGATCGGGCGGCCAGGGAGCACAAGGCGCACGCCTTCAAGCACCGGCAACTGATGCGCTGCGGCAAGGCGGTGGGCGAAGACGATCCCGACAAGATCGCGGCGGCGGTCGAGGCGTTTGCGCGCCAACGGAGGGTGGCATGACAAGCGTTGAGCTGCGCGACTATCAGGCGCGCGCTTTTGAGCAGGCTCGCGAGGCTATCCGCTCGGGCGCCAAGACGGTGCTCATCAATGCCCCCACCGGCAGCGGGAAGACCGTGCTGGCGTCGGCGTTGATGGAGATGGCGCAACGCAAGGGCAGCCGGGCAAACTTTGTCGTGGATCGGCTGTCGCTGGTGAACCAGACAAGCGCCACGTTTGCGCGATACGGGCTGGAGCATGGTGTGATTCAGTCGCAGCACCCGAACTATCGTCCAAGTCTGCCAATCCAGATTTGCAGCGTTCAGACCATTTCCAAGCGTGGCTGGCCAGAGTCGGATGTGGACATCTTCGATGAGGCCCATGTGCTGCACATGGCGCACAAGGCGCGCATCCAGCAGCGGCGCGCAGCCGGTGGGGTTGTCATTGGCCTGACTGCCACGCCTTTCACGAAGGGGCTTGGGACGCAATTCGACGCGGTGGTGAATGTGACCACGACGCGGAAGCTGATCGACGATGGTTGGCTGGCACCGTACCGCATCTTTTCGTGCGCAGAGCCAGACATGGCTGGCGTGACGGTGAAATCCACGGGCGAGTGGGACGAAAAGGAAGCCAGCGGCAAAGCGCTGGAAGTGGTGGGAGACGTGGTTGCCGAGTACCTCAAGCATGGCGAAGGCCGCAAGTTCATCTGCTCTGCTGTGGATACGGCGCACGTCGAGGAATTGCAACGCCAGTTCCTGGCGGCAGGGGTCAACGCGGCCACATACACGTACAAGGACCGCGAAGAAGATCGCACCGACACGGTGCTTGAGTTTGGCAAGCCTGACAGCGCGATCCGAGGGTTGATCACGGTCACGGCAGCGTCGCGTGGCTTTGACGTGCCGGATGTGTCTTGCGTCATCATGGCCCGTCCGCTCCGAAAATCGCTGGCGGAGCACATCCAGTTGTTCGGGCGCGGCCTGCGCATCAGCCCGGAAACCGGGAAGACGGACTGTATGGTGCTGTGCCACTCCGGCAACTGTGCGCGCTTTTTCGATGAGTGCGAGTCCTTCTTTGACTTTGGCGCGGGCGAGTTGGATGACGGAAAGAAGCGCGAGAAGCCCAAGCCGAAGGAGAAGAAGGAGCTGGAGCCAGTGAAGTGCCCGCAGTGCCGCGCCCTGCACAAACCCATGCCTGCGTGCCCGTGCTGTGGCCATGAATATCCGGCCCGGCAATCTGTTCAGCATGTGCCTGGCACGCTCAAAGAGCTGGTTGCAGGCGGTAAACGCAAGGAGTTGTCCGCGTCGCTGTGGCCGCAAGTCTGCGGGTACGTTCTGGAGCGCCGGGAAGGTGACGCTGCAAGAAGGCAGGCGCTGGCGATCTACAAGGACATGACGGGCGGTTGGCCGATTGGAGATTTCGATCCGGCACTGGCCGTTGCTCCGACCAATGAGGTGCGCAACCGCATCCGCTCGCAGCAAATCCGTTTTGCGCATCGTCGCCAGCCAGCGGTGGCTGCGGCATGAGCACGTTCGAGCAAGCCATGCAAGCATCCGGCCTGATCCCCGGCGCCATCGTGGCGGATGGGAAGTGGCGCAGGTGCAAAACCACTGATAAACCGAAGCGCCGGAATGGCGCCTACGTTTTGCATGCTGATGGCCGTGGTTACTTTCGTAATTGGGCCACTGGCCATGCCGTCAATTCATGGGGTGCTGACGCTGCACAAGTGCGCGTGCCAACGGCTGCTGAACTGGCCTCCCGCGAACTACGCAAGCGGCAGGAGCGTGAGTACCGTTTGCGCGCCATCCGGGCCGCCCGCGAGCAGTGGGCTCAGGCTAGCTCTCCCCGTGCGCTGCACCCGTATCTGGAGCGCAAGGGCCTGTCTTCTGTTGGCACCAACGGCCTGCGGGTGCGCGGCGATGCGCTGCTGGTGCCGGTGTTCTGGCGCGACCGTTTGATGAGCATTCAAAGCATCACGCCAGACGGGCAAAAGCGATTTTGGACGGGCGCGCCGGTCAAGGGCGGCGCTTTCATCATTGACCGTCCGCGTGCCGCTCTGACGGCGGTATGCGAGGGGTTGGCGACTGGCCTGGCCGTCTTCCAGTCTCTGCGCATGGCGCGGGTCATTGTGGCCTTTGACGCCGGGAATCTGATTCACGCTGTTGACCAGTTGCGCCCGGCGGGGAGCGTGGTGATCTGCGCCGACAACGACCACGCCACCCAAGCCAAGCGAGGCATGAACCCTGGTATCGAGAAGGCCGCCAATGCCGCTGAATTGATCGGTGCAGGGGTGGCGTGGCCGGAAGGGATTGAGGGCTCAGATTGGGCCGATTTTTTGATGGAGCTTGGCGAAGGCGCCGCGAGAAAGATGGAGCGGCTGATTCAGGCGAAGGCGCGGTATGTGACCTGAGGAACTTGGCGTTTCTCCCGCGCAAATGCAACTGGGCTTACATCGGCCAACAGGAGAAGAAAGATGGTGGCAGCGACTCCACTTAAAAAAACGTTACCGGTAAGCCGAACAGGCAAGGGTGCAATTCCCGACGAATCCGGCAGGGGCCTATTGAAGCAACACCTGAGGGATGCAGCGAATGACCGAAATACCCGCGCTGGATCTGGTTGCTGACCGCAAGGTGGTGAAAAACCACCCGGTGGAACTCCCTCCGATCCCCACGCTGTGGGGTAGGGGGCCACTGGGTGAATTACTGAGTTTCTTGAGGTAGCTGTGATGAGTATTGAACTGACACTGCGGTGGCCGCCAACTGCGCTTAGCCCGAATGCACGCCAGCACTGGGCCAAGCTGGCGCGGGCCAAGAAAGCCTATCGTCTGGCGTGCGCGTGGCAGGCCAAGGCCAGCCAGCAGTACCTTGGCAGCGATGGCGACGTTCCTGTCGCGCTGTATCGAGCATCGGGGGTGTTTTGATGCGGTTTGACGCCATCGCCTACCACGGCTATCCGGGCGGGCGCCCGGTTGGTTCGGTTCGCGCCGTAGAGCAAGGAGAGCCGGTTTGAGCCGCATCAAACTATCCAGCGAGCAAATCCTCGCCGCCCTGTCCGCCGGCCCCAAGACGATCACCGAGCTGGCGGGCGGCTCGCTCGCCTACAGCGTCCGCCGCCCGATCCGCGCGGCCATCGATGCGATGCTGGCGGCGGGCCAGGTGCGGGTCGTTGCGCTGGGCCGCGCGCGCTGCTTTGTGGCCGCCGAATGGCGGGTGACCGATGCATGGTTGGTCGAGTATTTCGGCCGCAGCATGCGCCGCGAAGGATCGCACCTGGTATGGGAGGGCTCTTGGGATCAGTGGCACCGCGCCGTGCTGCGCATCGACGGCGGGCGCTACGACGTGCGGCGCGAGCTGTACCGCATCCGCACCGGCAAAACGCTGGGTAAGCGAGACACCGTGCGGGCCAAGTGCGAGCACGAAACCTGCATGGCGCCGGCCTGCCAGGTAGTGCACAAGGCCAAGGGCAGCAATGGGCCAAAACACAGCGTTGCCACCAAGGCCAAGCTGGCTGCAGCCAAGCGCGATCGGTCGAAATACGGTTCCGATTTGGTGGCGCAGGTGAAGGCCAGCACGAAGAGCTACAAGCAAATCGCGCGCGAAACGGGAATGAAGCTGTCCACGGTAGGCGCGATCAAGGGCGGGCGTCTGTGGAAGGACTACAGCAGCCCATGGGCCGGATTGTGGGCGCGATGAGTCTCGAAGAGCAACGCCACAGATGCGAAGTGCGCGAGCTTATCCGCGCGGCGAAAGACCCGCAGCATGGCCGCGCCTGGGTGCGCGCCTACCTGGGCGACAAGCGGGTCGATGGGCGCCGGGAGCGGCTGCGGGCCGATTTGAATGAGCAGTTATCGCGTGGCAATACTGGGGAGGATGGCGAATGGCACGACTGAATCGCTCGCGCGAAAACCCGATTGCCCGCGCCGTGGCAAAGCAGCGCATGGGCGCCCTGCTGCGCGACATCGCCATCAAGGCGCACCTGACGGCCGATGGTGCGGTTGACCGGGACTTGCTGGCGAACTTCGTGTTCGTTGTCGGCCTGGGCGCGGAGGTGTCGATGCAACTGCCCGACGTGGAGCGCACCAAGCGCTTGCACGCGGCGCTGCGCACCTTGCTTGCCATGTCGGTTGACGGTGGCAGGTGGCAGGCGGGGCAGACCTCGCGCATGTACGCGCTGGCCAAGGAGGCGCAGACGCTGGCGATTGACCACGTTGGCCTGGGGATGGGCGTGAGCTACGGCGCGTCTGTGCTGTCGCAGCGGGTGAAAGATGGCGTGGCGACGATGGCCGATGTGGTTGGGGTGGAGATTTACGCATGATCGTGATGGGCATAGACCCCGGCCAAGCCACCGGCACGGCGCTGTACCGCGATGGCGCGCTACGGGCACTGCGCACAGTGGCGCCGGTCGAGATTCAGGCGCTGATCCGGGAGGTGGTGCCAGACATGGTGGTGTTCGAGGACAGCCGCCTGCAGTCCCGGATCTGGGGCGCTCGCGTCAAAACGACGCTGGGCGCCAAGCTCGCCACGGCGCGCAGCCTGGGCCAGGTGGACGCCTGGTGCAGCTTGATCGTGGAGCTGTGCGACGAGCTGCGCATCACGGCTCATGGCATCAGCCCCAAAGACAAGGGGCCGAAGTTGGACGCTGCGGCGTTCCGTGCGGTCACGGGCTGGGATGAGGCCAGCAACCAGCACTGTCGTGACGCGGCGATGGTCGCTTGGCCGTACCGGAGGGCTCATGGCTGATCGCATCACCCTGCGTCTGTGGGACGCCCAGCAGGCCCGCCAGCCATTCGAGAACGCTTGGAAGGCGGCCAAGTCGCTGCTTATCGCAGGCCATCGGCTGGTTCTGGAGGTGCGGCCCGAGACGCGCTCCGACAAGCAGAACCGCCTGCTGCACGCCATGTTGGGCGACATCGCTGCGCAGCTCGAATGGGCCGGCGCGCGACGCGATCCGGAGGTATGGAAGCGCCTGCTCACGGCTGCGTGGCTTCGGGCGCGCGGTGAGTCGGTGGAGATTCTGCCGGCGCTGGACGGCCACGGGGTTGATGTGGTGTTCCGTCGCACCTCGAAGCTGACGCGGGCCGAATGCGCGGAGCTGTGCGATTTCATCGCGGCCTGGGCCGTGGATCGCGGCGTGGAGTTCAGGGACGCGCAGCAGTGGCAGGTGGACCCGGAGACGGGGGAAATCGCATGCTGAACAGAATCGCCCCCAAAGACCGCGAACGCCTGGCCAGGGTCAAGGCGTGCCCGTGCAGCGTGTGCGGCGCGCCTGGCCCCAGCGAGGCCCACCACATCCGCCAGCACGAGCAGTACCTGTGCGTCGCCCTGTGCGCGGATTGCCATCGCGGCAGCCTGCTGGGTCTGCATGGGCAGCGCCGGGCCTGGACGCTGCGCAAGATGGACGAATGGGACGCGCTGGCGGTGACGCTGCGCAATCTGGAGAAGCTGTGAAAGAAGCAGTTCGGATCAACGAATGCGGGCGCCGGATCGGCGAGAGCCACCACCGGGCGGTGCTGACCGATGCGGAAGTGGCGAGGCTGCTGGATGACCGCGAGGCGGGCATGTCCCTGGCTGCGCTGGCGCGCAAGTGGCGGATCAGCAAGTCGGGCGTGAAGGGGATCGTGGATGGCTCCCGGCGCGGCCAGGTGGGGCCGACCGTCAATCGGCCGCCATCGCAGCGGGAGCGCGTGCGGGCGTGGGTGAGCCTGACACTGGCCGAGCGGTCCAAGCTGCGCAGGCTGGGCGGCTCGAAGTTTGTGCGCCGCGCGCTGGAGGCGATTCGTTGATGCGCACCATGGCTCACTCGGGGGGGTTTGCAAATCTGATGCGCACCCGGTTGCATTTGATGCGTACAGGTGTGCGCGTGATCTCTGCGCGCGCTGGTGAAATAGCAACATGACGCTGACCCCGAAGCAGGAGCGATTTGTCGCGGAATACATGGTGGACCTGAATGCCGAGCAGGCCGCCCTGCGTGCGGGCTACAGCGCGACTACTGCGCGGCGCGGCGTGCTCCTGAGCGATCCTCGCGTGCAGCGCGCGATGGCAGAGGGCCTGAAGGCGCGGGCCGATCGCACCCAGATCAACGCGGACTGGGTGCTCCGGCGTCTTGCAGCCATGGCTGATGCGGACATGGCCGACCTGTGCGGCCCTGACGGCGGCATGCTCACGGTCGATCGGTGGCCCGAGGTGTGGCGGCGCGGCCTGGTGGCTGGCGTCGAGTTCGCCGAGGAGGTGGGGCAGGATGGCGAGGCGGGGGCAACCTTGCGCAAGGTGAAGCTGGCTGACCGGCTGAAGGTGCTGGAGCTGATCGGCCGGCACGTGGATGTGGGCGCGTGGCGCGACAAGGTGGATGTGAACGTCACGTCCACGCTGGCGGACCGTCTTGCAAGGGCGCGAGCGCGTGGCGGCTGATGTGGATCAGGAGGTCATCGACCTGGCGGCGGGCTGCGACAAAGACCCGCTGCGCTGGGCACTCATGGCCTACGACTGGGGCGCGGGTGAGCTTGCAGACTACGACGGGCCGCGTCGATGGCAGCGGGAAGCACTGGACGAGATAGGCCAGGCGCTGCGCGATCCTGCCCGGCGCTTCAATCCGATACTTATCGCGCGCGCATCAGGACATGGTATCGGCAAATCGGCATTTATCGGCATGCTGACCAACTGGTCATTAAGCACCTGCGAGGATTGCAAGGTGGTGATCACGGCCAACACCGACACGCAGTTGCGCACGAAGACCTCGCCCGAAGTGGGCAAGTGGCAGCGGCTTTCGCTCACGTCGCCCTGGTTCGACGTGAACGCCACCAGCATTGCGTCGCGTGATGCGGCGCATGCGAAGAACTGGCGCGCGGACTTCGTGCCCTGGAGCGAGCACAACACCGAGGCGTTCGCCGGCCTGCACAACAAGGGCAAGCGCATCGTGCTGGTGTTCGACGAGGCGTCGGCCATCGCGGACAAGGTGTGGGAGGTGGCCGAGGGTGCGCTGACCGATGAGGGGACGGAGATCATCTGGGTGGCGTTCGGCAACCCCACGCGCAACACGGGCCGCTTCCGCGAGTGCTTCCGGCGCTACCGCCATCGCTGGCTGGGCCGGCAGATCGACAGCCGCTGCGTGGAGGGCACGAACAAGGAGCAGATGGCCAAGTGGGCGGCGGACTACGGCGAGGACAGCGACTTTTTCAAGGTGCGGGTGCGCGGCATGTTCCCCAGCATGTCCAGCCGGCAGTTCATCGGCGAGGCGGACGTGACGGCGGCCTATGGCCGGCACCTGGCCGAGGGCCAGTACGCGTTCGCCCCTGTGATCCTGACCGTCGATCCGGCCTGGGAGGGCGACGACGAGCTGGTGATCGGCATGCGCCAGGGGCTGATGTTCCAAGTCCTGCACCGCATGGCCAAGAACGACAACGACCTGGTGGTGGCGCAGATCGTGGCCCGGCTAGAGGATGAGCACAAGGCGGATGCGGTGTTCGTCGATGCCGGTTTTGGGACGGGCATCGTCTCCGCTGGCCGGGCCATGGGGCGCGGCTGGGTGCTGGTGTGGTTTGCCTCGGCCTCCGGCGACGTGGGTTGTCTGAACAAGCGCGCCGAGATTTGGAAGGCCATGCGCGACTGGCTGAAGGAGGGCGGCGCCATCCCCGAAGACCCGATGCTGCGCGACGAATTGCAGGCGCCCGAGATCGTGCCGCGCCTGGACGGCAAGCTGCAGCTTGAGTCCAAGAAGGAGATGAAGGCGCGCGGCGTGCCGTCGCCGAACCGGGCGGATGCGCTGGCGCTGTCGTTCGCCTTCCCGGTGCAGCAGCTCACCGCCGGGGAGCGGGCAGCGCGCGAGCTTGGGATTGAATCCAGGCTCAAGGGCTTCGACTACGACCCCTTCGCCTGAGCGGTGCGCGTGACGCGGCGCGCACGCAGCACCATGCGGGGCATGCACATCCGCCCCGCGACAGACGATGACCTGGATGCCTTGGTAGCCCTTGGTCATCGCTTCTTTGCCTTCTCCCGCTTTGCTGATTTCGTGAAGTTCGATGCCAGCGCGGCGCGAGCGTCGCTGTCTCGGCTCAAGGAATCAGGCTTGGTGCTTGTTGCAGAGGCAGCAGACGGGCAGATCGCCGGGGGCATCGCCGGCCTGCTGGCCCCTGTCTGGTTCAACCCCAGCGCATGCATGGCTGCCGAGCTGGGCTGGTGGGTGGATGAGGCGTATCGGGGCTCGTCGGCCGGGGTCAAGCTGGCCAAGGCTTTCGAGCAATGGGCACGGGAGCACGGCGCAGTGGCCGTGAGCATGTCGGATTTGGTAATCAGTGGTGCAACACCAGCGGGTCAGCTCTTCGAGAAGCTGGGCTATCGCGTGGTGGAGCGCTGTCAAGTAAAGGCGGTGTGAAGTGGCGGCATTTTCCTCAATCGCAGCGGCAATCATGGCGGCATCGGCCGTCGTGGGCACGGCCGCATCCATCGACGGCGCGCGGCGCCAGAAGAATCAGGCCAAGGACGCGCAGGAGGCCGCTGCCGCGCAGGCCAAGCAGGCGGCCGAGCAGGCGGCCAAGCAAGCCGAGGACGAGGCCAAGGCGGCGGATCAGGCGTTCAACCGCACCAACCAGAAGAAGCCCGCCGCCGCCAACGCCCTGCCGGGCGGCGGCTCGACCATGCTGACCGGGCCGCAGGGCGTGGATCCGAACGCGCTGACGTTGGGCAAAAGCACGCTGCTGGGCCAGTGATGCTCGACGCCACCGCCCGCACGCGCATCCTGCGCCGCAACGAGGCTCTCAAGTCCGAGCGCTCGTCCTGGGTGCCGCACTGGCAGGAGATCGTGCGCTACATGAAGCCGCGCGCCGGCCAGGCGCTGCAATCGGCGGAGGCGAACCGGGGCGAGCGCAAGGATCAGAGCATCATCGACAACACCGGCGTCCTGGCGCTGTCCACGCTGGGCTCCGGCCTGCACGCGGGCATGACCAGCCCCGGCAATCCGTGGTTCCGGTTGACCACCAGCGACCCCAAGCTGGACGAGTCCGCGTCCGTCAAGCAGTGGCTGCACGACGTGGAAGAGCTGATGCGCATGGTGATGGCGCGCTCCAACACCTACCGGGCGCTGCACACCTGCTACGAGGAGCTGGGCGCCTTCGGCACCTGCGCCACCGTGGTGCAGCCGGACTTCGGCGCCGTGCTGTCGCACCACCCGCTGACGGTGGGCGAGTACACCATCGGCAGCGGCAACGGCCAGACCGTGGACACGCTGTACCGCGAGTTTTCGATGACCGTGGAGCAGATGGTGCGCCGTTTCGGCCACGCCGCATGCTCGCAGGCCGTGCGCCGGCTGCATGACGAGGGCCGGTACGACGCCTGGGTGCCCGTGGTGCACGCCATCGAGCCGCGCCACGACCGCGACACCCGCAAGCGCGACGCGCGCCACATGGCCTGGCGCAGCGTGTACCTGGAGCCCGGCGCCGAGGGCGACAAGGTGCTGAGCGAGAGCGGCTACCAGGAATTCCCGGCGCTGTGCGCGCGCTGGCGCACCTATGGGTCGGACATCTACGGCGCCAGCCCGGCCATGGACGCGCTGGGCGACGTGAAGCAGCTCCAGCAGCAGCAGCGGCGCAAGAGCCAGGCCATCGACTACATGACGCTGCCGCCCCTTCAGGCGCCGACCATGCTGAAGAACCAGCGCGGCAACATGCTGCCCGGCGGCATCACGTTCGTGGACCAGCCCGGCACGCAGCAGGCCGTGCGCAGCCTGTTCGACGTGAGCCTCAACCTCCAGCACCTGCTGCTGGACCTGCAGGACGTGCGCCAGCGCATCAACAGCGCGCTGTTCGTGGACCTGTTCATGATGATCGCGCAGCGCCGCGCCGACGATCCCTCCATGACGGCCACCGAAATCCTGGCGCGCCAGCAGGAGAAGATGCTGATGCTGGGGCCGGTGCTGGAGCGCCTGCACGGCGAGATGCTGTCCCCCCTGGTCGAGGTCACCTTCGCGCGCATGGTCGAGGCCGGCATCGTGCCGCCCGCGCCGCCCGACCTGCAGGGACGGAACCTGAACGTCGAGTTCGTCTCCGCACTGGCCCAGGCCCAGCGCGCCACGGCCACCGGCAGCGTGGATCGCTACGTGATGGCCCTGGGCCAGATCGCCGCCGTCAAGCCCGACGTGCTGGACAAGCTCGACGCCGACCAGTGGGCCGACTACTACGCCGACCGCCTGGGCGTGCCGCCGCAGATCGTGGTGGCCGGCGAGCAGGTGGCGCTGATCCGCCAGCAGCGCGCCCAGCAGCAGGCCGCGATGCAGCAGGCGGCCATGGCCGAGCAGGCGGCCGGCGCCGCGGCCAAGCTGGGCGGCGTGGACACCAGCAAACCCAACGCCCTGACCGACCTTGCGCAGGCCGCGCAGTAGGGGGGTGCGCGTGACGCGCGCGGGCCGCCGGACACTGCCGGGCATGGACGAAAACGAGCTGAACGAGAAGGCGCAGCAGGCCCGGGATCCGGCGCTGGACGACTTGCGCCGGCTGCTGGCCGACCCGCACGGGCGCCGCGTGGCGTGGCGGCTGTTGGGGTTGGCGGGCGTTTTCCGGATCAGCTACCTGCCGGGTCTGGACGCCGCGACCGTGGCCTTCCGCGAAGGCGAGCGCAACACGGGCCTGAACCTGTTGAACGACCTGCTGGCCGCCAGCCCCGGCGGCTACGCGCAAATGATCCAGGAGAACCAAGACGATGGCCGATGAATCGCTGATGACGGCGCCACCACCCGCGCCCGCCGCCCCCGCACCGCCTGCCGCCGCGCCGGTCGCCGCGCCGGTCGCCGCTCCAGCCCCGCTGGCGGGCGCACCCGCGCCCACCGCTGCTCCGGTGCCGGCTTCCGCTGCTGCCGCTCCGGCGCCCGCCGCCCCGCCCGCTGTTGCCGCGCCGCCTGCCGCCCCCGAGAGCTACACGTTCACCGCGCCCGAGGGCCACGAGCTGGACAGCGCCACGGCCGACGCCTTCGCCGGTGTCGCCAAGGAGCTGGGCCTGACGCAGGACGCCGCGCAAAAGGTGGTGGACAAGATGGCGCCGCATCTGGCGCAGCGCCAGGCCGAACAGATCAAGGCCGTCCACGAGCAGTGGCGCGAGCAGTCCACCGCCGACAAGGAATTCGGCGGCGACAAGCTGGCCGAGAACCTGGGCCTGGCCAAGAAGGCGATGGACACGTTCGCGTCGCCCGAGCTGAAAGCGCTGATGAACCAGACCGGCCTGGGCAACCACCCGGAGGTGATCCGGATGTTCGTCAAGGCCGGCAAGGCGATCAGCGAAGACAGCTTCGTGGCCGGCAAGGCCGCGCCGCCCGCCAGCGGCGACGCCCGCCGCCTCTACACCGCGTCCAACATGAACCCCTGAAGGAGCAACGATGCCCGTCCTCAACACCACCAACCCCACCCTGGCCGATGTGGCCTCGCGCCTGACGCCGGATGGCAAGGTCGATCCGCAGATCGTCGAGATGCTCAAGGAGACCAACGAGGTCCTGGAAGACATGACGATGATCCAGGCCAACGGATTCACCGAGCACAAGACCACCGTGCGCACCGGCCTGCCCGTCGGCACCTGGCGCAAGCTGAACTACGGCGTGCCGCCCGAGAAGTCGCGCACCGCGCAGGTCAAGGACAGCATGGGCATGCTGGAGACCTACGCCGAGGTCGACAAGGCCCTGGCCGATTTGAACGACAACAGCGCCGCCTGGCGCCTGTCGGAAGACCGCGCGTTCGTCGAGGGCCTGAACCAGACCATGGCGCAGACCCTGTTCTACGGCGACTCCAGCCTGGACCCCGAGCGCTTCATGGGCCTGGTGCCACGCTACAGCTCGCTGGCGGCCGAGAACGGCCAGAACATCGTCGATGCCGGCGGCACGGGCAACGACAACGCCAGCATCTGGCTGGTGGTGTGGGGTCCGAACACCTGCCACGGCATCTACCCCAAGGGCAGCTACGCCGGCTTGCAAAGCCGCGACCTGGGCGAGCACACGCTGTTCGACGCCGCTGGCGGCCGCTACCAGGGCTACCGCACCCACTACAAGTGGGACCTGGGCCTGACGCTGCGCGACTGGCGCTACGCGGTGCGCATCGCCAACATCGACGTATCCGACCTGACCAAGAACGCCAGCGCCGGCGCGGACCTGATCGACCTGCTGACGCAGGCCGTGGAGATTCCGCCCAACCTGGGCATGGGCCGCGCGACCTTCTATGCGCCGCGCAAGATTCGCAGCTTCCTGCGCCGCCAGATCACCAACAAGGTGGCCAACTCCACGCTGACCATGGACACCGTGGCCGGCAAGCAGGTGGTGGCCTTCGACGGCGTGCCGGTGCGCCGCACCGACGCGCTGCTGCTGACCGAGGCCCGCGTGGTCTGAACCCAAGGAGAGACGCATGTACATCGACAAATTCTTGCAGGTCAGCGACGCGCAGACCGTGACCGCCAGCGCCGCGTCCACCGACGTGATCGACTTCGGCCAGGGCAACCCGAACACCGGCATGGACGATCTCACGAAGATGGTCATCACGGTGGACGAGGGTGCCACCGCGGCCGGCGCCGCCACCATCACGTTCGCCGTGCAGGACTCGGCCGACAACGCGACCTGGGCCGACGTGGTGGCCACGGGCGCCACGCCCAAGGCCGCGCTGGGCGCCGGCCAGCAGGTCGTGCTGCCCATGCCGACCCGGCTGCGCCGCTACTGCCGCGTGAACTACACCGTGGGCACCGGCCCGCTGACGGCCGGCAAGTTCTCGGCGCAGGTGGTGACCGGCGTCCAGCAGAACACGCCGTACCCCGACAGCCCGCGCATCGCCTGACCGGAGCCGCCGCCATGAAAGTCATCGCATCCAAGCAGGGCTACCACGGCGCGCTGCGCGCCCCCGGCGACGTGTTCGACGTGCCCGAGGGCCAGCGCGCCACCTGGTTCGAGCCCGCCGCCGCGCAGGAAGAGAAGAAACCGCCCAAGCGCGAGAAGCCCGAACCGCCCCTGGCCTGATTGTCTCCATTGGTTGTTGCGACCAATTTTGAAGGGGCATCGCGCCCCTTCTTTTTCGTGAGAAGCGCATGACCCCTACCGTTGACGTGTGCAACCTGGCGCTGTCCCACATCGGGCAGGCCGCGACCATTTCGGCCGTCGACCCGCCCGAGGGCTCCGTCTACGCCCAGCTCTGCGCCAACATGTACCCGCTGGCGATGGGCGCGCTGCTGGAGTTCCACCCCTGGGGCTTCGCCACCCTGACCGAGGCGCTGGCACCGCTGGCCGAGACGCGGCCCGGCTGGGCCAGCGTGTTCGCCGAGCCGGTGGCCTGCCTGCGCATCTGGCACCTGAGCGAGGCGGCGGACGGCCCGCCCGTGGACTACGAGCGCCAGGCCGGCGCGGTGAGCCCCACGGTCATCTGCACCCACGCGGCCACGGCGTTCGCGCGCTACACCCGCTCCGCGCCCATGCCGCAGGTGCTGCCGCCGCTGTTCAGGCTGGCGCTGTCGTACTGGCTGGCCTCGATGATCGCCGGCCCCATCATCAAGGGCGACACCGGCGCCGGCACGGCCAAGGCCCTGTTGCAGGTGGCGCTGGCGCAGGCCGGCAAGGCGGCCGAAGCGGACGCCAACCAGGGCCGGCAGACCGCGCCCGCGCACGTGCCGGCGTGGATCGCGGGGCGCGCCTGATGGCCACGCAACGCCTGTATTCCCGCAGCTTCGCCGGTGGCGAGGTGTCCAAGGAGATGTGGGGCCGCATCGACGACGGCAAGTACCAGACCGGGCTGGCCGAGTGCGTCAACTTCATGGCGCGGCCCCAGGGCGCGGTGGAGAACCGGCCCGGCACCACCTTCGTCGCCTTCGCCAAGTACAACGACCGCAAGGCGCGGCTGATCCCGTTCATTTTCTCGATCGACCAGACGATGGTGATCGAGCTGGGGCACCACTACATTCGCTTCCACACGCTGGGCCAGACGCTGATGGACGGGCCGGTGCCCTACGAGATCGCCGCGCCGTGGTCGGAGGCCATGCTGATGGACGTGCACTACGTCCAGTCGGCCGACGTGGTGACCCTGGTGCACCCCGGCGCGCCGCCGCACGAGCTGCGCCGCCTGGGCGCGCTCGACTGGCAACTGATGCCCATCGACTTCGCGCCGCCGCCCGCGACGGTGAGCGCCACCGCCGACGCCACCGTCGCCACCGGCATGCCGCCGACGCTGAAGTACCGCTACGCCGTCACCTGGGTGCGCGACAGCGACGGCGCCGAATCCCTACCGGCGGAGCTGCCCGAGATCGACAACAACCTGTTCGTCACCGGCAACAAGAACACCATCGAGGTGATGGCCGCCACGCCCGGCGCGCGCGAGTACATCGTCTACAAGCGCCAGGGCGGCGCCTACGGCTTCATCGGGCGCATCGTCGGCATCTCCGACCCGGCGATGGTGGACGACAACATCGCGCCCGACATGAGCCGGGTGCCGCCGCGGTACGACGCCACGCTGGCCAGCGACTGGCCGGCCGCCGTGGGCTACTACGAGCAGCGCAAGGTCTTCGCCGGGGCCGCGCTCAAGCCGCAGAACGTCTGGATGACCCGGCCCGGCACCGAGAACGCCATGACCTACAGCGTCCCCGTGCGGGACGACGACCGCATCGCGTTCCGCGTGGCGGCCCAGCAGGTCAACGCCATCCGCCACATCGTGCCGCTGTCCAGCCTGCTGCTGCTGACCAGCTCGACCGAGTGGCGCGTGACCTCGGTCAACTCCGACGCCATCACGCCCACCTCGGTCAGCGTCAAGCCGCAGAGCTACGTCGGCGCCAACAACGTGCAGCCGGTGATCGTCAATAACTCGGTGGTGTTCGCCGCGGCGCGCGGCGGCCACGTGCACGAGCTGGGCTACAACTGGCAGGCGCAGGGCTACGTCACGGGCGACCTGAGCCTGCGCAACGCCGACGCCTTCGATGTCGCGTCCATCGTGGACATGGCCTATATGAAGGCGCCGTATCCCGTGGTATGGGCCGTCAGCAGCACCGGCAAGCTGATGGGCCTGACCTACGTGCCCGAGCAGCAGATCGGCGCCTGGCACACGCACGAGACGCAGGGCGGCGCCTTCGAGAGCGTGGCCGTGGTGTCCGAGCTGGCCCTGGTGGACACGCCCTACCTCGTGGTCCAGCGCACGCTGGGCGGCGTCACGCGCCGCTGCATCGAGCGCATGAACTGGCGCGTGGTGGGCAACGAGGCCGTCGATCAGGCCAACGCCTACTTCGTGGACTGCGGCAGCTCCCGCAACTACGACCCGCCCGTGTCCGAGGTGACCGGCATCGACCACCTGAACGGCCACGAGGTCAGCATCCTGGCCGACGGCGCCGTGCTGCCCGCGCAGCAGGTGGCCGATGGCAAGGCCACCTTGCCCCGGCCGGCGACCACGGTGCACGTCGGCCTGCCCATCGACGCCCGCATCCGCACGCTGCCCGTGGTGTCGCCCGCCGGCGACCCCGCATTCGGCCAGGGGCGCGTCAAGAACGTCAACAAGCTCTGGCTGCGCGTGCACCGGTCCTCGGGCATCCACGCCGGCCCAAGCCTGGGCGCGCTGCAGGAGTTCAAGCAGCGCACCGTCGAGCCCTACGGCGCGCCGCCCGCGCTCGTCAGCGGCGAGATCGAAATCCCGCTGGAGCCGGACTGGGTGCAGGGCGGCGGCCAGCTCTACGTGCGGCAGACCGACCCGCTGCCACTGACGATCCTGGCGCTGACCGCCGAGGTGGTCTTCGGCGGTTGACCCGGTGCGCGTGACGGGCACGCTGGCCCGGATCATGCGCGCATGGGCTTCTCTTCCGGCACACTCGCCAACATCTCGCTGTTCTCGCAAGCGGCGGGCGGCGTCGCATCCGCCTTCGGCGCCGCCTCGCAGGCCAGCATCCAGAAGGGCAACCTGGGCGCGCAGGCCGCGATCGCCGAGGCCAACGCCCGCATCGCCGAGCTGGGCGCGCAGGCCGAGTTGCGCGACGGCCATCAGCGCATCGCCCAGGCCACGGCGCAATACGGCCAGCTCAAGAGCCGCCAGCGCGCCGCCATGGCCGCCAACGGCATCGCCCTGGACGAGGGCAGCGCGGCGGACGTGGAGGCCAGTACCGATGCGATGCGCGAGGCCGACCGCGCCACGCTGGAGATCAACGCCATGCGCGCCGCGTTCGGCCAGCGCATGCAGGCGAGCAATGCGCGCAGCCAGGCGGCCATGTCGCGCGCCAACGCGGCCGGCATCAGCCCCGGCCTGTCGGCGGCCACCTCGCTGCTGGGCAGCGCGGGGCGGGTGGCGAGCGGCTGGTACGACTTCAGCAAGGCCGGCGCGTGGGACTCGCCGGGCACCCTGGCGCCGGCTGGCGACCCCATCGGCGCGCTGTACGAACTGAACAACGGCTGGAGGTAAGGCCCGGCGATGGTTCAGGCGGTTTCGAGCACGCGCATCTCGATGCGCAGCCCGGCGGCCGTCGCCATGTTCACCAGGGCATCGAGGCCGAACAGATTGATCTTGCCGCGCATCAAGTCAGAGACACGCGGCTGGGTCACGCCGAGCACCTTGGCCGCTCGTGCCTGACTCATCCCGGAACGCGTGAGATGGGTTTTCAGCGCCATCATCAGGACGGAGCGCAGTTTCATGTTTTCCGCTTCCTCCGGGGTGTCCTCGATGGCATCCCAGATGCTGGCGAATCGTTGATTGCTCATCGGCCTAGCTCCTGCAACAAGTCACGGTAGCGCCTCGCCGCCAAGTCCAAATCGGCCTTGCTGGTCTTCTGCGTCTTCTTCTGGAAGCAGTGAAGAACATGGATGGCCTCGGCGAACCTGGCAACGTACATGACCCGAAACGTCCCGGCGGCATCCCGAATCCGAATCTCCTTCACGCCTTGACCGACCGTATTCATCGGCTTCCAGTCGTCCGGGTCCTGGCCGTTCTGTACCTGATCGAGCTGATGGCCGGCCTCGCGCCTTGCCGCGAGGGGAAAGCAACGAAGGTCATCCAGGGAACTGCCCCGGAACTCGATGGGCTTGGGATCGGCCACGGGACAATCATACAAAATTTCGTATTTTCTGGCAACCACGGGTGCGCGTGACGCGGCGCGCGCGCAGCACCATGCGGCATGTTCCATATCTCCATCCTGGAGGGGTAACCGATGCCCCGAGTCCCCATGCCCGAAGGCCCGCAGGCCACGCCGGGCGGCATCCCCCAGGGCCGGCTGGTGTCGCCCGAGGCCAGTGACTTCGGCGCGCGCCAGTTGCAGGGCTTCGGCCAGGCGCTGGAGGGCGCCGGGCAGGTGGCGGGCAAGATCGCGCTCGACATGCAGGCGCGCGCCGACGAGCTGCGCCTGACCGACGCGGCCAACAAGTTCAAGGAGCGGCAGCTCACGCTCCAGCACGACAAGGACGTGGGATACCTGTCGGTCAAGGGGAAGAACGCTTTCGACCGCCCTGACGGCAAGTCCCTGGCCGACCACTACGACGAGCAACTGGCCGCCGCCGAAAGCGACATCGCGGCCACGCTGGGCACCGACCGGCAGAAGGCCGCGTTCCAGCGCGCCGCTGGCGAGATGCGCCTGAACTTCCGTGGCGGCGTGGCGCAGCACGAATCGCGCGAGTACCTGGGTTACCAGCTCTCCGTCGCCGAGGGCGTGCAGGCCACGGCCCTGCGCGACATCGAGCTGAACTGGCGCAGCCCTGACGCCGTGGACGCGGCGGTGACGCGCATCAAGAGCGAGGTCTACCGGCAGGCCAAGCTGACCGGTCAATCGGCCGAGTGGCAGGAATCGCAGGCCCGCAAGCTGACCAGCAACGCGCACAAGGTGGCGCTGATGGCCGCGCTGGACCAGAACGACCCGAGCTATGCCGATGAATACCTGAAGCGCTACAAGGATCAGATGGACGGCGCCGACATTCTGGCGGTGCGCGGCCACATCACGAAGGCGGTGGATGCGCAGGTGGGCAGCGCCGTGGGCGGCGAGTATGCCGGGCAAGCCTCGCGCCGGCTGGCTCCTACCGACATGGACCGCATGATGCAGATCACGATCCAAAGCGAGAGCGGCGGCAACCCGAACGCCGTCAGCCCGGCCGGCGCGCGCGGGATCATGCAGGTGATGCCGGCCACGGCGAAGAACCCTGGCCACGGCATCAAGCCATCCAACGGCACGCCCGATGACGACGCACGCGTGGGCCGCGATCTGCTGGGCGCGCTGACGAAGAAGTACGGCGATGCGGGCCAGACGTGGGCGGCCTACAACGCGGGCGAGCGCTGGGTGGATGAAGCGCAGGCCCGCGCCGCCAAGGCGCAGACTGGAACGCCGCAGGCCGATTGGTTCTGGCAGTTGAACAACGACGGCCGCACGCCCGCGAACCGCAAGCAGACGCAGGACTACGTGACCAAGAACCTCGCGGCGCTCAATTCGGGCGGCGGCACCGGTCCGCGACCGACGTTCGCCGATATCGACGCCGGCCTGCGCGCCGACCCGCGCCTGGCGGGCAACCCCAACCGCCTCAAGATGGCGAGGCAGGAGGCGGAACGCCAGTTCAACGAGAACGAGAAGGCCATCAAGCAGCGCGGCGATGAGGCGGTGGCCGAGGCCATGCGCGGCGTGATGGGCAACGGTGGCCGGTTCAGCGACTTGCCGCCCGCGCTGGTGGCCGCCATCCCCCCAAAGGAGGTGGACAACGTGATGAACTTCGCCGGCCGGGTGGCGAAGGGCGACGACGTGACCAGCCCGCTGCTGTACCAGCGCCTGACCGAGAACCCGCAGGCGCTCAAGGGCCTGAGCGAAGCCGAGTTCTTCGCGCTGCGGCGCGAGCTGTCCGAGGCCGATTTCAAGCACTTCTCGAACGAGCGGGCCAAGCTGCTTGGCGCCAAAGGCTCCGGCCAGGGTGGCGCTGGCGACCTGAACAGCAGCGCCATCAACGCGTCGCTGAACGACCGGCTGCGGCAGATGAAGATGGACCCCACGCCCAAGGACGGCAGCGACGATGCCTTGCGTGTGGGCACGGTGCGCAAGTTCGTCAACGACTACTTCATCCGCGCGCAGCAGGAGGCGGGCAAGAAGTTCACCGATGCCGAGGTGGCGCAGCACCTGGACGGCCTGTTTGCGCACAGCACACAGCTGCGCGGCTGGTTCTCCAGCACCACGGCGCCGATCTTCGGCATGAAGCCGGGCGACATCCCAGGCGATGACCGCAAGCGTATTGATGTCGCGCTCAAGCGCCAAGGCGTGGAGAACCCGAGCGATGCACAGGTGCTGGAGCTGTACTGGCGCAGCCGCACCACGACCCTGCCCGGCCCGCGCCCCATGACGAGCGCGCAACGAGAAGCCGCGATCAACCAGATCCCCCGATGACCGACAACGAACTGGACGCCGCCGCAGCGGCGATGCTCTCGCCCCAGCCGCCCGAGGACCGCGCCGCAGCCGCGCGCTTCGGCTACATGGCGGCGGCCGACACCAACCCCGACGTGTACGCCGAGGCCCAACGCATCGCGCGGCGTACCGGCGTGCCCACGCTGACGGCGCTGAACGTGCCGGCCGTCAAGAAGCAGGCCGTGATGGGAGAAATTCCGTTCGAGGCCATCGCGCGCGATGCGCCGACCACAGCGCTGATGCTGGCCGACATGGAGGCGTCGAAGGTCATCCATGACGACATCGGCAACCTGACCGGCGTGGAAAAGGCCCTGCGCGTGCTGGGCAACACCGGCAGTGCCGTGCTGTCGGCCGGGCCGAAGTTCAACGAAGGCGCATGGGGTCTGGTGCGCGCGGCCGGCGAGCTGATGGGCGCTCCGGGCCGGCCCATCGTGGAGTCGGCAACGCGGCTTGGCCAGACCGCGCGCGGCCAAGCCGACAGCTTGATGCCAAAGGCCGGCAACGTGTGGGAGGCCGGTCTGTACTCGGGCGCGCAGTCTTTCGGCGTGAACCTGCTGCAGCTTCCCCTGGCACTCGTTCCTGGCGGACCGGCCGCATCGGGCGCGCGCATGTCCCCCGTGCTGTGGTCGATGGGCGCCAACACTGGCGGGCAAGCCTTCGCCGAGGCGCGCGACAAGGGCGTGCCGCTGACGCCGGCGCTGGTCTTCGGCGTCTCGCAGGGCATGATCGAGTCCGGCACCGAAATGCTGGGCATGCCGGCGCTGTTCAGCCTGCTCAAGCCCGGCAAGTTTGGCGCGAAGGCGCTGGAGTACATGGTCAAGGAGCAGGGCGGCGAGCAGATCGCCACCGCCATGCAAGACCTGAACGAATGGGCCGTGCTGCCCGAGAACGCCAACAAGACATTCGGCGACTACCTGGCCGCGCGCCCGAACGCGGCGCTACAAACGGCCATCGCGACGGCAGTGGGCGGCGGCGCCCAGGTGGCCACGGTGAAGGCGGCCGGCTGGGCGGTGAACCGCGCCGACTACCAGGCCGAGAAAGCCCGGCAGGCCGAGCTGCGCAACCAGGTGCTGGCAGAGCTGAACACCCTGGCCCAAGCCAACAAGGTGCTGCAGCGCAGCCCCGAGACGTTCCAGGAGTTCGTCGCCAAGGCCACCGAGGACGGCCCGCTGCAGTCGGTCTACATCGACGGCCAGACCCTGATGCAGTCCGGCCTGGCCGAGCAGGTGGCCGCCATCAGCCCGGCCGTGGCCGAACAGGTGCAGCAGGCCGCGCAGACCGGGGGCGCGGTGGCCATCCCCGTGGCCGAGTACGCCACGCACATCGCGCCGACCGAGCTGGCGCAGCAGTTGCAGCCGCACCTGCGCACCGAGGCAGACGGGTTCAGCCAGGCCGAGGCGCAGCAGTACATGCAGAGCCAGGG
>Ga0116177_10000499_pt1 | contig 28804 bp, 23 predicted proteins | sample AD_STIC10_MetaG_FD_89750 | JGI IMG/M metagenome (GOLD analysis project Ga0116177, IMG submission 89750) | Active sludge microbial communities of municipal wastewater-treating anaerobic digesters from USA - AD_STIC10_MetaG | ecosystem: Engineered > Bioreactor > Anaerobic > Digestate | place: USA... | reverse complement strand
TCCCCGCGCATTGAAAAGGCCTTGACGCTTTCCTCGAGTCTCCCGACATCCGCCCCTTTCAATTGGACGGAAATCTGCCCTTTTTGATATCGGCTCCAAAGATCCGGGTATTTCTGAAGCTCGGCGATAACGGCCGAATCTTCCCCCGATAAAATGACCACCGCACCCGTGAAATCGCGCGTTTCAAAAGCCTGCCTCAAAAACCGGACGCCGTTATCGCTTCGATCCGTGTCATAATTCCCAAGCTGAAAATCCACTAGAATAAAATTGACCTCCGCATCCGCGGTAAAAGCTTCGAGGGCTTCCTCCCGGGTAGCGGCTGCGGCAACGCCCTTGACTTCCCCCATGTCATTAAGGTCGAGTTCTATAGCCGAACGCGTTGATTGGTCATCATCCAGCATCAAAACCCGTATTGGGGTCACGCCTGGGTTTGACCCCAAGCTTGCGCCTTTAGTTGCCGGAAGATTTTTATCCCGCCGCTCGGCCGTCGCCTGTATCACCCGGTTGAATTCCGGCCATAAGGTCCGCACGCTTTCGAAAAAGTCTCGGTGAATTTCAAGAAGTTCGACGTCTGTCTCGGCTGAAATCGTCGCCGTCCGGACCCCTTCTTTCGTCATGAGCGCGATCTCCCCGAAATAATCGTCTTCCTTCAGGGAAAATTTTTCCCGCGCCGTCTTTCCGTTTCGCTTGATTCTTTTTTCGCCCCCGACCCGTCCTCTCTTGATAATGAAAACACTCTCCGCCTTGTCACCCTGCTTCAGGATCACGCTTCCCGCCTTGAATGAACGGTGCTCGGCCCGTGCCGCGAGATACGCCAAGGCATTGTAGCCTAGGGGTTCGAAGGGATTGTAGGGGCGGGGATTCTGCTGCATTTTCTCGAGAAAACCGATGTTTTCCCTGGTTCGCCGGATTCGCTCTTCCGCTTCCGGCGTCCGGATCAGCCGGTCAAACTGATCCGCCGTCAAAGTCAGCGTCGTTACTTTCGAAATCGCCCGGACCGTGGCGCCGCGTTTTTCGCCCGTCACAAGCGCCAGTTCCCCGACCGACGTCCCTTTCCGGACATACGCCAGCACCTTCCCGTTCTGAATCACGGCGGCATCGCCCGAGAGAATGATGATGAAGTCCGAACTTCCTTCCCGCGCGTAAGTCCCCTGTTCGATCATGACCTCCTGAGGCTTGAATTCCCGTATCGCTCCCGTCTCGAGAATCCTCTGCAATTCCTTCTGGCTTTTTTCGGAAAGGAGAGAGACGAGACTCACCACCTGCAGGAAATAATTCCGGCGGAGTTCCCCGTCCGAAGGCAGAATCGTTTCGGTTTTCATCGGCCTCCCCGTAACGATTGAAATATTTCTCTTTAAATTGCCGTCCGGGTCCGTGAAAAAATATCGGAAGCGGGACATCACGCGAGCCAGGTCCCGGCCGCGTAGGCCTTCCTCCCGTAGGACTCCGAGATAATCCGGCGATCCCCGCAACGCGCTCAATTGCGAGCTCCCGGGAAAACCGATCACACGGGAGACCCTGCCCCGGGAATACCCGATTTTGAATCCGATCGAAGGATAGTGCGTGGGATTATGCCGGATCTCGATGCTGACTTTTTCCCCGTCCGGCAGGGAAAGTTGATTTTTCATAAAATCCAGCAGCGGCACAAAATCGACATATCCCGCCTGTTCGATGTCTTGCCCTAAAATGGTCTCGGCCCGTTTCAGGAAATCAAAATACACGGGAAAGGACGTCAGCAATGTCGTTTTCTTCCCCGTAAAAAGCCATTTCAAAAGCGCGCTGTCTTTCCCCAAGCGGTTATTGGTCAGAAGCACATACGGGACATCGTCTTTGGTAAGATTCAAAAGTTCTATTTTCTGAAGGGCTTCGAAAGTCGGATCCACCAGAATCCCCTTCCCCCCGACCCACACGATAAAACTCGGAATCCGATGCCCTCTTCCCGGTGCTTCACCGGTATCCAAAACCGTATAACCGAAACGGGGCCTCAGCTCTCCGGCAAGCAGTTCCCGAACACTCTGCGGGATAGTTCCCGAAACGTGATATGGCCTGCGATAATCGACGTCGATGATGCGCTCTTCCGGAGCCGGAATCTCGACCGGCCGATAACCTTGCCCCGGAAATGAAGGCGCGACATAGGAAACTTCCCGCACCGTGAATCTTTCCTCATCCCGTTCGGCGCGAATAATTTCCACTTCGCCCAAAACCCGGCCGGGCCGGCGCGCATCCACCATCGGCACCCTGACCTTGTTCTCTTCGAAAGGAATAAAATTCACAAAATCGGAAAGGCGGCGCCGGCCTTTTCCGCTTCCCGCCGCGGACAGATTCTGCGCCGCGCGTATACTTGCCTCAACCGCGGAAATTTCGCCGAGTATCTCCGGAGCATCCGGGGCCAGTCCTCTTTGCTGCGCCAAAGCCCTTTCCCATCTTTTCCGAAACGTTTGCCAATCCGCCGACTCAAAATCGACTCCGAACATCGTCTGCTCAAGGTACCCTTTCAGGGCGTCCATCTGCTCTTGAGTCAGAACGAGATTAATCCGGATACCGCTCCGCATCGTGAACGCGAAAAACTCCAACACCGATCCCAAATCGGCGTAATTGATGCCTCCCCGGAAAAACGCGGGCGGAAGAACAAAGGTCACCGGGAAATCCTTCCCCGAATCCAACTGCCCGCGAAGATCTCTCAGAGTTTCAAACGGCAGGGTAAATTGAATTTTCCCGAATGCGGTTTCCACGATCTGATATCCGGCGAGTTCTTTTTCGACGTCGGGACCGAGCGCCGAGCGAATCTGTTCCCGGAAGCGCAGAGGAAAGTGGCTGAAACGGTATTTGAACGCGCTCACCGCCGCCCTTCGGAGTTCTTCCGGCGAAAGTCTCGCCGCCTTGGCAATGTTCACGTATTCTTCGAAAAGACTCGTCCCGAAAATCCCCGAATCGTCCGTGTTGATCGTCACGATCGGCTTCTTCCCGACCAACCCGTCGCTCGCGGTCGTTCCGTTCGGGAAGCTGTGCCTCAAAAACCTTCTCAAAGGATGATCTCCGTAACTCGCCACCGGTCCGATAAACACATTGGAGGTCGGATTCGCCTCTATCACAATCTCCCGCTCCGCGATCCGGTTCAGGACATAATTCTGCCGCGCCGCCAAGTTCCGGACGGCGTCTTCATCGTAGCGAATCGTCACAAAACTGCCCTGATAGCGCGGAGCGTCCCTCATCAGCAGTAATTCCGAAAAAAGCCTCCGTTCCTTCGCCGCATCAACGGAAGCCCCTCGCAAAATCGAATAAATGAGCGGCGCAATTACCCCGTCCACCTGCTTGTATTTTTTCCGGTACCCGCGAAGTTCCCTTTTCAATCTCCGCGTATCAATCGCAAGCCCCGCTTTGCCGAGCCGCCAGGCGTCGAATTTAGCCGCTTTGAGATCGTAATAAATCTGAAAAAGCCTTTCGCTCACATGTTCCCGCCGCTCCGTCCCCAAAAACTGCGAGACATCCACTCCGACGACCAACCCGTGGCCGATCCGGTTGATCCCCAGCTCAATCGCCTCGTCCACATGGCGGATCGCGCTTTCGATCGACGTATTTTCAAAATCCTCGCCGACATGATATGTGAGCCCAAGCTGGGGCTCCCCCCGTTCGCCGCGCCGCCGGTTGTAATCCTTGACCTGCCGGAAGACATCAACAAAATGCGGCGGAACTTTCAATTGCTCCGCGTTGGCGACGTCGAACCCGACCACGTATTCCCTGAGTTCGGGATAGAGCGCCGAATAGTATTCCAGGATATGAAGCAAGGCCTGCACCTGCTTCGCAATTGTCCCCATGCTGTGATATTTCTCGATCGTGACGATAATTTTCGTCTCAAGGCCGACTTCGTCGTTCAAAAGGCGGGTGTTGACCTCATTTTCCGCGGCACGCAATCCCCGGATCGTCGCGAGAAGCCTCTCAAGTGTCAGCTGGATCAGTTTCTGCTCGTCTTGTTCCCGCGGCATGGAGGTGCGGAGTTCAAGAAGCCTGACCCCTTCTTTGTAGTTCCGGAGCGCAATTCTTCGCGCGACATCCTCGATAATTTCGGGAGACCCTTTGGAAAGACGCCCCGCCACTTCATAGACCACCACGAAATCTTCCAAATGCCCTTTCTTTTCCGGACGATATTGCGTAAAGTGGGTAAATTGATTTTTCAGTCCTTGCAATTCACTCTGAAGCTCCTCCTGCCGGCTCGCCGAGGCTTTTCCTTCCTCCAATTGTTTTCTAACTTGCCGGGCACGGCTCAGGAGGCCGTTCAAATCCACCGGCTGGCCGAAGATCTTGCTCAGTTCGACATTCAAATCGTCCCAGCGGACGTCGTTTCTCATCAGCGCGAGAGACCACAAATCTTCCGGATGGATCGATCCTCCGAAATGCGCGTGCCCTTCCGCCAGCGGAATCTGTTTCAGAAAAGCCTCGACTTCGCTCCAGTCCTCGCCCAAACTCGCGCCGCGAGCCGCGATCACCGTTTTCTCCTTCTGCTCAAGAATCTTGATCATCTCCCCGGCTAACGCTTTTCCGGTCATCCCGGACAAATCGGCAAGAAGATCCCGATAGGGGGTTTGCGACAACGCCGCGGCCGAAAGGGCAAAAATCTGTTTTCGTTCCGTCACGCTCAAGTCATCTTTCCCGTTCAGCCGGTTCAAAATCGCAAGCAGCGCAAAACGATCTCTCAGACCGAAAGATTCGTCCCCGGCGATTATTTGTTCAACGCCTGAAGGATCGTCAAAATAAAATGCGTACGCCATGATCCTCATCCCAAACTGGGGACCGTTCTTCTCATCCCGTTCGCCGGGCATTTCATCCCCCGTCAATCCGGGTACTTCCGGAACGCCACCAAGACTCGCGGCGACCGCTCCCGCAAGTTCCGGCTGATGCCTTCGCAAAACAGCCCCTTTCGCGTCTTCAATCGCGCGGGCGCGAACCGTAGCGGCGGCCGCTCCCCACATGGCTTCAAAATCCCCGGCCGGCATGAAATTTCCGGCCGGCATCGCTTCGGAAGTCTCGATTTTCGGAGCAACTCCCATCATCGCGTTGAGATAAATCTCGCTTCCCTGTTCCGCCTTGGTAATCCTCGGTTGAATCGATACGTAGGAAATTCCCGCTTCCCGCGCCCATGTCTCAAGCCCCTGCGCGTGAAAACCTCCGGTCAAAACGGCGGCCCCCGTTCTTTTCCCTTCCCGCATCGCTTCGAGAATCCTCTCCCGGAACGCCTCTTCCCGCTTCACGGCCAAACCGTAAAATCGGGCCGCATTCTCAAAAACAGAGTCCATCTCCCCGGCCGCCCGCAGCCCGAGTTTTCCCGTTTTCACGCCCCGAAATTCGCCGATCCTTTCCGCAAGACGCGAAGGCGTCCGGCTCTCCCGATCCGCCGTAAGCCGGTCATAATCCCGCCGGATCAGATCCAGCCTGAGCAGTTTTTCGGTAAGCCAAACGTCACGGATCAACAAAATGGTTTCCTTCTCTTCCTCCCCCCGGGCAAGCCGGGAAAGAATCGCGTCCGCCAGTTTTTCCGTCTCATCAAAAACCGCTTGGGCGTTTACTTCCGCCCAAAAACTTTTCCGTGCCGCCCATTTTGAAAAATTCGGATACTGCCGGAAGTCAATCCCGCCTTTCGCGCTCTCATAAAGTTTCTCGAGAAGAAATCTGGGATTTTCGCCCGCTTCCGTTCCGGTTTGCGCCTTTAACTTCCGGAACGCTTTCAGCAATTTCCCGTTCACCTTCCCCTTCAAAGCCCCCTCCAGCGCATCCGCTTCTTCGCGGACCCTCAAAACATCCAGCGATGATTCCAATTCCTTCATTTTCAGGATCCGGACCAGAGAGGGATACTCGTCCTGCCAGGCGGGATCTTTTAAATCCAGCGACAGAAATCTCTCCGAAAATTTGCAAAGCACTTTCAGAAATTCCAGAATGTCTTTCGAGTCCGACTCCTCATACCGCCGCCACGATCTGACAAACGCCCGCAACGCTCCGGTCAACCGGCGGTGTTCCGCGTCTCGCAATGCCGCATGAATACCCCTGAAAAATTCCTCCCGTTCGTCTCCCCGGCCGACCACCGCCCGAAACAAATCGATGTCCTTCCGGTACAATCCGGCGTCTTCGATCCCATGCGCCCGCACGCCGTCCGTTTCCCCTTTTCTGAAAAAGCTTTCCGCCAGGAGGAACTTTTCCATCCCGTTGGAATGCCCTTGCTTCATCAGCGAGTCAATGACTTCAAGATTCCAGGAAACCTCCTTGAAGAAGTGGAATTTTTCCGGGCGGAGTTCTCCGGTAGAACCTTCCAAAAAGAACTGGCGAATGCCGTAATGCGCCCGGAGATAACTCAGAATTTTTTCAATATTCCGCTGGGCTTCCGGGTTTCCGTGAGCGTCCTGAATCTGAATGATCAGACCGGAATCCGAGGCAGGATAGTGGGAACACTGAATCTCACCCAAACGGGAAGGAATTTCGATCTCTACCGGGACGGCCTGAAATTCTTTCGGACCGTTTTGCAGCTGCAAAACGGGAGCCGCATAAGACACGGTCTGAACGAGAAAAGTAATAATTGCCAGGCAGGAAATAATCCGCCGGAATTTTCTGAAAAACCGTTTTTCGGAATCTAAAGTTTTGGGGCTCATTATTTGGATAATCGCCTTAAATAACAGTCTTTTTTTATATGTAAAAAAAAGTTAACACATGAATGCCCCTTAGTCAAGATAACCAAGTGTATATATTCAAAATATTACATATACCAAGCCGAGATCGAAAACCCACGTATCCGATTGAATTTAAATAATTTAGGTATTCCTGTGCGAAAAGGGTCGTTTCGCTAAGCGAATTGGCGAAGGCTTTCTAGGAAGATCCGGGCGAAGCTTGAGAGGGGTGGCCGTAGCCCCGCCAAGCATCATAGCGGGAAATATCGGCGGGGCCCCCGAAAGTGAGCCCTTGATCTTCCAAAATCCGGAACCTCTGAGCGAAGCGAAACGATCTTTTCCCCCGCCCTTTTCCTCCCGCTTTTATCTTTCCAAATCAAACCAACAGAAAAAGATCATTTTGCCAAGCGAATTGGCGAAGGATTTCTAGGAAGATCCGGGCGAAGCTTGAGAGGGGGGGGGCCGTAGCCCCGCCGCGTATCATGGCGGGGAATATCGGCGGGCCCCCCTGAAAGTGAGCCCCTGATCTTCCAAAATCCGGAGCCTCTGAGCGAAGCAAAACGATCTTTGCATCCCCCTTTTCCTGTCGACTTGGCTTGGTTTTCGGGTAAGATACGAAACATGCGCGTAAAATCTTTGGAAAAGAAACTCCGTGACACCATTGAAGGGGAAATTCTCTTCGGCGCGGGAAGCCTGGCCCTTTACGCGACCGACGCGTCCAATTACCGGCAGATCCCGGTCGGCATCATCCGCCCCAAAAATCTTGAGGCGGTCATCCGCACCGTTCAAATTTGCCGCGAATTTGAAATGCCGATTCTGAACCGGGGCGCCGGGACCAGCCTGGCGGGCCAATGCTGTAATGCCGCAATCATCCTCGATTTCTCGAAATATCTGAATCGCATCCTCGAAATCGATGCCAAAAGAAAAACGGCGCGTGTGGAACCCGGCATCGTGCTCGATACTTTGCAAAACGCTCTCAGGCCTCACGGCCTGATTTTCGGACCCGATCCCGCGACTCACAACCGCTGCACCCTCGGAGGCATGATCGGGAACAACGCCTGCGGAGCTCACTCCGTCATGGCGGGAAAAACCGCGGACAATATCGAAGAGCTTGAAATTCTGACTTATGACGGGCTGCGCATGAAAGCTGGCCCCCTGAACGAAAACGAACTGGAAACCCTCTCCCGGGAAGACAGTCCCCGGGGAATCATTTATACAAAACTCAAAACCATCCGGGACCGTTACAGCCCGCTGATTTCCGCGCGATACCCCGCTATCCCCCGCCGCGTTTCCGGGTACAATCTCGACGCGCTTCTCCCTTCTCAAGGATTTCATCTTGCGAAAGCCCTGACGGGAAGCGAAGGCACATGCGTGACCTTTCTGAGCGCCACGCTCAAGCTGATATCCAATCCGCCCGCCCGCGCGTTGATTGTCCTGGGATACCGGGACGTCTTTGAAGCAGCCGATGCCGTTCCCGAAATCCTTGTCCACAAACCGATCGCCGTTGAAGGGTTGGATGAAAATTATATCCGGCGCATGAAAAAAAGGGCTTTGAACCTCAAAGAGATTTCGCTTCTGCCGGAAGGAAACGGCTGGCTCATCGCGGAATTCGCAGGAAACACGCAGGAAGAAGCGGAAAGCCGGGCCCAAACCGCCCTGAAGGGGTTGAACCGGCATGCGGCTTCGCTTCAGGCAAAGCTTTTTGCCGATGCCCGCCGGCAGAAATTGATCTGGGCCGTCCGCGAATCGACTTTCGGATCGTCCGTCTTCGTTCCGGGAGAAAAAGACACTTACGCCGGATTTGAAGATTCCGCGGTCGCCCCGGAAAAACTCGGCCGCTATCTCCGGGAACTTCAGAAACTTTACGATAAGCACGGTTACGACTCCATCACCTACGGGCATTTCGGCGACGGATGCGTTCACACCCGCTTAAGTTTTGATCTCCGTACGGAAAAAGGCATTCTTCAATATCGCGCTTTTGTCGCGGAAGCCGCCGAACTGGTCTCCCGGTACGGAGGGTCTCTTTCCGGCGAGCACGGCGACGGCCAGAATTGGGGCGAATTCCTTCCCCTCATGTACGGAGAGGAACTCGTGGAAGCGTTCCGGGAATTCAAAACGGTCTGGGATCCCCGGAACCGGATGAACCCCGGCAAACTGATCGACGCGTGCCGCTGCGACGAAAACCTCCGCCTAAAAAATTACAAAACTCTCAAACAACCCAAACTGCATTTTACCTTTCAGGAAGACGGCGGAAACTTTTCCCGCACAACGGAGCGGTGCATCGGTATCGCCAAATGTCTCAAAACGGACGAAGGCGTGATGTGCCCCAGTTACATGGCAACCCGCGAGGAAAAATATTCGACCCGAGGCAGGGCCCGACTGCTCCATGAAATGCTACGCGGCGAAATCCTGAAAGGCGGATGGCGCGATCCGGACGTGAAAGAAGCCATGGAAACCTGCCTGGCCTGCAAAGCCTGCCGGAGCGAATGCCCCGTCTCGGTGGATGTCGCGACTTACAGAGCGGAATTTCTTTCTCACTACTACCGAAACCGGGTCAGACCCCTGAGCGCTTACGTTTTCGGATACCTGCATTGGGGATGCGCCATCGCAAAGCGGATGCCGCGGCTCGCCAATTTTCTCACGCAAACACCCGGGCTAAGCCGTTTGATTAAATCCGCTTTCGGGATCGCGCCTCAAAGAAATCTTCCAGTTTTCGCGCCGGAGACTTTCCGGAGCTGGTTTTTTAAACGCCCTCTCCGAAACGCAACCGGTCCGAAAATGATGCTGTGGACGGACCTTTACAATGACTGTTTCACGCCGAAAGTCCTCAAATCAGCCTGCGCCGTTCTTGAAACGGCGGGATTTCGCGTGACGATTCCTGAAAAACCGCTTCACGCCGGACGGCCGTTTTATGATCAAGGGATGCTGTCAGCCGCGAAACGGACTCTCGAAAAAATCCTCCGTCACTTGGCCGCCCGCATAGAGAAGGAAATGCCCATTGTCGTTTTGGAACCGAGCGACGCCTCGGTGTTCCGGGACGAAATGCTTCACTTCTTTCCTCAAAACGAAAACGCGCGTCGGTTGGCCGGCCGTATTTTTCTGTTCGCGGAATTCCTCGAAAAACACGCCCCTCTTCTCGCCTTTCGCCCGACCTCACAGAAAGCCGTCGTTCTGGGGCATTGTCATCAAAAAAGTTTAAGCGGGACGGAAGCGGATTCCCGGATTCTTTCCCGGTCCGGATTGGACTTCGAAATTTTGGATTCGAGTTGCTGCGGAATGGCGGGCGCTTTCGGATTCAAAAAAGAGACTTACGCGATTTCGATGCAAGTCGCTGAGAAAACTCTATTTCCGGCCCTGAGAAAAGCCGATCAAAGCACCTGGATCCTCGCCGACGGGTTCAGCTGCCGCGAACAGGTCAAAGCCGCGGGACGATCCGCCATACATCTTGCCGAAGCGCTTCATCGGCTGTTATAAAAATAAAAGTAAGAGGGTCTCACCTTTTTGTAAGGACCACAGACTACAGTTTGAAGACTAAAGATAAAAAAGCTAATAGAGGAAGGGGTATAAGCTATTTAATTTAGGCGTTTTTGATCATCGTCAAAATCATTTTAAACTTCCTGACGGCACGCAATGCGTGAGGTTCGTTTGCCGGCATCATAATCATCTCGCCCTTCTTTAAGCGAAAAGGCTTCCCCGAGATAATAATTTCGGCTTCCCCGTCAACCAAATGCACCAACGCGTCAAAAGGCGCGGTATGTTCCCGAAGTCCCTGCCCTTTGTCAAACGCAAAAAGCGTAATCAGACCGGCTTTCTTATCCGTAACCGTCTTGCTGACGACAGTCCCTTTCTGATAAGCCAGCAACTTCACCGGATCCAAAACGCGTCCACCGACAGTTTTTGTTTTCATTTAAAGTTCCTTTTAGGGGGCAGCCCCCCTTTGGTAAAGACTACAGACTGAAGACCAAAGACAGAAAAGCTAGTAGAAAAAGGGGCGGAGCCCCTTTCTTATTCAGCAAAAGCTTTCAAAAGCTCGCGGTAATTTTTTGTTATCTTGAATTGAGGATATTCCGCGACAATTTTCCGAGGCGGCTTGAAAAGGACTCCCCGATCCGCGGCTTTGAGCATTGAAATATCGTTGTAGGAATCACCTGCCGCCCACACCGTAAACCCCAGCTGCTTAAGCCCCTCAACCGCCTTTTCCTTCCCGTTCTTCTGCCGGAGATGGTAATTCACGATAAATCCGTTCGAATCCGTCGCAAGCCAGTTGCAGAACAAAGCCGGATAGCCGAGTTTTTTCATCAGCGGCCCCGCAAACTCATAGTACGTATCGGACAGGATGATGACTTGGAACCGGGCGCGAAGTTTGTTCAAAAAATCTTTCGCTCCAACCAGAGGGTAAATCTTTGCGATAACGTTTTGGATGTCCCGGAGCTTGATCCCGTGCTGGCGCAAAATGGCCAGCCGTCTTTTCATCAAAGCGTCATAATCGGGACAATCGCGTGTGGTAAGCCTCAATTCCTTGATTCGGGTCTTCTCAGCCACCGCGATCCAGATCTCGGGCACCAATACCCCTTCCAAATCCAAGCAACAGATCATTTCCGTTCCCCTCTCAAAACCGATTCTTTTCCCCAAAAAAGAGTTCGAGGAAAGTATAATAATTTTCACGTATGTTACCATGAAAATTCTAATCGCACCTGACAAATTTAAGGGGACCTTGTCTTCCCGGGAAGCCGCCCGTGCCGTTGCGGAAGGGATACGGAAATCCTGTCCTCAAGCCGTGATTGAAACGCTGATCGTGAGCGACGGCGGGCAGGGATTTATCGAAGCGCTCGAACAGGCAGAGCGGCTCACTCGACACCGGGTCCGGATCCCCGGCCCATTGGGAAAAAACGTTCCGGCCTATTTTGGGATTTCCGGAAACCGAAAACGGGTTTATATCGAATCCTGCCACGCAACCGGATTTCATCTCGTGCCGGGGAAAAAGCGAAACCCTTTTCTGACGTCATCCGCGGGGCTTGCCGTTCTGCTGAAACGCGCGCTGGCGCTGAACCCCGCTGAAATTTACGTCGGCCTCGGCTCAAGCGCTACCTGCGATGCGGGAATCCCGGTCGCAAGAAAATTCGGCTATCAATTTTATGATGAAAAAGGGAGGACCCTCACGGGGAATCCCTGCGAATTGGAAAGGATCCGAAAAATCAAAAAGCCTTCGCGCCTTTTCACGGGAAAAACGATTCCGAAAATCTACGCGGTATCCGATGCCTTCAACCCGCCCGTCGGAAAACTGGGAGGCGTCCGGATTTACAGTCCGCAAAAAGGAGCGCGCCCGGCCCAGGTTCTCCGGCTCGAGAAAGGGATCAAAAATCTTCTCGCCGTCATCCAAAAAAGCTCGGGACGCAAACTCTCCCGTCTCCGGGGAGGCGGCGCGGCCGGATGTCTCGCGCTGGGCCTTCATTTTTTCTTCGGCGCCCGAATCGTCCCGGGGACCGAATTCGTCTTCAAGAAGCTTCGCCTCCGGGAAAAAATACGGAATGCCGCGGTTATCGTCACCGGCGAAGGCAGTTTTGACGAACAATCTTTCTACGGGAAAATCGCGGGAAAAATCGTGAAGACCGCGAGAAAACACGGAAAAACAATATTTCTCGTAACGGGGCGGAAACGCATTCCTCAAAAATTAAACCGGCGGATTGACGGTTCTTTTTCCGTCGAAGCGATAGTCAACAAAGGAAGGAAATCGTCCCGGATGGAATCTAGCGCAGCGCTTCGGAAAGCCGGGAAAGCCCTCGGAGACATTTTGAAAAAAGACCCGTTTTCGCGGAGCCGGAAGGAGCCCTGTCTTTGAACTGCCTTTGCGGTTTTTCCCGAGCCGTCGGGGCTTTCACCTCCCAGAACAGCCCCGGTCTTTGAGAGCCTGACGGCATCCCGAAGATCCAGGGCCTGCGATATTCGATTTCAAGGCGCTTCATGCGGAAGGCATCCTGCGGGGATCCTCCAGGAGATCCTGCACTTCGAAAGATTTTGCGCCAAATTCTTTGGCGATCTTGATAAACTCGGCGCACTCCTCGTATCTCCCCTCCTGCAAGGCTTCCCGGAGATAAAGCAGCGCGGTCAGTTTAACCGGATTCTTTTTGACTTTCCGGACTCCCGGTGCGCTCAATGGATTCATAGTCGGACTCATGTTGCACCCCTCTCTGAATCTTCTTGAACACTTCCCTTTTGTTTCATCGACGCTTCGTTCTTCCTATTCATATTCACAATGCCTTCTCCGGAAAATAAAACCGTCACTCCTGAAACGAGGTGACGGCCATCCCCCCTATCTCTTTCCCCGATATAAAAACCGGTTTCTTGAAAGCCATGCGATTAAATCGGCAAAACAGAGAAAATAATTCAGGATTAATTTTAAAACTTTAAAAAAAATATTTTTCTCACTATATTTGGTATGCGGCGTTTCGAGAAGCATACAAAATCTAGGCCTGATTTTCCAGTTCTCCCCCACATTTCGATCTTTTACGTTTGCCGCCGGTTCTTTTGTTTTAGAATCATTCGATTTATGCGATTGTCATTTCCGGAATCGTTTTGTATGATGTTCCCGAGACTCAAAAATGAAAGGAGCCGCCGATGTCCACGGAAAGAAAAGGCGTCATCACATTCCAATCCAATCCTCTAACGCTGGTCGGCCCCGAGATAAGGCCGGGAGACCCGGCCCCGGATTTCAAAGTCACCGCCGGAGATCTGTCGCCGGCCGGACTCAAGGATTTTCAGGGAAAAACTATTCTGATCAGCGTCGTTCCCTCCCTCGATACGCCGGTTTGCGACATGCAAACGAGAAAATTTAATCAGGAAATCGGAAATCTGGCGGGAGAGTTTTCCGCGCTTACGATCAGCATGGACCTCCCTTTCGCACAAAAAAGATTCTGTTCCACCGCCGGCATCGAAAAAATCAAAACCCTTTCCGATTATCAAGACGCGTCTTTCGGTATCGCCTACGGAGTCCTGATCAAGGAACTGCGGCTTTTAACGCGGGCGGTTTTCATCGTCGGCAGAGACGGAAAAATCCGCTATGCCGAATACGTGAAGGAAATCACCCAGCATCCCGATTATGAAAAAGCCCTTCAGGCGCTGAAAGCGGCATTAGCCTGAGATCCGGAAAATCCTGTTTCCCATTTCCCCGCCGCCGGGTAAGATATCGCTTATGAATTTTTTCGCGTCGAAAAAAACCGGCCGGGGATGGCTCATTTTTTTTACCGCTCTCGTCTGCCGCCTGCTTCATCTCGTTGCGGTAAAAGATTTCATCCCGTTCAAAAACCTCCTCGGAGACGTCTATTTCTTCGATCAATTCGCCTGGAAAATCGCGACCGGAGCCGCTCATTCGGAAACTCTGACCGCCACCCTGACACCGGTATACCTGGCGTTTCTCGGAGCCTGCTACAAATTATTCGGACATCAATTGCTGGTCCCCCGGCTGATCCAAATCGTCCTCGGAAGCTTAAGCTGCGTATTGATTTACAAAACGGGAAAAATCCTGTGGAACCGGGCCGCCGGGACCCTTGCGGGTTTTATCGCCGCTTTCTACGGAATTTTCATTTTCTATGACGCGGAGCTCCGCAAGCCCTGTCTGGTCAATTTCCTGCTTATTTCGACTTTGTACCTTCTCTCGAAAGTTTCCGCCAAGCAAGGGATCACCCGCTGGATTCTCGCGGCTATCGCTTTTTCAACCGCCGCGAGTCTCCGCATGAATCTTGCCATCGGTCTTCTCGCGATTCTCCTCTGGAGCGTTATCTGCCTTCGCCGCACGTACAAACGGACGGATCTTCTTTTCTACTTGTCGATCTTTATGCTGACCTTCTTCGTCGTCCTGACGGCCTGGCGGGTCTGGTTCAACCATGTCCTTCCCCGTCAGGAAGCCTCGTTCGAAGAAAGCGGTCTCCATTTTTACATCGGCAATCATCCGGACGCGACGGGCACGTACGGGCGGGTCAAAGGAATCCGGGCGGGCGCGCTCGGCCACACGCAGGATTCCAGAAAAATCGTCGAAACCGAATTCAGACGGCCGGTCACCAACGAAGAAATCAACCGCTACTGGTGGAACAAAGGCGTTCGCTTTATTCTGGAGAATCCTTCTCGATGGATTGCCCTGGAAGCCAAAAAACTCTTCCTCATCCTGAACGCGTATGAAATCCCGAACGACGAAAATTTCGATTTCACGCGCCGGAATTCCTGGTTTTTGTCATTTCCCCTTCTTTCCTTCGGATGGGTGGCACCGTTCGGATTCCTGGGGATTTTCTGCCTCAGAAAAGAGAAAAATCCCGCGGCCTATCTGCTTCCCCTCATACTCGGGTTCTACATTTTCTCCCTGCTGCTGATTTTCGTGACTTCCGCCTACCGGCTCCCCATGCAAATTCCGCTGATCCTGCTGGCGGCCCGGGGTATTCTTTGTCTCAGAGAAACATGGGTCTCAAAAAAGGCGGGCTTGTTCGGCTTTTACTGCGGAGTCCTTTTCTTCTTCTTTGTCACCGTCAACCGGGTGACCTTTCTGCCAAAATACCGTTATGACAATTTTATGACCGTGAGGATCGAAAGAACGCAAAAACAACTCACCCAACAGCAGGCCCGGAAGCTTTCCTCCCAAAAACCCAGGGGGGCAATTCTTACGTCATCTTCTCCGGCATCCTCATCACCACGAAGTTCACAAGTTTCCTAGGCAGAAGCCTCGAGACATAGGCAATCAAGCGGTTCTGCCATCCGCTGATCACGATTCTTTTTCCTTTCATCAGCGCTTTGTAGCCGATTTGAGCCGCTTTCCCCGCGTCCATCATGCAATCGTCAAGCCACTTAAGCTTTTTCACGCCCGCAGTTTTGTCAAATTCCGTGCGGGTCCGTCCCGGGCAAAAAGCCGTCACCGTCACTCCCGTGCCGGCAAGTTCGTTACCCAGAGACTCCGTAAACGACAAAACATACGCCTTCGACGCGTAATAGGTCGCCATAAAAGGGCCGGCCTGATAAGCCCCCAAGGACGCTACGTTCATGATCCGGCCCCGCCGACGTGAAATCATGTCTTTCAGGAAAAGTCGGGTTAAAAGCGTCAAAGCCGTGATATTGACCTCAAGCAAAGCACGAACCCCCGCAGGATCCGAATTCACAAAACGCCCGAACATTCCAAACCCCGCGTTATTCACCAAAATATCCACCTGGACCGATTCTTGTTTCAGCGTTTCGTAAATTTCCCGCGAAGCTTCGGGCAGCGACAAGTCCTTGACCATTGTTTTCACGGCGACTCCGTAAGCTTTTTCGAACTCGTCCGCCGCGCGGCGAAGCCGCTCCCGGTCCCTTGCGATCAAAATAAGATTGTACCCGTCTTCAGCAAGAAGCCGGCACAGTTCATAGCCCAGCCCTCTTGACGCCCCGGTAATGAGCGCTGTCTTCCCGGCATTGAAATCATTCGTTCCGTCCATTCGCTTCTCCTCCCGAATAAAAATCCGCAAAAACACAAAATTGCTTTGATAAAGAGAATTTTCCCGATTATAATCCGTTCTTGCGATGAAAAAAACAATCTATCTGCTTACAATTTTAGTTTTTCTTGCCGGATGCGCAACCCAAAAAAAGGAGTCGACGAACGCCATGTCCGATCAAAAATCCGCGTCTCAAATCGTGAAAATCCGCATCGAAACGACCATGGGAGATATAGACGCGGATCTTTATGCCGACAAAGCCCCTAAAACCGTCGCAAATTTCGTCTCCCTCGCCGATAAGGGCTTCTATGACGGATTGACATTCCATCGCGTCATCCCCGGTTTCATGATCCAGACGGGCGACCCGACCGGAACGGGAGCCGGAGGCCCCGGTTACAAATTCGAGGACGAATTCTCACCGGCACTCAAACACGATAAACCGGGCATCCTCTCAATGGCCAACAGCGGTCCCAACACAAACGGCAGTCAATTCTTCATTACCGAAAAGCCGACCTCATGGCTGGACGGGAAACATTCCGTTTTCGGGCAGGTCACGTCCGGGATGGAAACCGTTAAGAAAATCGCAAGCGTCCCCCGCGACCGGATGGACAGACCCTTGGCGCCGGTTATCATGAAAAAAGTAACGGTGCTAAAGGCATCCTCCTAAGCGGCCTCTTCGTTTTTCTGAGGAGACATCCGTCCATTCTTGCGGATTGAAGAACACACAACCTTAGCAATCGCTTTCTGCCCTGCTTGATTGGGGTGCCCGTCCCAAGTCATCGGATAAGGTTGTTTGCCGTTTTTCAGATTTTTTCTCAAAACCGGCAGCAGATCCAAAAATAAAATATTTTGAGCGCGCAAAAATTCCTTCGTCTCGCGCCAAAGCTCCTTCTCGTTTCCAATCAATCGGTCGTACGTATCCGGCCTCCGGGACTGCGCCCGCTCAACCGCATCCTCAAAAACCGATTCTTTCGTCGGAACCAGCAGAACAAGAAACCCGGCTCCCCCGGCCCGGGCTTTTTCATCCATCAGCCGAAGCGCCTCAAGAGAGATCCGGAGTCCTTCGACAATCCTGACATCTTTAAAATCAAGTCCGCAAAGCCGGTACTCCGGTGTAAAAATCGTCCGGCAGGAATCATTCAAGGCAAACGGCCAAAATGCCGGGTCGGAAGGAACACTTGACTTAAAAAAATCCCGGCCGATACCCCCGGGATCCCTCCGCGAAACAAATATCTTTTCGACCGTCTCCCGCCAAAACGCGTACGTTTTAAAATTCTTCAGAAAAAACGCCTCCGAACCCGAAGGAATTTCACGCCCCTTCATCTTTACCTCATTAAATAAATCCGTTGCCCGTTTTCTTAGCTGTTTTCTTTTTTCAAGCCGTTCGATTTCCCGAAGGACATTTTCATCCGAGCTTTTCAATCCGGGCAGTTGTCCAAAATAATAGACAAGATTAAACGAGTCATACAAATCATTCCCCGCATAAAACGCCTCGACAATCATCTTCGGCTTGAACTTCAAGGCCTCATCCATCCGCGTCAGGCTGTGTGCCGGCCCCCAACCGCTGCTGGCCATATTGTACACGCTCCATCCGCCGATCTCCGCGACCCGCTGAGGCCAAGCATCCTCCCGTCCGACCCCAACACCGTAAGTCTGCGAATCTCCCGTCGCGACAATTGACGCACGCTCAGGCACAGATTCGTTTCGAAATCCAAGCCGGTCATGCCCCGGAAAAGCCGGATTAGGACGGAATTCCAGGACCGGATCAGAAATCAACTGCGGAATCGCAGTCTGCTGATTCGAGGGAGACTTTTCCAGAACACGCGGAAAGAGCCTGAGCAAAACCTCGCAAAGCGCAAAACTTACGCTGACGACAATTACCAAATATAGAATTTTCTTCCGGAAACTCATCTGCTTACAGGTTTCTTCTCCGCAGTAGTAAAAAAACCTTTGTGCGTTTAACTCAGTGTTTTTTAATTCGGCAAATTCTACTGGAGGCAGCTCTCGCGGCCGTTTGGAGCTTGGTCTGGGGCAAAGCCCCAGTCCAAACGGCGAGAGCGCAAGCGGTCGCCTGCCGCCGGAGCGGGCGGACCGCTGGTGACGAAAGTAGATTTGCCGAATAATTTTTCAAAATTCATCTTCCTACGCGTGCCAAAAGTTTCGCCCTGAAATCATAGGCAACGATGCCGAACGCCACGGTCACATTGAGAGAATGTTTGAGCCCGGCCATTTCAATTTCAACGGCTTGGTCGCAAAAAGGCATTAAATCCGCGGACACACCGGTGTTTTCGTTCCCCAGGATGAGACAAACGGGCGCGGTAGGGAAAAAGTCCCGGTAGGAAACGCTTCCCTTTATCTGCTCAAGCAGCACGATTTGATATCCTTGGCCTTTCAGTTCACGAACCAAGCCCGGCGTATCTCTTCTTTTCTCCCAGGGGACCGTATTCTCCGAGCCCAATGCGGTTTTTGAAATCTTATTATCGGGAGGATAACCGGTGATTCCGCACAGCCAAAGTTTTTCGATGCCGGCTCCGTCCGCCGTTCGAAAAATGGAGCCCACATTGTAGAGGCTCCGGACATTATTCAGGATGACGGAAAACGGGAGTTTGTTTCCGGAAGCCATTCGGTGTTATTGCGCGGTCCCGTCCGGCCCGGTCTGTTTGCGTAATTTCACCCATGAAAGGAATTTTTCGATTTCGGCCGTGTCCGGAGTCTCAAGCCCCTCGAATTCACAGCCGATTCGATAGCGTTTCTGCCCCATTCCTTTGCAGCAGTAGACAATTCGCGCGTTGCAGCGAAGGGAACGCCCCATGGGATAAGCGGCGGGCAAGTGAATATTGAGCTCGAAACGGGTTCCTTTTGAAAGCTTGATATAAGACAAAAACCGGGCGCCCCCCGCGGAAAGATCTTCTAATTCACCGTATTCAAACCGATAACGGGGCGCGGTCCAAAACGCGACGTCGATCCGGTCTCCGATCGAAACCCGCGGCACTTTCCGCCGGTTGAACCAGGGAGTCCCAAAAACGCGGCTGAATCGATCCAAGATGCCCATACCGAAGTCTCCTTTCACCCGCAGTTGCAAACGTCCGTTAAAGTTCCCCGATATCCTCGTTCCAAAGTTTCGGATTCTTCCGGATAAATTCCTCCATCATCGTCCTGCATTCCCGCAAGTCCAGATCCACCACTTCCACCCCGTGCGTTTCCATGAATTCTCTCGCCCCCGGGAATGTTTTGGATTCCCCCGCGATCACCTTTTTGATCCCGAATTGGACCACCGCGCCCGCGCAGAAATAGCACGGCATCAATGTCGAATAGAGGACCGTTCCCCGGTAGATGCCGATCCGGCCGGCATTTTTCAGGCAATCGGTTTCGGCATGCATCACCGGATTGCCCTCCTGAACCCTCTTATTATGCCCCTTTCCTATAATTTTCCCGTCTTTGACCAGAACGGAGCCGATCGGGATGCCGCCTTCCCGGAGGCCCGCTTCGGCCTCCAAAATCGCCGCCTTCATAAACTCATCCACGGTATTTCCTCCCTCATCAAAAGACCGGACCTGTTTTTTTAATTCTGTTTCCGGACCGTTCCGTGCGGCAAAAACAAAAATACGTTTTTCCTCATTTCCTTGCTCGCCGGAAGGATCTTCCCTTCATCGACTTTCTCGGCCCAGATCACATCTCCTTCGTTCAACACCACTTTGGTATTCTTGTCAAAACCGTTCAGGAACCGCTCGACCCGGATGAGCGCCAGCTTCACGAAAAAATCCTCCTTTTTTTCCACGAGCCGATGCTGGATCCGGGTAAAATCCTGAAACCACCGTATCCCGAAAAATTCCGAGAAAAACTTCTCCGTAAAATAGACGCAGAAAATCTCAAACCGCGTTCCCGGCCCGCGGATCTCGGCGCTCACCAGAAGAACGCTGTCGTCATTGGGATCTTCTTTGATATCGACAAATTCAATCTCGACAAAATCGGACTGGTGCTTCATTTCAAGTCAAGAGACCGTTCCCTTACTATAAATATCGGTTATCAGGCGGGAATATTTGATTTCTTTTTTCGGCAGACCCCCGAAGCCACCTCCGGGGCAACGGCCCGGCAATCGATACGCCCGACTGTGAACGCCTCTGCGCCCTGACCGCGCATTCGTCCCGTTTTGGCCTTCTGCCGGATTGCGCACAAAAAACGGGCCGGATAATTTTACGGAGTCAGCGCAGCGTTATTTTTTCTCCTGGCAGCACTTGATGCCCCAAGGACAGAGGTTGTAGATCAGGGCAAAGAGGGCTCCCCCCACCGCGCCGTCCAGCAACGCATAGGTCGTCCCGACCAAAACGGATTTCAGGGTCGGCAAAGCATGATACCCGGGATAAATGGAACTTGCCAGATCAAGAAACGCCTTCCCGTACTCCGGCCATTTAACATTCGCGATCCCCACGAAAAAAACGGCCCCTCCCCACAACAGAGAACAAGCGACGGAAACACCGCAGACACAAAGCTTCGATCGTTCCATTATTCACCTCCCGTTGTTAAGAAAAGTTTAGAGACTGCCCCCCTCATTCGCTCATGAAAACCCGGTTAGCCCATACCTATACGATACATCCTCACACGAGACACCGCCACAGAAAATCCCGGTTTATTTCCAAACAGCGTTGCCCCCTAAAAACAAAAGCCCCGCTCTTTTGGAGCGGGGCTTTTGTTTTTCGGCTACCCTCTTTTCGGAGGGCATTATACTGGCTTAACGTTTGATAACGTTGGCAGCCTGTTCGCCTTTGGGTCCAGAGACCACGTCAAATTCAACGACGTCACCTTCATTCAAGGTTTTAAAACCGGTTCCCTGAATCGCGGAATGATGAACAAACACATCTTTCCCCGAATTTTCAGGAGTGATGAACCCATAACCTTTCTGATTACTGAACCACTTCACGGTACCACGTGCCATGACTCTTTTCCTTTCTTGTGAAGCGACAGGCTTACTGCAATAAACCCCGCAGGCTTCTCAAACACCCGCGTTACTACACTTTATTCGAAGTAACCTTCAGGCTTCACATCAATTAAAGTGGAAAAAGCATAATATCTTTTTCGGCTAAAGTCAATATTTTAAGTGCCGGCTCCCCCGCGGCGGTCAGGCATAAATTTCAATCTTTTATTCGAGATTTTCCCGAAACCTGCCGATAAAAAAATAAAGACGATCGCCCGCTTCCAAACGCAGCATCCGGGCCTTTTATATTGAGATTGATAAAGGAGGAAAAAAACATGGAAAGAACAGCCGTACAATCCAGTGATCTTGCCATTGTCGGATATGACCAAAAAACATTGACGCTTGAAGTGGCGTTCCGGAACGGGGGCGTTTACCGCTATTCCGAAGTTCCGGAATATGTGCATACCAGCCTGATGTTCGCCCCTTCGTTAGGTGCTTATTTCAAGCAGAACGTAAAAGGCAAATATCCGTTCGAAAAAGTTCATTGAACTTCAGGCCCCGACGAGACATGAAAACCCGAAGCCTGCTTTCGCAGGATAAAATCTGGTCCAAATTCAGCAACGATAAAGTCGATATCGGGGAAAGACTGGCTAAAGTCATCCGCACCCTGGAAAAAGCCGCCCCGCTGAACCGCCCTCTGCGGGGGCTTTCGATCGGTTCCAGCAATGAGCCCCAGTTTAGGATCCTGCAGTCTCATTTCGGGGGAGGACTTTATCTGCTGGATATCGACCGGACGGCTCTGAGCGCCGTTCGGGAGCGGGTTTTCCGGCAGAAAACAAAGAATGTCCGTACCATCACGAAAGATTTTAAAAAAATATTCCTCGACGCGGCAAAAACAAAGGCCTTCCTGCAAAACAAACTCGGCGGGAAGAAAGTGGACTTGATCACGCTGGAACATTCTCTTTACTATTCGGAAGAATCCGAATGGCCGCGTTTCATCGAAAACCTTTACCGCTATCTGCTGGCCCCCACGGGGGCGATTCACTGCGTCCTAATGGCATCACGGAGCCGGAATCCCTCCACAACGACCTGGCTTTATAATTATTTCGCGGGAAAATTCTTCGGGCACAAAAACGACCAGTCTCTACCCCGGTTCAAAAGAGAGCTCCGGGAAAATCCGGTTTTTAAACGCGCACAAATTTTGTCCGCAAAAAGTCACGTGCATTTCTGGGCGGGCAGCTTCCGACATTTCATGGCCGTTGTCTGGATGATTCTCCTGTACCCGCACATTCACCCCTATAGCCCGTCCCAACGAAAAGAAATCGCGCATACGATCTCGAGGCGGTTCTTCAGAAAGAAAAGTCCTTTGATCCAAGAGCAGGATCATCTGGTCATTTACCGGGGGATTCCGTTCAAAGGGCTGATCTAGATCCGGGACTTTCCCCTGCAAAGCTCAAAATCCCGGAGGATGCAGAGCATTTCATCCGGAGACTTGCTGCGGTTGATGCGGTTCCTGAATTGCCCGATCCCCGGACAATATTTGAAATACCAGCAAGCAATCCGTTTTGAATTCAGGAAACCCGTTACTTCCCCTTCGAATTCAAACTCCATTTCGACATGGCGGATCGCGACACGCTTCCGGTCTTCAAACGAAGGTTCGGGGTCCGGAGGAACCCCTTTCAGGGCTTTTTGCGTTTCACGGTAAATCCAGGGATTCCCCAAAGCACCCCGGCCGATCATGACCCCGTCACAGCCGGTTGATTCAACCAGCCGCCTCGCGTCTTCCCCGTTCATCACATCCCCGTTCCCGATCACGGGAATCTTCACCGCCCGCTTGACCCGCGCGATGGAATCCCAATCCGCCTTCCCCGTATACCCCTGGGCACGGGTCCGCCCGTGAACCGTCACCGCGGAAACCCCGCAATCCTGGGCGATTTCCGTCATCCGGACCGCTTCCCTCCCCGAAACGTCCGAAAACCCCTTTCGCATTTTAACGGTTACCGGGATTTTTTTAACGCGCGCAACCACAGTCCTGAAAATTTTCTCCGCCTTTTCGGGATCCGCAAGAAGCGCCGACCCTCCTCCCGAGCACGTAATCTTCCGGACCGGGCACCCCAAGTTGATATCCAAAAGATCAAACCCCATGGCTTCGATCATGGCGGCCGCTTCTCCCATCACTTCCGGCTTCGCGCCGACTAATTGTGCGCCCAACGGACGGTGGTCCTCCGGCGAGCTCTTGAGCAGGCTCAGAGTCTGCTTGTTCCGGCGCACCAGCGCCTCGGCAGAGACCATTTCAAGGAAAGCGAATTCCATCCCGAACTCGCGGCCGATCACGCGGAACGCAAGATCGCTGCAGCCAGCCAGGGGGGATTGGAGAACTCCCGTTTTAAGAAGAAGGGTCTTCAGACGGATCATTTAAAATCCTGAGGGCAAATCGGCGGTAATCGGGAAACCCGGATCGTCGCTTTTACCGGGGACTCGGGACATTCCCCGCCAAGGCAAAGCCCATGCGTTTCATCGCCTTCACCATCCTCGCAAACGCCTGCGCCGGGGAAACTCCTTCCGTCAAATTATTCATGCAGATTGCGGCATATCCTCTTCGGTTCCTGAGCTTGAAAATCCGGACTTTTCCGGCGGAAATTTTTCTCAACACCTTCTTAGGCATAATCTTCTCCTCTCTGCTTGATCGATGGACAAACTTCGGCAATGGCCTTCCGGAATGATTTCTCCATGTCTTCCGTCCGTTTCGGGGAATATCCCAGCGAAAGCCGCCGTAAAAAGATATCATCCGCCGTCACGGCCATTTCGACCGCGGCGGAATAAACAATCTGCGCTTTAATTATCGGAAGGAAGGGGACAATTCTTTCCTTTAATTTCGGATTTCCCTTCGTCAGGGCCAGGATACGGGGATATTGGGCCCCGTACTTCTCCCGCAGGGCACAAATAATTTCTTCATCCAGCCCGTATTCGCGCGAAACCGCCGCCGGATCCCCGGCCGCTTCCCCGCTCCCGAAAATGGCATAGGTCCTTTCCCGCCGCGGCGCCGTGATTTTATTCACGCAGTCTTCCGCGATTTTCCGGTACGTGGTGTATTTCCCGCCGATGACAAAAAGAATTCCGGATTTTGTTTCGAAAAGATAATGCTTGCGGGGAATTTTGGACGGCGCCCCGTAAAGGCGTACCAGCGGCCGCAAGCCGGCAAACGCGGAAGCGATATCCGTCTCGCCGAGAGACAAGGAAGGGAAAACCCGCCGGGTTTCCTCAATGAGATAATTCATGTCATCCCGCCTGACGTCCACTCGGTCCGGGTTCCCGACATAATCCGTGTCCGTCGTTCCGATCATCGAGCCCCCCTGCCACGGCAGGACAAAAAAAATCCGGTTATCCCTTCGCGACGGAATCAAAAGCGCGTGATCCGAGATCTTCGCGGCGCAAACGAGATGAATCCCCTTCGTCGTGCGGACTTTCTTTTCGGCCTGCGCATCGTCCATCCGGACCAGCTGATTCGTCCACGGCCCCGCGGCGCAAAGAATCCTTTTCGCCCTCATCTCGAATTCTTCGCCGGAAAACCGGTCCCGCACTTTTACCCCGGCCGCTTTTCCGCCCGCCTTAATGAAAGAGAAAACTTCGGCATAATTCGCGACCTGAGCCCCCTTTTCGGCGGCCGACAAAACATTCTCAAGGCATAGCCGGGCATCATCCATCTGGGCGTCAAAATACATCACCCCGCCCTTCAGCCCCTCCCGTTTGAGACCGGGCTCAAGCCGCATCAATTCCTCGCGGCTCAAACTTTGATGCCGCCCGATCCGGTACCGTCCCGCGATACGGTCATAGAGAAAAACGCCGAGCCGCATCATCCAAAGCGGCCGTTTGTCCCCTTTATACACGGGAATAATGAAGCGAAGCGGCTTGACAAGATGCGGCGCGCATTGAAGCTGCAGGGCCCGCTCCCGGAGGGATTCAAACACCAGGTCGAATTCGAAATTTTCCAGATAGCGTATCCCGCCGTGGATCAGTTTGGAGGATTTGCTGGAAGTCCCGCTCCCGAAGTCCCCTTTCTCGAGAAGCGCAACGGAAAGACCGCGGCCCGCGGCGATATTCGCAATCGCCGCCCCGTTGATCCCCCCGCCGATCACCAGCAAGTCATAGTTTTTTTTTGAAAATTCGCTTAGATTCCGGGACAAGATTTACACTCCGTCTTGCGCTTCACGCTTCACTCTTCACGGCTTTAATGCGTTTTACGAACGACGTTCTTTAATACTTCACCGAACAGCCGTATGCCTGAGTCGAAGGTTTGCTCACCGGCCTTCCGTTCATCGCTTCAAACAGCGCCGCCTCGACATAATTCTCCGCCTTCGGAATATCGGCAGGATCCGTACTCGGAATACTGTCGATGGCCCCCTGGTAAACAAGAATCCCGTCGGGATTGATCACAAACATATGCGGAGTGGCTTTCGCTCCGTATGCGCGCCCCACGCGCCCGTCCGGATCCGGAAGGATTGCGGTCGGAACCGCCCCTTTCTCGGCCGCCATTTTATTCCAGGTCTCCGGAGGATAATTCCCCTGTTTCCCGGGCGCGGAAGAGCAAATCAAAAACCAAATCACCCCTCTGCCGGTACAAGTTTTCTGCAATTCCTGCATGCGACCGCTACCGTAGTATTTCTTCACGAATGGGCAGTCATAATTGGTCCATTCCAAAACGACAAACTTGCCTTTCACTCCTTCCAGGGAATGCGTCTTTCCCTGCGTGTCCTTCAGCGTAAAATCGGGCGCTGGATTTCCGGTTACAACCCCTCCGGCCACCCCTATTGAATGCATTCCGAAAAACACAGCCGCAAGCACCCATACTCCCAAAAGAATTCTTTTCCCCCTCATTGTTCACCTCTTCAGCATTAGTTCATTGTTCTTAGCTCTTTGCTTTTAGTTCTTTGTTCTTTGCTTTTAACTTTCAATTTTCAGTCTTTAGTCTGTTGTCTTTGGTCTTTGGTCTTCGGTCTGTTGTCTGTGGTCTGTATTTCCCAGCGCTTTCAACACTATTCCCGGCGTAATCAGTTCAGGCAAAATGACCGGAGCGTTTTCTTTCCCTTGCCCGTAGAAGACATACAGCGGGACGCTGTCTCTGCCGTATCCCGCCAAAGCCCCCGTGATGTTTTCATCATGACGGGTCCAATCCGCTTTCAATGCCGTAATCCCGAGTTCTTTCATCCTCCTCGCAATACGCCGGTCGCTTAAAACCAAACGTTCGTTTACCTGACAGGTCAGGCACCAAGCCGCCGTAAAATCGATAAAGACAGGCTTCCCCTCGGCTCGCAAAGCATCAAGCCGTTCTTTTGAAAAAGGCTCCCATTGAATTTTCCCTCCGGATGCTTCTTCTTGCCCGCGTTTTAAATCCTGAGCCTGAAAATCCCGCCCCGAAAACGCCAGCGCGAGTCCCGCCAAAATAAAAACCGCCGCCATAATCCGGGCCGTTATTCTCCCCCGTCTCGAATTTGTCGAAACAGCCCAGCGTCCCAGAATCCAGACCCCGGCACCCAACGCGAGAAAACCGGAACACAATACCAGCACCGCACCCCATCCCCTCTGAACCCATAAAACCCATGCAAGCCAGAACACGGTCGCCGTCAGAAGCAGTCCCAGGAATTTCTTCAATGTAATCATCCATTTCCCCGGTTTCGGCAGGGACTTCACCAGTACGGGAGAAAAAGACAGGAGCAAATACGGAAACGACATCCCAAGCCCGAGGAATGTAAAAATTACAAACGAAACCCGCACGGACTGCGAGAGGGCGAACCCCAAAGCCGAACCCATGAACGGCGCCGTGCACGGAGTCGCGACCACCGTCGCCAAAACACCGCTCAGGAACGAATGCGCCGGCCCGGAAGTCCTCTCCAGTATTCCCCCCGCGGCCGAAAGCGAAGTCCCGATTTCAAAAACGCCGAACAAATTGAGCGCGAACAGAAAAAACAGGCAGGCGAGAAAAATCACGAAGCCCGAAGACTGCAGTTGGAACCCCCAGCCGATCTGTTCCCCGCCGGCCCGGAGCAGAATCAAAATTCCCGCGAGGAGCCAGAATGACGCCAGTACTCCCGCCGTAAAAATCAGCCCGTGCGTCCGGATTTTCCGGCGGTCCCGGCCGGCCTGCTCCGCAAAATTGAGAATTTTCAGCGAAAGCACCGGAAAAACACAGGGCATCAAATTGAGAATCACCCCCCCGAGAAAGGCAAACAGTACCGCCAATCGAAACGACAGCGGTTTCTTCATCGACGCGGATCCCCGGATCGTTTTTCCGGGCCGGGCCGGGGCGGGTTTTTCGATCGGCACGTCAATCCTCAGCACTTCCCCCGAAAAATCACCGTTCCACCCCGTTTTAGAAATCAGAATCCCCTGAAGTCTTCGCGGGAATTCTTCCGCGACGGGAGATTTCTTCAGGTAGAGCCGGTATCCGTTCCGTGTTTTCTTCAGGCGCTGTTTGGCGGAATGATCGATCATCGCCGGCCTCTCGGGAAAAAATTCCAGGTCCTGAAGTTCCCGGCAGCTCGGCGAAAGAGGCCTGAGACGCATCGCAAAATCACGGTCCAAATCCACCGCCCGGATTTCCCACCGGGTGGTCTGAAACGGCATCTTCCCCCGGACCTTCGCGAAATTCTCCGCCCACCGTTCGTCCATCTCCGGGATTTCATCCGAGACCGGCAGTTCCAGCGAAAGTTCCGCCTTTCCGGGAACGCAAATCTCCCGGCAGGCCAGCCATTTCGCCTCCGCTTGGATTGTCTGGCGCGAACCCGCCGGAACGGAATCGGGGACCTTGATTTCAGCCAAAAGATAAATTTCCCCCCGGTATCCGTAAGTCGTCAGCGGCCCCTCCACGATCTTTTCCGGAAGCGGCCATTGAATTTCCTCCGCCCGAAACCCCTGCGGGAGAATCCACTCGACGGAAGTCGAAAGCCCGGAATCCCCGGGATTCTTCCAATACGTATGCCACCCCTCGTTCATCCGGAGGCGGAGAGCCGCCCAAAACGCGCTGCCGGGCCGGATCGACCGGACTTCAGAAATCAGCTCCGCCTTCACATGAGAATCTCCCGCGGGCACCGCCAAAACATGCGGCACGCCCCAGGCCCATAAAAAGCCCGTCAGGACAAGCATTCCGGCTCCCGAAACGGCCGCGGAACGCGTTCTAATCCGCTTCATCGGTATCCTCACTGAATCTGACATACGTTTCCTTCAGCACATTCTGCGTGAGCATTGCGATAAACTTTCCGGGCTCCTCCAAATGCGGCCAGTGCCCCGAATGTTCAAACCAGAAAAAATCCTTTTTGGGCGCGCGGAGAGCCTGGAAATACCGGTACGCGATTTCCGAAGGCGCCTCAAAATCATATTTCCCCTCAAAAAAATACGCGGGCACTCCGATCCTCGGAATTTCGTCAAACAAATCGGTTGTCCGGATATTATCCCACAAACGCCTGAAAGAGAAATAGCCTCCCGTAAAAAATTTCCAAAAATCGGCCAGCGAATAGTAAGGCGAAGGAAATCCGATCTCGACCAGCTCCAGAGCGCCGGGACACCGGTGAAATCCCCCGCCCAAAACCTCGACCCACTTCGCCAGTGTCAGAGATTTCCCCGGATCCCCGTAAGGCGGCGGTCCGATTTTCTCAAGCTCATGGGAAGCGATTCCGTTCCCGGTCTTCCGGGCCTGCTCCAAGGCGTATTCATAGGAAATCTTCTCTCCCCCCCGGAAATCCGCCACCTGCCCGATCCCGAGGAAAGCGTAGACCAATTCCGGATCGCGCGCCGCCGCCCTC
>Ga0116177_10000496_pt1 | contig 28907 bp, 31 predicted proteins | sample AD_STIC10_MetaG_FD_89750 | JGI IMG/M metagenome (GOLD analysis project Ga0116177, IMG submission 89750) | Active sludge microbial communities of municipal wastewater-treating anaerobic digesters from USA - AD_STIC10_MetaG | ecosystem: Engineered > Bioreactor > Anaerobic > Digestate | place: USA... | reverse complement strand
TGTCCGCCGCCATCATGTCACGCAGCACGGCGAAAACCACCGTGAACGTGGTGAGGCGTTGCAGGCCGTCATAGATGTCGGCGGACAAGGGCCACCCCGTTCACTCCCTGCTGGCAAACGAGAGCGGCATCTGGCGCCTCAACCTGCAGATGAAGCACAACACGCTCGAGTCCGATATTCTCGCCGTCGGCCGCACGGCCAAGCGTCACCGCCCGCACCCCCAACTTACCGATGCGTCCGAACGGCTACGCGATTGCGTGACGGTGGCGCGCGGCATGTTTGCCGGCTGGAGCATGGAGCGACTGTCCTCATTCACGGCTTTCCTTTCGGAAGCCGTACTGGTGACGGTGACGCGCATTTCAGATCGCCGTATCGCCGCCAAGGCCTTCGTCAGCATCAACTCGGGCGGCCTGCCGCTGAAGCCGGAAGAGATCGTGAAGGGTCAGCTGATCGACCTGTCGTCGATCATGCCGAATGCCGATGAAGCCGCGCGCACCATCTTGTTCGCCTGGAACTCCATGCAGGAGGAACTCGGCAAGGAGCGCTTCGACGACTTCCTTCGCTCAGTCGACTTCATCGAGCGGCGCATGCCGCAATCGACCGACTACGCTATCCAGCTTATGGAGCACATCCGCCGCCGCTATCCGGGCCAGCAGGGCTATAACTGGGCCACCGTCACGCTGATCCATTACCTCGCAGCGTTCAAATGGATCTACGAGTCGGTCGATCAGGAATGGGCCGTCGGCGTCCACGCCAGCCTGCGTCGCCTCCAGCTGCTGAAGTGGGACCAATGGCGCGCCTACGCCATGCTGATCCGCATGAAATCCCGCGCGTCTGATCTCGACAAGCGCATCGACGTTCTTGATCGCGTCTGCTTCGCGCTGACGGTGTCCACCCCCGACGCCCGCCGCTGCGCCGAGATGATCGGAAAGCGCGTGGAGCGCTTCGCCAAGGGCACATTCGGAAAGCAGGGCGGCTTCACATTCTCCGCCGGCCAGTACGAACGCCTCGTCCGCCACCTCAACAGCCCGATCACCGAGGGCGGCCGCCGCTCCACCATCATGCGCTGGATCGAAGCCGCAGCGCATGGCGACCGTGTGCCCCGCTATGTGATCGACACACGCTCGTCCGTCGAACACGTCTATCCCCGAAACCCGCAGGATCACTGGCAGGCGTTCGAGCACGGGCTGGAAATCAACCAGCTCGCCACGCTTCGCGAGATGATCGGCAACCTCTGCGTCCTGCCGCAGGACGAGCTGGGCAACGGCCCGTTCGAGGAGAAGCGGAAGGCCTATGCCCGCTTCAAGACCAAGTTTGCCAACGATGTCTCCAAGACAAAGTTCTGGACGCCGGACGCCGTGCGCTATCGCACCAAGAAGCTCACCGAACAGACGATCGCCTTCCTCGCACTCGACGTGTCGGGAACCTGAGACAGATCGCGGCGATCAGGCGTCCGCGAACATGAGCGAGCGATGAGTCGAGACGCCAGCCATGGCGCCGTCGCCCACCGCCAGCGTGACCGACCCCACTGCACGCGCAACGTCGCCGCACGCGATGACGCCCGGCACGCTGGTTTCCTTCATCTCATTCGTCCGGATGAATGGCCCCATCGGGCCTTCCTCCATCGCGCAGCCAAGCTGCTCCGCCAGCGGACTCGCGGGTCTTGTCGCCGTGGCGGTGAAGAGGCCGTCGAGCGGGATGATGCGCCCATCCGCCAGATGAATGTCGGCACGCTCTCCCGAAATGCGCTCCACGCGTGAACGCTCGATCGCAACGCCCCGCCGATCGAGCTGCGCAAGCTGGCCTTCGTCCGGCTCGAACGCGCCGTTCAGGAAGAACGTTGTCCGTCCCCAGTCGGGCAACATCAGTGCGTGATGCATCGACAACGCCGAGACGCCCAGCACGCCGATATTGCCTCGCTCAAGTTCATATCCATGACAGTACGGGCAATGAAAGACGCTGCGACCCCAGCGCTCCTTCAGTCCTGCGATCTCGGGCAACTCGTCGGATACGCCCATCGCAAGCACGATCCGTCTGGTGTCAAACACCTGCCCCGCCGCCTGGATCGAAAAGCCCACCGCCGTTTTTGAAGCCTGTTCAGCATGCGCATCGAGCCACCGCACCGTCGGATACTTCATCAGCTGAAGCCGCGCATCGTGCGAGATCTCGCCGGGCGGACGGCCGTCCTGAGTGATGAACCCGTGCGAATGCGCCGCGAAGCGATTACGCGGCATGGCGTTGTCGATCACCAGGATCTTCTGCCTCGCTCGCGCCAGCTGTAATGCCGCCGAAAGGCCGGCATAGCTTCCACCGATGATGATTGCATCGAACATCACTTGTTCAGCCTTGTTCTGTGCGCCTTTGCTTTGGCGCTGAAATCGTCAGCTAGCTGCGCCAGCGTCACGCCATCCAGCCGCTTTACCAGCAGCGCCTCCGCCTCGCGGAAGGCATCGGTCAGCGAGCGATTGACGGCCAGTTCAACGGCGCAATGCGATCCTTCCAGCGTCACGCCCATCGCCAGCAGTTCCGGCGCGCCGAGCGCGTCATAGATATCCTTCAGCGTCACTTTCTTGAGGTCGCACGCGATCTCCCAGCCGCCGCCATGCCCTTTTTCGGAGCGCACAAACCCCGCCTCGCGAAGCCCCGCCATGGTCCGCCGCACCACCACCGGATTGGTGCTCATGCACACCGCCAGCTCCGCCGACGTCATCGGCCGGTCCTGCTCCGCCATGTGCAGCAGCGCATGCAAGGTCTGGGAAAGGCGTCGATCGCGTGTCATGTAACTTTATCTGCTACGTGATATGGCGCGCGTCAACCCGCGCCTTAAGAAATACTTATCTGACAGACCGGACCCGCGCCGCTTGGCAATATGACGGCAGAAATACTATGTCCGTCCCAACCTGTCGTTTGGCCCAGTCGCGGCGCCGGAAAAGAGACCAGCCATGACCGCGATCGCCGAAACCAGGCCCAGCAGCACGCGCGCGGCGTTGGCGTTCCTGTTCATCGGCAACGTGATGATCGGCTCGGGCGTGCTCGCCCCGGCCGCAATGATCAACTCCATGACCGCCGACCTGAACGTCAGCACGGTCGCCATCGGCGCGCTGATCGGTTGGGGCGCGGTGATACTCTGCATCGGCGCGCCAGCCTTCGGCTTCTTCACCAACCGCGTCGACCGCCGCACGCTGCTGACGGCGTCGCTTGTACTTTATGCCGTGGGTCATGGCGTTTCTGTCTTCGCGCCCGACTATACGACACTCCTCGTAACACGCCTTCTCATGATCAGCGGCGCGGCGATCTTCACACCGCAAGCTGCCAGCGCCGTCGCCCTGCTGGTTCCCGAGAACCGCCGCGCGGCTTCGGTGGCAACTGTGTTCATGGGCTGGGCGGTCGCGGGCGCCGTCGTGATCCCGTTCATGAGCATAATTGGTGAAACGCTGAACTGGCGCACGATATATGCGGGCCTCGCCATCGGCTCCGGCCTCGCAGCGGCGGGGGTCATTTTCACCTTGCCCGCGAAGCTCTATCCCGCCCGCATGTCGCTGAAGTCGTGGGGCGAGGTTGTCACGCGGCCGGCGATCCTGTTGCTGCTGGCCGTCACTTGCATCCAGATCACCGGCCAGTTCACGCTCTATCCCTATCTCGCCGCAGAACTTCGAACCACCAGCCTGGCGGATTCGACCGCCGTCGCCGTCGCGTTCGGGCTCTATGGCGGCGCAGGGCTTCTGGGCTCGATCGTTGCAGCCCGGTTCGTGGGATCGATCGGCGCGCCGCGCACGCAGCTGATCTGCCTTCTGATCATGTCGGCCGGCCTTGCGGGATGGTCAGTCTTCGCAACATCACTTGTCCCAGCGATCGCCAGCGTGTTCGTGTGGGGCCTCGGCTTCGGCGCGGCCATCTCGATGCAACAGGCGCGGCTCATCACTGTCGCGCCCGCGCTGGCTTCGGCGTCAGTCGCGCTCAATACATCGGTGCTGTATCTCGGTCAGGCCAGCGGCACGGCCATCGGCGCAGGGCTCATCACGCGCGACCTGCATCACCTCATCGGCCCGGCAGGCCTCGCCTTCATGCTGATGGCGGCAACGGCCTCGTGGTGGACGAGCCGGAAGTTCAAGGCCTGAGTGCAATCGTGCCGCTTTTATCAAGCGCCGACTTGCCGGCACCTGTTGCCAACACATTCGACCGTAAAGCGCTTCGCAGCACCGGCAGCAGTTAGGTACTCCAGTCTAGGACCAGGACCTTCTGGAAAGCCCTTGAAATCCTCCGCGACGTCGACGCTCCATATTTCCTTGTCGATCAAACCGGACGGAGTGAAGGCCTTGATCCGGTAGAGATACACCTTGTCCTTTACCCAAGCGGCCAGCAGGACGGCATCGCCGGCGCCGGACACAACACCGACGCTGATTCCATCCACCGCAGAAAACTCAAAGCCTTCGCATGTCTTGGATTTCGGCTGCGAGACGCCGGTCATGTCGATGTACGCGCCGTTTCCCTTTCGGCTGTCGACATGAAAAAAGTTCGCATACTCCACGATGCTTAAAAACTGGCCGAGACTACTGCTTACGATTTGCCGCCGAGAAGACAGGTCGTGCTGGCGATCCCCGAGATCCATGTCCACACCTTCGCCAAGCGTGTGACTGTCGAGATAAGCATCGGTAAGCGATTGCAGCGGCCCCGGCGCCAGTCCTTCTACGACGCGGGTTACCGTCATGCTCGCATCGACGCGGTAGATCGCGATCGTGGGCGACTGACGGTAATGCGGCACCACATGAAGGATCACCTCCATCTCGCCATCTCGATCGAGGTCCGCAACAACAGCATTCTCGATTTTCACCCGGTAGCTTTTGTCACCGAACAGCTCGGGATACTCATCTTCCAGAATATACTTTTGAACAGCGGCGACTTGAGGTGGAAGCGCGCGCTCTTGGCCAGCCGCATCGGACCAGCCGGAGGCCAACACCGCAAATACACAAAGAAGCGCTCGCATTCACATCCCCCGACACGCGTGATAAAGTGCGCTGACGAAACTAGAACACGCAAACATTGCGTTCAAAATGGCTTTGACATGCCCAGATCAGGCGCGTTCCTTGGTCTTCGTGAACCGGATCGCGGGGTTCTTGTCGCTCACATACCCCACGTCCCAGGCGTTCTTCGCCAGATAGACCGGCGCGCCATCCAAATCCGTCGCCGCCGCTGACTTGTTGGCGTCAAGGAACGCCGTCAGCTTGGCCTTGTCGTCGCTGGAGATCCAGCGCGCCGCGGCCCACGGGCTCGCCTCGAACAGCACTTCCAGATTGTTTTCCGTCGCGATCCGCTCAGCCATGACTTCGATCTGCAGCTGGCCCACCGCACCGACAATCATGTCCGAGCCGATCTCCGGCGTGAACAGCTGCGTCACGCCTTCTTCCGCCAACCCCTCCAGCGCCTTGCGCAGGTGCTTCGATTTCATCGGATCCTTCGTGCGCACACGGCGCAGGATTTCCGGCGCAAAGTTCGGAATGCCCGCGAACTGCACGTTGCCGCTCTCGCTCAGCGCATCGCCCACGCGCAGCTGGCCATGGTTCGGAATGCCGATCACGTCGCCGCCGAAAGCCTCGTCGGCAATCTCGCGATCCTGCGCCATGAACATGACGGGCGAGGTAATGCCCAGCTGCTTGCCCGCCACCGTCTTCAGTCGCATCCCACGCTGGAACTTTCCGGACACCATGCGAAAGAACGCGATCCGGTCGCGATGGTTCGGGTCCATGTTCGCTTGGATCTTGAACACGAAGCCGGTGACTTCCTTGTTGTCGGGGCCCACCTCGGCGGGTTGCCCTTTCACCTTCGCCTTCTGCACGCGCGGCGCCGGCGCCTCGATGTGAATGGTGTCCAGCAATTCTTTCACGCCGAAATGGCGCAGAGCCGACCCGAACACCACGGGCGTCATGTGCCCCTCGCGGTAGGACTGGTGATCGTATTCCTTGCAGACGCCCGCAGCCATGTCGGCCTGCTCTTCAAGCTCTTTCTGCTCGCCCGCGCTCATCATCTCGTCAAAGCGGTCAGCGCCCACACGCTCCGTCTTGAACTCGACCGAGCCGTCATGCGCAACGATCCGCTGATAGGTCACGAACTCGCCGGTGCGCAGATCCTTCATTCCCTTGAGGCGCTCGCCCGACCCTTGCGGCCAGTATAGCGGCGAGGCGGACATCGCCAGCTTCTGCTCGATCTCGTCGAGCAGCTGGAACGGGTCCTGCGCCTCGCGGTCCATCTTGTTGATGTAGGTGATGATCGGAATGTCCCGCAGGCGGCACACCTCGAACAGCTTCAGCGTCTTCGGCTCGATACCCTTGGCGGCGTCCAGCACCATGATGGCGGAATCCGCCGCCGTGAGCGTGCGATAGGTGTCTTCCGAGAAGTCTTCGTGGCCCGGCGTATCGAGCAGGTTAAAGATCGTGTTCTCGTACTCGAACGTCATCACCGAAGCCGAAACCGAGATGCCGCGATCGCGCTCGATCTTCATCCAGTCCGACATGGTGCGGCGACGTTCGCCGCGCGCCTTGACGGCACCCGCCATGCGGATCGCGCCGCCCGCCAGCAGCAGGTTCTCGGTCAGCGTCGTCTTGCCGGCGTCGGGGTGCGCGATGATCGCGAATGTGCGCCGGCGCGCCGCTTCTGCTTCAGGTGTCAGGGCCATGGGGCGGGCTGATACAGGGGTGCGCCCGAAACGTCCACACCTGCCAGAAAGCCCCGGAATCAGCCGCCTTGAAGTCCAGGCTCAGCCCGGTTGTTCCGGCTTCACATAGCTGAAGTAGATATTCAGATTCACGTTCGTCGCCGCCGGATAACCCTTCGCCACCCACAGCCGCATGTAGTCGCTCTTGTTGAAGGTGAACACCGTATCGCGCCCACCCGGATACGTATCGACGTCAAACTCCGTGATGCGATAGGCGCCTTCCAGCCGGTTCTCCGTCGGCTGGCGCTGTCCCGCCATGTCCTTCACGCAGGCGTACAGGTCCTCGACATATTTCGTCGCCACCGCGCTGTCCGGGAAGTCGTTCGAGCACGAGATATGCTGGGTATTGTACCCGTTGTATTTGCTGTCATCGGTCGACCATTCCAGCGTGCAGTCGGTGAAGCCGAGCACCTGCGTCTTGGACTTGTGCGTGATCTTCTTGGCGTCGCGCTTGATCTCCTCGCCCCGCAGGTCGGCCAGACGCGCCTGGCTTGTCGTCAGCAGCAGCAGCATCTGGTTGCACCCGGCCGCCTGCGCATGCGCGCCGCCCACACCCGCAAGCGCGACACCCGCCGCGACCAACATTCCAGCAAGCTTCATGATCCCCTCCCGTGAGTCTGTGGCGTATTAGCCAAAACCGCCCGCCCAACGTCAATGCAAAGACGCGCACGCAACTGCTAGGCGCGCACCGTCTCGGTCAGGAAATGCCGCCCTTCGCGGTCTTCCACCTCTATCACCCAGAGGTCACGATCCGCCTTGAGGCGCTTGCCGATCAACTCATCGACGCCGGCCTCGTCGCCCGGCGCCAGCCGCTCGAACTCGGTTGGCCCCTCGGGATTGAAGGCCGGCGCATAGAGCGTGGCTTCACCTCTCGCCCGCGTCACCTTCACCAGCACATCCCCCCGGTCCTCGTCCCCACGGTGGACGATCGTGGCGAATGCGCCGCCAATACTGGCGCGGCGGAGCAGGGCTGAAACCCAGAGGCTGGAAGGAATCTCGCGAGGCATGGAGGGCCTTTACCACATTTTCCCCGGCTGGCGCCCTGATTGCACCCCGTCCGCAAAACCCGCGTAAACGAATTGGGCGCTCCTCTCCGATGCTTCTCGCCGCCGCCATCCAGATCGCAACCCAGCCCACGCCCGAGCCGAGGCATCTTGCGGGCTATGTGCTGGCGTCAATCATTGCCCTGCTGGTCTGCGGCCTCCTGTCGATCGCCCGCGAGCTGCGCGAAGAGAGCGCCTACCGGCCGTAAACCTCATCTTCAACACGGCATGGCATGGTCCGGCCATGTCCGGCCGCGTCTTAACCTTTGCCCTCGCTGCGATGTTCGCCGCCCCCGCCGCGCTGGCCGATACCGCCGCCGTGCAGCGCACCTGGCTTGAGCGTGTCGCCATCAGCGCCGCCGACAAATCCTGCAACCTGTTCAGCGAAGGCGAACGCCTCGCCCTCCAGTCAGGCATCTACCAGGCCGAAGGCGAGCTCCTGCGCGCCAACAAGACTGCGGCCGAGATGGAAAAGCTCGCCGCCGAAGTCTCAAGCCACGCCAGGTCGCTTGGCTGTGCGCACCCCTCGGTCGTGGAAGTCGCCGCCACCATCCGGTCGAGCTACCGCCAGTTCGCCAAGACCAGCTATCTCGAATACCCCACCGCCCGCTCGACATGGGGCGCCTCCCGCTCCGGTCACGACAAATGGGCCGTCAGCCAGACCGACAAGACAACCGATGTCGTGCTTGGCCTGCGACGCACCAAGGATGCAGGCGTGATCCGTCTCGCCATTTCCATGCCCGCCAAAGGCATGGAGCCGTCCTCCGTCCAACTCGTCCTGCGCGATCCGTCAAAGATGCCAGAGCCGTGGTTCGGCTCCATCGCCGGCGCCACCAAGGAACTGTCCGCCGCCCCGCGCTCGATCGCACGCGTCGAATGGGCGGGCGAAATCCGCAAGGGCAAGGACGCGGTAGGTGATCCGATCTGGGTGTTCTTCTTCAGCGTGGACGCTATCAACCGGCTGGAAAGCCTGGACCCGCGCGAGGCCGTCCGCCTCGACTTCGTTCCCTCGCAGCGCGCGAAGGACCAGAAGGTCAAAAGCATCTCGTTCGAGGTTGGCGATTTCCGCGCCGCCCATGCCTTCGCTCTGATCCCGCCGCCGGAATATCCCGCGCCGCAGGACGCAGCTGCCGCCGCCGCCCCCGCCGCGCACTAGCAACCGATTGCCCTGCCGTCGTCCCTAACGTAGGCTTTGCAGCAGGTTGGCCGCGTTAACCGTGTTGGTCCGCCCTGTGCGGGATGGCGTGCTTCTTGCTGCACACCGGCATATGAAACCGTCGGCCACAGCCATGAATGCTCAACTTGGAACTGGCGCTCGCTTTGTCCTCGTCTCGGGACTGGCGGTCGGAACAGACTTCCTGCTGGCCTTCACCCTGCGCACCTTCACGGGCCTGCCCCTGTCGGTCAGCGCGGCAATCACCTTCGTTGCCGTCGGAGTGATGGTTTACTTCATCCACGAGCACTGGACCTTCCAACGCGAAGGATCGCAGACCTCGAAATCCCGCATGGCCAAGAACCTGCTGGCCAATTGCGCCGCCTGGATCAGCCGCGTCGCCGTGATCGCCTCGCTTGAACGTCTGGCTGAGCCCCACGGCATCATCATGGCCGGTCTCTATTTCGGCGCAGGCGCCGGCGTTTCCTTTACAATCAACTTCCTCGCCAACAAGTTCTGGGTGTTCGGCGACCGCCGGTAATTCCCGGTTGATCCGGCCAGTCGGATCGGCCAGACTCTGGCCGTCCCGCTTGCTGTCAGAGCCCGCCCATGGCCGACATCGTCAACCTCAACGACCGCCGCAAGCGCAAGGCGCGCGAAGAGCGTGAGGCCGAGGCCGCCGCAAAACGCATGATGTTCGGCCGCACCAAGGGCGAGAAGAAACGCGACGAAACCCGCAAGTCCGCCGACATCCGCAAACTCGACGGCGCCAAGCGCGACAAGAACGACAGCGAGTCCTAGAATCGCCCCTGCGCCTTGTACGCCGCGACGAACGGCGCGTAGTCCGTCGCTGCGCGTTCTGCCCGCAAGCCGCCCTCGATGAAGCGCACCCAGGGCTGCGCACTGCGCGTGAAGGTATCGCCGACCGGCTGCACCCAGCTCGTATCATCCAGCGTACCGGCACGCAGGCTGAACACGCCGGTCGATGGCTTGCCGCCATTGACGATGCGGCTGCCACACGCGCCACAGAACAAGCCGCATCGCGTCGTGCCCTGATCAGAGACCCATTCGACGCGCGACGACTCGCCCCCGGTGAATGTCAGCGCCGCTTCAGGGATGATCACCGACGTATTGAATGCCGCCCCGCTGATCTTCTGGCAGTTCGTGCAGTGGCAATTGTAGATCATGATCGGCGGCGCGCTCACCTCGTAACGCAGCTGCCCGCACATGCACCCGCCCACCAATGGCAACGCCGTCATCGCGATCTCCTTACCCTTCGCGCCCACACTCCAACACTCGCACACAGCCTCGCCGGAATCTGTCAGCATCAAACCGGCAGTTTCGGCCCAACGCTGAGCGCCAGTATGCGGCTTATCTCGCGCACCGGCCGTTTACTTTCCTTGCGCCACTGGTTGAACGCAGCCTGCACTGCCGCCAGATCCTTCTTGCTGGTCGGATTTTTCGCCACCACGCCTTCGCGGATCAGCGCCTTCACGACATCGCCGGACAGGATGAACGCATCCCACCCTTCGAAACGCAGGAAATACTGGCACGTCGCCCCGCCCAGCCGCGAAGCGTTTTTATGCAGGTAATCCATCAGCCCGACCTGATCGGTCTCTGGCCAGTTCGCCAAGAACTTCCCGAATGAGCCATGCTGCTTGGCGACACTCACGATGAAGCGTGCATTCTCGATGGTCGCCATGATCTTTGCGCCGTTGCGAACGATCCGCGTGTCTTTCAGCAGCGCATCCAGCTTCTCATCGCCATAGGCCGCGACCTTCTTCGGGTCGAACTTGTCGAACGCCGTTTCGAAACCCGGCCACTTCTTCTCGATCACTTCCCAGGAAAAGCCGGAAGAAAACACGGCCTTGGCCATGCCGGCGAGGTAGCGGGCATCCTTCTTGCTCCCCACATCAGTATCGACAGGCCATTGCCGCAGCGCAGCACTTATCCCTTTGGGTCCGCCATGATGCTTCCCCGCCATCGCCTCGATCTTGTCGAACGGTTTCATAAGACTTGTCCCCTATAGTCGGCGCTCGAGGTTGCCCATGATGCGCATCCGTTCAATCCCCACAAGCGTCACGCTTCTGATGGCGGCGATCGTTTTCGCTGCGCCGATCATCACCAACATCCTGCTCGCGCTCGGTCACTCCGCTACCGGATGACTCCGTCATACAATCCGGCCTAAGCTCTCTCGCACGGGAGAGACGCCATGTTCGCAGGTCACTACGCCGCCGCCTTGGCCGCAAAGGCCGCCGAACCTCGCGCCCCGCTATGGACGCTCGTTGCGGGCGCACAGCTCATCGACATCGGCTGGGGCGCGCTTGTCATGACGGGCATCGAGCATGGCCGCGTCGATCCGACGCTTCCCGGCAGCGCACTCGTGCTTGAGCACATGCCATTCACCCACTCGCTCCCCGCCGTCATCGCATGGTCGCTGGCCGCCGCCATCCTCGCACGCTACGCGCTGCGCCTCGTCTGGCCCGCAGCCATCGCCATCGCAGCCGTCGTCTTCTCGCACTGGCTGCTGGACCTTCTTGTCCATCGCCCCGATCTCGAACTCTACCCGCAAGGCCCGAAAGTCGGTTTCGCGTTGTGGGACCTTGCGGTCGCAGAGCAGGCGGTGGAGATCGGCCTTATCGCCATCGCCGCCGTCTTCTGGTCCGCGCAGCGAATCCGCAACGGCCAGCAAGCCTGGCCTGCCGCCGCCTTCGTCGGCCTTCTGCTCGCCGTCCAGATCATCGCGATGCTGATGCCCGCCGAAGCGGCAGACACGGTTGCCGCCGCCGGGCCCATGGCGCTCGCGGTCTATATCGTCCTCGCCATCGTCGCGATCTTTCTTGACGGCAAGAAACGCGGACCGAAGCCATCTGCCTAGAATCGCGTGCCTGCGGCGCGCCAATTCGCCTCAAGCCTCACCCCAGCCCAGCTACATTGACGGAGCCCCGCCTATCCCCGACATGTGAGCCCACACTCACAGGATCCCATCCATGACCGACGTTTCCCCGCTTTTCCGCCCGTTCAACCTGCGCGGGATGGAACTGAAGAACCGCATAGTCATGGCCCCGATGACCCGTTCGCGCTCTCCCGGCGCTTTCCCCAATGCTGAAAACGTCGGCTATTACGAGCGCCGCGCCGCCAACGAAGTCGGCCTCATCCTCTCCGAAGGCACGCTCACCCGCCGCAAGGGCGCGTCCAACGACGCCAACATCCCGCTGTTCTGGGGCGATGAAGCCCTCGCTGGCTGGAAACAGGTCATCGACGCCGTCCACAAAGCCGGCGGCAAGATGGGCCCGCAGATCTGGCACCAGGGCATGAGCCGCAAGCCCGGCACCGGTCACTTCCCCGACGCACCGTCGGACGGCCCGTCAGGCATCACGCTCACCGGCAAGAAGATCAGCGACGAACCGACCGAAGCCGACGTCATCGACATGGCGCAGGCCTATGCCGATGCCGCCGCCGATGCGAAGCACCTTGGCTTCGACTGCATCGAACTCCACGGCGCCCACGCCTACCTGATCGACGAATTCTTCTGGCCCGTCACCAACCAGCGCACAGACCGCTTCGGCGGCGCGAAGCTCGAACAGCGTGCAGAGTTCGCCGCTGAAGCCATCCGCCGCTGCCGCGCCGCCATCGGCGACCTGCCGATGATCATCCGCGTCTCGCAGTGGAAGTCTGTCGATTACAACGCCAAGCTCGCCACCACGCCGCAGGAAATGGAAGCCTGGGCCCGCGTGCTGATCGACGCGGGCGTCGACGCCATCCATTGCTCGCAACGCCGCATTCTCGAAGCCGAATTCCCCGATATCGACGGCCCGAACGGCCTCAACTTCGCAGGCTGGGTGAAGAAGCTCACCGGCGTCCCCACCATCGCCGTCGGCTCGGTCGGCCTCTCGTCCGAATTCACCGGCGCGTTCCGTGGCGAAGGCTCCGCTGCCGGCAAGTTCGATGAAACCATCGAACGCCTCGACCGTGGCGAGTTTGATCTCGTCGCAGTCGGCCGCGCCATCCTGCAAGACCCGGAATGGGTGCTCAAAGTGAAGGCAAATCGCTTCGACGAGCTCCGCGATTACGACGCAGCAGCTCTGCAGACTTACTACTAGGTCAGCCGGCGCTACCGATTGCACTCTACCCGGCGGGGAGTAAGCTCTGACTGCAGCATCGGTTGGTCAGTCAGGGTCACGTGATGGCGTTCGAGCGGCTGAGCGTGCAGTTGGCCTCCCTCATCATCGCCATAGCGATCGGCTGCTCATCGCCTGCGCTGGCCCAGCAACAACTTCCACGCACGGCCGACGGTCATCCCGATTTCCAGGGTGTCTGGTCGGCCAAAGGCCTTACCCCGCTTGAGCGCATTCCCGGCGCCAGCGGGCTTGTTGTCAGCGATGAGGAACACGCCAGACTGGTTGGCGCCATCCGCGCTCGCGCCCGCTCTCCAGCAATGGGAGCCGTGATCGATCCCAACCTTCTGGAGGCCGATGTCAAAACGCTCACCCGTGTCGGCGGCGAGTGGCGCACCTCCTGGATCACCGATCCGCCCGATGGCAAGCTGCCACTGACCACTGAAGGCAAGCGCCTCCGCGACATGCCTTACCCGCTGACCGATCCTGAAGCGCGCGGCCCATGGGAGCGCTGCCTCGTCGGAACAGGTCTTGCGCCCATGTGGTCCGTCCCCGTCGAAAACATCCGCCAGATCGTGCAGACCTCCGCAGACCTCGTGATCTACACAGAAGAAGGCGCAGACACGCGCATCATCGGCATCGGCGCTCCCCACAGGCCCGCCGCGATCAAGTCACGGCTGGGCGACTCCACGGCGCGCTGGGATGGCGACGTCCTCGTCGTCGAGACCCTGAACCAGATCGACAACTACGCTCCGTTCGCGACAATGCCGCAATCCGTCCGGGTGCAATCGCGGATCGTAGAGCACTTCAGCCTGCTCTCGCCCAACGAGATCCTGTACCGCTTCACGATCGAAGATCCTGCACTCTACAGCGCGCCATGGAGTACGGAGTACAGCTTCCATCGCGAACACACGACGGCTTACGAGAACGGCTGCCACGAAGGAATTACAGCTTGCCCAGCATTCTCCGCGCCGAGCGCCTCAAGGAAGCACGGCAGCACAAGCCACGCTGATAGCTGGCGTGTGAAAGCTGCCTTTACCGTTCCGATGAATTTCATCGATCCGGGCTAACCGCATTTCAACGCGATCGCGTCACTGTGTCCCGAAGTATGCGACTTCGGGGGGACACGCATGAGCTTTGGGAAACGCGGTCAGGGCGAAGGACATCCCGCGCGCAATCTTCTTCCGCCAGCGCCAGTCGAACCCGTCGACGCGCCCGTCGGGCGCATGAAAGTCGCGAACCCCGGCAGCATCGACAAGGGCTTCATCGCTCTCGCCGTAGGCGTCGTTCTTGTGTCCGCTGGCGCGGCCGCCGCTGCTCCCGGCGTACTTGAAATGTTTGGCGGGCAGGTCCGCCCCATCGAAACAGTTGTTGCCGGCCTCGACCGCACGCAAGCCAAGGCCGCTCTCGCCCGCGAAGCCTTCCCTGATGGCGAAGGCCGCGCCTTCATGTCGGCGCTCCAGTCAAACTTCCCGAGCGACCACGACCAGCTTCTTACCCTGCTCGCCGACGAAGCCCTGAACGGCGGGGATCGCGATGATCTTCTCCAGGAAGTCAGCCGCTGGTCGATCGAATTCGTGACGCCGAACCTCCCCGCCATCGGCCGCACCGGCGCCGATGGCTTCGACCAGCTGCTCGACATCGGCAGCGGCGCGCTGTCGCTGGTCGAGAAAACCGCAGGCTGCACCGCTGACAAGCTCGAAGCCTATGTCGCCAACCCGGCCAATCTCGCCAGCCAGTGGACCTACGGTTCCGACGGCTACAAGTTCAGCATGCAGGCCAGCGAGAAACTCGTCAGCCTCGCCGCAAAAGGCCGCAACGCCCCGCCGCCGCCCACCGATTTCCGCCGCGAGGACCAGGAAGCGCTGATGACGGCCTTCTTCGGCATCATGATGGACGAGCAGTTCATGGGCCTGATGACCGCTTCCGGCTCCGGCGAGAACTTCGAAACGCAGAGCGAAGCGCTGCGCAAGATCGACATCTGCAAGATGGGCAAATCGATCATCTACAAGATGCGTCGCCTCCCGTTCGGCACGAAGGAACGACTCTTCGGCATGGGCACGCAGGCGCTCGACAAGATGCCGGCCGACCTCATGAACCAGATGATGTCCGGCGCAGGCAGCTATCCCGGCATTCCGGGCATCAACGCCCCGCCGTCCGGCTTCCCGACGCATCTCCTCGAAGGTCCGACAATCGAAGACATGCAGGCGATGTAGCGAGCGCTACTGCGCCGCCGGCACTCCCGCCGGCTCGACCAGCTCGCCATTCGCCCAGCGTCCCGCCGCCAACACGCTGCCGTCAGGTCCCCACACCACGCCAAATCCGTTGCGCGCGCCGTTACGCAGCTCGCCCTCATAACGCTGCCCGTTCGCAAATGTCATGACGCCGCGCGACTGGCCGCTCGCGCTCGTCTCCTGTCCGGCAAAGCTGTCGCCATTCTTCCAGTAGGTGACGCCAAAGCCTGTGGCCCCATCCGCTGAATGCTCGCCTTCGTAGCGCGATGCACCTGCCGAGTTGTTGGGATTGCTGGCGAACTCATAGACACCCACGCCAGAGCTTTGCCCATTGCGCAGCTCGCCGCGATAACGGTCGCCCACATTCGCCGGGCTACCGCTGATCCGCACGCCAAGTCCGTTCGGCGCGCCGCCGGATATCTGCGCTTCATACTGATCGCCATTCGCCGCCACGATGCTTCGCGCATTCGCTGCCCCCGTTGCGGCCGCCGCCGCATCGCGCGCAGCTACCGCTCGCGAATTGGCGGAAGACTGCGCCCGCCGCGCTGCTTCCGCCACCGCCCGTATGTCGCCTGAAACCAGTTCAAGGCTGAACGGCGCCGGCTTGTTCAGCATCACGATCGCCGCGCGCGCCGCCGCAGCCTGCGCCCCCGTCGGATGCGCTGAAAGATAGGCCTGATACGCCGCAACCGTTCCGGCACGCTCGGCCTCGATCCATGCGTTGACGTCTGCCACGCGCTCCAGCTCGCTCTGCGCCAGCGAGTCAGCGCCCGTTCGCGGCGCCGGCCGTGTCGCAGCTGTCTGCGTCGCGGCCTGCGCCGCCGCCTGCGCTTGCGCGATACGCTGGCGATCAGCTTCAGCTGCCGCATTCGTCGATGTCGTCGCAGCGGCGATGATTGTCGCCTTTGGCTGTGCGCCGCCTGCTATTTTCTGGATCGCATCGGAGAACGCGCGCAGGTCGCGCGGCGCCGCCGTCGCAAGCGCGGGATAGGAGCGCTTCTTGTCGCTGGCGAACTTGCGCGCGGCGCGCACGGTTACGTCGTCAGCTTTTCCGTCAACCGCGCCATCGTAAAGCTGCAAGGTCGTCAGCCCGCGCTGTATGTCCTGTATGGCCTGCGTGCGCTCGGCGCTCAGCGAGACCAGCCGTTCCTTCGCCGCCGCCGCCATTGCCCCCGGCGTGGCGCCGCCAGCCGGAAACGCTGTGAGATAGGATTGATAGCCGCGCTCGTTGTCGGCCGTCACGGCGTTCACCCACGCCTGCGCATCCATCACGCGCAACAGCGACCTCGCCGTCTCCGAATTGCTCGCACGCGGGAAGTCTGCGATGTAGTCGCGCAACGCACTGACATCGTCTCGCTTCACGCGCGTCCAGTTCGCGGCGGATTCTTCCGTATCCTCGAACGCAAGAGTTGCACTCTCGATACCCGCTTCGCTCTCCGGCGAAGCGCCTGATGTGGCGACGGCGCCGGGCTCGCCCGCAAACTGCGTCCCGTCTCCACGCCACGCGAACGGATCAGCCAGCCACAAGCCGGCGCCCGCAGCCACAAGAAGACCGGCGCCAATGATCGGCGCCCACGCGATCGACCGCTTGGGTTCGAGATAGGCGGGGGCAGACGGCGCCGCGCGGCGTGTCACCTGCGGCCGCGCTGCGCCAGGCAGTCCGGCATAGAGGCGAACCGCCGCCATGATCTTGCGCCAGTTGGGATCATCCCGATCGCCAGACCAGCGCCCGATATCCAGGACCTCTACCTGGTCGAACGGGCGCGGCGGCGTCGCGCTGTCGATGCGAACCTGGATCAGCTTGTTCTTGTAGAGACCAGTTGCGGCTTCGGAACGAACATACTCCGAGCCTCGCGAATAACCCGACCACACGACCAGAATCGCTCCGGCGGAACCCAGCTTCAGGTCCACCGCTGCACGGTTCTCGGTCGACGGTTCGGATGGGTCCATCCAAACGTCCCAGCCCTCGAATCCAAGCATCTCGCTCAGTCTTCGAACGCTTTCGCGGTCTTCGCGCGCGTAGGCGATATAGACGTCCGTCATGGCTGCCCTTCCAGGGCGCCCCCGCCACATCGTTTCATAACAGTTCGCTTGGAGCTTGGGGAGATGGCGCGACAACCTGCAATCGCACATCGCCGGTTAGGTGCGCGTCTTGCGCACATGATCGCGCCGCGCGCGACTCGTCCCCACCCCCGGCCGGCCCCCGGCATGTTCAGTCCCCTTGGGTTCCCGTCTTCTCTGCCGGGAAGAAAACAGCAATCGTCGATCCGCCGCCTTGACGGCTCTCGATATCCAGCCGCCCGCCATGAAGCTCGGCAAACGCCCGCACCACGGAAAGCCCCAGCCCAGCGCCTTTCTGGCGCTTGCCCGCGTCACCCTGCTCGAATGTCCGCGACAACCGCGTCAGTTCCTCGGGGCTGATGCCCGCGCCGGTATCCGAAACCGCCAGCAGCGCGCCGCCCGGCGCATCCAGCGCCGCAACTTCCACCCGGCCGCCGGCCGGCGTGAACTTCAGCGCGTTGGAAATCAGGTTCAGCGCGATCTGCCGCACCGCCTTTGAATCAGCAAAAGCCTCGACATCATCCGGCCCGGTCAACTCAAGGTCGATGCCCTTGCGAGCGGCCTCATCGCCCATGAAATGGACCGCCTCGGAGGCAAGATCGGTCAGGCTGACAAGGTCGGCATAGATTTCGTATCGGCCCGCCTCGATGCGCGCGAGATCCAGCACGTCATCAACGATCAGCGTCAGATTCTGCCCGCCCTCGTGGATCAGCGCCGCATATTCCTGGTAACGCTCGGACAGCGGGCCAAACACGGCGTTCCGCATCATCTCCGCAAAGCCGACGATCGCATTCAGCGGCGTACGCAACTCATGGCTCGTCTGCGCGAAGAATGTCGTGCGTGTCTCAAGTCTTTCCGCAGCGCGCTCGGCCTCTGCCTGTGCAGCCTGCGCCGCAGCGGTCGCCTCGCTCAGCCGCGCTTCCATCTGCTTCAGCTTCAGCACCGCCGATGGATCAGCTGCGGCCACGACTGGTTTCAGTGGCGCAACAACCTTCGCCACCTGCGTAGTTCCCGAAGCCATCATGGCGATAACGCCCATCAGGACGATGCCGGAAATCCCGTATCCCGTGGCGATGATGGTTGCATCGTGCGGATGCAGCCATGATCCGCCCGAACTCGCCGCCACCGAAAAGATCAGGCCGAGCAGGGCAAACCCGGCGATCTCCGCCGTCAGCCGCGCGCGTCCAGACATCCAGGCCACCGCTACGGCAACCGCATACAGCACCATCATGGCAGTCGCGCCGCCCGTGCTGGCCGCGCCCAGTGTCGCGAAAGCGATCCAGAGACCCGATTCAAGCTCGGCAATTCGCGCCTCGGTTGCGGCGCCGCGCATGAATGTTCCAACCAGAGGTGGCAGAATAGCGCAGGTGAAGATGGTCGCGCTGGCCCAGATTGGCACGCCAAGAAAGACGCCCCAGGCCCCCGCCAGCGTCGCAAGTCCCAACCATATGGCGCGCGGGGCCGTCATTTTCGACGATCGTTCCGCAGTCGCTTACTTGTAGGCTGCAGTTCCATCGAGCATCCTAACTGCGTGTAAATGACTCACCTCGCAATCTGCATTTGCAAGCACATTGCGGGCCGCGTCTGCTAGGTTGCAGATTGTCCCCTACGACCCGTGACGATCCTGTCGGAGGTTCCCATGCGTTCCGAACTCAAGTTTTGCGCCGCCATCCTCGCTTTGGCCGCTGTCGTGGCTCCTGTAGCGGGCAGTCAGACCCCAGCAAGTCCAACGCCAGATTCGCGAATGCTGCCCTCTTCGGCCGCCGCTTATGGTGAATACCAGGGCGAAGTCTCGACCATCATGTCCAAGGAACTCGGCAGCGCGGCCGAACTGGACAAGGCCCTTAACACTTTCGGCGCCCCGAACCCGGGCCAGCTCTCCTCGGGCTGGATCTCCTACTCGGCCATCCTCGCCGCCCAGAACAAGGAATTCGTCGACGCCGTCCGCGACATCGACAGCTATTACGGCCGCGAACGCGTCATGACCGGCATGCGCAACGACGTCGGCTACGCCCGCACCCTCAAGGGCGGCGAAGCAGCCCTCCAGTCAGCCCTCGCCGTCAACTCCCGCGACTCCAGCCGCATCTCCAGCGCCGGCGCTTTCGTGAAGGAGCAGTCCTACAAGCTCCAGAACGTCACCTGGGGCAAATCCAAGGTCAAAGACGCCAACGGCAGCGTGAAAACCCTCGCCGTCGCCGCGAAAGCCTCCCGCCCCGTCACCGACGCAGCGCAGAAGGTCTTCTCGGGCCCCGACCTCAACACCATGCTCGCCAGCGTCGCCGCCTCGCCCTCGAGCGCCGGCTCGGTCTGGGACAAGGTGTCCGTGTTCGCCGCCAGCGCGCCGGGCAACGCTTTCTCCGCGCTCTCGCCCGTCACCGCCGCCTCGGCCGCGCTGAAGGTCGATCCGAAATACAACGGCACGGCCAACCGCATGGTCACGCTGGCCGCCTTCCACGCCATCGAAGCCGACAAGACTAACACGAACGACGTGAAGGCCGCGATGAACGACTCCATGTCGGTCGCCTGCCTCGAAGAAGCGCAGATGCAGCTCTTCTCCTGCGTCTCCGCCGCTCACGTCCGCTCGGACCTCACCTTCTGCCTCGCGCGCCACGGCCTGAAACTGCCGGGCGAGGACGTCCGCTCGATGGGCGGCTGCTTCTCGGAAATCGCGAAGTAACAAAACCGGCTCAACCAGCCACGAACGCCCCGGCCGCAAGCCGGGGCGTTTTCGTTTGCGCGGTTTCGTTTTGGCCGCCCTTGCATCAGCCCCCGCGCCACGTCATGTCACCCGCCATGAGCGTTTCCGAACAAGCCGAACAGCTGCGCGAAGACTTTGCCTTCCTGGGCGACTGGGAAGCGCGCTTCACGCATCTCATCGATCTCGGCAAAGCCCTCCCGCCGCTCGAACCCCCGGAATACAACGATACAAACAAGGTCCGCGGCTGCTCCAGCCAGGTCTGGCTCGTGCCCACACCGTCGACCACATCGCCCGGCGCCATCCACCTGCGCGGCGCTTCAGACGCCGCCATCGTCGCCGGCCTCGTCGCGGTAATCGTCCACCTCTTCTCCGACCAGAAGCCTGCAGACATCCTCGCCTTCGATGCGCCCGCCTTCTTCAAGCAGATCGGCGTCGCCGACGCGCTGACGCCGCAACGCTCCAACGGCCTCGCCTCGATGATCACCCGCATCCGCAGCCTCGCCGGCGCCGCAGCCTAGCTGTCGTAAGCCAAAGCGATCGCCTCCAGCGCCCGTGCCACAGCCGGCTTCACCTCGCGCTGCCCCAGCTCGAACCTCCCGCTCACCGACCGCAGCGGGATTGCATCCACACACACCGCCCACGCCAGCTTCCACACCTCCGCGCTCACCAGCGAACGCACGCGCCGCAATCGCTTCGCCGCTTGCGCCGCGCCGCCAATAAATCCGCCCGCCACGCCGCTACGTCTCTGGCGATCGACCGGGCCGCTGTCCCAATCCATCGTCAGACCCTTGCTCGTGTCGCGCCGCTCTGCATCGGCGATCAATCGCAGGCCAGCCTGTACATGGCGCATCGTCAGGTGCCCCTGACCCTTGCGCGCCGCCGTCGCCATCGCGGCAAAGCCCACGCCGGTTGATCGCGTGATATCCCGCCGGCCCGCCGCGATGAACGCCCACGGCTCGATCAGCGGCTCCGGCTCCACGCGAACATCCGTCAGCGTGCAGATATCCTTGCCCGCCGCTACCAGCCTGCCTTCCGCGATCAGCCGCTTGACCTCGCTATCCTCCAGCACGAACCGCGCACGCAGCCTTCGGTCCACGCCGCGCATCACGCCCCATCCCGGCGCCCGCAACCGGATGAGCAGATGCCCGCTGATCGACAGCGCACGCATCGCGCGCTCGACATACTCGGCGCGATCGCCCGCGATTTCAGTGTCGCTCATGCCGACACCGGCGCGTGGGCAACCGACGCTTCCAGCGCGTCCATCCATCTGTCGAAGCCGGGATTCTCCCGCCGCTCCTCCATCACGCGGCAGGCATGGCGCACGGTCGAGCGGTCACGCCCGAATGCGCGCGCCACACGGCCGAGACTCATCCCGAAGCCAACGCTGGCGAGGTACATCGCCACCTGCCGCGCAAAGGCGACGCGAATCTCCCGCCCGCCGCCGGCAACCGCATCCAGCCGCGCGCCGCACGCTCCCGCCGCCACCGCCACGGCGATATGCGCGCGGGCCTGGTCTTCCTTCATCTGTTTTACGAGATCCAACTCCAACCTCCTGGTCTCCTGACCGCGCAATATGCGGCCGGATTCCGGGGTGTAGGATAACTTTCCTATCGATAGGACGCAAATCCTATTCTACGTCGTTGTTTTCAATCGGAATCATTTTTCACGTGGGGAATGGCGATCCCACGCTGATGCCGCGCTGCGACATGCGCGCCCAACCTGGGGGTTGTTACAAATCCGATTCAAATCCGTCACGCACCCGTCGCCACCCGGGCTTAGCCCCTGCGCCGTCGGATCGGCGTCTTTCCCGGATGCTGGCCGCACCATCGGGAAGATGAGGGGTACTCATGTCATTCAACGACTCGCTGCGCCGCGCCGCAGCCCTGGCAGCCCTGGCGACCGCAACGGCCGCCACCGCACATGCCCAGACGCCAACTACCGTCCAGACGACGCCCGCCACCACGCAGACCAGCCAGGAACAGCTTGAACAGCTGACCCCTGAACAGCAGGCGCAGGTGAAAGCCATCGTCCAGCAGATGCTCGCCGAACAGGCGGCCTCCGCTCCCGTCCTGCTTCCGCCGCCGCCTCCGCCTTCCGTGGCCACGTCGTGGTCCGGCGGCTCGCCGCGCACGACCGAGGAAGACCGGATCTTCAAGATCAACGGCCGCGTCATGTACGACGCGTTCAACCTCTCCACCGACGACCTCGCCGCGGTGAACCAGAACTACACCCGCACCTTCGTCCGCCGCGCCTTCCTCGGCGTCGAAGGCCAGTTCACGCAGAACTGGAAGTACAACATCAAGCTGCAATTCGCGCCGGGCGCCGACCAAGCGTCGTCCACCACCACGACCGTGCGTCTCTGCCAGAACACGACCACCCTCGCTGTCGCCCAACGCGCAACCTGCGCCACTGGCGAAACCGATCGCGGCCCCATCGTCACCGCCGTCTCCACATCGGGCGCTGATACCGAAGTCGGCTTCGACGACGCCTTCATCCAGTACGTGCTGGGCGATTGGGAAATCACGCTCGGCCAGAACAACCAGGTTTCTCCGATGGAAGACCGCACGTCTTCGCTGAACATCCCGTTCAACGAACGCTCGGGCTACATCAACGCCTTCGGCTTCACCAAGATCGGCTCGATCGCGGTGACGACCGGCGGCGGCAACTGGTCGGCCGGCGTCGCGCTGCAAGGCGACGACTTCAACAACCCGGAATCGACCAACACCAGCGAAACCGTCGGCCTCGAAGGCCGCGCCACCTGGGCGCCGATCTATGATCGCACGCCCGATGGCATCACGGTCCTCCACCTCGGCCTCAACGCCCGCGTCCGCGACAATGGCGGCGGCCCAGATGCCACGACCAACCGCGGTCCTGGCTTCCGCTACCGCGCGCGTCCGCAGACCGGCTACGGCGACCGCTTCGTCGACACCGGCTCGACTGCTTTCGCGCAGGACACTTTCTACGGCTTTGAAGTCGCCGGCCAGATGAACGAATTCGGCTTCTCGGCCGAGTACGGACAGCTGCAGGCCAAGCCGCAATCCGGCACGTCGCTCGGCGCTTTCGAGCCGACCTTCCAGGGCGGCTATGTCGACTTCTTCTGGTCGCCCACCGGCGATGGCCGCGTCTATAACGGCAAGGACGGCTCCTTCAGCCGCGTCGTGCCGAAACGCACCCTCGGCTCCGACGATGGCATCGGCGCGATCATGCTGGGCGCCCGCTACGACTTCCTCGACCTGACCGACGGGACGATGGATGGCGGCGAACAGAAAGGCGTCACGCTGCAAGCCACCTGGCAGCCGCTCGCCTTCCTGAAATTCCAGGCCGACGTGTCGCACCTCGACATCGACCGCCCGAACAGCGCGCTCAGCGGAACAGCAGACGTTGTCACAATACGTTCGCAGATCGAGTGGTAATCACCACTCGCACAGGGACTGAATAACCCTCACAAGTTTTGACTGGAGAAAGTCATGTTGAATCAGCTGACTAAAGGCTTCGGCCGCGCCGTTCGCGCCGCCGCCGTCGCCACCATACTCGCGGGCGGAACACTTGCCGCCCACGCACAGGAAATCACCGGCGCAGGCGCCACCTTCCCCGCCCCGATCTACACGAAATGGGGTGAGCAATACAAAGCCACCGGCGCTCCCGCCCTCAACTATCAGGGCGTCGGCTCCGGCGCTGGCGTGACGCAGATCATCAACCGCACGGTTGATTTCGGCGCATCGGATACCCCGGTCGCTTCCGAGCGTCTGGCCTCGAACAACCTGCTGCAATTCCCGGCCGTCATCGGTGCGGTGGTTGTGGTCGTGAACATCCCGGGCGTTGACGGCAACGCTCTCAAACTGACGGGCCCGGTGGTTGCGGACATCTATCAAGGCCGCATCCGCATGTGGAACGCGAAAGAGATCAAGGATCTCAACCCGGGCGTCACTCTCCCGGCCGTCGCGATCGCTCCCGCCTATCGCGCTGACTCTTCTGGTACGACGAACATCTTCACCTCCTACCTCGCGGCGGTGAGCCTCCCCTTCCAGACCAATATCGGCACGGCCAACTCGGTTCCGTGGAAAACCGGCGTCGGCGCCCCGGGTAACGCCGGCGTTGCTGCTGCCGTGAAAAACACCAAAGGCGGCATCGGCTACGTCGAGTACGCCTACGCAACCGAGAACGGCATGCAGACGCCGCAACTCGAAAACCGCGCGAAGAAATTCGTGAAGCCCACCATGGCCGGCTTCAACGCCGCCGCGACGCAAGCCAACTGGGCTGGCGCCGCCAACATGGCCGCCTCGATGATCAACATGAGCGGCGACACGACCTGGCCGATCGTCTCGGCCACCTACGTCCTCGTCCCGAAGAACCCCTCGGATCCGGCTCGCGCCGCGAACGTCCTGAAGTTCTTCGACTGGGCCTTCAAATCCGGCGCCCCGGCTGCTGACCAGCTCCACTACATCGCCCTTCCGAAAGCGGTGCAGGACCAAGTCCGCACCAAGTGGAAAGCGATCTCCGCCAACGGCCAGGCAGTCTGGAAATAAAACAAGGGACTAGAAGGGCGGGGCGAGAAATCGTCCCGCCCGGTTCCTTTGTGCTGCAAGACTCAATAAGAGACGTGCATTCGGGGTGCTCAGGGGCCTGATGATGGAAACGACAGCAGCGACAAAATCGCTGATCGGCACGCGCAAGCCGCACTTCGCCGACACCAGTTTCAAGATCAGCCTCTTCGCTGCCGGCGGCATCGTCGTCGTCGTCCTCGCCTCCATCCTCCTCATCATGTTCCTCGGCGGCCGCCAGGCGTTCGAGACCTTCGGCATCGGCTTCATCTGGTCGACCGAATGGAACCCCGTCACCTCGATCTACGGCGCCCTGCCCGCCATCACCGGCACGCTCATCACCGCACTGCTCGCCATCTGCATCGCCTGGCCGATCGGCTTCGGCATCGCCTTCTTCCTCACCGAGCTTTGCCCCCGCGCCCTGCGCGCACCGCTCGGCATCGCGATCGAGCTGCTCGCCGCCATCCCCTCGATCGTTTACGGCATGTGGGGCTTCTTCGTGCTCGCGCCCTTCATGGCCGAGAACGTGCAGCCCTGGCTCACCGAAACCTTCCAGTGGATCCCGCCGCTCGGCGACAGCTTCTTCTGGTTCTCCGCCGCCCCGCTCGGCGTCGGCCTGATGACGGCCTCGCTCGTCCTCGCCGTGATGATCCTGCCCTTCATCGCCGCCACCACGCGCGACGTGATGCTCTCCACCCCGCAACTGCTGAAGGACGGCGCCTACGCCATGGGCGCAACCCGCTGGGAGTCGCTCACCGGCGTCGTCATCCCCGCCGTGCGCGGCTCGCTGTTCGGCGCCGTCTTCCTCGGCCTCGGCCGCGCGCTGGGTGAAACCATGGCCGTCGTCTTCGTCATCGGCAACGCCACGCGCATGCCCGACAGCCTCTACGCCCCCTCCGCCTCGATCGCCTCGGTCGTCGCCAACAACTTCCCCGAAGCCGAACCCGGATCGATCCAGCTCGCCGCCCTGCTTGGCCTCGGCTTCATCCTGTTCGTCGTCTCCTTCGGCGTGCTCGCCCTCGCACGCCTCCTCCTCCGCCAGGAGCGCATGGCATGAAGACGCTCACCCCGCAGGTCAAAGCCCGCTACTTCCGCCGCCAGGCGACCGACCTCATCATGGGCGGCCTCTGCGTCTTCGCAGCCGTCATCGGCCTCATCATGCTGGCGCTCATCCTCTGGATGCTGTTTTCACGCGGCCTCGCCGGCCTCTCGCTCGACGTGTTCACCAAATCCATGAGCTCGACCGGCACAGGCGGCGGCCTCGCCAACGCCATCGTCGGCTCGCTCATCCAGGTCGGCATCGGCTCGATGATCGGCGCGCCGCTCGGCATGATGGTCGGCGTCTATCTCTCCGAAGTCGGCAAGACCTCGCGCTTCGCCTCGCTCGTCCGCTTCGTGAACGACATCCTGCTCTCGGCCCCGTCCGTGCTGATCGGCCTGTTCGTCTATCAGATCGCCGTCTCGCCGTTTAAAGGCTTCTCCGGCATCGCCGGCGCCATCGCTCTCGCCCTGCTCGCCATGCCGGTCGTCGCGCGCACCACGGAAGACATCCTGCGCCTCGTGCCCCAGGCCTATCGCGACGGCGCCATCGCCCTCGGCAGCCGCGAGAACGAAGTCGTCCGCAAGGTCATCCTCCCCGCAGCCTTCGGCGGCATCCTCACCGGCATCCTCCTCGCCGTCGCCCGTATCGCGGGCGAGACCGCGCCGCTGATCTTCACCTCGCTCGGCAACTCCAACTGGTCGACCGACCTCACCAAGCCGATGGCCAGCCTGCCGATCGCGATCTACCGCTACGCCGGCTCGCCCAGCGCCGACCTGATCCAGCTCGCCTGGACAGGCGCACTGCTCATCACCGTCGGCGTCCTCCTGCTCAACGTCGTCTCACGCGTGTCGCTGGCCGCCCTCAAACGCGGCCAGGGCTGACACGCCGCTCAAGTGGACAACGCGGCCTCATCCCGCTAGCCAAAGCGGGATGAGCACGCCCCAGAATACACCCGCGTCCGCCCGCGCCCCCGGCATCAGTCTGAAAGTCGCCAACAGCGGCCCGGTCACGTCGGCCACGCGCATCAGTCTGCGCCAGATCAACGCCTTCTACGGCGCCAAGCAGGCCTTGTTCGACGTCAATCTCGAAATCCCCGACAACGCCGTCACCGCCTTCATCGGCGCCTCGGGCTGCGGCAAGTCCACCCTGCTGCGCTGCCTCAATCGCATGAACGACACGATTCCCAACGCGCGCGTCGAGGGCCAGATCCTGATGGACGGCGTCGACGTCAACGGCGCGGAGATTGATCCCGTCTCCGTCCGCTCGCGCATCGGCATGGTGTTCCAGAAGCCAAGCCCGTTCCCGATGTCGATCTACGACAACGTCGCTTACGGCCCGCGCACCCACAGGATCGCGCCCACCAAAGCCGACCTCGACGCACTCGTCGAGAAATCCCTCCGCCGCGCCGCGCTGTGGGAGGAAGTGAAAGACCGCCTCGGCAAATCCGGCCTCGGCCTCTCCGGCGGCCAGCAGCAACGCCTCTGCATCGCCCGCGCCCTCGCCGTCTCGCCCGCCGTCATCCTGATGGACGAACCCTGCTCCGCCCTCGATCCCGTCGCGACGGCTCACATCGAGCAGCTGATCGAGGACATCCGCAAGCACACCTGCATCGTGATGGTCACGCACTCGATGGCGCAGGCCGCCCGCGTCAGCCAGATCACGGCCTTCTTCCACATGGGCCAGCTGATCGAAACCGCCCCCACCGACCAGCTCTTCACCGCCCCCAAGCTCGAACAGACGCAGGACTACATCACGGGAAGGTTCGGCTAGGGCGAACGCCCTCGTCCTTCGACGGACGCACGCTTCGCGTGCTGCTCAGGATGAGGGCTGCTCCACCATCCGCAGTTCAGCCCTCATCCTGAGCAGGCCTGAAGGGCCGCCCGTCGAAGGACGAGGGCGCGCTCACCACTCCCGCGCCAAGCGCCCCACCTTGACGCCCCCACCCCTTCCGTCCACATCGCAAATCTCAAGGAGATCTCCGATGCCTCAGAAAGAGATGCGCATAATCCCGAAGCCGGCCGACGGCGCCACGGTGCTCGAACCGGAAGCGGGCAAGCTCGCCCTCGAAGGCACGAACGGAGACACGACCTACCGCTGTGGCGCCTGCAAGACGCGCCTGATGGACAAGGTCAGCCACATGGACGTGTTCCACGGCGAGCCCTTCGACGCCGTCAAATGCCCCAAATGCGGCAAGTACAATCAGGTCCCCGACGAAGACCACCACCACCATCACTGATTTTCGGGCACTGATGTTCCGTCGGAAGCGCTGACATAGCCGTCGGCGTTCCCCTCCCGATTCCAGTCTGTTCCCACTCCGATTCCGCCCCGTTTCCCGCCCCTGTGGATAACCCGGGGTGTGGATAAACCACCGCGCGCCGTTTCGCCGCCACCCGCTCACCCCACCGATGTCATTCCGCACCAGCGCAAAGCGCGAAGACCCGGAACCCAGCCGCTGCGCTCACCATCGTAGCCACACCTCCCCATCCCCCTCCGTCTCGTGCGCTACGCGCCCGATCCACCTCCCCCTGCTCCGCATGGAGAGGCAACCCACCGTCGCCTTGCCTCCACCAGTGCAAGGCACTGGGGGAGGTGGATCGCGGCAAAGCCGCGAGACGGAGGGGCTCACGCCCACCGGCTGATGCGAGAATGGGGGATGGAGCGTCATCCAATTCGCAGGACGGCCAAAAACCTTCACCCCTGATTTCAGCGCTCTAGCCAACAAAGATGGGGGATAGCGCGAGCCAGATTCAACCGGGCCAGAAGCTGGGGTCATACTCCAACCCATGACCGAGCTGTTCCTCGTTCTCTTGCGCATCCTGTTCCCGCTAGACCCCGTCGCGCGGCTGCGCGAGATCACGCGCGAATATCTGAACTGGCTCGTCACCTGCCTCGAAGACCGCAGAAGCTCAACGACTTCCTCACCAACCCGGAAACCTGCGCCGGTGTCGAAGCCCATGTCATCGTCATCGAGCATGGCGTGCAGCTGCTCATCAACGAGCGCGCCAGACAGATCGCCGGTCTCCCCTTCATCTACACGGAGCGCCTGAAGCTGGTCCTGCTCCACCGCGCCAAGCCGCCGCGGAAGATCCTCGCCCGCCTCAACCGCGCTGCAGCCCTGTTCGACAATCTCGAACGCCTCGCGCACCGCCGTGCGCACCGCATGCAGCGCGACCGCGCCAACAACTCCCTCCGTCATGCAGCTACGCTGCAATCCACCTCCCCCATGCTCCGCATGGTGGAGGCAAACCACCGCGCTCTTGCCTCCCTCAGTGCGCAGCACTGGGGGAGGTGGATTGCGCACCCTTGCG
>Ga0116177_10000490_pt1 | contig 29070 bp, 25 predicted proteins | sample AD_STIC10_MetaG_FD_89750 | JGI IMG/M metagenome (GOLD analysis project Ga0116177, IMG submission 89750) | Active sludge microbial communities of municipal wastewater-treating anaerobic digesters from USA - AD_STIC10_MetaG | ecosystem: Engineered > Bioreactor > Anaerobic > Digestate | place: USA... | reverse complement strand
CTCGAGCTGATGGCGGGCGACCGTCCTGTCCGCTGCCCTCACTTTCCCCTGCGTGAGCGTCCCCTCCGATCCCGACATCTTCCGCGTCCCGGTAGGCCCCGGGGCGATGCACGTGGAGCGGTTCGGCTTCGGGGGGACGCCGGTGGTCCTCCTGCACGGATTCGGGACGTCCGCCTTCCTCTGGCGGCACGTCGCGCCGATGCTGGCGGTTCGACAGATGACGGCGTACGCGGTCGACCTCTTTGGGTATGGGGAGTCCGATCGCCCGTTCGACGCCGACTTCGGGGTGCGGGCGCAGGCCGACTACCTGGACCGCGCCCTGACGGCGCTGCAGCTCCCCACGGTCACCGTGGTGGGGCTCGACATCGGCGCGATCGTCGCGATGACGCTGGCGACCGTTCGTCGTGACCGCGTGGCCAAGCTGGTGCTGATCGGAGCGCCGCCGCTTGGCGACATTCAGGGGCCGGCGATTCGCGAGCTGCAGCGCGACACCGCCAAGCACGCCCTGCGGCTGTCGCGCGGGCTCTTTGGCGCCTCGTCGCTGCTGACTCCATTCCTCGAGGAATCGGTGGATGCGCCGCGGCACATGCCGGCGGTCCTGATCGGACGCTACCTCGCCCCGTACCTCGGGCGCGACGGCGCCAACCACCTGCTCGCTCTGGCCGGGGCGCTGGAGGAGGAGGAGCTGGAGGAGCTGTCGCCGCCCGGGATTCGGCAGGAGACGCTGGTGGTGAGGGGGACGCGGGACCGCTGGTGCACCAAGGCGATAGCGGAAAACCTTGCCGATCAGCTCCCGAGCGGCCGATACGAGACTGTAGATGAGGTCGGCCACCTGGTCCCGGAGGAGGCTCCCGAAGTCCTGGCCGAGCTGGTGTGGAGGTTCGTGCACGGGGGTTCGGCCGCGCGAGAACGTTCACCAGATGCTGCGCGTAACTTTGGCGGACGCAGCTGATCGATTAGCTTTCCATCCTGTACACACCTTTCAACCCGAGGACATGGCGAAGAAACCCGTCCGTCGTCACACGCCGTCGGCCTTGCCGACACCGTTCGATGAAGCCCGTGACGAGCTGTTCCAGCACATCATGCAATGCGGAGTCATCGGTTCCGAGCCCGATCATCAGGGCGAGTGGTTCGCGGAAACGATGAAGTACCTCGCCGAGCGTTTTCACGAGCTGTCGCCTGAGCAGTTGCAGCAGATTCGCCTGCTTGGTGAGCGCTTTGTGCAACCGCCGAAGCAGAGCCGGAGCAACGAAGCGATCACCGCGGCGTAGCACGATCGACCCCCTCGACCTTGAGGGGGTTTTGCTTTTCGTGCGGTAGCCGGTCGGGGGTGCCTAACGCCGATCGGCGCGGGCGTGCCTAACGCCCGCTGCGCCGCGCGCGTCGAACGGCCACGCCCATCCGCACGCCGCCACCGAGCGAGAGCTCGGCCGCGATGGCGCGTCCGCTCCGCACGCGCGACTCGACGCCAACGCCGACCATCACGCGCGGGCGCCACCCTTCGAACGGGTCATGCATCGCACTGAGTCCCCCCAAGCCATACAGGCCGAGGGGGAACTCGCGATACGGGTCGAGCAGGAAGCGCGCGACGAGGTCAGCGCGTGCGGCGCCGTGGGTGACGTCATCGCGGTGCGCGACCCCTCCGGCGACGATGGCGGCCACGCGCACGTAGATCCCCGCGGGGATGTTGAGCCCCAGGCCGAGCTGCAACGACGGGGTGTCCGCGGCGACGAGGTCGACGCGCCCTTCGAATTGCCGGCCGGTCGGGCGCTGCGCCGCCAGGGGCGTCGCGACGGCCACGATCGCGAGCGTGGCGAGCCACCCGCGGTGCATCAGGTTCATGCGGTGCGCGCGCGCTCCCGCCAGAGCATGAGCGTGTAGTCGACGATGGCCCAGAGCGAGGCAACGCCGACGAGGTTGATGAAGAGGGTGGCGCGATGGGGTTGCATGAGGAGCGCAATGAGCGCCGCCAGCTGCAGCGTGGTCGCGACCTTCCCCGACAGGCGAGCGCGGAAGGTGATGGGCCGCAGCCACGAGACGGAGCGGGCGACGAGGAAGCCGACCGCAGTCATGAAGTCGCGCGAGATGAGCGTGAAGTACTGCGCCGTGTTGATCATCCCCTCGAACAGGAAGACGCAGACCGCGGTGAAGACGAACATGCGGTCGGCGATCGGGTCGATCAGCGCCCCCCAGCGGGTGGTGAGGTTGGCGCGGCGTGCGAGCCAGCCATCGAGGAAGTCGGTGAGCGTCGCGGCCAGGACGAGCCAGACGCGGACGGCCGGGGATGGGACCATGACGAACGCCGCCGCCATCACGAGTCGCGTCAGCGAGATGAGGCTGGGGATGTAGAGCAGGGGGCGTCGGTCCATGGCGAAGAAGCTAATTCTGGGGATGCGGAGCGGGGATAGGCGCCGCCCGTGCCGGTGCGGGAGCTCCGCCGCGCGCCGCTCCTCGCTTCCCTTCCGCCGTGGGTCGCGCTTGCTTGTGCGGGTGGACCGCCCGATGGGAGATTTCTGCGCGATTGCGCGACCGGCGATCCCCCGTCACTTCTCGCTCCCTCCCCCGCCGTGCCCCTCTCGACTCGTTATGCGCCGCGGCGCGGCACGCCCGCCTTGCGGGAGGGCTGACCCATGGTGTGGCGTACGGAGTGGACGCTGGCCGCCTATGCGGCGCTGTCAGCGGCGGTCCTGCTCTGGGACGTCCTGCTCGCAGGCCAGATCGCCAAGGCGCGTCGGCAGTCTCGCCTCTTCCTCGCCCTCACCTCGATCTGCGGACTGTTCATCGTCCCGGGGGCGCTCATCGTGCTCGCGGCGAACACGACGCTCACGGGACGCGTGGTGCACTTCGTGGCCGGGCTCTGGCCGCTCGTGCTCCTGTTCTTCGTGGCCCAGAGCGGCTACGCGCTGCTGCGCGGGCTCGTGACCCCGCTGTTCGCAATTCCGATCTTCGTCTTCAACTGCACGTTGTTTGTCGCCGCCCTCGCGCGATTCGCCGCCGAGTGGGTGGCGGAGCTCCCGTCCCCGCTCATCGGGGCGGCGGTCGCGCAGACCGGGGCGCTCGGCCTCGTCTTCGGGCGCGCCGCGCTGGCCTCGCCGTGGCTGGTCGTCCTCCCTCTCCTGTCGCCCGCCTACCCGGCGCGCTGGAAGGTGAGCAAGTCGGTGCGTGCGGTGCTGGCGCTCTGCGCAGCCGCATCCGTGGTGGTGACGGCCATGGAGTTCCCGCGCGCCGTCTACGCGGCCGAGTCGTTCTCCGGCTTCGGCGATGAGCGCCTGCAGGAGCGCCCACGCGGCGACTTCACGCTCGGGCTTCACATCTTTCCAACGCTCGACGCCCCACCCCCGCCGTTGCCGCTGGCGCGCGACCTCGCGCTGGCCGATACGCTCGACGCGGGGGTGGTCAGCGTCACGCTCGCCACCGACGGGGTTCGGGCGCTGGTACTCGACTCGCTGGCTTCGTCACTGGAAGACATCCGGCGCGACTCCGTCCTGCTCGTGGTCACGCTCGGCTACAGCGTGCGCGACGCGGAACGCTATCAGCGCAGCCCGAGCGACTACATGGCCCAGCGCCTGGCGATGATCGAGCAGATTGTGCGGCGCGTTCGCCCCGACATTCTCGTCCCGGCGCTCGACCCAGGCGAGGCCGGTACGATGGCGCTGGGGCGCGTGAATCCCGCGTGGTGGCACGACTATCTCGAACGGTCGGCCGCGCTCGCGCACCGCCTGCGCCCGCGCACACGCGTCGCGCTCAGCGCGTCGTCGTTCACCGCCAGTGACTCGGCGCTCTACTTCTGGGGCGAGCGCCGCCGGGACATCGACCTGCTCGGCTTCTCGCTGGCGCCGTCGTTCGGCGGCGGGGCATCACTGTCGGCGCGTTTGCGGCTGGCGGAGCGCTGGATGCACCGGTCGGCCAAGGAGCAGTGGATCTTCTCGGCGCGCGCCTTTCCGCGGACCTTCGGCGAGGGGAACCAGGAGCGGGCCATATGGGGGATCGTCGCCTGGGCGACGAGTCAAGCCAAGGTCCGCGCCGTCATCGTCGACGGGGCGGGCGACTATGAAGCGGTGGTCGGGCTGCGGGCGCCGGGAGGGCGCCTGCGCCCCGCCGCCACCACCGTGGCCCGCGCCCGAGCGGCACTGGCCGAGACCACCGAAGGACGATAGGAGCGCCATGACGATCTTTCCCGGCTTTGCGCCCGAGGCGTTGAAGTTCCTCAAGCAGCTCAAGCGCCACAACGAGCGCGAGTGGTTCAAGGCGCGGAAGGAACAGTTTGACGAGCTGCTGCTCGAACCGATGAAGCTGTTCGTGGAGGAGATGGACGTGCGGTTGGCGCGCACGGTCCCGGAAATCTCCGGCAGCCCCAAGCGTGCGATCTTCCGCATTTACCGCGACACGCGGTTCTCCAAGGACAAGTCGCCATACAAAACCCACGTGGCCTGCTGGTTTTCGCACGTTCGTGCGTCTCACGGAGTAGGAGGCGAAACGCACGGTGCCGGGGCCGGGTACTACTTCCACCTGGAGCCGGGGGAGTCGATCGTTGCTGGCGGCATCTGGATGCCGGCGCGTCCGACGCTCGCGGCGATTCGCGACGGGATCGCCGAACGTGGCGGAGAGTTGAAGAAGCTGCTGAAGGGACGAGCACTGGCGAGCCGCTTCGGCGCGCTGAGCGAGGAGGGGAAGTTGACGCGCACGCCGCGCGGCTACGATCCCGCGCACGAACACGCCGAGCTGTTGCGGCACGCCTCGTTCACGGTCTCGGCGCCGCTGGACGATGCCATGGTGGTATCGGGCAAGCTTGCGCAGCAGGTCGAAAAGGACTTCAAGGCGATGGCGCCCCTGGTGCGGTGGATCAATGACACGCTGGGGTACCCGCCGTCAGAGCATCGTTAGGGATTAGCCCGACCGGGACCACACGGACACAAGAGAGCGCACCATGAGCACGAGATACGCGGCGGTCGTCGGAACCCTTCTGCTCCTTGCCACGGCGTGCAGCGATCCGTCGGCGCCGGGAAAGACGCCGCAGGAGATCAAGGCGCTGCCGCGCGCGCTCTCGCCGGCCGAACAGGGGATCATCACGGCCGCCAACAGCTTCGGCTTCCGGTTGCTGGCCAGGGTGAACGCCGACACGCCGGCGGAAAACATCTTCATGTCGCCGCTGTCGGCGTCGATGGCGCTGGGGATGGCGATGAACGGGACGGCTGGGGCGACTCAGGATGAGATGCGTACGACGCTCGGCGTCGGCGCGATGGCGCGCCCCGACGTGCTGGCGGCATACCGCGACCTGATCGCCATGCTGCGCGGCCTCGACGCGCGCGTCGACTTCCGCATCGCCAACTCGATCTTCTACCGCAACTCGTTTGGTCCGGCGATCGAGCCGACGTTCCTCAGCGAGTCCAAGTCGTTCTTCGACGCCACGACGGCGCCACTCGACTTCGCCGCGCCCTCGGCGTTGGCAACGATCAACGGGTGGGCGAAGACGGCGACCAACGGCAAGATCGAGAAGGTGCTCGACGCGCTGAGCCCCGAGCTCGTGATGCTCCTCATGAATGCGATCTACTTCAAGGGCGACTGGCGCGAAGCCTTCGACCCGAAGCAGACGGTCCAGATGCCGTTCAGGCTGGAGTCCGGCTCAACGGTGCAGGTGCCGATGATGCGCCGGACGGACACGATGCGCGTGGCGGCCGTGGACGGCCGCACGTTGGTCGATCTCGGCTACGGCGGTGATGCGTTCTCGATGACGGTGATCCTGCCACGTGAGGGGGAGACGGCGCAGGCGCTGGTGAACTCGCTCAACGCCGCCACCTGGTCGACGGCGATCGCCGCGTTCGCGACCTCGGAGGTGGAGCTGAGTCTCCCGCGATTCAAGATGTCGTGGGAGCGGACGCTCAACGCTCCGCTGCAATCGATGGGGATGAAGCTCCCCTTCGCCGCCGGGCAGGCCGACTTCACGCGCCTCTCCTCGTCGATGGGACGCGAGCTGTACATCTCGTTCGTGAAGCAGAACAGCTTCGTGGACGTGAACGAGGTGGGGACCGAGGCGGCGGCGGTGACGACGATCGGCATCGGTGTGACCTCGCTCCCGCAGCGCACGATGGTACGCGTCGACCGCCCGTTCGTGTTCGCACTGCGCGAGCGGCTGAGCGGGACGATCCTGTTCGTGGGGAAGATCATGAACCCGCCGGCGTCGTGAGAAGACGGGAAGACGGGAAGACGAGTTGGGTGTGTCGCGGCGCCGAGTCTGGCGCTCCAGCGTCGCTTTCTCGTCTTCTCGTCTTCTCGTCTTCTCGTCTTCTCGTCTTCTCGTCTTCTCGTCTTCTCGTCTTCCTCCTCAATCATTTCCGTCTCCCTCGCACGATCCCTTCGACGCGTCGTTCGGGCACGAAGTACTCCCGCGCGAGCTGCTGCATCGATTGCGGGGTGACGGCGAGCAGCTGGTCGGCGAAGCGGTCGAGTTCTTCCAGTCCGGTCCCGTACATCCAGGCATCGACCAGCTCGGCCAGGACGTTGCCCCCCGACTGCTGGGCGATGGCATGCGTGCCTAACGCATAGGTGCGGGCGCGCGCCAGTTCGGCGTCGGTGACGGGCGTCTCGCACAGCTTGGCGAACTCGCGCAGGAGGCCGGCGCGCGCGACCTCTTCCTTCTCCGGCGAGCAGGCGATGTACGAGAGGAACATGCCGGCGGCGAGCCGGTCGCTCGACGTGGCGTGCACGGTGTACCCCAACGACTGCTTGTCGCGCAGCTCGTCGAAGAAGCGCCCCCCGAGCCCGCTGGCCACCCCCGCGATGAGGTGCGCGGCAATGCGCGCGTCGTCGCGGCGTGAGGGACTCGGGAAGGCGAGGGCGAGCCCCGTCTGCGACTTGTCGCGCGTGTCGGCGCGCTGCTGCACGCCGTCGGGCCACGTGGGGTACACGAGGGGGGAAGCGTCCCGGTACTCCAGCGACGCAAAGGCGGAGCCGAGCACTTCGGCGATCTGCGCCGGATCCACGTCGCCAACGACCGCCAGGACACACGGTGATTGCCGCACGTTGGCCCGATGCCATCCGAGGGCGTCGTCGACCGTGACGGCGCGCAGCGTCTCCTCGTTCCCGAGGATGCCACGGCCATACGGATGCGCGCCGAAGGCCGCCTCGGTCGCCAGCCGCACGGGATAGCGCATCATGTCGTCCCGAAGCTGCGCGAGCTGCGACAGAGCCACGCTTCGCTCCGTCTCGAACGCCGCCGCCGGACACGTGGGGGTGAGCACAACGTCGGCGAGGAGGTCGATGCCGGCCGCCAGGTGCCGGGGGGTGACGGAGAGTGTCCACCCGATGCCGTCGCTCGTGACGGTCGGTGCGATGCTCCCGCCCAGCAGCTCGGTCTCGAGGGCGATGACATCGGAGGATCGGCGCGCAGTGCCCTTGAGCGTGGTGCGTGCGAGGAGCGTCGCGATGCCGGCGTGCGTCGCCGTCTCATCCAGCGCCCCGCCGAGCGCGTAGAGCCCGAGATGCACGATCGGTGTCCCGGCCTTGCGCCTGACGAGAATCGGCACGCCACGCGCGGTGCGGAAGACACTCACCTGGCCGTGCGTGCGTTCGGGCGCCGTCCCCTGGACGAGCGCTGGCGCCGAGGGCGCGGTGGGGAGGGCGATGGCCTCGAGCGTCGAGGTGGGGGCGTTGTCGAGCGCGGCGAAGGCCTCGACCACGCCCGAGGCGAAGACGGGGGCCGACGATGGGCGATAGACCATCATCGAGGCCTGCGCGGGGTCGAGGTAGCGGCGCGCCGCCTCGGTCACCTCGGCGGGGGTCGCGGCGAGCATGCGCGCGGCGTATTCGTCGGCCCAGCGCCAGTCGCCTAACGCCTCCCACTCGGCGAGAAAGTTGGCCTGCCCTTCCATCGTCTCGAGCCGGCGCAGCCAGCGCGATTCGAAGAGGCGCTTGGCGCGCTCCAGGTCGCCGCTGGCGACGCCGCCGTCGAGCAGCGCCTGCAGCTCGCTCCACATCGCGCGCGCGGCCTCGGGGGCGCGCTCGGCGGGGCCGTCGGCGTGCAAGACGAAGACGCCGAGGCTGGTGGGAGTGTAGTTGTAGGCGGAGACACTGGAGGCGAGGCGCTGCTCGCGCACGGCGCGATACAGGCGCGACGAGCGACCCGAGGCAAGCACCGCGGCAGCGAGGTCGAGCAGCGGCGTATCGGCGTGTCGCGTCCCGGGGGTGCGCCATCCGATCGCGACCTGCGTCTCGGCGATGTCGCCGTCGCGCTCGCGATAGCGTCGCCCGGCAGGTGCAGTCTCCTCGTCGCCGGGGACGCGCGCAATCTCGCCGTCGGGAAGCGCGCCATAGAGCTCGGCGACGCGCGGGATCACGGCGGCGGGGGTGACGTCGCCGGCAATGACCAGCACCGTATTGGAGGGGCGATAGAAGTTGCGATAGAAGCGCACGAGCTGGTCGCGCCGCAGCGCGCGCAGCGGCTCCTCGCGGCCGATGCGCCAGCGGCGGATGCGATGGCGATCGTGGAGGAGTTCGTAGAGCGTCTCCGTCGTCACGGCCCCCGGGTTGTCTTCCTTGCGCTTGGCCTCCTCGATGATGACCTCGAGTTCGCGGCGCAGTTCCTCCGCGTCGATGAGCGAGTTGGCGTAGGCATCGGCCTGGATGGCGAGCCCGGTGTCGAAGCCTTCGATGGGGAGGACGGCGTAGTACGACGTGTGGTCGTAGATGGTCGCTGCGTTGAGGTAGCCCCCGCTGGCCTTCGTTTGTCGAGCGATCTGTCCGACGCCTCGCGTCGGCGTTCCCTTGAAGAACATGTGCTCGAGGACGTGGGCAATCCCCACGACGTCATCGGTCTCGTCGAAGTAGCCGGCCTTGACGTAGGTGACGACCGCGGCCACGGGGGCCGAGTGGTCCTCGTGTACGAGGACGGTGAGTCCGTTGGACAGGACGGTGCGGTGCACTCTCTCGGGGGCGAGCGAGCGAATCATGACGAAACCTGGCACAGGTGAGGCGGCGGGGACGGCTGGATGGCGTCCCCGCGACGGTCAGCGCGGCGGCGCCGAGGGGCCCGGCGCTGCAGCTGCCGGGAGTGGGAGCGGGCCGGGCGGGGTGGCCTTGCAGCTGTCCCACTCGCCCGGGCCGGCGCGCTGGAAGAAGCGCACGGCGAGGTCGGTGCGCCCGAGGCGATGGAGCGCGCAGGCCATGTACCCCAGCGACACCTTGTCGGCAGGGTTGAGCTCGATGGCCCGCTGGTAGAACGACCGGGCGAGCTCGGCCTGTCCGGTCGACAGGAGGTAGGCGGCGAGCTCGCGGTGGGCGAGGTAGTTCGCGGGCTCGAGTTCGACGGCGCGCCGCAGCTCGGCGCTCGCCGTGGCGCGATCGCCCTCGTCACGCGCGATGCGCCCGAGGTAGATGTGCGGCTCGGCGAGTGCGGGCGCCTCGCCCGCGGCCGAGGCGAAGGCGTTGCGGGCGGTGAGGCGGTCGCCAGCCGCAAAGGCGGCGCGTCCGGTACGCAGCGCCGACGACTCGCGATTGAAGGTGAGGGCGTAGTAGCCGACGGCACCGAGCACGGCGAGGACGGCCACGAGCACGAGCGCCGCGGCCAGCGTGTTGCTCCTGGCGGACGGCGGGATGGGGGGCGGCGGCGGGAGCGGGTCGACGGCGGGGCGCGGCGTGACCGGGGTGGAGATGGGGCCGGAGTAGGGCGCCTGCCTCGGCGCCTCGCTCCCGGCGTCGCGTGCCAGCACGCGCGTGAGGTGCTCCCGCGCGGCGCGCGCCGACTCGACGTCGGCGGCGGAGGCGACGTACCCCTCGCTCGCCGCTCGCTCGGCGGCGGCGTGAAAGTCGACGAGGGCGTGCGCATCGTCGAGGGCGAGCAGGTTGCGCTGGCGAAGCTCGCGCACCAGGGCGACCCCGCCGAGCACCTGCGAGCCGGCGAGGGCGCGCAGCGCGTCCTCCGTGCCGGCCCACGCCTCGGTGAGCGCACCGCCGATCTCGCCCGGCTCGACCGCCCTCGCGAGGCGGTCGAACGAAACGCGGGCCGCGTCGAACGCGGCCCGCGCCGTCCGCTGGCCATCTGTCGCCATGTGATCGCGGTGGTCTACGTGAGAATGCGCAGGAGCCCGGCGTCGGCACTGCCGCGAATGAAGCTCTCGGCGTCGCCGGTCGGGATCACGATCCCGGTGAGCGAGTAGCCGCGCCGGGCCTCGTTGAGCATGAAGTCCTGCACCGAGCGGCCGGTGAACGTGGCGTTGCCGTCACGCATCTGCCGCACGATCTCGTCCCAGCTGCCGTTGAAGGCGCGTCCATCGCGCGTCATCACGCGGTGTTCGCGCCCTTCGCCCTTCTGGTCCACGAGACCGCTCAGCATAGACCCGAACAGCTCGAGCTGCTGCTTGACGTCGTGCTGGTCCTGTTCCATCGCGCGCTGCTCGATCTCGGCGAGCATCTCGTCGATGTCGTCGGGCTCGCCGGCCAGCTCCGCCAGGCGCTCCTCCCACTTCTTGAGTTCCGGATCGTCGTCGGGGAGGCGGTGGATGGTCCGCTTGAGCTCCATCAGGCGCCAGATCCCGAGCTCGTCCCAGTGATCCTCGGGCTTGGAGCGATCGAGGTGGTACAGCGCGGCCTCGTACTCGCCGCGGTCGTACAGGATGTTGCCGAGGTAGATGCGCGCCTCGGTGTGGTCGGGGTCGAGCTGGAGCGAGCGTCGCAGCGTGGTGATGGCCGCCTCGTCGTCGCCGAGGCGATGTTGCGAGTAGCCCACGAGGGCCACGGCCTCGGCCGAGTCGGGGGCCTGCCGCATCGCGACCTCGAAGAACTCCTTGGCGTCCTCGATGAGTCCTTCGCGGAAGAGGGCGCGCCCGATCTGGAGCATGAGCTCCAGGTCATCCTCGTAGCCTAACGCCAGCGTCGTCTGGAACGCCTTCCGGGCCGCGTCCTCCTGCCCGAGCTTGAGCAGGACCTCGCCGAGCCCGGCGAGCGCGTCCTCGTGCTCGGGATCGAGGATGAGCGCTTCCTCGAAGCTGCGGCGCGCCCACGCGAACTCGTCGCGGGCGAGCCGGGCATAGCCGACGCCAACGTGCAGCTCTACCGCGTGCGGATAGAGCGCGAGCCCCTCGCGAAGGACGTCGAGCGCCTCATCGTAGTGCCCCTCGTTATAGAGCTGATGGGCGCGCTCATCGTACTCCTCGGAACTCAGGAATGGAGTCGGCATCTCTCGCACTACCTCCCGTTCGAGCGTGCTGGCCTATTGTACCATTCCGAACGCGGGTGGTTCAATACTTCCCGCCGTGACGCGTGTTGCAGCGGGCAGGACGACGCGCCGGCACTCGCTCCAAAGCTAGCCACTGACATGGCGCCGTGCCCGTTGGCGCCCACGCTCAAGACGCGTGGATGCGCCCCGACGGCACGGGCGGGATGTCGTCCCGAACGAGCGCGGCGGCGATCTGCCCGGCGAGCAGCGCGTTGGCCTCGAGCAGCGCCAGGTTGGTGCGACGGGAACGCCCCGCTGTCGCCCGCTCAACCGCCGCCAGGAGGAACGGGGTGACGGCGGCGCCACGCACGTGCTGCGCAGCCGCCTCTCGTAAGGCACCCTCGACCGCCGCCTCGATCTCGTCGCGCGGAATGGCGGCATCGATCGGCGGTGGCTGTACGATGAGGAGCGCCTCATCCCGACCGAGCCGTCGGTGCGCCCGCTCGATGGCCGCGATCTCCTCCGGCGACTCGGCGACGGCGGTGACCGGGAGCCCGCTGGAGGTGGAGAAGAAGGCGGGGAACTCGCGGCAGCGATACCCGATCACGGGAACGCCCAGCGTCTCGAGGCGCTCGAGCGTCGCCGGGAGGTCGAGGATCGACTTGGCACCGGCGCAGACGACCACGCGGGGGGTGCGCGCCAGTTCGACGAGGTCGGCCGACTCGTCGAACGCCGGCTCGCGGTGCACGCCGCCGATGCCGCCAGTGGCAAAGACTCGGATGTCGCTGCGCGCGATTAGGGCCAGCGTTGCCGCCACCGTCGTCGCCCCCGACTGGCGCTGCGCCACGGCGACCGCCAGGTCACGCGATGACACCTTGCGGATCCCATCGCGCGCCAGGAAGCGCTCGAGCTCGTCGTGCGTCAGTCCGAGCGTTGGCGTCCCGTCGATCACCCCTGTGATGGCCGCCACCGCCCCGCCCCGCGCCACGGCGAGCGTCATGCGCTCCGCCGCCTCGCGATTGGCCGGGATCGGGAGCCCCTGCGCCAACACGGAACTCTCGAGCGCCACGACGGGGCGCCCGTTCAGGAGGGCGTCGGCGACCTTTGGCGTGATGCGGATCATGGCGTCTTGGGCGGGAGTCCCCACGCCATCACGATCGCCTCGCCCATCCGGGCCATCGTGAGCTGTGGTTCGGAGTCGAGGACCCACCGCTGATCGACGTTGTCCCGGGTCAGGACACACGCCACCACCCGGTGGCGCAGGGAGAAGAGCGCGCACTCGGTACGCACCGCATCGGTCGCGCCGGTCTTGTGCGGCGCATGCACGCCGTTCGCATAGCGCTGCAGCAGCTGGCCGTCCTCGTTATGCGCGAGGATGTCGAGCATGACCGAGTCGGCCGCGGGCGACACCGCCTTCCCCTGCGCCAGGAGTTCGAAGAGGCGCGCCATCTCGGCCGGGGTGGTGACGCCGAGCCCGTACTTCACCGACGAGTCCATCGCAACGCTCGAGCTGCGCAGGAACGTCTTGGAATGGACCTTGGTGTGCATCAGCCCCAGCGACTCCATCTTGTCCCAGACGCGCCGGATGATGATCCGGTCGAGGAGGACGTTGGTCGCGGTGTTGTCGCTGATGGTGGTCATCAGCCAGGCCGCGTCGCGCACGGTGATCTCGATCCCGTCGTGCATGAACTGCAGCGTCCCGGCCCCGGGCACCTTGTCGATCTTGAGGACGGTCAGGCGATCGTCGAGCGACAGCATCCCCTTCTCCACCAGGTCGAACACGGTGACGAGGATGGGGACCTTGATGAGCGATGCCGTGGGAAACGTCTCGTCGCCGCGGCGTGCGATCGTCGCGCCGGTCTCGAGGTCGCGCACCAAATAGCCGACGATCCCGTGATGGGCGTCGGCCAGGGCATCCAGCGATGTGCGAAGGGCCGCGGTGTCGGCGCGGACGGGGGCACCGGCCGGCGACTGGGCGCGGAGCGCCCCAGCCGCCAGCACCAACGGAAGCAGGGCTGCCGTAGCCGCCCTGCGGATCACGCCACTGCGTCCGGGAACTGCTCGGCGCGCAACGTGTCGACCTTCTCGCGCTCCGCCGACGTGGGATCGTACTTCGCGAGGATCTTGATCCGCTCGCCCTCGTAGCAGTCGAACGACTTGGTATGCCCCTTGGGCACGTGAATCTCGTGGCCGTCCTCGAAGCGCAGGAGGACCTCGGGATACTCGGTGTTGCTGTACTGCTTGCGGATCTTCTTCGGCGGGGTCGGCATTCCGTCTCTCGTCAGGCGTTGAGGGGACTAAAATAGCGCGCGGTCGCTCGGGGCCGCCAGCGACCGCGCCGCGGGAAAGGGGCACCGTTGGGGCGCGTTGGAGCGGGGAGGTCGACCGGGCGCGCCAGAAGCGGATCGGACACGCAACCCTCGAGGGGACGGGGGGGCTGGATCGGCCACGAGGCCGTGGCGCGAGGGAGGCCACCGACGGCGGACCGGACGCGTTGGTGGCAAGGTATCACCGCCGTAGCTTTCCTGCCCATCCAGTCGACTCGGCCGTCGAAACTCCTCACCCCGATCTGTCATGACCGCGCGCACCCTGTTGCTCCAGCTCGCCCTCGGCGCCTCGATCGTGGCCGCCGCCCCCAGCGTCTCCGCCGCCCAGTCGGGGGGGACCTCCCTTCGTCAGCCCGCCACGACGCTGCCGGCGGCCCCTGCGGTCGGCCCGCGACGAGACGCCGCCGTCTCCGGCGTCCGATTGCAGGTGACGGATGCGCCGCTGACGCCGGCAGTCGTCGCCCCGAGAGCGCGCGGTCGCGGCCAGACGCTGGCGATCGTCGGTGGTGCCGCCTTCCTCGGCGGGCTGATCATCGGCGACGACGTCGGGACGGTGATCGCGGTTGGCGGACTCGGGGTCGGGATCTACGGGCTCTGGCTCTGGCTGAGTAACTAGCGCCCGAGCCCCTCGCGCTCGAGCGCTCCGATCGCGATTCGTTCGTACGCCGACACGGCCTCGGCGAGTTCCTTGATCGAGACGTGCTCGTGCGCGGTGTGGGCCACGTGAATCGAGCCCGGACCGAAGAGGTACGGTGTCCCCCAGTTCGTGAGGGCGGGGATATCGGTGGCAAAGGCGGCCACGCTCGTCGGGAAGCCGTCGAGCGTGCCGAGCCGCACGGGGGGAACGGTCACGCCGCGTTCGACCGCCGCGCGTCCCGCCGCCCATCGCTCGAGGATCGGCCACACCTCTTCCACCGGCGTCACGAGGCGCAGCATCAGGCGCGCCTCGGCCGACGGCGCCATCACGTTGTCGGCGACGCCGCCGCTCAGCATCCCGATGTTGACGGTCGTCGCCCCAAGCACCGGATCGCTGGGCCATTCCACGGCGTCGAGCGTCGCGAGCAGGTTGACCAGGTCGCGCGTCGCCGAGTGCCCCAACTCGGGATAGGCGGAGTGGGCGGCGCGCCCCTGCGTGCGGACGAAGGCGCGCATCGCCCCCTTGGTCCCGACGGCGAGGGTGCTCTCGGTGGGTTCGCCATTGATGAGAATGCGCGACGTCGTGGGGCGCGCATTGGCCGCGTGCGCCCCGTCGTGCGTCGTTTCCTCGCCGACGACCAAGAGCAGGGCCACGGGGACGTCGCGATCGCGCAGCCGGTCCGCGGCGAGGATCATGGAGGCAGCGATCCCCTTGGCGTCGCAGGCGCCACGCCCGTGCAGCGTGTCACCGTCGAGGCGGGGCGGCATGTAGGGTGGCACCGTATCGAGGTGCGTCGACAGCGTCACGAGCGGATCGGGGGCTGACGTCGCGAGGATCGCGTCGCGTCCGTCGCCGACCGGAATGCGCTCGGTGTTCCAGCGTCGGTCGGCGAGGAGCTGTTCGGCGACCGTGATCACCGCCGCTTCGTGCCCGCTCGTCGACTCGACTTCCATGAGGCGGATGGCGAGCTCCGCGACCTGCCGTTCGATCGACATCGTGAGGCCAGGGTGAGGGGACCGAGGCCGCAGCCCCGCAACGGACGCATGGAACGCCATGCGTCCGTTCGGGACCCAATCTACCGCCGCGAGGCGCGGAGCGGGCTCCGCTACGGCGTGATGGCCACCTTCAGCACCCCGTCCCGCTGGTTGGCGAAGAGGTCGTACGCTTCGACGATCCGATCGAGCGAAAAGCGGTGCGTGACCAGCGGGCGCAGGTCGAGGCGCCCCCCTTCGAGGGTGTTCATGAGCCGACGCATCCGCTCCTTTCCCCCGGGACAGAGCGTCGTCACCACCTTGTGGTCGCCCAGCCCGGCGGCAAAGGCGTCGAGCGGGAGGGTGAGCTTGCCGGAGTAGACGCCGAGCGACGAGAGGGTGCCCCCCGGACGAATGACGCGCAGCGCACTCTCGAAGGTCGGCTGCGTGCCTAACGCTTCGATGGCCACGTCGACGCCGCGCCCCTTGGTGATCGCCATGATCGTGGCGACCGGGTCCTCGGTGCGCGCATTGATGACGATGTCGGCGCCGAGGTCACGCGAGACGACCAAGCGACCGTCGAGCATGTCGACCGCGATGATGCACGAGGCGCCGCGAAGGCGCGCGCCGGCGGTGGCGCAGAGCCCGATCGGCCCCTGCGCGAAGACCGCCACCACATCGCCGATGCGGATGCACCCGCTCTCGGCGCCGCTGAAGCCCGTGCTCATGATGTCCGGGCACATGAGGACCTGCTCGTCGCTCAACCCTTCGGGGATGGAGGCGAGGTTGGCCATCGCGTTCGGGACCAGGACGTACTCGGCCTGGCACCCATCGATCGTGTTGCCGAAACGCCAGCCGCCCATGGCCTTTCCGCCGCACTGCGAGTGCACGCCGTCGAGGCAGGAGGAGCACTGGCCGCAGGGGGTGATGGCGCCGGCGATGACGCGCTGTCCGAGCTGGTAGCCTGAGACGGCCGAGCCAAGGGCGGCGATGACGCCGACCGGTTCGTGTCCGATGGTGAGTCCCGGCGCGACCGGATACTCGCCCTTGAGGATGTGGACGTCGGTGCCGCAGATGGTGGTGAGCGTGAGCTTGATGAGCGCGTCGGTGGGCCCGACGGTGGGGATCGGTTTTTCCCTCAGCTCCACGACTCCCGGCTTGTCGAAGACGAGCGCTTTCATCGTCTTGGCGGTAGGGAGAACGGAGTCGTCGAATTCGGGGGTATGGTGCAGCAGCGTGGCCATACGAGCTTCTCTCCTCTCCGCGAAGGCGGAGCGTAACCACCGGATCTGTCGCCCGGTGCGCAATCGCAACCTGTCAGACCACGCATCGGGAAAGAGTCGGCGGTCAACCCCCACTGGGGTGCTGAAAGCGCTGACGGCCAAGTCCGCAACGGCTGGTGCGGGGGTCGGAGTGCGGGAACGGGTGCGTCTGCTCCGATACTTGGGGGACTGTCACTACATTAGGCGCAGCCTGGCGGGGGCCGTGAGCCGCCGCCAGTGGCTCCGCGACTCACTGCGCCGCGGCCTGCGGCGCCCTCATCTGCGTGATGAGCTCATGACCCATCCGAATTCCTTCGGCAGCAAGGCCACCCTCACCGTTGGCCCCCGGTCGTACACCATGTTCCGACTCGACGCGCTGCGCGCGCTGTCGGGCGGGAAGGTCGACCGCCTCCCCTTCTCCCTCAAGGTTCTGCTCGAGAACCTGCTCCGTGGCGAGGACGGGGCGTTCGTGAAGAAGGGGGACATCGAGACGCTGGCCACGTGGGACGTGAAGCACCCGGTGGACAAGGAGATTGCCTTCCGCACGGCGCGCGTGCTGTTGCAGGACTTCACCGGCGTGCCCTGCGTGGTGGACCTGGCGGCGATGCGTGACGCGATCGCCACGCTGGGGGGCGATCCGACGAAGATCAACCCGTTGCAGCCGGTGGACCTCGTCATCGATCACTCGGTGCAGGTCGACGAGTACGGGACCGAGGCGGCGTTCCTGCTCAACGTGAACCTCGAGTACGAGCGCAACCTGGAGCGCTACCAGTTCCTGCGCTGGGGGCAGGAGGCGCTGCGCAACTTCCGCGTGGTGCCGCCGGGGACGGGGATCTGCCACCAGGTGAACCTCGAGTACCTCGGGCAGGTGGTCTTCACGGCGACAAGCGACGGCGAGACGCTGGCGTATTGCGACTCGCTGGTGGGGACGGACTCGCACACTACGATGATCAACGGCTTGGGGGTGCTGGGCTGGGGCGTCGGCGGGATCGAGGCCGAGGCGGCGATGCTGGGGCAGCCGGTGTCGATGCTGATTCCCGAGGTGATCGGCTTCAAGCTGACGGGGAAACTTCCGCCAGGCGCAACGGCGACCGACCTGGTGCTCACCTGCACCGAGATGCTGCGCAAGAAGAAGGTCGTGGGGAAGTTCGTCGAGTACTATGGTGACGGGCTGTCGTCGCTCGCCCTCGCCGACCGCGCGACGATCGCCAACATGGCGCCGGAGTACGGCGCCACGATGGGCTTCTTCCCGGTGGACCACGAGACGCTCAAGTACCTGCGCCTCTCGGGGCGCAGCGAAGAGCAGGTGCAACTGGTCGAAGCGTACACGAAGTCGCAGGGGCTCTTCCGCGAAGACGGGATGGCCGACCCCGAGTACACCGACACGCTCGAGCTCGACCTGTCGACGGTGGTCCCGTCGCTGGCCGGCCCCAAGCGTCCGCAGGATCGCATCCCGCTTACCGCGGTCAAGGCCAACTACACCGAGTCGCTGCGGGCGCACCATGAGCAGCAGCAGGCGGCGGCGAAGGCCAAGGCGGAAAAGTCCGCGGTCGCGGTGATGGAGAACGAGGGGCCGACGCACGAGAGCGCCGGCATCGCGTGCGAGTGGCGCGGCCAGTCGTTCACCCTCAAGGACGGCGCGGTCGTCATCGCCGCCATCACGTCGTGCACCAACACGTCCAACCCGAGCGTGATGCTCGCGGCCGGCCTGCTCGCCCAGAAGGCGACGGCCAAGGGGCTCACGAGCAAGCCGTGGGTCAAGACGTCGCTGGCGCCGGGCTCCAAGGTGGTGCGCGACTACTTCGACAAGGCCGGCGTGCAGCCGGCGCTCGACGCGTTAGGCTTCCAGATCGTCGGGTACGGCTGCACCACGTGCATCGGCAACTCCGGCCCGCTCCCCGACCCGATCGTCAAGGCGATCGACGACGGCAAGCTGACGGTGGCGGCCGTCCTCTCGGGGAACCGCAACTTCGAAGGGCGCGTCAATCCGCAGACGCGCTTCAACTACCTCGCCTCGCCGCCGCTGGTCGTGGCCTACGCCCTGGCCGGGCGCATGGACATCGACTTCGATCGCGAGCCGATCGGCGTTGGGGCTGACGGCCCGGTCTTCCTCCGCGACATCTGGCCGACGGCGCAGGAAGTGGCCGATGTCGTGCTCTCGTCCGTCAAGCGCGAGCAGTTCGAGGCCGAGTACGGCGACGTGTTCGCCGGCGACGCGCAGTGGCAGGCGATCCGCATCCCCACGGGATCGCGCTACGCCTGGGACGACGCCTCGACGTACGTGAAGCACCCGCCGTACTTCACCGGGATGACGATGACGCCGCCGGGGGTGCAGCCGATTGCCGGGGCCCGCGTCCTCGGGATGTTCGGCGACTCGATCACCACCGACCACATCTCCCCGGCCGGTTCGATCGCCGAGAAGAGCCCGGCCGGGCAGTGGCTCCTGTCGTTAGGTGTTCCCAAGAAGGACTTCAACTCGTACGGTGCCCGTCGCGGCAACCACGAAGTGATGATGCGCGGCACGTTCGCCAACATCCGCCTCAAGAATGAACTGACGGCGGGGATGGAAGGGTGGTGGACGCGCACGTCGCCCGACGCGCCGCCGACCTCGTTCTACGAGGCGAGCGAGTCGTACAAGGCGGCGGGGACGCCGCTGATCATCATCGCCGGCAAGGAGTACGGGACCGGGTCGTCGCGCGACTGGGCGGCCAAGGGGACGATGCTGCTCGGCGTACGCGCGGTGATCGCCGAATCGTTCGAGCGCATCCATCGCTCGAACCTGGTCGGGATGGGGGTGATCCCGCTGGAGTTCGCCGACGGGGCCACGCGCCAGTCGCTGGGGCTCACCGGCTTCGAGACGTACACCCTCGAGGGGCTGTCGGACGCGATGACGCCGCGCGCCACGCTCACCGTGGTGGCCCGAGCCGCGGACGGTACGGAGACGCGCTTTGCGGCACGTTCCCGCATCGACACGCCGGAAGAGATGCAGTACTACCGCAACGGGGGGATCCTCCCGTACGTCCTGCGGCAGCTGGTGGGCGGGCGGTAGCGCCGACGCGGGTTCCACGCGCGCGGCGGCGGCGCCATTCCCTCGGGAGTGGCGCCGCCGTTTCTTTGGGGGCGCATGTCCACCCCATCGCCCCTCCCCCTCGCGATCATCGCCAACCCCGCCGCCGGGCGCGGGCGGGCGTCGCGCCTCATCCCACGGCTCGAGCAGGCGCTGGGACGCGGGCATCCGCATACGTTGCATCTGACGACACGCGCCGGCGAGGAAACGGCGCTGGCCCGCGCGGCGGCCCAGGCCGGCGCCGGGACGATCCTGGCGTTAGGCGGCGACGGCACCTGGGGCAACGTGGTGCGCGGGATCATCGCCAGCGCCCGGCGCCCACGACTGGCCCTGTTGGCCGCTGGGACCGGCAACGACCTCGCCTTCGCCACCGGCGTCCCTGCGCACGACCTCGACGCGGCGCTCGCCATTGCCCTCGGCGCGCGGGAGCGCGCCATCGACGTAGGCGAAGTCGACGGGGTGCACTTCGTGAACTGCGCCGGCTTCGGTTTCGACGCCGAGGTGCTGCGCGGAACGCAGGGCGTGACGTGGCTGCGCGGGCACGCCGTGTACCTCCTGACCGCCGCGCGCAAGCTGTTCGCCTACCGCGGCTTCGAGGCAGCGCTGACGTACCCGGCCGAGGGCGAGGGGGCGCCGGCGGTCTTTCCGCGCGCGCATCACCTCGCGGTCGTCGTCTCCAACGGCCCGCGTTTTGGCGGGGGCTTCCTCATCGCGCCGGGGGCGACGGTGGAGGACGGGCTGCTGGATGTGGTGCGCGTGGCCGATGGCCCGGCCTGGCGGCGCATCGCTGTCTTTGCGGGGGCCACGCGCGGGACGCACATCGGCGCGCCCGAGGTGAGCCGGCGCACCGTGCGCGAGGTGACGCTCACCTTCGACGCCCCTCCCCTGTTCGATGCCGACGGGGAGCTGCACCAGGCGCGGGAGTCGACCCTCACGGTGCGCTGCCACCAGGGGGCGTTGCGGCTGGCGGTGGGCACCTGAGCGCCGGGATCGGGTGGCGGCGAGGGGGGACGCACGACGGCGGGGGCCACGATGGCCCCCGCCGCCCCGGTCGCTCGTACGCCCGGTCCGTGCCGCGAGCCTAACGCGGACGTCGCACGTCGATCTTCTCGCCGACCACGGCGCCGAGCAATCCGCCAGCCGCCGCGCCGATGATCGCCCCCTTGAGCGTGTTGCGCGTGCTGGCCACTCCAATGGCCGCCCCGGCCGCCGCGCCGATGATGGCGTCACGCTTGGTATTCTTGATGACCGGTTCCTCGCCACCGTACACCCCGCCCGCACTCGACCCACTGTAGACGGGCTCGCTCGCCGGCGCGCGGCGAATCACGCGCGGTGCAGGTGCCTGACGATAGACCACCGGCTGCGGACGCGGCTGGTAGTACGGCTGCGGGTAGTACTGCGGCGGGTATTGCGGCTGCGGGTAGTAGCCCTGCGCACCGTACGCATACCCCTGCTCCTGCGGCGAGACGTACATCTGCGGCTGGTAGGGCTGCGCCTGCGAGGCGAGGGAGAGGTCGTTGCGAAGCGCGGTGTCGAGCGCCGGTGTCTCTGCCTTCTGGCACGCGGCGAGCGTGGCGAGCGACGCGACTACGACGACAAACAGGGAAGCACGCGAGATCGTCATGGGGCCCTCCAATGGGGGTCGTGCGGGTGTCCCCATGCAGGGCACGCGTCGTGCCGAACTCCGTCGCGATGCAGCGCAACGACTTACGCGATGGGTGCCGGCCCGGGTGTCCCCGTCACGGACAGCGCAGTGTCCACTCGCGATTGCGCGGAGCCGATGGGGGGTACGCCTCGCGCCCGCGGCGCGTGTTGCGAAAGTCGACACCGCGCTCGCACTTTTCGCGCACACCTGCCAGGACAATGGACATGCGATTCACGTCGGTCAGGCTCGGGACGATGGCAGCGGCCGTCGCACTGGCCATCGGGGTGCCGTCGACTGGTGGCGCACAGCAGGCGGAGACGGGGCCCAAGGTTGGCGACATGGCCCCGGACTTCACGCTGCGAGGCGTCACCCGGGACGGCCCGATGCGCGAGGCGATCAAGCTCTCGTCGTACAAGGGCAACACGGTGGTGCTCGCCTTCTTCTTCAAGGCGCGGACCAAGGGTTGAACGATCCAAATGGAGGCGTACCGTGATCAGTACGCCACGCTCTTCAATGGGGGGAAGAAGGTGACCCTCATCGGGATCAGCGTCGATCCCGACACCGCGCTCGTGGCGTGGATGAAGGACGCGAACTTCCCCTTCACGTTCGCTTCGGACGGGGACGGGGCAGTGGGAACGCTCTACGGGGCCTACCTGCCCGCCAACAAGCTGGACAACCGGTCGCTGTACGTGATCGGTCCCGATGGCAGGATCGCCTACAAGGCGCAGCCCTTCCGGCAGTCATCCGCGGAGGCCTACACCGAGTTGGGCGAAGTGATCGACAAGCTGTCGCCGCCCGCGGGCGGTACGCCCTGACAGGTGCAACGCCCCGGCAACCACCGCCGGGGCGTTGTACGTTTCTCCCATGACCGCTACGCGACAAATCGCCGAGCAACTCTTCGCGGCCGCCGTGCGCAGCGCCGATCCACGCGCCGCGACCCGGGCTGCGCTCGAGGGCATCACGTTAGGCGCCCGCCCCTGGATCATCGCCGCGGGCAAGGCCGCCGTCCCGATGGCGCACGCGGCCCTCGACACCCTCGCCGCCGCGACGCGGACCCCGGAGGGCGGGGTCGTCGTGACGGCCAGTCGTGACGAAGCGGTCGATCCGCTCCTCGTCGTGACGGGCGACCACCCGGTCCCCGGCCCCGGCTCGCTGGCCGCGGCCGACGCCGTGGGCGACGTGATGCGCCTCATCCAGCCGGGTGACGACGTGATCGTCCTCATCTCCGGCGGCGCCTCCTCGCTGATGGCCGCCCCAACCGAAGGGATCTCGGTCGACGGCATGCTCGAGCTCTTTCAGGGGCTGCACCGCGCCGGCGCCCCGATCGAGGTGATGAACGCCTTTCGCAAGCGCGTCATGCGCTGGGGGGCCGGGCGGCTCGCGGTCGCCCTTCAGGGGGCACAGGTCACGGCGCTGATCGCCTCCGACGTCATCGGCGACGATCCGTCGGCGATCGCCTCCGGGCCGTGCAGCGGTGATCACTGGCACGTCGCCGACCTCGTGGAGCTGGCGCAGGCGCAACGCCTCTGGCCGCACATCCCCGACGAGGTGCGCCAGTACATCGACCGCACCCTGCTCGGCGAGGTGGCGGAGACGCCCAAGCCCGGGAGCGCGCTGCTGCACGGCGTGACGCCGCGCATCATCCTCGGCAATGGCGACGCACTCGCGGGAGTGGCGCAAGAAGCCGCCTCGCTCGGGATCGATGCGCGGGTCGCCCCGACGCCGATCCGGGGTGGGGCGCGTTCCACGGGCGAGGCCATCGCCCGCGCCGCGATCGCGGCGCGCAGCGACCGTGGGCCGCGCGCGAGGACGCCCACACCTCTAACAACGCCCTGCCGCTTCGCCCTGGTGTGGGGCGGCGAGACGACCGTCTCGCTCGGTGGCCACCCCGGGCTCGGCGGGCGGGCGCAGGAACTCGCACTCGCCGCCGCGCAGGCGTTGCACGAGGCGGGGGCGGCGGGGCGCGGCATCACGATCCTCTCCGCCGGGACCGACGGACGCGACGGACCGACCGACGCGGCTGGCGCGATCGTCGATGGCCACACGTGGTCACGCATCGCGCTCGCCGGTCGCGACCCGCAGCGCGACCTCGATGCGCACGACGCGTACCCCGCGCTCGACGCCGCCGGGGCGCTGCTGCGCACCGGGATGACGGGGACCAACGTCAACGACGTGGTGATCGCGCTGCTCGAGTAGCGGGGCGCGACGCCCGGGCGGCGGCGCGCCCTCGTCGCGGGACGTTGGAGGTTCGCGCCGTGGCCAGTAGTTTCCGCGCATGCCAAACGCCCCGTTCACCGTCGGTCTCGTGCAGGAGATCGCCGGCTCGCGCGACCTCGAGGAGAACGTCGCCCGCGCCATCGCCGGCGTCCGCAGCGCACACGCGCGCGGCGCGCAGGTGATCTGCCTGCAGGAGCTGTTCAACGCCCCGTACTTCTGCAAGTCGCTCGACATCAACTGGTTCGACCTGGCGGAGCCGATTCCGGGCCCCACCACCGAGCGCATGCAGGCGCTCGCGCGTGAGCTCGCAGTTGTCCTCGTCGTGCCGATCTACGAGCGGCAGGCCGCCGGGCTCTATCGCAACTCCGCCGCCGTGATCGACGCCGACGGCTCGCTGCTGGGCGTGTATCGCAAGATGCACATCCCGCACGACCCGCTCTTCGAGGAGAAGTACTACTTCACCCCGGGTGACGCCGCCGACACCGCGATGCGCGATCCCGCGCGCTCGGCCGATTCGAACGGCTTCCGCGTGTGGAAGACGCGCTACGGCACCATCGGCGTCCTGATCTGCTGGGACCAGTGGTACCCCGAGGGAGCGCGCATCACCGCGTTGTTAGGCGCCGACGTCCTGTTCTACCCCACGGCCATCGGCTGGCATCCGGGCGAGAAGGCGACGTTCGGCGACGCGCAGGTCACGGCGTGGCGCACGATCCAGCGATCGCACGCGATCGCCAACGGCGTCTTCGTGGCGGCCCCCAATCGCGCCGGCTTCGAGGCGCACCCCGGGACCGAGGGCATCGAGTTCTTCGGGCAGTCGGTCATCTACGATCCGTTTGGTCGCGTGCTCGCCGAGGCGGGGACCGACCCGTCGGTGCTCGTGGCGCGCTGCGACCCGGCGCTGATCGAGGAGACGCGGCGCAACTGGCCGTTCCTGCGCGATCGACGGGTGGATGCGTATGGCGGAATCCTCTCGCGATACCTGGGAGCGTAGCGCCATGATCACTCCCGTCTCCCGTCTCCCGTCTCCCGTCCCCCCGTACCGCATGCCCGCGGAGTGGGAGCCGCACCGCGCCACCTGGATCGCCTGGCCGCACCACGAGCCGGATTGGCCGGGCAAGCTCGAACCCATTCCGTGGGTCTACGCGGAGATCGTGCGCGCGCTGCACACGCACGAGCGCGTGGAGATCCTGTGCCACAACGAGGACGTGCGCGAGGACGCGCGCGCCAAGCTCGCGGCACACCACTGCGACCCCGCCGGGTACGGCCTGCACGTCGTGCCTAACGACCGTGTCTGGCTGCGCGACTCGGCCCCCACCGCGGTGCACGACGCCAACGGCAACGTCGCCCTGGCCAACTGGCAGTTCAACGCCTGGGCCAAGTACGACAACTACGCCCTCGATGCCAAGGTCGGAGCGGCGGTCCAGTCCATCACCGGGCTTGCTCGCTTCGAGCCGCAGCGCCCCGACGGCGCGGGACGCGTCGTGCTCGAGGGCGGGGCGATCGAGACCAATGGTGCCGGGCTGTTCCTGGTGACCGAGGAGTGCCTGCTCTCACCCGTGCAGGAGCGCAACCCGGGGCTCACGCGCGAAGGCTACGAGCAGGTCTTTCGCGAGACGCTCGGGGTGCGGGAGACGATCTGGCTGGGCGAGGGGTGCGTCGGCGACGATACGCACGGGCACGTGGACGACATCGCGCGTTTCATCGACGAGGGGACGGTCCTGCTCGCCTACGAGACCGACCCGGCGGACGACAACCACCTGCGCTCGTCGGACAACCTGCGGCGGCTGTCCTTGGCGGCCGGCGGCGAGCTGCGCGTGGTGACACTCCCCTACCCACGCGCGGTCGTGATGGACGGGCAACGCCTCCCGGCGAGCTACGCCAACTTCTACGTCGGAAACGGGGTCGTCCTCGTCCCCACCTTCAACGACGTCAACGACCGGGTGGCGCTCAATATCCTGTCCGAGTGTTTCCCCGACCGGGCCATCGTCGGGATACACGCGGTCGACCTCGTGTGGGGGCTCGGCACCCTGCACTGCCTCAGCCAGCAGGAGCCGGCGCCGGCCCGGTAACGCAGGTCACAATCGCACGGGGAGCGAGGCGTTGCCCGCACCCCCATGGGGGCGTCCATCGCATGTGGGACGCCCTCTGCATTTTTCCGGATCGCTCCGCCGGGTCTTCGCGACCGCGGCGCTCTCGGCATTGACTGCCTGTGCCTCGTCGGCCGACGGGGTGCTGATTGCAGCTGCCGGCAATTGGGACGCCGCCTACGGCGAGATGAACAAGCGAGGGATCGACCTCGCCATCGAGCAGATCAACCAGGAAGGCGGGGTGCGTGGGCGACCGCTGCGCATCGTACTGCGCAACGACAAGGGCGACGGGACGCGCGCCGTGGCGATCGCGTCCGAGTTCGTGGGCGACCCGAAGGTCGTCGCCGTGGTCGGGCACGTGAACTCGGGGACGATGATCGCCGCCGCCCGCGTGTACGATGGCGGGCTCCCCGCCGTCTCGACGACGGCTTCCACCCCCGACCTCACCGGCGTCTCGCCGTGGGTCTTTCGCGTCATCTCCAGCGACTCGGTCAACGGGCTCGACCTCGCGCGGCACGCGCGTGCGCAGGGCTTCCGAAAGGCGGCGATCCTCTACGAGAACAATGCGTACGGACGCGGGCTCGCCGAGTCGTTCGAACGCAACTTCGGCGGACTCATCGTCGCGAACGACCCGATCCCCTCGGAGGCCAGCAGCAACGTGGAGCCGTTCCTCGCGTGGATCGCCCAACGCTCCCCTGACGTGGTCTTCGTCGCCGGAACCGAAGCCTCGGGGCTCGCCGTCCTGCGCGAGGCGCGCCGACAGCAGGTGAAGGCGGCCTTCCTGGGGAGCGACGGCTGGACGGGGATCGTGCGCGACACCGCGCTCGCCGAAGGGGCGATGGTGGGGGCGCCGTTCACGGCACAGGACCCGCGCCCCGAGGTTCAACAGTTCGCTGCGACGTTCCATCGCCGCTTCGGGGTCGCCCCGGACGGCAATGCTGCGTTGGCCTACGATGCCACGCGCCTGGTCGCGCGCGCGATTGCCGAGGGCGGAGCCTCCCGTCGCGAGGTGCGGCAGTGGCTCGCCTCGCGGACGCGTGAGACGGCCTTTCCCGGCGTCACCGGGCCGATCTCGTTCCTCCCCACCGGCGATGTGGTCGGCAAGGGTTACGTGATGACGCGCGTGCGCAGGGGCACGCTCGTCATCGACGGAGGGAGCGGCGCATGATCGATCGCGTGGTGCGCTTCCAGAGCATTCGCCAGCGACTGCTGGTGAGCTTCTCGCTGCTCGTCGCGCTGTTCTGCGCCGCCGGCCTCGCCGGGCGCGCCGCCATCATGCGCATGTCCGACGTGATCGGCGAGACGCTGGAGACGGTGCAGCAGGACGCGCAGCTGTCGTCGCGACTGTCGGGGGCGGTGACGCAGGAGCTGGCGGCCGCGCAGCGCTACCTCGAGACGCGCGACACCCTGGCTCGCGGTGACTTCCTGCGCCTCTCCCGCGAATCGCACGCTGCGCAGCGCGCCATGAACCTGTTGCATGGACAGGGAGCGCGCGAGATGTCGCTCGTGGCGTCGATCGATGCGCGGCTGTCCGACATCGAGGTGCGCTATGCCCGCGCCCATCGACTGGCCGATCTTGGGCGCCGCGACGCGGCGTTCGCCGAGGGGAATGCGGCGCGTGCCGGCGTCGATCCGCTGCTCGCGGACGTGCGACAGCTGGCCACGCTCAAGGCACGCGGCGTCGATGCGGCGTCGCTCAAGCTGCGTCGCGATGCGCAGCAACGAGGGACGTGGGTCTTGCTGATCATGGGCGTGGCGGTGCTGCTGGGGCTCCTCGTGGTGTTCAGCACGGTCACCTGGATCGCGCGTCCGCTTCGGCAGCTCGCGCAGCAGGCGCGGGCGCTGAGCGCGGGGGACTTTGCCAATCGCGTGGATGGCGACCTTCCGGGCGAGTTCCGCGAGCTCGCGGACGCGATGAACTCGACGTCGGCCTCACTGTCGCGCGTGGTCTCCGTCACGACGAACACGGCCAACGACGTCGCCCACTCGGCGCGCGACCTGGCCAACGTTTCGGAGCAGATTTCGGCGTCGTCCAACCAGATGGCGTCGTCGATGACCGAGATCTCGACTGGCGCCGAGAGCCAGGTGCGGCAGCTACGCGCCATCGATGATGCGTTGCGTGCCATTCGCACCAACGCCGACGACGTCGTGCTCAGCGCCGAGGAACTGACGGCGCTCGCCGCCGCGATCGAGGAGACCGCGCGCGCCAAGCGGCTCGAGCTCGCCCGCTCGTTAGGGATCCTGACGACGGTGCGCGAGACGGTGCGCGAGGCGGCGTCGGAAGTGGATGCGCTCAACGCGACGGCGGAGGACATCAACAAGCTGGTCGCCTCGGTGGGACGCATCGCCGAACAGACCGACCTGCTGGCGCTGAACGCGGCCATCGAGGCGGCGCGCGCCGGCGAGGCGGGGCGCGGCTTCGGGGTCGTAGCCGACGAGGTGCGCAAGCTGGCCGAGCAGGCGCAGGTGGCGGCCGACGACGTGGTGCGCCTCACGCGCGTGGTCACCGCGCGCGTTGGCTCGACGACGCGCGCCATGGAGGCCGGCGTGTCGCAGGTGGAGGAGATCGAGGGGGTGTCGCGCAATGTCGACGCCGCGCTGGACAGCATCACCGACGCGGCCGGACGCACGCGCACCGCGGCGGGCGGCGCCGCCGAGAAGGCGGAGCGCAACGCGCACATCGTGGCCTCGGCCGCGCGCAGCGTGCAGTCGGTGGCCCGCACCGCCGAGGGGTATGCGGCCGCCGCGCAGCAGGTGAGTGCCTCGACGCAGGAGCAGAGCGCGGCGTGCGAGCAGATGAGTTCCGCCTCGACGCAGCTCTTGCAGGGAAGCATGCAGCTGCGCGAGCTGGTGGGCGCGCTGCGCGCCGACGCGGCGTAGGTAGACGCAGCCCAGCCAGACGCCGCGCACGCAGGCGCGGCCTAGTCGAACGGGCGGGGCGAGTGCGCGGGGCGAGTGCGCCCCGCCGTCGCGTGGGGCGACTGCCTAACGCTTGAGCTGTGAGGTGGCCCAGCTCTGGGGTTCGAAGAGCTCCACCGGGAGCCGCTCGCCTTCCCGAACGTTGCTCGATTCACCGCGGAAGTAGAGGCGGCCGTCGCGATAGGCGCGCATGCTGTGGGCCACCGGGTAGCCGGCGACGGCCTTGAAGTTGAGGTAGCGAGTCTCGTTGACGGTGGTGCGTCCGGCGCGCGTCTCGCGCACGAGGATGCGGCGCACGAGGAGCGAATCGGTATCGACCCAGAACTGCGAGCGGGTGCTGTCGCTCGCCGCGGCGCCGACGACCCACATCTCGCGCCCGTCCCATCGATCCTTGCGGGCGATGGAGAGGTCGAAGCCCAACGAGTCGAGCTGCATCGCCGTCGTGTCGACCATCTGCGTGTAGGCATCGCCGGTGAGGACGAGGAGCGGATGCCACCCGGGCTGCGTATTGGCCGGCTTGCCGTTGGTGAACGAGTAGAGCCGGCCGTCGGCGTACAGCACGCCGCTTTTGGAGGTGAGCGGGACGTAGTCGATGCGCTGCCGTCCCGGCAGGGTGACGTACTGGTTCCACACCTGCCGCGTCTCACGCCCGTTCTGGCCGATGATGCTGACGTTCTGCTTGTACGTGAGCGTCATGTACCACTTGCCGATGTAGCGATCGTTCATCGCCTTGAGCACGGTACGTCCATCGGGGGCAGCGGGGGGGGCGACGACGGGGGCGGCGGGGGG
>Ga0116177_10000488_pt1 | contig 29131 bp, 28 predicted proteins | sample AD_STIC10_MetaG_FD_89750 | JGI IMG/M metagenome (GOLD analysis project Ga0116177, IMG submission 89750) | Active sludge microbial communities of municipal wastewater-treating anaerobic digesters from USA - AD_STIC10_MetaG | ecosystem: Engineered > Bioreactor > Anaerobic > Digestate | place: USA... | reverse complement strand
TTCATCGAGGCGAAGCTGAAGCCGAGCGTCGACCAGCGCTCCGCGTGGGACGCCTTCGCGCGCGACAGCCGTGCAGCAAGCGAGCCGATGAAGGCGCTGTGCGCGAGCACGGCGGGGAGGGCTGCGGTTTCGTTCTCGGTGTACCAGCCATTGCGCAGCAGGACGTGGGGCACGCCGCTGGCTTTCAGGTAAGCTTCGGTAGCGCGGTGTTCCTCGGTGAGGATCAGCTCGGACGTGTCGGTGTGGAGGATGCTGGTGTAGGCGATCAGCTTCACGCCGGCGGATTTCGCGGCGTCGATTGCGGCCTTGTGCTGCGCGAGGCGGACGCCGCTAAGATCGTTGGCGGAAATCAGCAGGAGCTTGTCGACGCCGGTGAAGGCTTTCACGAGTGTTGCGGGGCGATCGTAGTCGGCCTCGCGGATTTCGACGGTGGGGGATTTCAGGTCCTGCGCCTTATCCGGGCTGCGGACGGCGGCGATGATGCGTGTCGCCGGGGCGAGGCGCTGCAGGGACTGGATGACGAGGCGGCCGAGCTGGCCATTGGCGCCGGTGATGGCAATCATTGGAAAATCTCCGTTTTAGCGCGGTTCCGCGGGGTTGATGGAGACGATCTGGGCGCCTAACTTACTATCCGTAAGTACGCACGCCGGAGTAAGTATGGAAAAAGTTTCAGACCAGAAAGCGGCTACAAAGCCGGGCAAGCCCAAGGGGCGCGTGGCGAAGCTGATCGAGCGGGGCAATTTGTTCGAGCCGAACTGCCCGTCGCGCGAAGTGATGAAGCATGTGACGTCGAGCTGGGGCGTGCTGGTGCTGATCGCGCTGCAGGACGGGACGCACAGGTTCAGCGAGCTGCGCCGGAAGGTTTCGGGCGTGAGCGAGCGCATGCTGGCGCAGACGCTTCAATGGCTGGAGAGCGACGGGCTGGTGGAACGGCGCGCGTTCAAGGTCGTGCCGCCGCATGTGGAGTACACGCTCACGCCGATGGGCGAAGAGGCGGCCGAGCTGGTGGCTGGGCTCGCGGACTGGATCGAGGTGAATCTCGGGAAGATGCGGGCGCCGCGTTAGCGCTCGCCACGACAAGCGTTGCCATTATAAACTGATCGGTCCATAATTCGGTATGGCGAGGCCGATCGAGTTCGATACACAGGCGGCGCGCGAGAGCGCGATGGTGCTGTTCTGGCGCAAGGGCTATCTGGCGTCGTCGCTGCCCGACCTGTTGGAAGAGATGGGCATATCGCGCGGCAGTTTTTACGCCGCCTTTCGCGACAAGCGCAGCCTGTTCGTTGAATGCATCGACCTGTTTGCGGAGCGAACGCACGAGATGCTGGCGCGCGGCCGTGCGCGGCTGGCGCCGCTGGATGCCGTGCGGCGGTTTCTTGAGCGGAACTTCCTGCGCGCCGATGACCGGCACAGCGGCAACGGGTGCATGCTGGTCAACACCGTGATCGAGCTATCCGGCGTCGATGCCGAGCTGAGCGCCCGCGCCAGCGCGCACTTGCAGGACTTGCAGGCGGAGTTCGAGGTGTGCCTGCTGGAGAGCGGCTTTCCGAAGGCGCGTTCTGCAGAGCTGGCCGCTTTCCTGATGACGCTGAATGAGGGGCTGCGTGTTTCCAGCCGCCGGAACGTGCCGCGTCGCCAGCAGCTTGAACGGATCGACACCGCCTTTCGCCTTATCGGGAGCGCCGCAGCATGACGGAGAGCGGGGCGTTCGTTCAGAAGTTCTGCGAGGTGAGGGGAAAGCGGCTTGCCTATCTGGAGGCGGGAAGCGGCGCCCCGATCGTGCTGCTGCATGGCAATCCGACATCCAGCTATCTATGGCGCGATGTGATTCCGCATCTGGCGGGAAGCGGGCGGGTGATCGCCCCCGATCTGATCGGTCATGGCGACTCGGACAAATTGCCTGCGTCGGAAGGGCCGGGGCGGTACAGCTTCGAAGGTACGTATGACTATCTGAGCGACATGCTCGATGCGCTGGGCGTTACGTCGAACGTGACGCTTGTGCTGCATGACTGGGGAAGCGCACTGGGTTTCCATTGGGCGTACAGCCATCGGGATCGCGTGCGGGCGATCGCCTATATGGAAGGGATTGTGAGGCCGCTGCGGTCCTGGGACGAGTGGCCGGAAAATGCGCGGGGAATTTTCCAGGGGTTCCGGTCCGCCAAGGGTGAGGACCTGATCCTCAAGCGGAACATCTTCATTGAAGCGGTGTTGCCCGGCTCGATCATGCGCAAGCTCAGCGAGGAGGAGATGGCGCATTATCGCGCGCCGTTCCTGCGCGAGGAGGATCGTCAGCCGACGCTGAACTGGCCGCGGCAGATTCCGGTTGCGGGAGAACCGGCGAACATCGTGGCGCTGGTGGAGCAATATGCGGACTGGCTGAAGGACAGCCCGCTTCCCAAGCTGTTCATTAACGCCGAGCCGGGATCGATCCTTGTCGGCGCGCAGCGCGAGTTCTGCAGGTCGTGGCCCAATCAGACCGAGGTGACGGTCAACGGCGTGCATTTCATCCAGGAAGACTCGGCCGATGACATCGGCAAGGCAGTCGCAATCTGGCTCAAGGCAATCGACGCAGGGGATGCGGCATGACGGAGCAAGCAGTCTATCTGATCGCAAATCTGGTCGTGAAAGACGCGGCCACTTACAGGGCCTACGAAAAGGGGTTCTTTCCCCTGCTGAAGCGCTACGACGGAGAGTTCGTCACCTATGACGACGCTCCGCATACATTCGAAGGCGAGGCGCCGCGCCCGGGGCGCGTAATCATCTTCAGCTTTCCGTCCGAGGATCATGCCCGGCGCTGGTATGCGGACGCTGAATATCAGGCTTTGTCGGAGCACCGGCGCGCCGGAACGCAGCTGGAATTCCTGACGATGGTTCGGGGTCTGCCGGTCAGGAAGCCTTCCTGACCGAAGAAGGCATCGCGGAGGGCGGGTGATGAAACTCTACAATCTGAAGGCGGGGATGAATCCCAGGCGCGTGCGCATTTTCCTGGCGGAGAAGGGCGTTACGATTCCGACCATCGATATCGACATGATGAAGGGCGAGAACGGAACGGCGGAGTTCCTGCGCATGAACCCGTTGGGGAAGTTGCCGGTTCTTGAGCTGGACGATGGGACCTGCATTTCTGAATCGATCGCGATCTGCCGCTACATTGAAGAGCTGCATCCCGAGCCGGATCTTTTTGGGTCGTCGCCGGCCGAACGCGCCGTGATCGAGATGTGGAACCGGCGGGTCGAGTTCGAGTTTGCGCAACCGATGAGCAGCCAGTTCGAGCATCTGTCTCCGTTCTTCGCAGAGAGGATCGAGCAGGTTCCCGAATGCGGCACTTATGCGCGGTCGCGGATACTGAAGACGCTGGGCTGGCTGGATGCTGAGCTGGCTAAGCGGCGCTATATCGCGTCGGATCGCTATACCATCGCGGATATCACGGCGCAGTGCGCGGTTCTGCTGGGCAAGAACACCGGCGTGCCATTGCCGACGGAGCTGGCGAATATTGCGCGTTGGTGGGGCGAGGTTTCGGCGCGGCCGACCGCGCGAGCGTGACGCTGGGAACTCTGCAGCGATGCTGCTAAGCGGGCCGCATGGATTCGTATCTGCTTATCGTGATCGCGGGCGCGGTGCTTGCCGGGTTTGTGCAGGGGCTTTCGGGCTTTGCATTTTCGCTGGCGGCGCTGTCGATCTGGGCGTGGGCGGTTGATCCGCAGCTGGCGGCGCCGATGGCTGTGTTCGGGTCGCTGGTGGGGCAGCTGGTTGCGTTGCCGCTGACGTGGAAGGGCACCAACCTGAAGCGGGTGGCGCCGTTCGTGATCGGCGGATTGATGGGTGTGCCGCTGGGCATTTTCCTGCTGGGCGTTCTTGATCCGGCGGGGTTCAAGCTGGGGCTTGGGGCTTTTCTTCTGGTGTATTGCCCGGCGATGTTCTTTGCGCCGTCGACGTGGGCGCTGAAGTGGGGCGGGGCGTGGGCGAATGGCGCGTCGGGCTGGGTAGGCGGCGTGTTCGGCGGGATCGGCGGATTTGCGGGCGCGATACCGCAGCTGTGGTGCACGGTACGCGGCTGGGACAAGGACACGCAGCGCGGCGTGATGCAGGTGTTCAACATCTGCATGCATGTGGCGACGCTGACCGGTTATCTGATCGCGGGCGACCGGATCAACGGCGAGACGTTGTGGATGTTCGTGGTGATTACACCGGCTCTGGTTGTGCCGGTGTTGCTGGGGGCGCTGGTTTTCAGGCGGCTGGACCAGAGGGCGTTCAGGCGAATTGTGTTGGGGCTGTTGTTTGTTTCCGGTGTCGGGCTGACGTGGTCGAGCGTTGGCGCGGTGTTTGGCTGAGGCTTGTCATCCCGGCCGAGCGTAACGAGAGCCGGGATCCATTGATGGATCGTCGTGCTTGCGCGATGGGTCCCGGATAGCGCTACGCGCTTTCGGGATGACAAGTTGTGATCTTCAATCCCGCTTCACGCCGCGCAAGTCCGCCATTCGCTTGCCCAGCAGGATGTTGGGGAGCGAGTAGTTGTGCTCGTGGCAGGGCGAGGGGAACATGCCGGTGGTGGAGGCGTGGTAGGAATACTCGGCGAGCCAGGGGGTGGTGTAGGCTTTCGGGTCTTCGACAGTGAACTGGTAGAGCAGTTCGTCTTTCGCGAGGCGCGTGAAACGCTCGATCACCTTCGCATCGGCGTTGACGAGGAACTTCTGGAACAGGCCGCGCACGGCCTCGCCCTGCGGCTGGCGGATGGTTTCGACGACGAGGGTGTCGCCGTCCCAGCGGGCGATCGAATCCCCATACCAGCTGGTCGGGCCGGTCGGCGGGTGGCGCTCTGCGAATGGGACGATGCGGGCTTCATCTCCGTTTTCGCCGTGGATGACGATGTGATCCGGCGTCTGGATGAATTGCACGCGGTTGTACGAGATGGTGGCGTGGGAGGGCGATGAGCCGCTGAGTACTAGGCAGCGCTCACCGCTGGGGCGCTGTTCGTAGTCGTCCATCTCGTCTGATGATGCGGAGATGATCTTGCGGGCCTCCGGCGTGAGCGGGACCTTGCCGTCGGCAGGGAGGACGATGAGGCGCGAGCGGCGTTCGCCGCGCACCAGCGGCAGACCATCCGTGCCGCCGATGATGATGTGGCCTTCGGGATCTATGTTGAAGACGGGGTTCTTCATGATGCCGCCCACCATCGTATCGACGAAGGATTTCCCTTCCGCTTCCGAGACGACGAGCGTCTTCAGCATTGGACTGGATTCGAAGACGGGGAAGAAGTTGGTGGCCCAGATGACGCCTTGGAAATCCGGTTGGCCGGATGGTGTACGCGGCAGGCCGGGCTCGGCCGCCAAGGAGGTGGGCGTGTAGGCCGGCGGCGGTTCGGCGGGCGGCGGTTGAGAGGGCTGGGCGGCGGCGAAGGGTGTGGCGAGGAGGAAGAGCGAGATCGGGAGGAGGAGGCGATACATGGGTTTTTCCCCTGTTATTGTTATGTCCCATTCATCAGCGGTGCGGCTTGAATGCGCTATGAACGGTTGTTGTTTTTCGGGGGCGCGCACGTGACTGCTGATCTCAAAAGCATGATCGCAGGTTGCAGCGCCGGGTTTTGGAAGCATCGCGTATGACTGAGCTGACGGTAGGGGCGGGGCTGGCGCGCGGGCTGGCGAGGTTTGCGATTGCCAAGGGCGCGGATGCCGATGCGTTGCTGGCGCGGGCGGGGATCGCGGCGGCTGATCTGGACGATCAGGACAAGCGCGTGCCGATGGCGAACTATATTGCGCTGATGCGGGCGGCGCAGGAGCTCTCGGGCGATGCGGCGATTGCGCTGCACTATGGGGAAGAGGTCGATCTTTCCGAGGTGTCGATCGCGGGGCTGATCATGAATGCATCAGCCGACATGCGCGAGGCGTTCGTGCAGATGAACCGCTTCGGAAAGCTGGCCGTGGAAGTGGAGACCGAGGCGGGGGAGAGCCGGTTCAAGCATGTGTTCGAGAATGGCGAGCTGTGGCTGGTGGATACGCGGGCCAATCCCAATGCGTTTCATGAGCTGACCGAGGTGACGTTCGCGCGGCAGATATGCGGGCTGCGCCGGTTCCTGCCGCGACCGTTTGCGCTTGAGGTGCATGTGACACATCCCGCGCCGGTCTATGCGGCGGAGTATGTGCGCGTGTTTGGATGTCCGGTGGTGTTTGACAGCCGGTGGAATGCGATGCGGACGGATGCGTCTCTGCAATCGCACAAGGTGGCGTTGCAGCCGCATTACGTATTCGGCGTGCTGAGCGAGAAGGCCGAGGCCCTCGTGAAGGAGCTGGAGAATTCGAAGTCGGCGCGCCGCAAGGTGGAGAGCCAGCTGATGCTGGTGCTGCACATGGGCGATGTCAGCATGGACGTGATCGCGGCGAAGATGGGCGTGAGCCGGCAGACCTTGTTCAGGCGGCTGAAGGCCGAGGGCGTAACCTTCGAGAAGGTGCTGGATGAGCTGCGCCACCGGCTGGCGTTGAACTATCTTGGCGGGCGCAAGGCGTCGGTGAACGAGACAGCGTATCTCGTCGGCTTCTCGGACCCGGCGGCGTTCTCGCGGGCGTTCAAACGGTGGACGGGCAAGAGCCCCAGCGAAATGCGGGGTTAGCCGCTATTCCGCCGGGTGCAGAGCTGCCGTTTCGGCTTCGCGCTCTTCCTGAGCCAGCTTGCGTTCGACGTCGCGCGGGGAGCCCGTGCGGCGTGCGAGCAGCGCGTAGGCCGCGGGGACGAGGACGAGCGTGACCAGCATCGCGGTGGCGACGCCGAACAGGATCACCACGCCGATGGCCGAGCGGGTTTCCGCGCCTGCGCCGTGGCTGAAGATCAGCGGGATGGCGCCGGCGATGGCGGTGAGCGAGGTCATCACGATCGGGCGGAAGCGCGTGAGGGCGGCTTCCTTGAGCGCGGTGTTGAACTCCATACCCTTGTCGCGCAGCTGGTTGGCGAACTCGACGATGAGAATGCCGTTCTTGGCCGCGAGGCCGACGAGCATGATGAGGCCGATCTGCGTGTAGATGTTCAGCGTGTTGCCGGTGAGCCAGATGCCCAGCAATCCCCCGCCGACGGTGGCGGGCACGCAGAGCATGATGACGAACGGGTGGATCCAGCTTTCGAACTGCGCCGCGAGCACCAGGAACACCACGAGGATGCCGAAGGCGAAGACGAACAGGATCGACGAGCCGGCGCGCTTGTAATCGAGCGACTGGCCTTTGTAGTCGATGCCGGCTTCTTCGGGCAGGACCTTGCGGGCGATGGCTTCCATCTTGTCGAGTGCGACGCCGAGCGAGACGCCCGGATTGAGCGTTGCATCGACGGTGATGGCGCGGACGCGGTTGTAGCGGTTCAGGCGGCGCGAGTCGGCCGTCTGATCGATCGAGACGAGGTTGGACAGCGGGATCAGCTCGCCGGTGCGGGCGGCGCGGACATAGATGTTCTCCATGTCTGACGGCGTTGCCTGTTCGGTGCGCTCACCTTCGAAGATCACGTAACGCTCTTCGCCGTTCTGCACGAATGTGCCGACGCGCTTGGAGCCGAGCATGGTCTGCAGGGTGGAGCCGATTTCCTGGACGGTGACGCCGAGATCCGAGGCGCGTGCGTAATCGACGTTCACGCGGACCTGCTGCTGGGTTTCCTTGTAGTCCCAGTCGATCTGGCCGATGCCGGGATTGTCCTTGTTGAGCGCGTCGATGAACGTGTTGCGCCAATCGACGAGCGTTTCGTAGGACGGGCCCTTGATGACGAACTGGATCGGCTTGCCGTTGCCGCGTCCGAAGGCCGACGACATGTTGGCGAAAGCGCGGACGCCGGGGATGTCCGACAGCTGGCGGTTGATGTCGTTGATGATCACGAAGCCGTTGCGGCGATGGCCCCATTCGGAAAGCACGACCTGGATCGAGCCCGAGTTGAAGCCGCCGCTGCCGGGGCCGAAGCCGCCGGGCGCGCGGACGGAGATGCGGTCGATCTCGCCCTGGTTGATCATGGGCAACAGGCGGCCTTCGATCTGTTCGATGAAGGGCTGCATGTATTCGAAGGACGCGCCCTCGGGGCCGGCGATCATGATCTGGAACGAGCCACGGTCTTCCTGCGGCGTGTATTCGCCGGGGATGACGGTGAACAGCGCGACGCTGCCGCCGAGGATGGCGAAGAAGGCGATGGTGATCGCGATCGGCCGGCGCACGGTCGCGTCATAGACGCGGCCATAGGCGCCGCGCATGCGGGCAAACTGGCGATCCACGAACGACGCGAAGCCCGAGGCCTTCGCGTCCTTGGCGTGGGGCTTCAGCAGCTTGGACGCCATCATCGGCGAGATGGTGAGCGCGACCAGCATCGAGAAGGCGATGGCGGCGGCGATCGCGATCGCGAACTCCGAGAACAGACGGCCCATCTGGCCCTGCATGAAGGTGATCGGCACGAACACGGCGATCAGGACGAGGGTGGTGGCCACGACGGCGAAGCCGACCTGGCGCGTGCCGCGGAAAGCCGCGACGAGGGGCGTTTCATGCTCCTCTTCCATGCGGCGGTGGATGTTCTCGAGCACGACGATGGCGTCGTCGACCACGAGGCCGATGGCCATCACGAGCGCGAGCAGCGTCAGCATGTTGATCGACAGGCCAAGCGCCATCAGCACGGTGAAGGAGGCGATCAGCGAGATCGGAACCGTGACGGCCGGAATAAGGGTGGCGCGGAATGACCCCAGGAACACGAAGATCACGCCGACGACCAGCGCCACGGCGATGGCGAGCGTCAGGAAGACCTCGTTGATGGCGGCGTTGACGAACACCGAACCGTCGAAGTTGACCTGAAGGGTCATGTCTTCGGGCAGGGTGGCGCCCACTTCGGCCGCGCGTTCGCGCGCGATTTTCGCCACTTCGACCACGTTGGCGGTCGATTGCTTGACGATGCCGATGCCGACCGTGTCGCGGCCATTGCCGCGGAAAATGGAACGGTCTTCCTCAGCGCCGAATTCGACGCGACCAACATCGCCCAGACGGACGACGACGCCGTCGGTTCCCTTGGCCACAACGAGCTGCTGGAATTCCTCAGGCGTGCGGAAGGGGCGGTCGATACGGGCGGTGAAGATCAGGTCCTGCGAGGTCAGCGACCCGGCAGGCGTTTCGACGTTCTCGGTCCGGACAGCGCGTTCGATGTCGCCGACCGTGAGGCCACGCGCGGCAATGGCGCGGCGATCGAGCCAGACGCGCATGGCCGGCGTGCGCTGGCCGCCGATCTGGACGCGGGCGACGCCGTCGATGGAGGAGAAACGGTCGATGAGATAGCGTTCGACGTAGTCGGTAAGCTCGAGCGCAGTGCGCTTGTCGCTCTGCAACTGGAGCCAGAGAACGATCTCTTCCGAGGCGTCGGCTTTCTGGACGTCTGGCGGATCTGCCTCTTCCGGCAGCATGCGCAGGATGCCGCCCACGCGGTCGCGCACGTCGTTGGCGGCGCTGTCCATGCTACGCGAGATATCGAATTCGATCGCGATGTTGGACTGGCCGTCCTGGCTGGACGAGTTGATGAAGCGAATGCCCTCGACGCCGGAAATCCGGTCCTCGATCACTTCCGTGATGCGGCTTTCGACGACGTTGGCGGACGCGCCCTGATAGGTGGTGCGCACCGAGACGATGGGCGGATCGATATCCGGGTATTCGCGCAGCGACAGGCGCGTGAACGAGACCGCGCCGATTGCAATCAGCAAAAGGCCGATGACCGATGCGAACACCGGCCGCTTGATTGAGACATCAGACAGAAGCATGGGACGAGCGCTCCTGCGCTATTGCCTGAGGCCGGCTTTATCCGACGGACCGTCGCTGGCGGCGATCTTGGGAGCGCCGCCTTCGCCTGCCGGGGTGGCGCCGGTCACGCGGACCGCGCCGCCGGGGCGGACTTTCAGAACACCATCCGTGACCACGAGGTCGCCGGACTTGAGGCCTGAGACCACTTCGACCGTACCACGCTCACGCGTGCCGAGGGCCACTTCGGTCTTTTCCGCGGTCGCCGGCTGGCGGGTGCGGTCGACCACGTAAACGAATGTCTTCGAGCCTTCGGCGATGACCGAGATTTCCGGGATGGCAAGCGACGTGCGCGGCTTGGACATCAGCGTGACTGACATCGACGTGCCAGCCCGCAGGGCGCCATCGCGGTTCGGCAGGGTGGCGCGAACCTTCACGGCGAGCGTGGTGTTGTCGATCGCGTTGTCGATCGAGGTGAGCTGGCCGGTGAAAATCTGGCCGGGCTTGTCTTTCGTTGTGGCCGAGATTTCGAGGCCGGGCTTGAGATCGCTGACGAAGATCGAGGGCACGCCGAACTCAAGGCGCATCTGCGTATCGTCGATGAGGGTGGCGACGGCCTGGCCGGGCGAGACATAGGCGCCGTTCGAAACCTGGCGGAAGCCGAGGACGCCGGAGAAGGGGGCCACGAGCACGCGATCGCGCAGGCGGGCCTGAATGGCGCCGACGTTTGCGGTGGCTGCTTCGTATGCGGACTTGGTGCGCTCGAGTTCGAGCTGGGCGATGGCGTCGTTCTCGGCGAGGCGCTGGTTGCGTTCAAACACCAGCTTGGCGTTTGCTTCGGTGGCGCGGGCCGAGGCGAGCTGGGCGTTCTCTTCCTCGTTGACCAGCGTCATCAGGACCTTGCCCTTGGCGACGCGCTGTCCGTCCTCGAAATAGATGCCGGTGACGCGGTCCGCAGCGTTCGCGGTCAACACGACGCGTTCGCGCGGTTCCAGAGTTCCGAGGGCTTCCACTTTCACGGTGAAGGTGCGCGGAAGGGATTCAACGGCGCTGACCTGGGTTACGGGGCCGCCGCGGCCGCCGGGTCCACCCGGACCACCGGGCCCGCCCGGGCCGCGTTGACCGCCGGGAGCGCCGGCCGTTTCGGATTTGTGGTCGCCCGAGCCGCTCATCGTAACGAAAGCGATGCCGCCAACGGCCAGAACAGCGACCGCGACCGCGCCTGCTATCAGTTTGGGCTTTGACAGCACCATCAGTCGTAACTCCACCGTCACACTACACGTTCACGCCCAAAACGGCCATCCTTGGCTCGTTTCAGCCCGGTCCTGATACGCGGCTCGCCGGATTATCCGTCTGCGGCCAGCCGACGCGGCGTAGCCCCAGATCGTGACCGTTCCGCGTCATGCGCGGCCCATCTCACATGCGAATGTGCAGCAGATGCCTGAACCTTCTCAGCGGGACCATAGACAACGGGGCTTGAAATTCGGTCAACGCGTGGGGGGCAAACGTCGGGAAACAAAGGTTCAATTAGCCGTGAGGCCGGGCGGTTTGCGGCCTTTTCCGCCGGGAGTTGCGGCGCTGGCCGGGCCGGCGGCCCAAACCGGCACCCGCAGACGGGAATCCGGTTGACACAAGGTCGCCTCGGGGAGGATGTGCGCGGCGTGGCTGCCTGCCGGGCATCACCCCGCTGGACGCCCACGGACGAGGGGAGCGTCATGTCTTACACGGGATCCGGATCGCGCATCCGGTCGTCGAGCATTCGTGTCTTGTTGCTGGCGTCGACGGCGCTGGCTTTTGCAGGGACGGCCTTCGCTCAGGAAGCCGCAACCACCGAGGAACCGCCCGAAGAGGGGCGCGACGTGGTTGTCGTGGTGGGCTCGCAGATTGTGGGCGCGCAGCCGACAGAGACCCTGCCGGTATCAGTGATTGGCCAGAAAGAGCTGGACGCCATCGGGGCGACGTCGGGCGACGAACTGTTCCGCTCGATCCCGCAGCTGGGCGATGTCGGGTTCGGCAGCGCGAGCGTGGCGAACAGCGTCGGCGGCGTTAACTCCGCGCGGGGCGATACGGCTTCGATCAACCTGCGAGCGCTGGGCACGGGCAACACGCTGGTGCTGCTGAACGGCCGGCGGATGGTGAACCACCCGGGCACGCAGGCGGAAAACCTCGTGCCGGTGGTAACGGTCAACGCGAACTCCATTCCCACAATGGGCGTGCGGCGAATTGAAGTGCTGCTGGACGGCGCATCGGCGATCTATGGCGCGGACGCGGTGGCGGGCGTGGTCAACACCGTACTCAAGGACGACCTTGAAGGCTTCACGGCTGAATTCAATTACGGCGCGGAAGAGGGCGCGGGGGCGGAGGAGTTCTCCGCGGCGTTCGAGCTTGGCCTCGGTTCGGACGATGGCCGGACGCATCTTTCACTGCTGGGCTCGTTCCTGACCCGCGATCCAGTGTTTGCGGCGGATCGCGATTTCACGGCGAATGCGGATCAGCGTTCGCGGCTGCCTGCGGATTGGGCGGCGGATACCAATGCGTCCGCCGGTTTCAACAATACGTCGATCACATCGGCCTGGGGTATTTTCGACAAGTACGTTCCGGGCGGCACGATATCCGTCAACGGCACGACCATCTCGAACGCCGCCGGGCAGTTCCACCTCCGGCCCACATCGGTTGGCGGATGTGCCGCGCCCCTTTCGAGCACCACCTGCTTTGCGACGACCTCCACGCGTTCGCAGGGCACGCGATACAACACGAACGAAGCGACGACGGTGACCAACGGCGTTGATCGCCACAACCTGTTCGCGTTCTTCAATCACGAGTTCGACGGCGGGCTGGAGTTCTTCGCCGAGGGCGGGGTCTATCTCGCGAACTCGCTGGGCTATCGCGAAGCAGCGCCCATGCTCGGCGCCGCGCCGATCGTGATCCCGGCCAGCAACTACTACAACCCGTTCGGCCCGGTCGGGTCCGCCAATCGCGTCGCCATCACCAACGCGCCGGCGGGCGGGCTCGATCTCGTGCTGGGTTCGCTGACGGGCACGGCGGCGTATCGCCCCATCGATGCAGGTCCCAGACGCACGGAAGTGGAGAACTTCTCCTCCCGCGCGCTCGCGGGCTTGCGCGGCGACATGTGGGGCTGGGATTGGGAGAGCGCGCTGCTCTACACATCCGCTTCGACCGAGGACAAGGAGAACCGCGTTTCCAACACGCGCTTCCAGGAAGCGCTGTCGTGGGCGACGCCGGAGGCGTACAACCCCTTCAGTGGCGGGTGCCCGGGCGATGTGACTGTTGCCGAATGCACGCGCAGTTCGCAGGTCGCGATCGACCACATCACCGTTCAGGCTGTCCGTGAAAGCCGCACGTCGCTGGCCTCGTGGGATTTCAAGATCTCACGGCCCGACCTGTTCACGATCTGGGCAGGCGATGTCGGCGCCGCCATCGGCGTTGAAGCCCGCCGTGAAACCTATGTCGATGACCGCGATCCGCGCCAGGACGGCACGATCATGTTCACCGACAGGATCAGCGGGCTCACCACCAACGACCTGATGGGCAACAATCTCTCGCTCGACACCAAGGGCAGCCGGAGCGTGCAGTCCGGTTATATCGAATTGCAGGTTCCGCTTGTGTCGCCCGACATGAACGTGCCGTTCGCGCAGTCGATCGATATGCAGCTGGCGGCGCGCTACGAGAATTTCGACACGTTCGGCTCGGTGACGAAGCCGAAGGTTGCGCTGTCGTGGCGGCCGTTCGACTTCCTCATGTTCCGCTCGGCATGGTCGGAGGGGTTCCGCGCGCCGAACCTGCAGCAGATATTCGAGACGGACCTGCAGCGTTCCAACAACCGCACGGACTACATCTTCTGCGAGGCGGCTTCCCGCGTCGATCCCACGGTGACGTTCGCCACAAGCTGCGCAAAGCCCACGGGCTCGCCCGTCAACGCGCGCTCGTCGCGGCTGGTGACGGAAGCGGCGCAGGCCGTGGTTTCCAACCGCAAGGGTTCGGAAAATCTCCAGCCCGAGGAATCCACCAACCTCAGCTATGGCCTAGTCTTCGAGAGCAGCTTCCTGCCGGAGGAGTACGGCAAGGTCACGTTCACCGCCGATTGGTGGCGCATCGAGCAGGACCAGGCGGTCGGCATCGTCGGTGACGACAACGCGATCCTTCTTGATTACGTGCTGCGGCTGCAGGGCGTTCCGGGCGGCAATCCGCTTGTCGTGCGCAGCGCGCCGGACGCACAGCAGATTGCCGACTTCGCGGGAACCGGCCTCCAGCCGGTTGGCGCAATCAGCTATGTCCGTGACGACTATCTCAACATGGACGACCGGATCGGGCAGGGCTGGGATTTCGGGCTCTACTACGACCTGTTCGACACGCCGGTGGGGGATTTTTCGTTCCGCGTGAATGCCGCCCTGCTGGACAAGTTCTTCCAGTCACCCACGCCGGAAGGCCGCGTCATCCTTGAAGCGGGACAGGCCGGAATACTGCGTCCGACATTGCGGCCCAGCGGGCAGACCGACCTGATTCGCGATTTTGGCCGACCGGAATGGCGCTACACGTCGTCGCTGACTTGGAGCAAGGATGCGTGGAGCAGCGGCTGGTTCACGTCTTACGTCGGCGACGTCTATGACGACTTCAACCTGCTGGCAGGCCAGCCGTGGATCATCGAAGACTATCAGACGCACAATCTCTATGTGCAGTACGAGTTCGATCATGACACGGACAAGCCGCTTCGGCTGCGCGTCGGCGCGCGGAACATCACCGATGAAACCCCGCCGCTGGCCGATACCAATTTCGGGTTCCTCGGCGAACTGCACAGCCCGCAGGGACGGTTTGTCTATGTGAACGTCCGCAAGACGTTCTAGCGGTAGCGCTGGCGCCCGCTAGCTGTCACAGTTGCGCCTCTTGAGTCTGGGAGGCGCGCGTGAAGGCTTTTCCGACTGCATTGCTGATGATGGGGCTGGCCGGTTGCGGTTCCCTATCCATGCCCAGCTTGCCGTCTTTGCCGTCGATCTCGCTGATGCCGTCGAACTCGGAGCGGATCTGCGCAGGCAAGGGCATTGCCGTGGAAATCGGGTTCCCGTCGGCGGGTCGGCATGACTGCGTGATGACGCCGGATGGAAATGTCGTGATGTCGGTCGATCACGAGCCTGCACTGACAGAGGGCATCAACCCCAGCCCGTGGTTCGCTTTCAAGGTGACGGCGGATGAGGCGCGGGCCGCGACGGTTACGCTGGACTATACCGACTACAATCATCGCTACGCTCCCTGGATCAGCGGGAACGGGAAAGACTGGGCGCCGCTGGCGGCCGATCGCGTCACACTGAACGATCGCAAGACTCGGGCGACGCTGAAGCTGGACCTGCCAAAGGGGACGACGTGGGTTGCGGGGCAGCCTCTGTCTCCATCATCCGACAACATCGACTGGACGCGCCGGGCGCTTCGCGGGGCGGGTTTCGAGGAGAAGAAATACGGAACCTCGCTGCAGGATCGCCCGCTGGTCGGCTTTGTCGGTGGCGGGGGCATTGACGCCATCGTGGTTCTCACGCGGCAGCATCCGCCCGAGACGAGCGGGCAGGAGGCCTATCGCGGCTTTGTCGAACAGCTGATGACGCGCAAGGACGACAAGGCCAATCGGCTTCGGGCGCGTACACGCATCATCCTCGCGCCGATGCCGAACCCGGATGGCGTCGATGGCGGATACTGGCGGCTGAACGGCGGCGGCATGGACCTGAACCGCGACTGGACCAACCAGACCCAGCCCGAGACGAAGTCTCTCGCGGCGTGGATCAAGGAGCAGGTGGGCGACAGGAAGGTCGTGTCGATGATGGACTTCCATTCGACCGACAAGACCGTGATCTATGCGCCGCCGCTGGATTCGCCGTCATCGACGATTGGCTTTCTGCCGGAGCTGAAAGCCGTGTTTGATGCAAAGCTGAGCAAGCCGCCTGTGTGGAGCTATGCCCACAATCCCGAGGGCGGCACGTCGAAGGGCTGGGCGCTGGAACAGCTCAAGGCGCCGGGAATCACGGTGGAGCTGTGGGATCAGACACCCGCCGCCGACGCGCGCGCGCTGGGCGTTGCGGCGGCGGATGCGCTGATCGACTATTTCACGCGCTGATGCGTCAGGCCCGCGCCAGCGGGTGAGCAGCTTCCAGCAGGTCACGCAATTCGTCGGTGACGACGTGGGTGTAGATCTGCGTGGTCGAGATATCGGCGTGACCGAGCAGAAGCTGCACCGCGCGAAGATCCGCGCCGCCGGAGAGCAGGTGGGTCGCGAAAGCGTGGCGCAGTGCGTGAGGCGTGACGCGCTCCGATGCGATGCCGGCCTTCACGGCCAGGTCTTCGAGAATCTGTCCGAGGCGGCGACGCGTGAGGCGGCCGCTGGCGCCGCGCGAGGGGAACACGTAGCGCATTGCTGTGCTGCGCACGGCGGATTTCGGGAAGAAGGTCTCGCGCACAGCCATGTAATTCTTCAGCGCGAACAGGGCAGGCTTGCCCAGCGGCGTGATGCGTTCCTTATCGCCCTTGCCTCGCACGATGAGGACGGAGGTGGTCGGCGCGGGAAGCGATGACAGCGGCAGGTCGCAGCATTCGCTTGCCCGCAGGCCGGCGCCGTACAGCAGTTCGATCAGGCACATGGTACGGAGGTCGGATGGCTCCGGGCCTTCTGCGGCGGCGATCAGGCTGCTGACTTCTTCGCGCGAGAGCACGTCGGGAGGATCGCGCCGGAAGGTGGGGCCGTCGAGGCGCGAGGTCGGATTGTCCTGCCGCTCATTGTCGCCGAGCTGGAAGCGGAAGAAGCGGCGCAGGGCCGACAGGCGGCGCGAGACCGTGGCGGCGCTCATGCCGCGCTCATGCAGGTCGCGCACGAAGGCGGAGAGATCGCGCTCGCCCGCATCGATCAGGGATGAACGGTTGGCTGTCAGGAATTCGGACGCGTCCTCGAGGTCGCGTCGATAGGCTTCGATAGTGTTATCCGCCGCGCCGCGTTCGGCGCGCAGGGTGTCGAGGAAGGCTTCAATGCGGCGTGTGTCGAGCATGGCCCGACACTGGCGCTTAGGTGTTTATGGGAAGTTGATGCCGGTGCGGTGCGGCTAGAGAGCTTTCCAGACCTGCAACGATTCCAGCGCCAGCGCGTCCGCGTCTTTCTCCAGACCGACCCTGCGCAACTGCGCGAGAAGGTCTGACAGGCCGGCGAAGGACAGGGCCGAGCTATCCGGGCCGATCAGGGAGATGATCGCGAGCGCGGCTTCGCCATTCGCACTCTGGTCGGCGGCGGCGACGATACGGGCGATAGCGGAATCCGACACGCCACGGCCTGCGGTTTTCTGTGTCGCAAGAAGCGCGCGTTGCGTGGGCGAGAGGTCGCGGCCGAGACCGGCATAGAGAAACAGCGCGCGGGTGTTTTCGATGCGGCGCAGATCGAGCTGTTTGTCCGCAGGCGTGGATTTCGGTGCGGCGGCTGGCTTGCCCGGTTCCGGTGTGGCGAGAGGGGGAGCGGCTGCGATCAGGCGGTCGAGGATGGCGCCGGGCTTTTCGCTGTTGGCGCCTGCAAGCGACAGCATCAGGTCGAGGCGGGCGGCGGCCCAGGCATCGGCGCTGTCTTTCGGCAGGGTGTTCATCAGCTTGCGCCAGTCGCCTGCCTGCTTGGCGTCGCCGTTGAACAGCGCGGCGCGCGCGAAGGCTTCGGCTTGCGGTGCGGTGAGATCGTTCTTCGGCAGCGCCTTGATCGCGTCAGCCAGCGCCACGGAGGCGAGGCGCGCATCCGACATGGTTTCGGCGGCTTTAAGGGCGTCGGCATAGGCCTTGGCGCGTGCATCCGGCTTTGCATCGGCGGCGGCGAAGCTGGCGAGCGCGGCGGCGAGCAGGTCAGGCTTTGCGGGAGCGGCCCGCGTGCTGGCCGGTTTCACGGCAGGCGTCGTGTCCTTGGCGGTTAGGACTGCGAGCACGTCAGCGGACTTGATGAGACCACCATCGAGTGCGGGGCGAAGGGCGGCGCGCTTCTGCTCGAGCGTGGCGTTGGGATTGAGCACGATCGCGGCGGCGACATCGGCCGGAGCGGTCGCGAGCGCGTTGGCGGGAACGGAGAGCTTCGCGGCGATGGAGACGGCGGCCTCGAACGCGGAGGCATAGCGACCATCCGGCTTCTTGGCGCCGGGCGCGGACATCGCGCCGGTGGCGGACAGTAGCCAGACGCCAAACGCTTCATCGGTGGCTGCGACCTGTTCAGCGACGAGGTTCGTGGCGTTGACGTCGCCAGCGAGCGCAGCACACAGCGCGCGCACCGGCATCCACGACCTGTCGGCCGCAGGCTTTCCGGCCGTGCGGGCGCATGCGTCTTTCTTGCCGGCGGCAAGATCGAGTTCCACGCTCAGGCGCTCGCCCGACTTGCCCCAGTCGGTGTCGGGATAGCGTTTGCGCAGGTCGGCGGAATGTTCAGCTTCGCCCAGCTGTTCGATCACGCGCAGGCGTTCGGGCACGAGGGCGGCGCCGCCCGTGGGGCTCTTGCTGCGCGAGAGAAGTATGCGGCGAAGCAGAGCGCGGGCTGCGGGCGAGAGGTCTTTCGGTTGCAGGCTGGCGAAAACCGGCGCGAGCGCGTCAGCGGTCGTGTTCGCCCAGAAAGCGGTCGGGATCTGGCCGTCATTTGCGCCGAGCCAGCCGACGCCCCATGAATCCACCTGGCTCAGTGGCGCGGAGGCGACCTGAGGCGCGGCGGGCGCCGCAAGCGCGGCGGCGAGGGCAAGCGTGAGGCTGCCTGCGAGCGCCTTACTGCGTCGGCGCATTGGGCGTCCCCGCGGGGGTCTCGGGCTGCGGGCCGACATTGGTGGCGGGCACGCTGACGGTGGTCTGCTCGGGTTTGCGGGATTCCGCCTGGCCGGCGAAGAAGAACACCGCACCGACGATCAGCACGACGGCCACGCCGGCAAGGATCATGATCAGCTTGGGCGAGAGCGCAGAACCCCGCCGTCTTCCATATCCACGCGCCATTGCCGTCCCTCCGAAAACCAACTCGGCTGCCTGGAAGCGATGAAACCAGACGCGGCGGGCAGGGTCCAGCGCGCGAAGCTGCTGGAAACCTGTAAAGCCGGCCTGAAGATTGCCCCTGTAGCCTTGGCCTGTATAAGCGTGCGGTTCGGGAAACAGGGCAAGTCATGTCTGCGGAAGACAGTGTTCCAGAAGGCGGGGAGGCCAGCCCGGCTCCAGCGCCTTCGGGCGCGAGCCGCCTCGCGAAAACCATCGCGCTTGTGGGCATGATGGGCGTGGGAAAGTCCACCGTGGGACGCAAACTGGCCGACAGCCTCGGCGCCGGCTTTGTCGATAGCGACGACGAAATCGAGAAGGCTGCCGGCCTGACGGTGCAGGAGATTTTCGAAAGGCTGGGTGAGCCGGAATTCCGGCGCGGCGAACGGCGGGTGATCGAGCGGCTGGTGAATGGCCCGCCAATCGTGCTGGCGACGGGCGGCGGGGCGTATCTCGACGAGACCACGCGGGCCCTGCTGAAGGAGAAGGCCACCACGATCTGGCTGCGCGCCGATCTGGAGGTGATCTGGAAACGGGTCAGCCGGCGCGACACAAGGCCGCTGCTGAAGCGCGACAACCCGAAACAGGTGCTGGCCGATCTCGCAGCGGCGCGGGCGCCGGTCTATGCCGAGGCTGACATTGTGGTGGAGTCAGGCGATGCCCCGGCTTCGGAGGCGGTGAAGAAGATCCGCGAAGCGCTGGGGCTGGTATGAGTGATGGCGTGAAAACTGTGCGGGTCGAGCTCGCCGAGCGGGCGTACGACATCCTCATCGGTGAGGGACTGATCGCGCGCGCGGGCGAGCTGATCCGGCCGCTGATGAAAGCGGGTAGGGATCGTGTGTTCGTCGTCGCTGACGAGAACGTGGCGCGGCTGCATCTCGACAAGCTGGGCGCTGGGCTGAAAGCCGCCGGCATCAGCTTCCAGACAACGCAGGTTCCTCCCGGCGAAGGCTCCAAATCCTTTGGCCAGCTCGACAATGTGCTGGGCGACCTGATCGGACACGGCGCGGAGCGTGACGATCTCATCATCGCTTTCGGCGGCGGCGTCGTCGGCGATCTGACTGGTCTGGCGGCTGGATTGCTCAAGCGCGGCGCGCGGTTTGTTCAGATCCCCACCACGCTTCTGGCGCAGGTGGATTCATCCGTCGGCGGCAAGACCGCTATCAACAGCCGTGCGGGCAAGAACATGGTGGGCCTGTTCCACCAGCCCGTTCTGGTTCTGGCCGATCTCGATGTGCTTGAAACGCTGCCGGTTCGCGAACGTTTTGCCGGATTGGCCGAAATCGCGAAGTACGCGCTGATCGACGATCCGCAGTTCTTCGACTTCCTGGAGACGAATGCAGCCGCGCTTGCCGAGGGACACAAGGCCACGCTGGCGGAAGCCGTGCGTGTCTCGTGCTCGTCCAAGGCGCGGATCGTGGCGATCGACGAGACAGAGCAGGCCGAGCGGGCTCTGCTCAATCTCGGCCATACGTTCGGCCATGCGCTGGAGCGCTCCAACGAGTACCGGCCCAGCCTGTTGCATGGCGAGGGCGTCGGCGCGGGCATGGCGATGGCGCTGCGCTATTCGGTGAAACTGGGCGTCTGTCCGGGGCAGGACGCTGTCCGGGCCGAGCGGCTTTTGAACGCGCTGGGCCTCGCGACGCGCATCCGCGACCTTGGCGGAGGCCCTTACAAGGCGGACGAGCTGCTGGCCCACATGGCCCACGACAAGAAGGCGCGAAACGGCCGTCTGACGCTCATTCTGGCGCGCGGTATCGGACAGGCCTACATACAGCGCGACGCGGATCTGGAGCCGCTGAAGCAATTTCTGGTTTCCGAAGCCGAAGACGGCTGAGACGCTTCCTGAATCGGTCTGTCCGGCCTAAGGTGCTGGCGGGACACTAGGGTTGGGTTGATTGATGACGCTTGCCGAGCGCACGCTCGCTTTCGCCACACAGGCGCCTGAGCTGCAGACGCGCAAGGCGCTCACGGCCAGCTTTATGACGTTGATCAATGAAGTGGGCGCGACGAAGTTCGCCTGCCTGTTCCTGCGCCGTGAGCAGGGGACGATGGTCATCGACAAGTCGATCTCGAACCTGCCGCGGCAGTGGCAGGAACTATATCTGGCGCGTGGATTCGAAGCGATAGATCCGGTTTTCCAGGCCGTCGTGCGGAGCGGCTCCTATGGCTACTGGAACGAGTTGATCAGCGGCCTGGTCCTCAATAAGGCCGGGCGCGAGGTCATGGCCATCGCGCGCGAATTCGAGATGCGGGACGGCTTCACGAAGCGGATCATGCTCGATTCAGGCGGTGTCGCGGTGGTGATGGCGGCCGGGCTGGAGCTTTTGCGCAGCCAGCAGGCGCGGGCGGCGCTGCGCGTCGCGTTCGACGTGTTCGCCAATGAAGGCGCACGGATGCTCAAAATGTCCGGCGAGGAGCCTTCGAGCCGCGAGGCGGACCTCAAGCGGGAGCTTTCAAAGACGCAGCTCCGGGTGCTGCTCATGCGGGCGGAGGGGCTATCCAACAAGCAGGTGGCGCAGACGCTGGGGCGTCACGAGAAAACCGTCGAATGCCATGTCACGGAAATCCTGCGCCGCCTTGATGCGCGAAACATGATCGACGCCATCCGGATCGCCAGCAAACTGAAGCTGATCCTGTAAAATGGCCGTTTCAGAATGGACAGAAAGCGGGCTTCAGGGTTAACCCTGATAGTGCGCATCGGGGCTGTTTGCGCACATGCGGGCGGGACGGGCCGGTTTCTTCCGGAAAATGGCCCTGGGTTGAAAGCGGCTCCGCTATCAGGCGGGGCCGCTTTTTTGTTGACCGTGTGTCTCTCAGGCCGCGTCGATGTGCAGGGCGTGGAGGCCGGACGCGAATTCCGCTTTCAACGCGTCATTGACCGCCCGATGCTTCGCCAACCGGGAGAGGCCGGTGAAGGCAGTCGCGCGGATTTTCACCGCGTAATGTGTCTCGCCACCCGGGGCTGCGCCAGCATGACCGTGGTGCAGATGAGACTCGTCCACTATATCAAGCTCATCCGGGGAAAAAGCAGCGGCTAGAGCGGCCCGAATGCGCTCTGTGCGCGTTGTCAATTCTTGCGGCATTAACGAACGCATCCCACTATCGAGAACAATGTCGGCAGCTGAAGACAATATGCGCGATTATCGCGTGAAGTTCATTGATGTCCGCGTCAACCCTCCGGGTGGCAAGCGGAAGTCGGGGGCGTATGTCCAGCGCTGCGAGCGCAAAGGTTGTGACGAACTCGGGATTTGCAAGGCGCCGAAGCCATTTGCAGCTCGCACAGTCCAGGTTCCCGGCCAGAAGGTCGTGACCGAGGACAATCACTTTTTCTGCCAGCGTCACGCCGCCGAATACAACGAAACCTACGATTTCTTCGACGGGATGACCGAAGACGAGATCACGGCCTTCCAGGCGTCGGCCAGTCATGGCCACAAGCCAACCTGGCGCTTTGGCGGCGGCGCGGTCGGCGCGGCCGGCCGGGCGCAGCGGATGAACAACCCTAAGGGTTGGAAGGGCGCGAAGGACTGGCTCTACAACGGCCATACGGGCGGCACGGGTCAGGGGCCGGTGCGCGATCGCACGCGGCTGCAGACCCGCGCGCTCGACGAGATGGGCCTGCCGCACAGCGCAGACGGCGCCACGATCCGCGAGCGCTATGGCGTGCTGGTGAAGCAATACCACCCGGATTCCAACGGCGGCGACCGCTCGATGGAACACCGGCTGCACGTGGTGATCCGCGCCTTCAAGGCGCTGAAGTCGAGCGGGCTGGCGTGAGGGGCTGGCCGTGACCGGCGCGCCCTCCTGGCCTCCCTATTACTTCGACATCGGCGATGGGGATGGCCCGGGAGCCACCCCGGCCGTCGAACTCCCGCTGTTGATCGATAACTTCGCGCGTGACATGTCGCGCCGCCCTGAATGGCATGTCGACAAGCCGGGCGGTTCGCGCGTTCGGCTTTCGCTGGTGAGCCACGAGCGTGGGCTGGCGACGATCGCGTTCGAATCGAAAAAGCTGTGTGGCTCTGTCAGCCTGGCGGCAGATCCATCAGGCTGGCTGCGGGTCGAAGCTGAAGCTGGCGGGCAGATCATGTTCACGGCGTTCGTCGATCAGCCTTACGAGGAATTCGCGCTCTGGCCGGCCAACGCCGTCCCCACAGACGATGAACTCGGCCGGATGGGCAAGCGACGCAACTGGATGAGCCTTCGCGCTAACGCGTGGCCGGCGCTTGCGCCGCTCGCGAATGAGGGAGGATGGATAAATATCAGGGAGATGGACCTGATGACGGTCCACGTCCGCCTGCTCCGCGAAGGGGTGGAGGTCTGGCGGCCGGTTGAGGCCATGCCCGATCTCGACGGTTTTCTTCTGGTTGCGCGGGAGGCCCACGATCCGGAGACCGAGCAATGGGAGTTTCCGCCCAACGCGATCGTGCGCTGCGAGATGCGGAAGCTTGGCGATGAAGAAGTGCTGGTCGCTATCGCGCGAGTCTGATGGCCTTACGCCATAGGCTTGGGTTCCCACAGCTCGATCCGGGTGCCTTCCGGGTCGCTGATGTGGGCGAACTTGCCGTTCGGCTCCTCGGGCATGACTTTCGCTTCGACGCCGTGCTTCGCGCAATTGGCGAGGATCGCGTCCAGGTCATCGACCGCGAAGTTGATCATGAAGTCCTTGGTCGAGGGCTCGAAGTATTTCGTGTCTGCCTTGAAGGGGCTGAACACGGTGGCAGCGCCCGGATGGGCCGCCATGGCCTCTGGCCGGAGCACGACCCCGCCCCAATTCTCGATCTGCAGACCGATCACGTCCCGGTACCAGTTGATGAGGGCGGCAGGGTCCTTCGCCTTGAAGAATATGCCGCCGATTCCGAGGACCTTGGCCATGAAGCGATGCCCGCTGACTGTGTTGACCTGCTCATGAACCCCTGAACCCTGCATGGATGCAATCGCCCTGAAGGGGGATTTGACCGAATTCATGCCCGTTCGGGCGGCTCCCGGCGGTTTCCTGCCAGATCGGTTGGGCCGATGTGCTGCGTTGCAATGTGTCGCCCGGCTCGCCTATATGCGGAGCAGGACAGTAGAGAACTCCTCCCATGGCCGTGACTGACGCTTCCGACGCCCTGATCTCGCTCGCGCCCACGAAGGAGCTCGACGCGAAGAAGACATTCGGCATTGACCTCGACTGGAAGGTTCCAGCCTTCGCCGAGAAGTCGAGCTATGTGCCGGATCTTGATCCCGCCTACCGCTTCGACGGTCAGACCACGCGGGCGATCCTTGCGGGGTTCAAATACAATCGCCGCGTGATGATCCAGGGCTATCACGGCACGGGTAAGTCGACCCACATCGAACAGGTCGCCGCCCGTCTCAACTGGCCGCTGATCCGCATCAACCTCGACAGCCACGTCAGCCGCATCGATCTCGTCGGCAAGGACGCGATCGTGCTGAAGGACGGCAAGCAAATCACCGAATTCCGTGAAGGCATCCTGCCGTGGGCGCTGCAACGCCCGATCGCCCTCGTGTTCGACGAATACGACGCTGGCCGCCCGGACGTGATGTTCGTCATCCAGCGCATTCTCGAAGCGTCGGGCCAGCTCACGCTGCTCGACCAGAACCGCGTGATGAAGCCCCACCCGAACTTCCGGCTCTTTGCGACGACGAATACCGTGGGCCTCGGCGACACGACCGGCCTCTATCACGGCACGCAACAGCTCAACCAGGGCCAGCTCGACCGCTGGTCGATCGTCACGACGCTCAACTATCTCGAGCACGATGCCGAAGTCGAAATCGTCTCCGCCAAGGTGCCCGATCTCGACAAGGCGACCGTCTCGAAAATGGTCCGCGTCGCCGACATGACCCGCAACGCCTTCATCGCCGGCGACATCTCGACCGTGATGAGCCCGCGTACCGTCATCACCTGGGGCGAGAACACGCTGATCTTCGGCGACATCGGTCTCGCCTTCCGCATGACCTTCGTGAACAAGTGCGACGAGCTCGAGCGCCCTGCGGTCGCCGAGTTCTACCAGCGCGCATTCGCGAAAGAGCTGCCCGAAAGCGCGGCGATGGTGAAGGTGGCGTGATCCACGCAGCGGCAGCTGCGCGGTTGATCGCTGATTTGGTTTGCGTGCGGTTGCCTCCGGCCGCGTGACTCGGAAGGTTGATCGCATGGATCTCGTTATCTCTCGCGCAGTCGCCGCCGACGCAGCTGACCTTGGCGTCATCGGGCCAGCGGCCTACGCCGCCGCCTATCACGACGACTGGGACGACGCGGTCGGCTTCTTCCATCAGATCAGGACGTTCGGCCCCGAAGCCATGGCCGCCACGCTCGCACGGGCCGATGCCCACGTGTGGATCGCGCGGCAGGACGGCGCGGGCGTAGGCTTCCTGAACATGTTCGTCGGATCGCTGGAGCCGATCAACCAGCGTCCCGGCGGCGCCGAGATTCCCCGCATCTATCTTCTGCCCGGCGCGCGGCGCGGCGGCATCGGCAGGAAGCTGCTCGATGCGGCGGAAGCGCAGGCGAAGTTGGAAGGCTGCGACTATGTCTGGCTCGATGTGATGGAGCATGCCGAGTGGGCGAGGGCGGCCTATGAGCGCTGGGGTTTCGTCGATATTGGCGGCAAGACCTTCTCCGGCGGCCTGCGCCCCGGCCGCAGCCGCGCCATGCGCGTGCTGGTCAAGGAACTGAAATAGCCTTATCCCGCACAGTGCTGTCAGACAGGGAGGGGCGCCATGGACTGGAAACTGCTGCTCGGCGGCGCCCTGATGGCCGTGCTCGGCGGCTTCATCGTCTTCCGGTTCCGCAAGTCGAACTATAACCGCGAACTCGGCGCCGGCTGCCTGATGGCTTTCGGCATGCTGATGTTGCTCACCGGCGTTCTGGCCTCAGGCATCAGCTTCATCGTGCACGTCTGATCCTGTCGGCATTTTAGCGCCGCGGTTTCCTGGCCGGACTTCCGCCCCTATGTTGTCTCACAGACGCAAGCCCTGGAGATCGTGATGACCGGCAGCATGACACGCGTGAAAAGCCGCGACGGCTTCGAGTTCGATGCCTGGCATGTCCAGCCGCAAGGTCCGCGCAAGGGCGGCGTGATCGTCATCCAGGAAATCTTCGGACTCAGCGACCACATCAAGGAAATGGCCGAACGTCTTGGCGCCGCCGGCTACGAAGCCATAGCTCCGTCCATGTACGACCGTGCCGAGCGCGGCTTCATCGTGCAGCCGAAAGATGTGGCCGCCGGCATGACGCGCGGACGCGAACTCGCCATGGGCAACGGCCAGGACAACGCGCTGAACGATATCGGCGGCGTGTTCGATGTGCTGTCGAAGTCCGGTAAAGTCAGCATCACCGGCTACTGCTATGGCGGCACGATGAGCTGGCTGGCTGCTGCCCGCCTCGAAGGGCTCTCTGCCGCCTCCTGTTATTATGGCGGCAACATTCCGCAGATGATCGGCCTCACGCCTAAATGCCCAACCATCTGCCACTTTGGCGCGAAGGATGCGCACATCCCGCTGGTCGGCGCGGTCGACAAGATCCAGGCCTTCCATCCGGACATTCCCGTCTATATCTACGATGCTGGCCACGGCTTCGCGCGCAAGGAATCGACCGACTATGACGCCGCTTCCGACAAGCTGGCGTTCGACCGCACGCTGGAGCTGTTCGGGAAAGCATCTTGAACCTGATCTTCATCTGGGGCCCGGCCGCTTCGGGCAAGCTGACGGTCGGCCAGAAGCTGTCGCAGCTCACCGGCATTCCGCTGTTCCACAATCACCTTGTCGTCGATGCGCTGCTGGAGAAATACGAGTTCGGCGCACCTGAATTCGTCAGGTTGCGCGAAGCGATGTGGATGACTGTGTTCGATACTGCCGCGCGTAGCGGCCAGCCGCTGATCTTCACATTCGCGCCTGAACAGACCGTCGAGGCAGGCTTTCCTGAGCGTGTTGTCAGCGTCGTTGAGGAGGCTGGCGGAAAGGTGAAGTTCGTTCGCCTCGTGCTGTCTCACGACGAGCAGGAACGCCGCATCGCGAACGAAAGTCGAAAAGCGTTCAGAAAACTCGTGTCGCTCGACCTGCTGCGTGAACTGCGTCCCGCGCTGCAGGCGGCCGAAGCTGAAATGCCGCCAGCGGATCTGGTGATCGATTCAGAGATCGATGAACCCGAAACGGCTGCGAGGCGGATAGCGTCGGCATTCGATATGCCTGCCGCCTCCGCCGCGAGTTGAAGGATATCCGCCAGGCCTAGGCCATGGCGCCGCGGAAAGGCGGATATCCGTTCGATCGATACCTAGTTGTGGTCCGCAACCGTGCCGGCAATCGCGCCAGCCGCTGCGCCGATGGCTGCGCCCTGTTCAGCGTCGCCGTTGCCCGTATTGTTGCCGATAGCCGCGCCAGCAGCGCCGCCAACCGCCGCGCCCGCCAGGGTGCCGCAAGCGCCGAGAGATGCTGTGGCGATCATCGCCACAAGAGCCGTTTTCAAGCCAGTCATATGATGCCTCCAAATGCTTCGGATCTGAAACGCCCGGCCGGTTGCCTCGTTCCGGAAATGGCGGGCATGCATCCGAAACATGCTGTAATCGAAGGCGAATCGAGGGATCGCGGCCCTTCCCAGCGCGTCAGTCGCGTTCTAAACGATGGGGGGAAGGGACCCATGACCAAAACCGTCGATCGCTCCGATATCTTCAAGTCCGCCCTGTCGGCCGCCACGCGCGCAATCGCGGGACAGGACGAGCTTGCCGTGGAGTTCTCGGTTGATGGCGGCCGTGTGCAGGACGGGCAGGTCACGCTCACCTCGCCCCCGAAGGATCTCACGCCCGCCGCCGCCGCGCGCGCGCGTGGCCAGGCCGATGCGCTCGCCTTGCGCGTGGCCCACCACGATGCGCGCAAGCACGCCAAGGCGATGCCTCAACGCGAAGACGCCCGCCGCCTGTTCGAAGCGGCGGAACGCGCGCGCATCGAGTCGATCGGCTCAGCCGCGATGGATGGTGTCGCGGAAAATCTCGACGCCGTCCTGCAGCAGCGCTGCGAACGGGCTGGCTATACCCGCGTCACCGACAAGACTCGGGCTCCCATGGACGATGCGCTGGAGTTCGTGCTCCGCGAAGTCCTGACCGGGCGCAGGCTGCCGCCTGCGGCGGAACAGGTGGCCACGATGTGGCGCTCGGAACTGTCCGACAAGGCAGGCGTGCCGCTGGCGCGTGCGCAGGCCAGCATGCACGATCAGGCCGCGTTCTCGGCAGTGATGCGCGAGCTGCTGCGCGATCTCGGCATGGGCGATGAAGTCGCCAACAAGACGGACGACGACGACACCGAAGGCGAAAAAGACGAAGAAGCCGAAGCCAAGACCGAAGCCCCCGAAGAAGGCGAGGGCGAGGGAGAAGGCGAGGGTGAAGCGCAGGATCAGGAATCCGGCGAGGGCGGCGAAGGCGAACCCGGCGACGAGATGGAGGCCACCTCCTCGCTCGACGCAGACACCGAAATGGAAGCGAGCGAAGGCGAGGAAGACGAACCCGCAACGCCTATCCGTCCCAACTATCGCGACAGCGACGCCTTCAAGTCCGAGTACAAGGCGTTCACCACTATCCACGACGAAGTCGCCACCGCCGAAACGCTGTGCGACCCGGAAGAGCTGACGCGCCTGCGCGCCTATCTCGACGCCCAGCTGCAGGGCCTGCAGGGCGCGGTGTCGCGTCTTGCCAACCGCCTGCAGCGCCGCCTGATGGCGCAGCAGAACCGTTCCTGGATGTTCGATCTTGAAGAAGGCGTGCTGGATACCGCGCGCCTCACCCGCGTGATCGTCGATCCCACTGCGCCGCTGTCGTTCAAGATGGAAGACGAGAGCAAGTTCCGCGACACCGTGGTGACGCTGCTGCTCGACAACTCCGGCTCGATGCGCGGCCGTCCGATCATGGTCGCCGCGCTGTGCGCCGATATTCTCGCGCGCACGCTGGAGCGTTGCGGCGTGAAGGTCGAAATCCTCGGCTTCACCACGCAGGCGTGGAAGGGCGGTCTCTCCCGCGAGGACTGGATCAAGGCCGGCAAGCCCGCAACGCCGGGCCGCCTCAACGACCTGCGCCACATCATTTACAAGGCGGCCGATGCACCGTGGCGCCGTGTGCGCCGCAATCTCGGCCTGATGATGCGCGAGGGTCTGCTCAAGGAAAACATCGATGGCGAAGCGCTGCTCTGGGCGCACGACCGCCTGATGGGCCGCGCCGAACAGCGGAAGATCCTGATGGTGATCTCCGACGGCGCCCCGGTCGATGACTCGACCCTGTCCGTCAACGTCGGCAATCCGCTCGAGAAACACCTGCGCGAAGTCATCGCCCACATCGAAGGGCCGGCATCGCCCGTCGAACTGATCGCCATCGGCATCGGGCACGACGTCACCCGCTGGTATCGCC
>Ga0116177_10000480_pt1 | contig 29431 bp, 34 predicted proteins | sample AD_STIC10_MetaG_FD_89750 | JGI IMG/M metagenome (GOLD analysis project Ga0116177, IMG submission 89750) | Active sludge microbial communities of municipal wastewater-treating anaerobic digesters from USA - AD_STIC10_MetaG | ecosystem: Engineered > Bioreactor > Anaerobic > Digestate | place: USA... | reverse complement strand
TATAATTAAAACATGAACTCATTTAGTATTAATTCATTAACAGAGGAAGAGGAAGACAGGCTGTGGGAAATTGAGGGTAGCCTTTTAGGAGTAGGGGAGAAAGGTGCCGGTGGAAGAAGTGAGGGTAAAAGTGAACACAAAGGCCCTAAAACTTCTCAGGAGATAAGTAAATCAAACAAAGAAAATGCTGAGGAAAATAGAGTAAAGGAAGCACGGAAAAATTTAAAAAAGGATTTGGAACATTTTCCTTTCAATGATTTTAGTGAGGAAAAACTACCTGAAGTTATTGAAAAGTATTCGTCTTGGGTTTTAAAATCTTTACCTGATAAATATCCTTTTTTCACAAATTTAGAAACAGAAATTGAATATTCTCAATCAAGATCTTCCGGTCCCGGTGGTCAGAATGTTAACAAAACTAGTACTGCAGTAACTGCAAAACATCTGCTTACAGGAATATACGCAAGAAGCGAAGATAGCAGAGAAGTCCCGATAAATAAAAGAGAGTCTCTTTCAAAATTACTTACTAAGTTAGAAACTCATATTAAAAATTGGTCTATTTATGTTAAAAATACCCCTTTAGATGAAAGACGGGATGAGATTATCTCTTTTGTTACAAATATGCGCGATGAGAAAACAAATTAAGACTTTCTGTTCTTTGCCAAATTTCATTCAATGTGTATTATTCATCTGTGATTCCAAAAAGAACCGTAAAAAAATTTAAAACAAAAAACGGTGAAATACCGCTCCCGGTGTTTTTTCCTGATGCTACAAGAGCTTTTATTAGAACCGTTGACTCAACAGATATTGAGAACACGAAGACCCCGGGTATTTTAGTTAATACCTATCATCTGTATAAGGACTTGGGAAAAGAAATTCTTGAAAAGAACGACGGAATACGACAATTTATGTCATGGAGTGGGGCAGTTATATCTGATTCGGGAGGTTTTCAGGTAATGAGTTTAGCAAAATCGGGAGAAAACAAAGGTGTTATCAACGACGAAGGTGTTACTTTTAAAGATGCTGCTGGTAAAAAGACAAAGCTTACACCCGAGGATTCTATTAGATTTCAAATGCTTTTAAAAACAGATATGGTAGTGGTTTTAGATGATTTTACAGAGCCTGGTAGTACTTATGAAAAAGCAAAAGAAACTGTAGAAAGAACAATTCTTTGGGCTAAAAAATCCAAGGAAGAGTTTTTAAAAATTTGCAAACAAAAAAAGATTAAAAAAGAAGATAGACCTTATTTACTTGGGGTAGTGCAGGGCGGGGAATATTTAGATTTACGTGAATATTGTACAAAAGAACTTGTGAAAATTGGTTTTGACGGTTTGGGTTACGGTGGTTGGCCAATGAAAGATAACGGAGATTTTAATTTTGATGTTCCTCGAGTAATTGCAGAAAATTCTCCGGAAAACTATCTTTTGTATGGACTTGGTGTAGGAAAACCTGAAGATATCGTCGGATGCTTTGATTTAGGTTTTTATATTTACGATTGCGTTCTACCAACTAGAGATGCTCGTCATAGCAGATTGTATGTATATAATGCTAATACAATTAACGACATAAATATTCGTGAAGACAATTTTTACTCATTTTTTGATCCTTCAAAACAAAAATATAAAAATGATATAGAGCCTGTGAGTACAGCTTGTGATTGCTTGTTATGCAAAAAATATTCCAGATCTTATTTACACCACCTATTTAAAAACGATGAAACTACGGCTTTGAGATTAGCTACTATTCATAATTTGAGGTTTTATAGTTTGTTGATGGAGGAATTTAGAAAGAGAGCTATTTAACTAATTGTTCTCTATTCGTTTTTAATTTAGAATAAGACTATGTCTGAAACACTATCCTCCTTAGATTTTGATTTGCATAAGGAATTGGATTCTTATGAGCATGGATTAATCGAGGAATTGTTTCCTGGTGCGAAAGTAGCAGCTTTTGAGCTTAGTATTGGGCCTCGTTGGGAAAAAGCTCATACTGAGCGAGGTGCAGAAGTAGCAGGTTTTTTACAGAGGTTAAATGAAGTACATGGTGCCGAAACATTAGATATCGACTCTTATATGGCTCTGTTAGATGAGGCAGATTCTAAAATAGATTCCCTTGTTACCCCTGAGTTTGTTGATGACCCTGTTTCAATACAAGTAGATCCAGAATATGCTTACATTTGGAATAATACGCACAAAAACGTTGCTCGCTCATTGACAAAGAGAGCAGAATCTTTATCAAATGATGAAAAAAATGATTTGAACGCACACCTACTTGATTATATGAAATCGCGTTTTGGTAGGTATCCTCGGGATATTGAATTTGATCGTCAAAGAGACATTTTTTGGTTAATCGAGAGTACTTGGACAGGGGAAACAGCTAATCAAATAAGAAAATTTTATAATGAAGCGGTAACCGAACATACTGGTGTAAGCGACTATAGTACTTGGTCTTTAGAGTACAGCAATATCAAGACTTATGGGGCTCACCTGCAAGATTTCATAATACATTCCTGTACAGAAGTTATAGATAGAGATGGTACTACAGATGAAGAAAGGGAAGGCATTACAAGGCTTGTGAACTCTATGATGGATGATCATGTTTTTGGGAATCTAAAAAGTTATGTTGAAATTTATCAAAAATTAGGGACACAGTATTCAGTAGAACCTTTGTTGCAAAATTTGCGCTCCGAAAATGTTACAAGAAGGAGAGTATCTGCTGAAATCCTTTATAGGTTAGAGCTTGGAAAAATAGGTGTTTCTGAAGATGGTGCAAAATATCTTGGTAAAATATATGATTTGGGTAAATACAACGATCCCGACTTCTTTGTTAGAAGATTGAATAATTCAGGTCTTATGGCAGTACTAGCACAAGAAGGTAATATTGAAGGTGTCTTTCCTTTAGATTTAAATTCAGAAGAAGATTTAATTCATGCAGAAGTTAGACAGTTAATATCCCAGGAATTATTCCTACCAAAAGCAGATGAAACTCAAAGAGAAGGGCAAGAAAGAGAGGATTATCTTAAATTATTTTTACAAAACTACGAAAATATTTTTAATGATGATTTTTTTCAAAATACGGGCGTCAGGTTAAATTCTCTGGATTTGCACGAACAGGGTTGGTTTTTACTTCATTATTTGGAGCTTTCGAAAAATGATAACCAAGAATCTCTTGAAAAATTGAATAATTTCGTTAAAGAATACGGGGAGTATGGATTAAAATCCTTTTTAGCTTTGGAATATGGGGGTTCGGGGGAAGATATTATTGCTTTTTCTGAAGATGAAAGTATTAGTAAAGAGCAGAAATTAAGTTTTTTTAAAAATTTCTACAGCATAGCCAACGAAGCAATGAACTGGAAAAAGATATTTGAAAAAGTAGAAAACGGTCTTGAGTACAAGTTTTCGACCGAAGCTTACGAATCTTTAATTAGAAAAAACGCTGAATTTTTTAAGGCAGCACAGATAATTTCAAAAAATCCTGATAATGAAAAATTTATGCTTGAATTATTTTCAAATATGAATTCTGTAGCAAGATCGCTTGTATCTTTGGAGAGTTTTTATAACAATGGTTCTAATATTAGAATTGTAGGTAAACCTACCGTTCACGATGAGTATGGGGAAGATGGCGAGCTTATAAAAGGAGTCAGACATTCCTGGGTTTTTGATTCTGCAACGGGGGATAGAGTTGCAGTTAGTATCAGATCGAAAAATACAATTGAAAAAGATGGAATAAAAGGCGGAGGTCCAAGAATTAATTTTAAAGTAACAAATCCAAAAACAAATGTTTCTACAAGGATTGGGTTCGATTTGAGTTACTACCACGTACTGATGGGGGAGAGTGATACACCTTCTGTTTCTTTGGATTTGGGTATTTTGGATCCACGTTTTGAGGCTGTAAATTATTCTACAGAATCGGTTGGAAGAATATTATCTTTGGTGCAAGATTCAGAAGGCGGTCATAATGAAAGTTCTTTTAATCCTGAAGCTTCTAAGCATTTTGAAAATATAGCAAATTCTTTTGTTGAATATATAAACAGGACATTTTAAAGTTAAAAGTTATTTTCAAAGAATTTTTTAAAGCAATTGCTTAAATTAGTTAGTTATTTTCTTGTTTCCAGTTTTTGGTAATTTCATTGTGTTGGGGTGTTGCTAAATCCCACATAAATGAAAAGAGTATTCTAAAGGTCTGTGTAATATCCGGGTTATCTATTATCGTTGTTATTATACTTTCTTTGATTGTGGTCATAGATGTTTTATTCCCGTATATCAATATCTGAGAGGGTAGTACCATTTTGGGTTCTGAAACAAACCTTTCTTCAACCAATCTCGCACTGTCATATTTTTCATATAGTTTTTTCGCTTCTTGAATTTGGCTTACGCTTATTGGGTTGATTACCTTAGATCTAATCCCTCTTTTTACTTGTGCAACAATCTGTGTTGCAGTCATTTTTTTTACTTCCGGTCTTGTTGCGTCAAAATGAGATCTTATTAAAAGAATATCTTTCCCAGTATTATTAACATCGTCATAGAGGTACTTCAACCCATTTAAACCTTCTTTTATTGTAATAAGTGGTTTGTTTTCACTTAGGTAATAACGGGAGTTTAGATTGTCTATTAATATTTCAAAGTTTAGTTTCGCATGTGATATGAGTTGTTCTTTGTATTCAAATAGTTTGTTTATCTCTCCCGGGGGATTGGGTATATATCTAATTTTAGAAGCAGGGTCCTTTTTAACTAAGTTTTTGTTTTCAAGTTCGTTAAGTATGTTATATAGATTAGTTCTTTTAAGATTTCCCTTTTTTGATAATTCTAAGATTGTGAGAGGGCCGTTATCTAGAAGAGTCATATAGGTCTTAGATTCAACTTCGTCTAAACCTGCTTCAGTTAGTATATCGTTTATTAGAGACATTGCCTCAATTTAACATTATTTTATATAATATGTCAAAGTACTTGACAAATAATTAACTATGAGATACAATATGTTTGTTAAGTTAATTAATAGATAGCGCAAATTAACTTAATTAAATGTCAAAGTGCTTGACAAATAATAAACTATAAGATACAATATGTTTGTTCAAGATTAAGAAAGATAAAAAAAGAAAGAAAGAGAGTACTTTTAAAACTACACAGAAAGAAAGCAAAAGATCCTACCAAATCTTAAAGGCCTACCAAAAAAAGATTTTCTTTTAAAAAAACAAAGCCGAGATTTGGGGATTATTCGTAAAAAAACGAATGTCATCAGGTCTTGGCTTTTTTTAATTCAATATAAATCCTAAACAAAAACTTGTCTTAGATATACGGAACAACAGTTAGATCCCATGTTCAAAGGTACATAAACCTTTTTAAATATATTAAATGGGGGAGAGTACTAACCGGACCCACCGGTATCTTAGACAGATTTTTGTTTAGAAGATTAAATTTTATCTTTTAAACAATAAATTAAAAGTCGCCTTTATCTTTCATCACCTAAAAAAGGTTATTGATTGGGCAAACCTACCAAAAACAGGCCCCACAATAGAGAGATTAGGAAGACGTATCTGAATAAAACTATTCAGAAAGTTAAGGTTAAAGCCTTAACACACAGGGAATCTGCTCAATTAGAGAGAGTGGCCCAAATATGATGCTAACGCACCATGCGATTAAACTATAGCGCTAAAGCACTATAGAGTTAATCTAAAAAAGACAAAGATTGCTTTAAAAAACTGCTCTTAGAAATTTGAAATTAAAAAATCTAAGAAGAATTTAGAAAAAAGTTCAAAATTTGAACTTAAGTAATGAACATGAATTTGTTCATACGAAACCTACCTTTCGTAATGCTGCCAAATAGATACATGGTTGTTACGAAAAAGGAGAGATACAAAAATCATCGGTTTATAATCGGTGGTTTCCTAACTCAGCTTTTAAAATAATTAAAGGCTGAGATTAGGAAGAAGTTAAGGAAAGAAGAGAGTACTTATTTTTATTCTTTCCAGTTGTCTCAATTAAATACATTTTGTCAGGTAGCTTTGTGCGGGTTTTAGCCCTCACTAGCTGCGGGATGAAAATTCTTTAGCAGGGCTCTTTGAAAATTTAGAAAATAACTTAAGGATTTGGACATTTAACCGTAAGGAAGAGGTCTTTGTATTTTAAATGCTTAGATCTCTTCCCCAAGGGATTCGAGATGGGGAAGAGGGATTAATTATTTTAGTTTCTCTTCCTCTTCTTGAGGCGACCAATCAAAAGATCCAGGTCGTTATCCGCATCTGCGGAATTGGATCACATTCCTGGGGATTTCCCCGAAAAGGAGGAAAAATGAAGATTGTACTTTGTGGACCTCCCCATTCCGGGAAGTCCTGCTTGCGAGAAGGGTTGAAGCAAGCAGTCAAGAGGATTCCGGATGCACCGTACCCTTATGTAATTACGGGTTGTCCGGACGGTGAGGGAGCGTGGTTTCAGGAAGCTGCGCTTAATGATCCTGAGTTGGCAAGGGAGCTGAAAGATGCCTATAAGGCAAAATTCACTCCGGAGTTCGCTCAGAGGATAAGTGAAAGCGTTGCGAACTGCACGCTTCCCCTCACATTGATTGATGTCGGTGGTCGGATTTCGGCAGAAAATCGCCAAATCATGGCCCCCGCGACCCACGCCATTATCCTTGCAGGCGACTGGAAGGATGAATCTTGGGATGCCCGTATGGATCCCTGGCGTGAATTCTGTGCTGAACTCGGCCTTGAGGTCGTCGCCGAAGTGTTTTCAAATTACTTCGGTTCAGAAGATGAAGTTGGCGGCATAGCCGAAGACGGAATCCTTCGTGGGAGTGTTCATCATCTCGAAAGAGGTGAAGATAACTCCGAACGACCGATGGTCATCGCTTTAGCACACCACCTGGTTAGCTTGGCCACCTCAAGTTGACCTATCCTAAACAGATTGAAATCAATCAAAACAAACGAGTTTGATGGTGGAAGACTCCGCTGAGAGGGCATAGCCATGACCACTCAGTGTATAGCCCTATATAAGGAGGCACAAAATGGCTAACTATTACAATGTTTCCCTGCAGGAAGATACCTTGAAGATCGGTTTCGCCGATCCCGCCCAGAACGATGATATCGTTCGCACGACCGTGGAGAAGCTGAATGCCATGGCTGAAAGCGGTGAACTGGCCGGCGGCTCTTTGATCAAGATCAACGGCCCTGCCTCTTTGCCCGTCGCCGTAGCAATCGCCCACGCGGTTTCGCACCTCTACGAGGTGGTGGCTGTTTTTGACCCGAAATTGGCAAAGTACGTCGTTTCGGTCTCTCACAGTCCCGAGTACCGCCCCGGCGATCTGATCGACTAGATCAGCCTGTTGCGAAAAATTGAATAAGGACTAGGGAAGTACCTGAAAATGGTCTAGTTGCAAATAAACTTCCAAGCAATCACTCAGTGGCCGACACCTAAGTAATTCGCTCTCAGCGAACCTTATTTGTCGGCCATCTCATCAAGTCTTTCAAAATTTGGAGGATTTGAAGAGGATAATTTATGCCTCTTGAAAACATAAATCCCCGCTAAGGGGAATGACAATCGGGCTATCCGCCCATACCATAAGGAGGTTAAATATGGCTAAAAGAATTTCTGCCCCAAATCTCTAAATTTCTGGTTTTCCCGTAGATTATTATTAACTGTTAATATAGGTAATATATATTAAAAGAGTAATATTATTAATCAATAATAGTATAATTTTAGAAATTACTTTTTATTTGGTCAAAACACAGAAGTTTGAATATTATTAAAAATTCTTAAGACTTTATTCTCCATAAAACTTTCTTATTAGGGGAAGTTTTTTGGAGGCGAAAGTCTCAAATTATCCAAATCCAAAAAAAGAAAAAAAGGAGGTCTAAATGGACGCTCAAACAGGTGTCCGATTCCTGCTGCTTCTAAAGCAAGCGGGAAAAGCTGACCAACAGGACTTAGAGAAAGCGGTAAAAATCGCTGAATCGGAGTCACCTTCCCGAGCCATCAAGGATGCACAGATGCACCACTATTTAAGATATGGTGATCAGGTGAGTGCCTTGGGTTTTGGTAAAGGGACCCGTTGGTTGGCTATTATTCGTCGGGACGATGGTGATGCAGCTTTCCACGAGAAAGTTGCAGAACTTGAAGAGAGCTTCAAATGAAGAAGATTCTTTGGCTCTCGCGTCACGAGCCGCTTCCTTTTCAGGCTGCTGAACTTGAGCGTCTCTTTGGAGAGGTTGAAATCCGTCAGGATGTAAACCCTTTCAAGAACGCTGAGGAAATCAAGCAACGCTTTGAGCGGGGCGGTTACGACGATCTTGTTGTTGTAGCCCCATTGTGGGTGATTTTCTATCTTACGGAACTTGGTGTCTATCCTTTATGGGCTGACATGCAAGAAGTTTCGTTTGGAGAGAAATTTCACCTCACATTTAACGGGCGGTTCTATCTCTTCAATCGCTTCAAAAGGATTGTTGGAATAGAGATTAAATTCCAAGATATTGAAACGAAAAACGAAATAAAAGGAGAAAAAAATGGATGCAAATGAATTGCTCCAAAAGGCTGTCTCCTTGGCCCCAAAGGTCAAGGCAATCAGCCAGGATGTCTCCCGCCGTCACATTCAGCGGGATGACATTATAAAGGCCACCTGGTTGGCCATTGTGTCCGGTCGACCCGCTTTCTTCCTCGGTACCCCCGGGGTGGATAAGACGGGCACGATCAAGGCCATGATTCGCAAGATTCATGGTGCCGTTTTCTACGAAGCCCTAATGCCCATGTTGTCTTCAGGTTCGGAGTTAATCGTGGAGAGTACATCTCTGCGTGAAAAACAGGAACCTGATGGTGGAAAAACAATCTCCACAGTTGACAAGTTGGGTCGAGCAGCAAGTGCCCACATTTTTTTCGGAGATGAAATCTGGAAAACTCCGGATGTTGCTCTAAAGATGTTATTTGACCTGTTCAACATGGACGATATTCGTCATGACGGGCAGGTTGTGCACAATCCGCTGCTCACTTTCCTTGCAGCTTCGAATGAACTGCCGGAGCCTGAGAGTCAGTTAGAAGCGCTCTGGAGCCGGATGTCAATTCGTGTTCAGGTGAACAGCTTGAACCGTTTTGGCAAAAAGCAGCTCGTTGAGGCTCGGTTGAATCGCTACCGCGAAACAGCCGAAGGCGAAAAAGCTGAATCAAAAGTTGAAACATTGACTTTGGAAGAAGCTAAAATGCTCAAAAAAGCTCGTCCGTTTGTTGAGATCTCAGAGGAAATCATTGAGACAGTCCTCTCTTTTCTTGAGGAATTGTTGGATGATGACTCTTCGGATTTTCAATGGGCATGGGACGATGACCGTCGTTTTGGCCGGCTGTTCGACGTGATGCAAGCAAATGCTTTGCTGAATGGTCGAACGAAAGTCACAAAGACCGACATGTCCGTCCTTGAATGGATGTTGTGGGATGAGCCGGGGCAAATTGCCGTATTAAAGGCAAAGCTTGCTCCTTATACCCGTACTGTCCTGGACGAGGCGCAGGAAGTCATCGATGCTCTGCTGGCTCCCGGTGGTACGGTTGACACCGTATTAGGCGGGAATCGCTCCAAGGCTGTTGAAGCCTTAACTCAAGCTGAAGAAGCTGAAAAAGAGTTGAAACGCCTAAAGGGTGAAGCAGATGCGCAGGATGCTGTTGATATCGAAGCTTTGTTAACACAGCTGTCCGATACCAAAAAGGACATAATTGCTGTTGTTACAGGGCAAAAAAAATAAGGAGGTGAAATGGCTGAAAAGCCAAAGCCGGTCACCCGGCAAGAATTATTGAATCTTGCGGTGACCAATGCCGATGCTTTCACAGCATTACGGCACCTCCGTCACCGAGAAGTAGTTCCTGCGATTCCCGATCTGGAGAATAAAGGACGTGAGTCCTTTCCGGGAATTGAAGGGAGTTTATTAGATCTCTACCATACACTTTGGGCTCCGGAACCGGGTGTGAAGGAAGAGGTATCTCCTGACCGTAGGTATTGGCAAGAGCTGTTGAGTCAAACAATAGCCTCATCGGCTTATCAAGAGCTTCACGCCAAGACTCAGCTCAAGGAGCTTTTATCCGTCATGGGAACTATATCCATGGGGGAGTCCGTTCTGGTTCATATATCGGAAGAGGACAAGGAAAAGCTTCAAGAGCTAAACCAAGCCCAGCAAGATGCTAACCAACTAGAGCAGAAAGCGCACCAGGCGCAGGCCCAAGCGCAGGTAGCTCAAATGTTGGCACAAGCCGCTATGCAGGGCGATGGGAATGGTCAGGAAGGGCAGTCTGGTCAAGCGCAACCCGGCGAGGGAAGTGCTGAAGGTTCGCAAGAATCTTCTGATCATTCTGCAAACGGAGAACCTTCTTCTCAAGTAGGACAAGGACAAACTCAGGCATCAGATGATCAACCACAGGGGCAACCTTCGGGGAGTTCTGGTGATATGACACAAGATGCAGCTAAGGAAATAGCAAATCAGTTAGCTAAGCAAGCACAGCAGGCTCAAGCCAATGCAGATGCACTGCAAAAGCAAGCTGAAGATGCTAAATCCAAGGTTGAGGAATTGTCCGAATCTCTTATGGGAGCAGAAGGAAGTCAGGAAGCGTTTGAAAAACAACGTGAACTGGCTCGCATCGGAATAGCTGCGACCAACCAAGCTAAAGACGAAATGCAAGATATTCTTGATACCGTTCAGGCTTGGGGGTTAGAAGCAGGTGAGCTAACTCGCGAGAGTTTCGAGGAAGTTAAAAATATTCTCGAACGCGTGAAAAAGAATCCCGCTTTGAAACAGTTTTACAAGATGCTGGGAAATCTCCGCAAAATAGCTGCCCGAAAAGCCAAGTCTAGCGCTCGTGGAGAAAGTGTCACTGTTGCCAATTTGGAAACAGGCGACGACATCAAACGAGCTACTAGACGAGAGTTAGTTGCTTTAACCCATCCCGCGCTACAGGTTTCGGCTAGAAAGCGTTGGGCACGCGGGGAATTGCAACTAAAAGGGCAGAAGAGCCGTCAAAAACTCGGACATGGTCCTGTTGTTGTCTGTGAAGACGCATCGGGTTCCATGGATGGATTTAAGCAACAATGGGCTAAGGCTTTAATTTTAGCTATGGCTACATTTGCAAAGATTCAAAAGCGTACCTTCGGTTGGGTGATGTTTGATTATTCTGTTCACCAAGCAAAATCCTATAAGAAGGGTGTTCTTTCAGCAAGAGAGATGTTAGAGATTGCTGAAAGCCGGGCTGGTGGCGGAACTGACTTTGAGAGTCCTCTGCATAAAGCCATCGAGATGATTAAGCAAGAGGGTCTTAAAAAAGCCGACATTGTTCTAATCACAGATGGTATGTGTGCGGTAAGCGACTCGTTTCTGAAAGAACTTTTGGCCGTTAAAAAGGCACTGGAGGTGAAAATCTATACAGTGCTGGTGAATGTGGGTGAGACCACAGACAAAACAGTCCAAGAGTTCTCGGACAAAGTCATAAGAATATCGGAATTAACAGCTGAGGAAGCGGATCGTAAGGTTATCACGCTTTTGTGAGATTCCAATCTGTTTTTAAAGCTGTACCAAGACCTTAGGAAATTACCATAAAGGTAAGGGGTAGAAATGTTTCCAAAGCAATCGGATCTTACGCCTGAGGCAAGTAGCGGTTAATCGAAAGAAAAACCCAACTATTTGTCTCAGGGATCCAAAGTAAGTTTGGTTGTGGTAACTGGGTTGTTTTTACGCACTACGCTTGGAAGTAATAATCCGTCTCTGAGATGTGCAAAAAATCTCATTAATGTGGGAAGGCTGGATGAGGTTAGGGTAGGTAGGACCCAATCGAAAATTCCAGTCTGACATTTTGGAGACGGATTGTTGCTACCAAGCAACTAATGTCCAAAATATTGAAACGAAAATAAAGGAGGTAAAAATGGCAGACCCGCCTGTTGTGGTTCTGGAAGCCAAGGAAGGAAGTAGATATGAAGAAAGTGGCGAATGTATTGCCACCTATAATTCGTATCATATCGTTTTCCTTCCGAAAGGAGTTCAACCCGGTCAAAATGTACGGGTAAAGCTCCAAGAAATCCGCGAAGACCGTCGCGGGAATATGATGTACACCGGTTCCCCCGCTGATGACGAGTACATCGAAAGATGGAAAGACAACAGTGAGGGGTCGGCAAGTAAGGTTACAATTGCTGTTGACTGGCTTTTGCAAGAAAGCGAAGTCGGAGTAGTTGAAACCCGAAATCTCGGGACCAAGGAAGAGCATTATACCACCAGAACCGAGCGCGAGCCTGTTATTGGCCAAACTTTGAAAGATTCCTATGTGGAAGAAATCAAGGTTGAGGTCTACCATACCAAGACTGAAGTTGTACGCGATGGAATTTTGGTTTGGGAAAAGATAGGGGAACGTGAGGAACTTGGGGGGTCTGATGTTTTTCCGGCCACTGAGGTAACCGCCGAGGGAGGTAATTGGGATAAGTTTAAAACCAATATTACCCACAATCCCTCTCTCACCATTAAGGTTCGTGTTTCCTTTAACCCTAATTCAAACTCGATGACTTGGGAATATAAGGATACAACTTGGGGAGAATTGCCCAAATGGGTTCAGGATATAGCATTGCAAAAATATCCTGTCTGCTCATGCGGGCGTTGGCGGATTGATCCTTCTGAGGCTGAAAAGCACGGTGGCTATCCGCGTTGCAAGGAGTGTTTGAAAGAAGCTCATTGCGTAAAATGCGGAGAAACTACCGAAAGCTTCACTTACGGATATTCCAAGTATTTCCCTTACCATATTGGTGGGGGACAGGTTATCTGTGAGGAATGTTGGCCTTCCTTTGAGCAGGAGCAGCTAATAGATAAAATGCTTTCTCAAAAGCATCTAGATGCTATTGCTCAAGAAGCAAAGGGTCTAATTTCGGCTAATGTTGAACCTATTGAATCAGAACTTGCAGAGATGGTTCTAAAAGCCGGGTTGGATTCCATTACTTTCTCTTGGGAACGAAGCACAAGACTAGAGAAGGAAAAAGGATACCGTTGGTATTACTTTACCCCTAGCGGTGTGTTTGCAACCAAGCTGGAGAAATCTGCGCTGGAAATCCTTCAGTATTTAGCATCTGCCACCGACAACCCGCTGGTGGAAATGGTGTCATGGTTCTCTGAAGGGATTAAACCTTCCGATTATGAAAAAAATTCGGATTACTATCTTCGGACCCAGGTTAAAGGTGAAAAAGGAGTTTCTCCTAAAGTAACTGAATCCGGTCTCCAGAAAGTAATTAAAAAGCTGGAAGCAGGGGAACCTGTCTTAGCAGATTTACTTCGTGAATCGGAAGAGGGTAGGATAAAGCTTGAAGAATGGTTAACCAAAATTTCTTCGGAAGAGGATTGTCATAATTTTGATGAATACTCCGAAAAAAAGAATGAGATTATGGAATCCGTTCGGACGGCTTTAAATAACTTTAGGGGCTATAAGACAGCTTTGAAAAAAATCAACTCTTTTGAAAAGTGGCTTTTAAATCAAAAAGAGGTTGAAGAAGTTGTCGAAATGACTCCTATGGAGTACGCCTTCCGTGAAGCTATGCGGAAAGCGCAAAAAAAATAAGCAATCGACTACGGGAGGTATTTGGATTTAGCTTTAAAGCTATTTTTCACCACTTACCTCCCAAGTTCTTCCGATTTTTTAAAAGAAATATTTAAAGAATTAGAAGAATTTAACTAACCAAGTTGAATTCAGAAAAGCCCGGATATCAAATGCAAAATTAAAGAGTAGGTAGGACTCTTCTAGTTTAGCATAAAATGTCCGGGCTTTTTTGTTTTTCATAAACTACTTCTTTTTAAGCCAAATAACTCTTGACTATGTATATATACCTTATATACATTAAATAAAAAGGAGTACCCTCTATATGAAAAAAGAACTAAAAATACCAAAATTTAAAAACGAAGACGAAGAATTTGAATTTTGGAGCAAGATAGATCTAAACGAATATTATGAACCTGATGATTTTGTTCCGGTTACATTTCCAAATCTAAAACCTTCTACTACATCTATATCCATAAGACTTCCAAATCACTTACTTTCAAGAATAAAAGAAAAAGCAAATGCACAGGATGTTCCTTACCAATCCTTGATTAAGATGTATTTATCGGATAGATTAAGAGATGAGTATAGGAGTGACTATGAAGTGAGTAAAAAAGGTGTTTCAGGGAAAAAGAACAAAAATTAAACCTTATAATTTCATTGACATTTAATTTACAGCATATATACTGTATTTATGTTAAACCCATTACCAAAAAAAATAATTTCAGTTAGTGATTTTCAAAGAAAAACCAAACCAACCTTTGATGAAATATCAGATAGTAAGGAGCCTGTGTTAGTTATGAACAGGGATAAAAAAGTAGGTGTATTTCTAAGTCCCAAAGCATACGATGAGTTTGCAAAATCATACGAAGATTATATAGATTCCATAGACTTAGAGAAAGCAATGAGTCTAAAAGACAACTCCTTTATTACTTTAGATAATCTTCTTGAGGATATGGATGAATGAAATACTTCTTATTTGTAGAAAAGAAGGTAAGTGAGAAGCTAAAGTCATTACCATCTAATATAAGAAAAAACATTATAAACAAGATTAAGAAACTAGAAAGTTTCGATCAATCAACCACAAATATAAAAAAATTAAAAAAACCTCTCCATGGGTATAGATTAAGAATAGGTGATTACAGAGTACTTTTTACTTTTGACCCGGACAAAAAAGAGATAAAAATCTACACGCTCGATCATAGAAAGGATGTTTACAAGTAACTCTCTACTTTTCTCCTTTGACAATCGTCTAATTATAGTCTAATATACGTCTATGGATTTTAATCCAAAATACACCATAACCCCAAAATTACTTAGTAACATCAAAGAAATAACTAAATTAACAACATTATTAAACAATAAAAGATTTTCTACTCCCGTTAAGATGCGATTGGAGAAAAACGCAGTGTCTTTGTCTGTACATTCGTCGACAAGTATCGAGGGAAACCCTCTTCCTCTAACAGAAGTAAAGATAATCCTAAAAAATAAACCTGAAAATTTAAGAAATAGTGAAAAAGAAGTAATCAACTACAACGATGCATTAATTTACCTACAGAATAATATTGGAAAATCAACAAAATTAAATAAAAAACTAGTCTTAAATATTCACAAGAAAGTAATGAAAGGTCTATTAAAAAGTGAGAGTTTTGAAAACTACAGAAGAGCTCCTGTTGTTGTAAACAACCCAAGTAACGGAGAGGTTACATATTTACCTCCTGATGCAAAAGATGTTCCAGATTTAATGAATGCTTTGATTGAATACGTAAATAAAAATAAAGAAGACATAGATCCGATTATAATTGCAGGTTTGTTTCATAAACAATTTGTCGTAATTCACCCCTTTGTTGATGGTAACGGCAGGACAGTCAGACTATTGACCAAATTTTTACTGGCTAATATGGGATTAGATACCTTTAACTTGTTCAGTTTTGAGAATTACTACAATGAAAATGTTACTAAATATTTTCAAAATGTTGGAGTGTCAGGAAACTATTACGAGATTAAAGATAATATAGATTTTACTAATTGGTTAGAATACTTTACTGATGGGATAATTGATGAGTTGGTTAGAGTGTCAATAGAACTTGAGAAATTCGGTACTGATCCAGGTAATTCTCTAAAAGATCACGACTGTAAAGTTTTAAAACATATAGAAGAGTATGGTTATATCACAGACAGTAGTTACTCAAAACTAACAGATAGGGCAAAAGCGACCCGTGCCTTGGATTTTGAGAGATTAAGAAAATTAGGATTAATAAAAAGAAAAGGGAAGGGGAGGGCTACTTACTATACTTTTACTGAGTGATTTTTCTTCAATTTTTATATAGATCAGTTCGATATCTAAAATAAAATGTACACTTGACTATACACTTAATTGTACATATAATAATCATATGAATTACATATCTACCACGGATTTGCGTACAAAATCAGCAAAATTAAGGGATTCTCTAAAAAAAGGAGAAAGTATCTTTCTATTACATCGTTCTAAGGTTATTGGTGTTTTTGAACCTTATACCGAGGATATAAAGATTGCTACTCCTGAAAAGCTTAAAAAAATATCTTCTTTATTTTCAACAGGCAAAAAATATTCTAACAAGAAAAGAAAAGACTTGTATTTAAAGCATATTGAGGAAAAATATGGAAAAAATCTTTCTTGATACTAATATTTTCATTGATCTTGTTGAAAATAGAAATAATGAACTTCGTGAATTTACAATGAGCAGCACATTGTATATTTCCGTAGTAACGTTAAATATCTGGGTTTACGCCTATAAACACATTGTTCCTAATTCGAAGTTCGACTCTATTTTCGAGACTTATAATATCGTTAGTTCTAACGGAAATATAGCACGGAAAGCATCTTTGGGACCCACCGATGATTTTGAAGATAATGTCCAACTTCATTCTGCTACTGAAGAAAATTGCGACTTATTTGTGACAAAAGACAAGGAACTCCTTAAACTCGGCTATTTTGGAAAAATGAGGATTTCCAATCATATTTAGTACTTCAACCCCTTTATGTCTATATCAATAGGAGCAGGCGCTATCTCACGTTGTTCGACATCGTTATTCCAATAAAGTACAATAACTTCATTATGTCATCTTTAAGTATCGGGATCGTTGGCTTACCAAACGTGGGAAAATCCACCCTTTTTAACGCATTATTAAAACGTCAGGCTGCTTTAGCGGCAAATTATCCCTTTGCTACGATAGAACCAAATGTTGGTGTTGTTGATGTTCCAGACCCTAGATTAGACGAGCTGTGCAAAATAGTAATAACTGACTACGGAAGAGGTTCTGAAGGAAGGGAAATACCTGAAAAAATCACTCCAGCAGTGGTTAAATTTTACGATATTGCAGGGCTTGTAAAAGGAGCGTCAAAAGGTGAGGGACTCGGAAATGCTTTTTTAGGACATATTAGAGAAGTAAACGCTATTGCCCACGTTGTTAGAAGTTTTGAGGATGAAAATGTTGTCAGAGCAGGTTCTGTAGACCCAATCTCTGATAAAGAAACAGTTAACACCGAGCTTCTTCTTGCTGATATACAGTCGCTTGAAAACACGATAGGGAAGTTAGAAAAAGATGTCAGAGGAAAACCAGAAAAAGAAGCAAAATTAAAATATGAAACCGCCAAAAAAATACTCGAAGGATTAAACAACGGAACTTTAGCAAAAGAATTAAATTTAGAAGAAGAGGAGCTAGAGGCATCAAAAGATTTAAATTTATTAACTTTAAAACCCCAAATTTATGTTTTAAATGTTAGTGAAGAATATTTGAGTAATAAAAATGAACAAAACATCGACAAAAGTCTAAAGGACAGCATTGTAATCTGTGCAAAATTAGAGTCGGAACTGGCAGATTTTGATAAAAACGAGCGGGAAAACTATCTAAAAGAACTTGGAATTGAATATTCCGGTTTGGATAAACTAATTAAAAAAGGATACGAAATGTTAGGTCTTGAAACATTTCTGACTGCAGGTCCTAAAGAAGTTAGAGCTTGGACTATAAAAAAAGGTTCGAGAGCACCACAAGCGGCCGGTGAGATTCATACAGATTTTGAAAGAGGTTTCATATCTGCGGAAATCATTAATTATGAAACTCTAGTAGAAATAGGAAGCATGAAAAAGGCTAAAGAAAAGGGTTTGATAAGACTTGAGGGCAAGAATTATGTTATGCAAGACGGGGATGTTGTTTTATTTAGGTTTAGTGTATAAAAAACTTTCTGATTCGGGTTTAGTTTATACTTAATCTTGACGCTATTGTCATAATTTTTTCACCCCACCTTATTCTTTTCAATGGATCGTTTTTGATTTCATCTACCTGTTCTTGATGAATTTTCAAATCCTTAAGTAACAACTTATCTTCATCTTCAATTAGTGCGAATTCTTCCCTTGCTTTATTCAAAAACTCTTCGGAAATTTTAGTGTCAAAATCACTTTTAGTATCCAAGGCGGTTTTTGCCACTCTTAAAAGATCCATTTTTATATTTAACTTGGTTCTATTCATCGTCAAAAACCCTTCTAATTGTATTTTCTACTTTCTCTCTTACCTCGGGGATAGATATTTCATAGGTAAAATGATTAATTCCTGGCTTAAAATTTGTCAGAGCCATAAAATCAACCTCTTTATTTTTAAAACGATACCCCCCTCCCCACAAATTTTCTTGTAAACTTCCGTTTGAAATAAGTATTTCCTCACAATCTATATGATATTCACCGCCGGCAGATAAAACCTTCTTTTCTATGTCAACAACAACTTTAGTATAACCATCGTACATCTTGGTAATTTCCTCAATTTCTTTTTCATCGGCCTTTTTTTCAAATACGATTATCATTTGTTTTTTATTATACCACTTGCCTTTTTTCCCATTTTTGATAACATTTCCAAGTCTTTACTTTATGTCTATTAAAAATAGAGGTTCGGGTATAGACAGTCGGAAATTTAAATATATAATTTGACTGTAATTTAAAATAAAACTATGAAATACGAGCTAATGACAATTTATAAAAATGATTTAGGAGAAGAGGGTGCAAAAAATCTTTCTTCAAAAATTAAAGAAATAGTTGAATCTATGGATGGAAAAGAAATCCAAAATGATTTTTGGGGAAGAAGAAAGTTTGCTTATGAGATGGATCACGCCGTCGAAGGATTTTATGATGTTTTCACTTTTGAATTCGAATCTTCAAAGGTGAGTAAATTAAAAGAAAAATTGAATTTATTAAACGGTTTAGTTAGGTATCTATTTACAGCTCAAAAATGAGCAGAGAAAGCAAGGAGAAACTATGGCATCAAGAAATTTGAACAAAGTAATGCTAATAGGAAATCTAACCAGAGATCCCGAGATGAGATATACTCCTCAGGGAAACGCAGTAGCAAGTTTTGTCATCGCCACAAACAGAGAGTGGGTTACACAAGGGGAAAAGAAACAATCAGTTGATTTTCACAATGTTGTAGCTTGGAATAAATTAGCAGAGATTTGTGGTCAATTGTTAAAGAAGGGTGTGAAGGTTTTCGTAGAGGGAAGACTTCAGACCAGAGATTGGGTTGGAGATGATGGTAAGAAAAGATATAAAACAGAAATTATCATTGATGATATGATAATTTTAACTCCCAAAAAAGTAGGTGAGGGTTCAGAAGAAGATTATCCTGAAATAGAGAATCACGAACCCGCAGAAGAAGTAGGTCCGGAGGAAGAAATAAATCTTGACGATTTAGGAGATTTAGATCTTGGGGATTTAGATGATTCAGTAGGGGAGGATAAATAAATTAGATTTTTGATGGATAAGGGTGCCCCGCCGAAGGCGGGGCACCCATCCACTAAATTTTTTCTTTAGTTTTTAATACCTAAACATTAAAAGAAAATTAATTAAATAAAAATGGCATACAAAAAAGATAAAAAACCAAGAAGAGAAAAGAAAATTATTGTAGCTAAAAACTGTTATTTTACTGAAACCGGTACTAAACCCGATTACAAAGAGATATTGGTTTTAAGAAGATTTATAAATGAAAGAGGAAAAATCCTTCCTCAAAAATATAGTGGGCTGACCGCTAAGAACCAAAGACTACTAGCACTCGAGGTCAAAAAAGCGCGATATATGGGACTTTTACCATATACCGATAGACATGCGCTTTAGTCATTGATATCATATAAATATGGCTTTAATAACTGCTCACTTTGACGTTTCAGGTATTGATTTCCTGATTAAAAAAACCAAAAAAACCACAGAATTTTTTAACTTTCCCTATGTTTATACCAAAGGAATTTTTGGTAATCAGTGCGATCAAAAACAGTTTTATACAAATATATTAGAGAAGATCATGGCCGACAGAGACATAAAAAACCCTTCCTGTGATGTATTAACATGTGGTTTTCCAGACTCCCCTGAATTAAATCTTAAAATAAAATATTCAGTTAAAACCTTAGATTTGATAGAAAGTTCCGAAGGCCTCGTACCTGTTTTTATAAATAATAAAGTTTTCCTAACTAAGGGGATGATGTGTTCTTACGAATTGGATGAGGATGAAGATTTTTTAGGAAATGAAAATGACCTTGGGGAATTTGATCAGATTGCAAATTTAGATGCATACCCACAAACAACTCCTGATGATTTATCTTCGCAGGTTAGCCTTGATTCAAAAATATGTGAAAAAATACCAGAGAAATTTCGATTTGAATCTGGGAGGAAGATAATTTTTACGGGAGGCAGGTTTTCCCAAAAGATTTTAAATCCCGAATTGAACTATATTTTGATTTTAGAAGCTTTGCGTGGTTTGGGAGTTTTTAATGTTTATTTAGATTCTTCTAATGCTTATTCTTTGTTAAGGACAGTGCAAATGTATGACAGAAGTTTATTTCCTGATATTGAAAGTTATTTTGAAACGTCAGGTTTTTTTATACGTACAGGTGGTTCGTGCGAATGTTTAATTAACACAGGTTTGGGCGATGACAAGTTTATAGAAATTGAAGATAACAAGGTTTTTGTATATCCTTTTAGCAGTGATAGTCCTGCTAGGTTATCGATAAAAAGCAGGGAGTTGGGCACGATTGATGTACATACTAGTGGTGGCTCTTTAGGGCTGGTGTTTGACACCAGAGCGCCTGGGGATAGTTTATACGACGACGTTAAATTACTGAACGAAAGCGTAAAGCAATTTGAAAACCTTTTAAAGGATAGATGATATGTTAGTACCTGTAGCAAGAAAAATAATGGACAATAGAAAAGGCTTTATCGAGAGGGTTTTTCCTATAGAGGGGTTGTGGGAGGTTAAATTAGGCGATTTTGTAGAACCATTCAGTCGTCTCGGAAGCTGTGTATTCTCACAAAATAAAATGACTTTACCTGCTGATTTCAAACCTCGTGATATCAAAGGCACTGAAAAGTTTTTTTATGTGGATACTCTTTTAGGTAATTCTAAAAAAGAAAAAATCTTTGCACCATATGACGGTACACTTAAGGAATCTGAAGATAGAAAATTTGTTTACGAAGAAAATCCAAGGAAGTACTTTTTGCTGTCGGGGGTGTGGGGCACTGTAAAGTCTTTATATGGTAAATCGTCTGCATTGATAGAAACACAGTCTAAAGATATTTCTTTTGCTTATAGCACGGAGTTTCATTCATCGGGGGAGTTAGTGGTATTTCCTAATCCTTCGGATATTTTGAAAAAATCTTATTTGGAAAATTTCGTAAAAGGTATAAAAGGGAAAATTATATACATTGGTAATCACGTAGGGTTGGATGTTGTTAAAAGAGCTTACGAACTTGGTGCTTCTGCTGTCATTGCGGGAAGCTGCCACACAGATGTCTTTAATTTTGCTAATAAAAATGGGTTTTCATTCGGTGTTTTTTCTGGCTTTGGGAATATTAGGACTCCTGAAGAAATATATAAGTATTTAAGTTCTGTTTCATATAGATATGTTTTTTTTGAGGGCGCTAAAAATATTTTAAGAATACCGGTAAGGGAAGAGGACATAAAAATTTCGAATAAAAAGGAAAAGATAACTGATATAGGTATTATTAATCCTGAATATGTAAAAACTGTCGAGCCGGGCATGAGGGTTCAAGCCTTGCAAAGACCATATTTCGGTTGGTTCGGGGTAGTTGACAGGGTTTCTGAATCTAGTATATTTGTTAAGTTCGGTTCAGATGAAAGAACCGTTGAAATTAGGTTACCGAACTTTCTGATTATTGAATAAAAAAATGAAATTCCAGAAATTTCAAAGAATTTTAATAACCTTCTTAATAGCTGTAAGCTTTTTTTATGGCGGATACTACTTTGGAAAAAGAGGTTTTGTTTTTGAAGTTAGAAAAAACCCTCCACAAATAGAAATCACAAATAAATTACCTGCTAACGGAGAATTGGATTTTTCTTTGTTTTGGGAGGTCTGGGATATGCTAAATACCACTTACTTAGAAAGACCAATTGACCAGAAAGCTATGATGTATGGTGCTATATCGGGGATGGTGCAGGCTTTGGGTGATCCTTATACTTCGTTTTTACCTCCTGCAGTAAATGAAAGTTTTATGGATTCTATGGGAGGAAAGTATGAAGGGATAGGAGCTGAATTAAGCATAAAAGACGGTAATTTGATAATAGTGTCTCCTTTTGATGGCTCTCCTGCAAAAAACGCAGGTGCCAGGCCCGGAGATAAAATTTTGCAGATAGAGGAAACAAGTACAGCCGGAATGAGTACTAGTGAGGCAGTTTCCTTGATTAGGGGAGATTCAGGTACTACAGTTAAATTAGTTCTACAAACCGGAAATAGTGATCCAAGAGAAGTTACTATAACCAGAGGCGTCATAACTGTTGCAAGTGTTACATGGGAAGATAAAGGTGATGGTACTGCATATATTAGAATAAGCAGATTTGGCACCGATACTAACAATGAGTGGGATAAAGTAGTTTCAGAATTAAACGTAAAAATGGAAGAGTTGGATGCTGTAATAATTGACGTCAGAGGAAACCCCGGAGGTTATTTAGAATCCGCAGTTCACATCAGCCAAGACTTTTTTAGAGGAAAGACGGTTTTGTTTGAAGAAACATCGGTAGGTAAACAAATTCCTTTCGATACTTCAAAGGTTGGTATTTTTAAAGACATTCCCGCTGTATTTGTATTGATAGATCAGGGAAGTGCATCAGCTTCAGAGATATTAGCTGCAGCTCTTAAAGATAATATTGGGGCAAAATTAATAGGAGCTAAATCTTTTGGAAAAGGAACTATTCAAGATGCAAAGGATTTTAAAGATGGGTCGGGTATTCACATCACAATAGCCAAATGGCTCACACCAAATAAAGTTTGGGTACACGGAAAAGGTATAGAGCCCGATGTACCTGTTGAAATAACAGACGAAGATTTGAATAACCAAGTAGATTCTCAGCTTAATAAAGCAATTGAAATGGCTAAAGAGTTTTAACCCCCCCCCTTTGCGGTTATTAAAGGTTTTTTAAATAATTCTGAAATAATTTTTTTCGTACAGGAAGTTTAATTTTCCAAGTTTTTTTTCATATCAACAATTGTATCTTTTAATATATTATCAATTTCTCCGTTCATAGCTTTATCTATACTATGCCAGGTTTTATTTATCCTGTGATCGGTGATTCTATCCTGAGGGAAGTTATATGTCCTAATCTTTTCGCTTCTTTCTGCGGAGCCTACTTGAGACGATCTTAAATCTGTAATATTTTTTACACTTTGTTCCTGCATTTGTGTGTACAGCTTGGAGTGAAGCAACTGCAAAGCCTTTTCCCTGTTTTTACCCTGATATCTTTCTTCCTGACATTCAATTACTGTACCCGTCGGAATGTGCGTCAATCTAACAGCTGTGGACACTTTGTTCACATTTTGTCCTCCTTTTCCTCCTGATCTGAAAAAATCCCATTTTAAATCTTCCGGTTTAATCTCAATATCTATTTTTTTAATTTTAGGTAAAACTGCCACCGTTGCTGTGGAGGTGTGAATCCTTCCGGCCGACTCCGTTACCGGAACCCTTTGAACTCTGTGCACTCCTGATTCATATTTTAATATATTGTATATATTCTGACCCTTTATTTCTGCAATTAGGGTTTTAATACCCCCAGCTTCATTTTCGTTAACGAAGTCCTCACTAATTTTCCATTTGTTTTTCTCTCCGTAGCGTGAATACATTCTGTATAAATCACGTGCGAAAAGACCTGCTTCATCACCTCCGGTGCCGGATCTTATTTCAAGCATTACCGTATTTGGGTCTATGTCAGTGTTAACTCCGTCCTCATCATTGTTATCAGATCCATCAATACCGGTTTCATTATAATTAGAATTTTCCAAATCTTTTTTTTGTTTTTCCAAATCCGCTAACTCCTGCTCAATTAGAGCTTTCATTTCAATGTTCGTTTCTTTTTGCAAAGCCTCCTTGTTTATCTGAATCTCTTTTTCAATATTTTCTATTTCGTTTTTTAAATAATCTTGATTCATATATTATAAGAAAATAGCCACAACATAATTATATAACTAAAAAAATGGAAGTTTTAATATCTGTGTTGAAATTAGTAATCTACTCGGAATCTTCTTTATTTGTTGATTTCTCATCTTCAGCTTTGGCTTTTTGCAACATTTCTTTTAATGACACTTCTTTATATTCTTCCGAACCTTTGTTCTTGGATTTTTTCACTGATTTCATCTCTTCGGCAACTTTCTTTTTCTCTTCCGCAACTTTTAATCTTCTTGAAAATTTGTCTATTCTACCTTCTGTATCAACAAATTTAGATTGTCCTGTATAAAAAGGATGGCACGCACTACATATTTCAACTGTTATTGATGGTAGTGTAGAGATAGTAGTAAAAGTATTGCCGCAAGCGCATGTAACCACGCATTCTTTATTCAATTTTGGATGAATGTCCTTTTTCATAACGTTAAGGAGTATAACAGGATTTTTTTTATTCAACAAGTCCTTAATCTTTATTGTTTTTAATTTCAGCTATATAAACCCCAAGGGCAATAAAAACAGATCCTACGATAACAAATTTATTCGGAACTTCCCCTAAAATTACATATGCTACCGGTAATGTGAACAAAGGGCTTAAATAATGAAAAAAAGCTATATCAGATACTTTTACTAATTTTATGGCTTTCTGGTAGCTTACGTAGGCGACGATTGATGAAAATAATGCCATGTACAATAATCCTGTGACCGCTTCAATACCCATTTGACTTAAATTGAAAATTTGACTATTTCCGAAAGACCCCATCATTTCGAATACGGCCAACGGAGCTATTGTAAAAAGTCCCACAAACATAGATATCGCTATTAAGAGAGTAGGCGGGTACTCCTTAGTCATAGGTTTAATTTTAATAAAACTAAGTGTTTTTTCTAAAATTTTGGATCTTTCTCCCATACTCATCTTTGACCAGACTATATATGTTACCCAGAAAAAGTTATAGATGAGTATTAAAGTATTTCCAAAAATTCTTTCAAGTATGTTGATGTTTTGAGATTGTGATAATAAAGGCTCTATGACAACTATTAGTGTTCCTAGTGAAGCTAGCCAAAGTCCGATTTTTAAATCTTTATGTATCTTATCATTATAAAAGTAATGACCGGCTATCACAGATAAAATAGATCCTAATATTCCGATGATAGCGTTGTCTGTAGCCGTAGTGTATTTTAATCCTATAAAAATAAGGCCCAATGATGTTTGTGAAAATATGCCCAATAATATTAAATTAAAATAATCCTTATGATGGATTTTAACCTTTTGAATTTCGTAAATAGTGTAGGGTAGAAGTACTATACAAACGATAAGAAATCTTAAAAATAGAAAAGTAAGTGCGGGTATGTATTCCAGAGTATTTTTAATTACGGGTCCTGCCGCAGCCCAAAGAAATGTTGCTGTTATAAGTAGAATATATCCTGTTGGCAGTTTCTTGGGCAGTTTGTTTTTTCTCATTATAAATCCTCGAGCTTTATCTCAGATTGACTTTTTTCTTTCATATCTTTAACGAGCAGAGTGTCATTTTTAAGTTCGTTTTCACCTACAATAATAGTGTATTTTGCCCCTATTTTGTCTGCATACTTTAACTGTTTATCTATTTTGGTGTTTTTTTCTAACCACGATGAGACTTTAAAGCCTTTTTCTCTTAGTTTCTTTGCAATTTCAAGTGCTTTCATAATAAATTGCGGGTTTTCAGAAGGCCAAAGGGTTACAAAATAATCAACTTCATCATTAATTTCAGGTAGCAGACCCCATGTTTGGAGAAAATCTGTAAACGTTATATCCCCTATGGCAAAACCTGTTCCGGTTAATTTTTCCTCTCCGAAAAGACCTATCAAATCGTCATATCTCCCTCCGCCGGCGATTGCCCTTGAGTTTTCCGGATTGAGGTCAAATATTTCAAAAACGGTACCGGTGTAGTAATCAAGGCCCCTTATTGTAGAAACATCAACCCTGACAAAGTCATTTAAGCCCGTTTCTTTTATTAGATTTATTAATTGGATTATTTCTAAGGCACCTTCATACTTTTCTTCGCACATTGAGTTAATAATAGGGTAGGGGTTTTCTATAAAATCACTTAAAATAGTTATTTGCTCGGGTTTTAGTTTTGCGTCTTCAGATAGCCATTTTTCAAACTCTTCTTTGGAAATTTTATTTCTTTTATCTATTGCCTTGTTGACAATTTTTATCTGACTAGCTTCCAACCCGGTTTTTTTATAAAAATTATCCATTAACTTTCGGTTATTGATTCTTATCTCGAACATATCTTTTTTCGCGCCAAATATTTTCATTAAGTCAACCATTAGAGAAATAATTTCAAGATCGGCTTCAAGACCTTCAACCCCAAAAATGTCGGTATTTAATTGAAAAAATTCTCTTCCTCTTCCTCTTTGAGGTTTTTCATATCTCCAAAAATTTGCAATTGAGAACCATCTGATCGGGCGGGAAAGTTCATTTATTTTTTGCGCAACCATTCTTGCGAGTGTGGGTGTCATCTCCGGTCTTATGGCTACTTTTCTATCGCCCCTGTCAGTAAAACTGTAGAGCTGTTCGTTTACTAGCTCCTCTCCTGATTTAGCCGCATACATATCAAAATTTTCTAAAAAAGGCCCGTCATACTCCTCGTAACCATAGGATTTACAGACCTTTTTCCAATTATCAAATATGAAGTTTCTAACCTTCATATCCGAAGGATAAAAGTCTCTGGACCCTTTATATGGTTGTGCGCTTAGTTTGTTTGTCATATATTGTCATTAGCCGAATTTATTCCCGGGCTTAGTTTAAAAATATTATACATTAGTATCCCAAATTATCTAAGGTATAAGAATCTACGTATGTTTGCAAAGCTTTTACAAAATAAAAGTTAATTATAAAAAGAATGATAATCATAACAATTGAGATGTAAAGAACATTAAATGCGACCTTTCTTTTATCCTCATTCTCGTTTCTAAAATATTTAAAAAACCAGTATAGGCCGAAGGGTGCTAATAAAATACTTAGGATATATATTTTAAGTTTTTGGGTGGTTGAAAAAGGCAAATCTTTATCCGGAAGTTTTTTTCCACAATTTGGGCAAAATTTATCAGTTAAGTCAATCTCTGCACTACAGTAAGGGCATTTTTCTTTCATATGTTAATGTTACACTAATTTAACCTGCACTCTAACAATATTTGCTGGAATTCTTAAACTTGACTTGACAAATGTTTACATGAAACAATCAAGTCGTGTTTGAAAAATTTAAAAAATTTTCTTTAATCTTAGATATTATATTGGGCTTAGTGGTTTTAGTTGTTATCGGAGTTAGTGTTTACATTATCGTGTCTTTAAAAAAAGATGGGTTTTAAATCTTAAACGGGATATTTTTTATATAGGTATTTTTGTTATTGTTATTACCAAGGTAAATTAGATACATTGCGTGGATTGTGTGGTACGATTCACACATATGAGAAATTTTAACCAACAAGATAGGTCAGGTTCAGGAAGAGATTACGGTCGTAGAGATTTTGGTAAAAGAGATTTTCAAAATCGAGGTGAGAGAAGAGAGATGTTTAAGGCTGTTTGTTCAGAATGTGGGAAGGATTGTGAAATTCCTTTCGAGCCACGAGATGGAAGACCGGTTTATTGTAGTGATTGTTTTGAGAAAAAAGAAGGTGGCCCAAGAGCTCCGAGAGCTCCGAGAGAATCTCGTGATAGGAATGCAAGAAGACCCGATAGACCTGATTTTCAAAGAAAAGAAGTACCGGCGATTCAAGTTAATCCTCAATTACAAGAAATTAGCAGTAAGCTCGATATGATTTTGGATGCTTTGATTGCTTCGTCTTTAAAAGAGGAAGTTGAGAAGGTTGTTGTAGAAGAAAAAAAGGAACCAAAAGCTGAAAAAAAGATATCAAAACCAACGAAAAAGAAGCCCGCGACTTCTAAGAAGTAACTTTAATTAGATAAGACCGGGTTTGTAATTTACACTCTTGATATAAATCTTCAAAAAGATACTTCGCTCTGATAAACTTTCAAGAAGTGCGATCAAAAAAACACTATCTTCAAAACAAAGAAATTGCTAGAGATATCATATTAGAGAGTCTTAAATATTTTTGTGATTTTTATGGTGTTAAATATTGTAAGCTAGCTATAAGAAATCAAAAAACGAAATGGGGAAGCTGTTCCAAATCCGGTAATTTGAACTTTAACTACATAGTTGCTTTCTTGCCTAAAGAGCAAAGAGACTACATTATTGCTCACGAAGTATGCCACTTAACTGAGTTTAATCATTCAAAAAGATTTTGGGATGTGGTCGGAAAAACAGTTCCAAATTACAAAAGTATTAGAAAAGAAATTAAATCTATCAGGATTTACTAAAAGTTTCTATAGGGAGTTCGTAAGGTATTTTTATTTAAAAAAGAAACCGCCTTAGGGATGTGTTTGTAACACTTTCCTTACAGCGGTTTTTCTTACTAATTTTTTTTAAAAGGATTCAAAGTATCTTGGTTGAACTCATCTATTACTTTGTCGATAAAGTTCAACGCCAGAGCTTCTGCAGACGTAAAGACGCGATCGGTATTGTAGATAGTTTGTAGATTATCTTTATCAACACCGGTCTTTATTAAGGCATCGTTAAAAAGCAAGTTTCTCAGAGACCTCTGGTGGTCAATTGGCCACATATCTCCTGCCATAATAGCGGCGAGTTCGTTGTTTCCGAAAGAACATGAACCCCAGTGAGGCATTAAAGACGAACCGTGTACTGCATACCTCACATCGCATTGTTGTAGTAATTGAAATGCAGCGGACTTTGCCTGTCCAAGAACAATCCCTACTGTCTTTAATCCAGCTATCTTTATTGCTGCTTTAATGGCAACAAGGCTGGAGATGGAGCCCCCGTTACTGTTGATTAGGAGAACAATGTGTTCTTTTTTCTTACTCCTGGCTTGAAAAATTAATGATAAGATTATTTTCTCAAGCTCTGGACAAAACTTTTCAAATATTGGAATCCACCCTTCTTCTCGAAGCATTCTTTCAGCTTCCTCTTTATAAGCTTTCCAATCGACTTGTTGTTGATCTTGCTGATCCATATAAACCTCCTCAAGGTTTTTAGAGATTGGGATTTTTTGTCTTGATTTAGACAAATAGATTTATCAGATAAAGTGTAGCATTTAAGTATCGCAGTGTCAAGTACTATGGGTTACTGGGGTGGTTGACGGGTCTCGGTCACGCGTCTTAACATCTTGTATATCGCTTCGCTCAAACAATCTGTAAAGCTCGCGACCCCATCTCCTTCGCTCATTTCATTCGCTCAGTCCGATATTCTCGCCCCGTCAACAAAAAGAGTCTGCCACCCACCTCATTTCATTCAGTGGGTAACAAACTCTTTGGGGTGGTTGACGGGTCTCGAACCCGCGACCTCCTCTTCCACAGAGAGGCGCTCTAACCAACTGAGCTACAACCACCAT
>Ga0116177_10000471_pt1 | contig 29714 bp, 34 predicted proteins | sample AD_STIC10_MetaG_FD_89750 | JGI IMG/M metagenome (GOLD analysis project Ga0116177, IMG submission 89750) | Active sludge microbial communities of municipal wastewater-treating anaerobic digesters from USA - AD_STIC10_MetaG | ecosystem: Engineered > Bioreactor > Anaerobic > Digestate | place: USA... | reverse complement strand
TCATCGGCTCCCGTTGCCTTTATGGATGTATTATACCAGAGCACGCGCGTTTGTCAAGTGTTTTATTTGTTTTAAGAAAGCCTCTTCTTTTACATGGTTTTCTATAAATCTCCCTGAAATAAAAAATAAAGAATAAAAATATATATACGCGCGTATAAGTGTATACGAAAATGGTTAAAAGAAGAGGCTTTCTCAAAACTCTCTCAACTCTCCAAACTCTCCCTTGCCCTTAATCCCATACATCACAAACAACACAAACATATCATCAAACAACGCAAACACTGAAGGGGAAAGCGTGCTTAAAGAGGCAAGAGATGTTTGGATCTGTACATTGTCCTGGCGCTGCCCATGCCCCATAAGGCTGTTGATCTTTGCGCGCCCTTCAAGGTGATACAAATATACAATTTCCGATTCCGTTTACCCACCCCCGGGGTGTTGCGCGACCCGTATGGGCATCCAACAGGGATTCGTGGCGTGCGAGGGAAGCCACCCTCCCTCACCTACAAATTTATATTTTTTCCGAAAACAAATTTCTCATACACCCATACGTCTTTGCGTTCGCCATTTCCAAGTTCATCCGACCTTCCACGATTCTATAAAAATATCTCTTGACAAATCTCTGCTCCTATGATACCTTCCTATTGAGCGAACCAATAAAAGAGTTCGTGAAAAATTTTGGAAAGGAGAAACAGATGGAACCAAAAAAGGGAATCAAGATAGTTTGCCACGGCCAGTATTATTTTAAAACCGAAACGGCCAAAGGCGCGAAGAGTTTTGAAACAACGGTTTACGCGAAATCGCTTGAGATGTTCCGTGAACATTCCCGCAGGTATGAAGGAACGGAAGAAGATCCGGTTACGCATCTTCAGAAAGCCAAGTATAAAGAATCAAGCTACGTGAATGTCCGCGGGCAGTTGAAGCGCCGGTTGCTTCCGGTGCTGCTGAAAGACAAAGTGGAGAACTTTGTCCGTATCCGGTATGTCGTCATCGACGAGATAATCAGCCTTGACGGGTCGGAATTGGATTTGCCCATTCAGCTCCGGTCGAAGAAACAGTTATCGCTTCAGATCCGCCGGGAAAATATTCCGATCAACCCAAACGATTACGTCGATATTGACGAACTCCGGTCGGACGTCCTGGAGTATTGCACGGATCCGGAATTGTTTTTACGGGATAAAGATAAGAAGGCCAAGAAACGTGAAGAGGAACGTGAGTTCCGTCGCTTGAACGGCCTTGAGGAAGAAGCGCTTCCTCCGTCTCCGGCCGTGAAAGAAGAGAAACGTCCCGGTATCTCTGATCTGTAATGCCTGAAGATATTCTGCTTCCAGAAGGAAAGAACATCGCCGTGCTGCCCGGGGGAGTTGTGGTTCCTACGGGCCAGCGCGGGATGTCGCCCTCTGAAATAACCCAGCAAATAAAAGACGCAGTGGGATTGTTGTATTCCGGTAACGATGCCGATAAAATCGGAATGACGCTGTTAGAAGCTGCGCTGTATTCAGCGGCCAAGAAAGCCGCGGATGGCGATTTGGACGCGTTGACCAAACTATTGGATCGTCTTATGGGTAAACCGGTGCAGCAGGTGGTCCAGGCTACTGGAACACTGAAAGAATTTTTGGACGGGATTGCCCGGAATGAAGGGCCGATCGATGTTCCGGGTCAACCTGTTACAGTGGAGGATCTTTAATGAGAACCGATTTATCCAGTCAGCAGGTTGCGGTATTGAAGAAGCTGGCCGGAGATTTGCCGTTCTATTCCAAGCATTGCCTGAAGATTGTTGACAAGGCCGGGATGATCCGGCCGTTGGTGTTTAATAAAGCCCAGGAATATATCCATTTCAAACTTGAGGAGCAGAAACGGAATACCGGGATGGTCCGGGCTGTGATTTTGAAAGGAAGGCAGCAAGGAACGACGACTTATGTCCAGGCCCGGTACTTTCACAGGACGAATTTTGTCAGTAATCTTTCGGCCTATGTGTTGGCCCACCAGGTTGAGAGTACGATCAAGATTTTCGGGATGACCCAGAAGTTCCGGGTGAACCTACCGACCGACCTTCAGCAGCCGTTGGAGAAAGATACGGAACGGGCGATGGTGATGGAGAACGGTTCCGGGTATGGAGTGGGAACGGCCGGAAGCGCCCAGATTGGGCGCGGGATGACGGTGCAGCTTTTTCATGGCTCGGAAGTCGCGTTTTATGAAAACGCCGATCAGTTATCAACCGGGTTGATGCAGACTGTCGCGGATGTGGCTGGAACAGAATTGATTTTTGAGAGTACCGCTAATGGCCCGGGGAATTTCTTTTACGATTTGGTGTTGGGCGCGATAGCCGGAACGAATGGATTTATGCTGATATTCATTCCCTGGTATTGGCAGGATGAGTATAAAGATCCAACTCCGTTGTTGGAACGGGATCTGGATGAGAAAGAACGAAAATATTATGAGGCGTATAAAGATGACGGGTTGACACTCAACCATTTGGCCTGGCGGCGGAGAAAGATTGCGTCATTTGGCGGGCAGGAATGGAAGTTTATTCAGGAATATCCGTTTAATCCGGAAGAAGCTTTTGTAAAAGCTGAAGGCCGGTTTTTTGATTTACCCCGGGTGTATATCGCACGGGGAAGAAAAGCGTCTGTTGATCCGTATTGTCCTTTGGTGGTTGGCGTTGACCAAGGCCGGACAGGGGATGACACCGAAATCGCTAGAAGACGAGGACGGGTTGTGATGCCTTTTGAAACTATTCCGGCGGATGATGGAACAGAAAGGGATATGCGGTTGGCTGGTCGGATTGCTCAAATTATAGACCGGGAGGATCCGGCTCTTGTGGTGTTTGATGTTACGAATGAACATGGGGCGATGGATCGGTTGCATGAATTGGGGTATCCAAAACGGGTAGTAAAGGGAGTGCATTTTGGGGAGAAGGCTATCGATCCTACCAGGCATCGGAATATGCGCGTCCAAATGTATTTTGATTTTCGGTCTTGGTTTGAAGACCCGGATGTGTCGATTCCGGATGACTCTAAATTTTTGGCCGAGATTGGGTCAATTCCGGTTGAGAAAGAATCCAGTAGCCAGGTTGCGTATTTGGTATCGAAGGATGATATCAAAAAAGATTTAAAGTGGTCGCCGAATAAGTTGGATGCGGTGGTTTTGACTTTTGCGTTTCCGGTCAGAAGAAAAATAAATCTTGACAAACAGGAAAATCGTGGTAATCATAATGGTGTAGAAGGGTACCGTTCAACGTTGCGTAGTTTACGGAGATAAGTATGAGTGATGATTTTTTAAATGTTTTAACATGGCCGTTTGGGGATTTTGGGGATGACGAGGAGCAAGAGTCAACTCCGGTTGATACAGGTGCGGTTGATACAGTGGCGAGTGTAGAAACTCAAGCAACGCAGCGTCGGTTAGCCCGGTTGTCCAAATATTTTACTTCTCCAACAGGAGTATTGGATTCGTCTACCGGTAGTTCGGGGGTTCTTTAATGATTGATGTAACAGTGGAATTAAAAGAATTTTCGGCGGTTAAAACTCGCCGGTCGTATTGGGAGCCTCTTTGGGAATTGATAGGACGCTTTATTTTCCAGAGAAAGCAGGGCTTTACTTCGACGACTACGCCGGGACCGTTCTACGAGCACGAGGATGTGTATGATAACACCGCGGGCCGGGCGCATAAGACAGCGGTTTCGGCTATTGATGGCGCACTTTGGAAAGATAATGGCCGGACGTTTAGAATTAAACCTCCGCGGCAAGCTTCAAATCGTAAAGAGATCAAAGAATTTTACGAAGAAGTTAACGCCCGAATTTTAGAGCATATAGAACATGAAAAAGCGGCGTTTGGCACCGCGAGAATGGAAGCGTTGGCTGAAGTAACAGCTTTTGGTACAGACGCTATTGGGGTGTTTAAGTCTAAAAAGGGTTCTAAGCATAAAGTTGAGTACCGGGCGTTGCCGCTTAAAAATCTGTATGTTGTGGAAGATGCCCGCGGTTACGTAACCAAAGAATATTATGAATTTCAGTATACCGCTTTTCAGTTGGTTGAAGAATACGGCGAAGTGGCGCGTACTGAAAAAGTTAAAGCTTTACTTGAACGCGGCGATTATGATACGAAATTAAAAGTGCTTTGGGTGGTAAAACCGAATCCCCAAGGTAAAGAAGACGCACTTCGTTCTGAAGAGTATCCATATTTATCCGGCCATATTTTAGAAGATGAATCGCTATTATTGAAAGAATCCGGGTATAAAGGGAATCCGATTATTGTCAGTCGCCTTTATAAAAATGAAGGTGAAGAGTATGGCCGGGGAATGGGTGGAGATGCGCTTTCTCCGGCTATGGAATTAAATGCGGTAATCGAGCTTTTGACCAAAGGTGGGGAGTTAACAGTCTTTCCTTCTTGGTATGTTTTAGACGACGGAACGTTTGGCAACGGTACGATTAACCGTTCCGCTGGCGGTGTGATCCCTATTGATGTTACCTCTTCCCGGATTACGGGTATGGCTCCGATTGGCCCGATTGGATCTGTCGGCTCGTTGGCTCCGTTTGTTCAATTTGTGGAATGGCTTACCACTGAAATTGATGGGCATTTCCTGGTGGATAAACTAACCGACTTAAATAACCGGACTCGTATGACGTTAGGTGAAGCTCAAATCCGGAACGAATTAAGTTCGGATCTGAAAGGCGCGATTTTTGGCCGCCAGATTAATGAGAAGTTAGTTCCGGTTATACGGCGTACAATAAATATTCTTTCGGAAGAAGGAGTGCTGGGGGTTCGTCCGCAAAGTCAGGAATTTCAAGAAGCGCTGAATTCTAAACGCGATGTGTTAATGATCCCGGAAGAGCTTTTAGATTTGCAAGATGCTGGAGTTGAGATATATCAAATTGAATTTATTTCTCCGGCGTCCAGAATTTTACGGTCGGAAGAAGTTCGCGGAATGATTTCGGTTTGTCAATTTGCTTTTTCATCCGCTGCGGCTAAACCCGAATGGCTTCTGTGGTTGAATGACGAAGAGATTATGCCTCTTGCGCGCGATCTTTACGGAGCCAGCCCAAAAATGTTGGTGTCGTTGGAAGATTTCAGATCACGTCTTAATGATTATAATAATGCGAAAAGTTCGCAAGCTCAGATACAGTCCGCAGCGGTAGCGGCTGATATACAAACAAAGACAGCATCCGCTAATCAACAAAACGCGCAAGCTGAAGCTACGCGTGGAGGAATGAATGGGATGCTAAACGGTGGAGGCTCGGGCTATTCCGAGATGATGATGTAATGGAAGATCCTAATGTGCTTGTGGAAAGGGCTAAAAAGCAGGAAGAGGAACGGCAGAGGAAGTTAAAAGAGTTGGAAGATTTTAAAGTAGCGATTAACAGCGCACCTACGGATCCGAATGTCGCGTTGTTATTACGGTGGTTGAATAAAACTTGCGGTATTGATGCCCCGGTTCATGTTATGGGAAACAACGGGGAGGTCCAGGTAAGTTCAACGATCTTTAACGTCGGTCGCTTATCGGTCTATCAGAATTTACGAAAACACATGTCCGTTGAGACATTAACCGTTGTTGAAAGGAGTGCATAATGTTTGGACTATTGGAGGGTTTAAAGTTATTTTTTCCGCTTATGTCTTTTATGATGTTTGACGCTCCCCCGGCTCCCGCGGCTATTACCGCCGAAGGATTAAACGCCGTTCAAGGGGACGCGTTTCGCGCGTTACTTCCGGCTGATATTCAGGCTAAACCTTATGTAAAAGAAATAAATTCTTTTACGGATTTGGTTAAAAAGTTGGACGGAGCCCAGGGTCTTTTGGGTCAGCGTCAGCTTCCGGATGAGAATACGCCCCCGGAAAAATGGGGTGAGTTCCATTCAAAATTCCGGCCGGAAACTCCGGATAAATATACGTTTGATCCGGTGGAAGGTTTAGATCCCAAGTATACTGAAAAAGCTACCGGGTTGGTAAAAATTGTTCAGGGTATACTTCATAAAGCGGGGGCCAGTTCGTATCAGGCTAAGATTTTTATTCCGCAAATGTTGAAAGAACTTTTCGCTGCGGAACAGAATATGACTACCGCCAGGGATACGAGATTTACGGAGCTTTCTAAATCTTTGTTCGGGGAAAAGAAAGACGAGATCATCGCCAACGGCCGGAAATTTTTAGCGACGCATTTACCGGAAAAGGTTAAACCGCTTTTAGAGTCTTTTGACGAAAAGCAGTTAACCGCGGTTTTAGCCGTAACGGATGAATTGGCTAAAAAGTTTACCGGTGAAGATCCGTTCAGGGGAGGCGGTCCTGCGGGTGGTGGGTCTGGGGTTCGTACGGAGGCGCAGATTGTCGCGGATATGCAAGTGATTTTTAAAGATCCGGCTTACGGCGATCCGTTTAAAGACAAAGTTAAGAATCAGCAGCTTAAAGATAAAATGAATGTTTTACGCACGGAGTTAAGAAAAATTCAAACGGGTGCGTAAAATATTTCTTGACAAGAAATATTTTTATGGTAATATCGTTTTGTCAGCGACATTTTAGTAATCGTCCGGGAAATTAAGCCGGGGATCGATGAAAAAATAACTGACATACTCAAGCGGGAAGCGTCCGGGAAATTAAGCCGGGGATCGTAACTCGTAAGGGCGGTGAAAATTAACTTAATCAAGGGAGGAAGTTATGAGTTATGATACAGTTCAAATAACCGAGTTTAATGCGGCCCTGGATGTTCAGGAGCAGCAGATGACTTCTCGCTTGACGCCCTATGTAATCAGAAGGCCGATTAACGGGGACGATTTTGCCTGGGACGGCATTAGCGGTGTCGAAGGATACCACGCTAACGGCCGGAGCCCGGACATTAATCCTACGGAAGCGCAGTTTTTACGTAGAAAAATGTCGAGGGACAGAATCGTCGTAACGTTATTGGTTGATGACAAGGATGTCCGCGGGATGCTCACGGATCCAAAAAGCGATTTAGCGATGCTCTGCATTGCCGCTTTAGAGAGAGAAACCGATCGCGTTATTTATGACGCCATGTTTGCCACGGTTTATACTGGCAGGAATTTTGCGACGTCCGTCGCGTATACTTCGGACAATGTTTCCACTGTGGACGCAACCAGCGGTGTTACTTACGAAAAGCTTCTTGAGATTCGTCAGAATTTCATTGATGCTGAAGTAGGTAACCAGGGCCAGGTTGCTATCGCTATCGGTATCTCCGGTGATGAGCATACCGATTTGATGAGCGAAGTGGAATTAACCAGCGGGGATTATACTTCGCAGTATGTGATTTCCAAAGGTATAATCACGAACGCGTTGGGTATGGATTTGGTGGCGTTTGGCGCCGGATCCACTATCACTGATCCCATTCTTGAGATCTCCGGCGGGGAAAGAATTTCTTTCGCGCTGGCTGCCCGCGGTGTGGCATTGGGCGTGTCCTTGGAGAGGAAGGTCGAGGTTAAAGATTATCCTACTAAAATCGAAACCAGCATCATCAACGTAATCAAAGAAATCGGTGCCGTCCGTACCGCGGGCGTCCGGCTTCAGAGAATACGTTTAACCCCGTAAAGAAAGGAGGCAAAAATGGCTGCGTATAACGATTTTGTTACACAAAATGCGTCAAGTAAAAAGGCCGATGTTGATGTCTCCGCGCGTTCTTGCGGGGCCCCGGTGAAAAAGCTGTTTTTCTCTTTTGAGAAAGCAGCGACCGATATCAATGCCTCGATTTGGCGTATTGGGAGGCTTTCTCCTTTCGCTAAAATCGTCGGGATTAAGTTGGCTTGTGATGCTATCGCAAGTTTGACTGATCTGGATATCGGTTTTTATAAACCGAAAGAGAGCGACGGCGCCGTGATCGATAAAGACTGTTTGAAAGACGGTCTTGATCCTCATGCCGGTATTTCTACGTTGACGGATGAGTATGCTCCTGATCCGTCTGCTGTCGGTAAAGAAGCCTGGCAGATAGCGGGGGTTTCTTCCGCCGCGGAAGCCGCGAAATACGGCGCGTTTGATGTGGCGTTAACCGGAAATACTGCGGGAACCGATACGGGTTCTATCGCCGGTATTCTGGAATACGTCGAATAAGAAAGAGAGGGATAGGTTATGAGCGCTCCAATTTCTTCTGTGGAGGTTTGTAACTTATCCCTCGATCTTTTACGGCATAGTTCACTTATTACCAGTCTTGAAACTCCGGAAACCGAGGAAGAATCGTTAGGAGTTCGTTGGTATGACGCTACTCGTCGTTCTTGTCTTCGGATGTTTCCTTGGAATTTCGCCCGGAAACGCGCGACATTGTCGCGTTTACCAACAGCTCCTGCCTTTGGGTATGCCGACGCTTATCAGTTACCTAACGATTACCTTCAGTATGTATTTATTGGAGAAGATCCAGTTACCGATCCTATAACGGATTTTGTTGTCGAAGGAAACCATTTACTGATAGACAATGACGGAGCTTCGTCTTTACAGATTTGCTATATCTGGGATATTCAGGATGTAAGTAAATTTGATCCGATTTTTCTTATGTGGTTGGTTGGTGAATTAGCGGTTATGTTTGGCAATTCGTTAACTGGTCTCAATAAGAGTATTAAAGGCATGGAGCTATTTCGAGACCGCTGGGAAGCCAAGGCTCGAGCTAAAAATGGGCAGGAGAACCCTCCTAAAGTCGTGTATGATAGCCCATTGGCACGGCGTCGTCATCAAGGCCAAAGCGCGGTAAGTTATGATGGCCGCCATCTTATTCCTTAATGTATATTAATTTTCTCCAGAATAATTTTTCTAATGGCGAACTTTCCCCGTCAGTGTGGGGAAGGGTGGATCGTCCTTTTTATAAAAATGGGTTAGAGATATGTAAAAATTTTATCCCTAAAATGACGGGGTCAATGATGTTCCGCCCGGGAACTGAATTCAGTCTTCATACTCGTCTTAATCAATCCGCGTTTGGCGCGCCTTTTCGTTTTAATATAGAACAATCTTACAGCCTGGAATTTACCGATTATAAACTCCGGATTCATCACGATGGTGGGGTGATTCTTGAGGATAGCTTAACTCTTACGGATATAACTCAAGCGGACCCCGGTGTTTTTACTATCGCCAGCCATGGATTATCGGACGGAGACGAAGTTTATATTGATGAAGTTGTCGGGCCAACCGAATTAAACCGACGGTTTTTTCTGGTTGTCTATATTGACGCGGATACATTCTCGTTAACCGATCAAGACGGCAATGCAATAGATACTTCAGGATTAGCGTCTTATGATTCTGGGGGAACCGTTTCTCGGGTCTATGAAATTGACTCACCGTATACCGCTGCTGAAGTAGAAACATTGAAGTATAATGGAACCGCGGATTTGATGTATCTTTATCATCCGAATCACGAACCACGTGTTTTAATTAGATCGGGAGCTACGTCTTGGAGTATCGCGACGTATACCCGGTATTCTTCTGAATGGAGTATTTCAGGTATTACAAAGGCGAGTCCAGGCGTAGTTACTACTACGGAAGCGCATGGATTAGTTACTGGTGATCGGATATATCTTTCGCAAATTGTAGGTATGACTGAGTTAAATAAACAGGAATATCTTGTTGTTTATGTTAGTGCGACAACCTTTTCATTAAAAACGTTAGCTGGTGTTGCGGTTGATACTTCAGCGTATACCACGTATTCCTCGGGGGGTAAAGTTGCGATTGTTCGGGATGCTGCTTTGGCTATTACCGGGGTTACCCAAGCCGATCCGGGGGTCATTACTATTGCGGGCCACGGTTTATCAACGTATGATAAAATCTATATTGATAGCGTAGTCGGGATGACCGAATTAAATGGTAATTTTTATTGGGTTAAGAAGATTGACGCCAATTCGTTTTCGTTAACTGATGAGTTAGGTAACGATATTGATACTTCCGGGTTTACGGCCTGGTCTTCCGCCGGATCAGTTTATCTTATTCATGGTCTCTTTACAAAAATAGGCGATTTTCCCGGGGCCGGAGGTTTTTATGGCGGCCGGGCTATTGTTGGGGGAACGAATAACGATCCGGATGTTATGTGGCTGTCCAGAGGTCCGGATTCAGAAACCGGTGAATCCGAATACGATGATTTTTCGATAGGGACAATGGATACAGATGGGATGGTGTTTATTTTGTCGTCCCAAAATCTACAAGCCCACCGTATTTATTGGTTTAGCGGAACATCTGAATTTTTAGTTGTTGGGACTTCCAGCGGGTTGTATAAAGTGAACGGCGGAACTGATGGCGCGGCTATTACGCCGTCGGCTATTTTTAGCATTGCAGTGTCGAATGTTGGAGTCGCGGATATGATGCCGTTATTAATAGACAGCAGTATTTTTTATATGGAGGCCAATCAACGTACGTTATTGAGTTTTGGGTATAGCCTTTTAGACGATGATTATAAAGCGTTTGACAAAAATCTTCTTGCGGATGAGATTACCGAAGGCGGGATAAAACAGTTAGCTTTCGCCAGGGGCCGTCCGAATATTATTTATGCGATTCGAAACGATGGGGTTCCATTATCTTGCACTATTTTAGAGTCAACCGATGATGTCGCGGGATGGGCGCGATTACCGTTAGGTGGAAGCGGGAAAGCATTGAGCGTCGTAACGGAACCTCAAAGTACGGGTTTTGACAGGGTAGGTTTTATCGTCGAACGGACTATTGATAGCCATACGCGTAGGTATATCGAGTATCTTTCTGAAGACCCGGTTATCCCGGATTTTTCTGATTATTTTACCGACGAAGATTCGGAAGCGGATGACCGTGAGCAGTTTGAAAAAATTGTGTTTGAGTTGCAGAAGAAATTTGTCAGGTTGGATAGCGCGCTTATTCGTGATACGACTCAATTAACCACTTTAACTTTGGGTGCGGTTAGTGGAACGGAAATTACCGCTACGGCTGGGGTTTCCGTGTTTACCTCTGCCGATGTTGGCCAATTTATTTTTGCGAAATTTGTAGACGGAACGGAAGCTGGTATTGCGGAAATTGTAGAATATGTTTCCGGGACTGTTGTTAAGGTCAATATCCTTGAAACTTTTTCCTCTTTGACTTTTGCTTCTGGGGGTTGGTACCTTACTGATCAAACTATTACTGGCCTGGAAGCTTTTGAGGGGGCAACTCTTGGGGTGTTAACCGATGGCGGAGTCCATTCAGATGTGGAGGTATCGGATGGTCAGATAACTCTTGATTATCCCTCCCGATATGTTATTTTAGGCTTTCGGTATACCGGTATCGGCCGTAGTTTGGATTTCGAGATTTCCGGGTTATCCACTTCCGCGCAATCTCGGCTAAAAACGGTTGAGAAATTGTTTATTAAACTTCGGAATTCAGCCGGTGGTAAGTTTGGAGTGCATCAAAAAGGGCTTTACAAAGTGGTGGAGTTGATGTATCGTAGATCTGGTGGAAGTTACTATGACCGTCCGCCGTTATTGTATTCGGGATTAAAAGAGGTTCCGTTGGTGAACAATGAATACAAAAATGAGAAACATTTTTATTTTATGCAAGATCAGCCATTACCGTTTGAGTTATTGGCGGTTATTCCGGCGATGGATGTCGGGGAGGAAGAATAATGGCTTCTAATTACGGAAAACTATTATTCGGCGGGGCCAATATCTTTGGGGGTATTTCTTCGTTTATGTCTTCCAGGGAGCAAGCATCTTTGTTGGAAGAACAAGGTGCGCTTACCAAAGACGATTATTATAGGCAAGCGGCTCTTGTCCGGGAATCCGGGCAGCGGACTCGGGCTAAACAAACAATGGAGTATATTTCTTCTGGTGTTGAGATTGTCGGGACTCCCCAATTAATGCTCAAGGAGACAATTTCAAAATCGCTTGCTCAAGCAGGGGCGTTGGAAGTTACGGGCCGCAATTACGAACGTCTTTATAGTAGGAAATCCCGGACTACTGAATCGCAGGGTATGTCTCAATTAATAACCAGTATTTTAGAAACCGGAGCTTTGCTTATATAATGGCGCGCGGAAAGATTACTCCTTATGAAGTTGGGTCTTTTTCTCCTTCAGCAGTTGGAGTCTCCCAAGAAAATCAGTCTGGCCAGATTGTCTCCCAGGGAATTGCGGCTATCGGGAAAGCTTTAATCGCCCGAGAGGATGCCAGCAATACTCTTGAGGCTATGAATCAGTTTGGATCTTTTGAATTGGCGTACCAGCAAAAAAAGATCGATCTTCAGAAACAATATGTAAATGATCCGGCTAAATATCCTGAAGCAGTACGTAATGCGGGATTGGAATTAGCGGATTCGATGAGCGGAAGTATGGGTTCGTCCAGTGCCAAGAAATTTAGGCAGATGACGTCTTCGTCTCTTTCTCAAGACGTTCCGAATTCTATGAAGTGGTATTTTACCCGGGATAGTGAGATTCAGGTTGGGAAGATTACCAGTATTAAACAAAATCTGGCTCTTCAGGCTTCTACTGTTGCTTCGGCTAAAGATTTGGAGGCTATAAAAGTCAATTTTACGAAAGCCAGTACAGAGGCCACGAAGTTGATTGATAAAGAATCAGATACGAAGCTCACTGAACAGTATTGGAAATTGGCCAAGACACAAGCAATGTCGGCTCAAGTTTTTGCTCAGCCTATGAAGTTAATGCGGGAGTTAGAAGGCGGGACGTATGACAAATTGCTTACTCCGGAGGAAAAGTTAACGTGGAAAAATAAGGCCCGGGATGCGGTATATAATCGCGCGATTGATGATCAGTATAGAACTATGTTTATGGCGCAGGGTAAACTTCTTGATTTTCAGAATGGAATTGAAAATGGGACGTTTACGATTGCGGATCTCGTAAATGAACGGGAAGCTGCGTATGCTAATCGTAATAAAACCGATGTTACAGGAAAGCCGATTGTTAGCCAGGAATATATTAAAGGTCTCGATAATTTAATCGATATTACACTTTACGCGAAACAACGAGTTCCGGGAGTTAAAGAAGCTCGGGCGGCTTCGTTAAAAGATTTTGATACCGAATGGGATCAGTATTTACAGGAAAAAAAGATGTCCAAGCAGGGACCGTCTGAACAGGATGTAGAGAAAGAATTAGGGATGTATGCTAAACTTTCTGGACTTTATCGTAATGGTGATATCAGTAAGGACGATTTTGATCGGCATATCGCTATTATGCGGACGAAACTATCGTTGCGGCAGGGTCAGAAAGCCAGGGTGCGTTCGTTTTCTGAGGCTATCGATCAAGCGGGCACCGTTCCGACTTTATGGTGGCGTACTCCGGGGAACGATGTTGTTTCTTTGGGCTATCAGATGATTAAGTCTTATGTAGATACAGCGTATCGTGAGTTAGGAACTGATGAACGCCGGGATTTGAAAGCCCAAATGCTTTCTCAATACCACCAGAAAATCCAGGCAGAACCCGAAGATAATATTTCTAAATTGGCTACAGAAAATGAACGTCGGCAGTTTGCTTCTGAACGGGTAAAGGGCGTTCTTAATGAAAAAGGTTTTAGGATTGGTGGAATCATTAACACCAATGTAACTTACACTGAACCGGAAACCGGTAAAGTGTACCAGATCGGGGATATTGGGGTTAAGAACGGGTACAAAGTACGCTTTACCGGAAAAGATCCGGAAACGGGTACACCAACGTGGAAATTTGTCCCGGGCCAGATTGTTACAAACGCAAACGGTCAGCAGGGTTTGGTTCAGGATGACGGTTCAATTAAGAGGTTATAATGGCTGGCGAAACTGTTTCTGCTGCTGAATTTTTTTCCGAACCTATTCAATCAGGGCCGTCAAAAAAACCGGACGCCGGTGGGGTTGTGTCTCCTGAAGACTTTTTTGGAGAAACGGCTCAAGAAAAGCCGCCAGTGATTTCTTCAATCCCTGATGAACATCAAGGCCGGTTTGTCCAGGAATTTGGCAGGGCTATATACGAGGGGATGGGGTATACAGCCAAAAGATTTTATGCGGCCGCGGGCGCGGGAGCCGCAGGGATTAATGATGTTATCGGGTATATTACAGGCTTGAATTCGTTTCAGAAATACCGGGATTTTGTTCAGGGTGGATTTGAATACCAGCAACAGGTAAAAGCTGAACGGCCTGATGCTATGGGTTTTGAACGGATATATTATGGTTTTGTAGATGGGTTAGGAACATTGGCGCCTACCTTACCGATAGATGTGATGACCGGTGGGGCGACGAAAATCGCTTTAGCTGGTCGCATCTTGCCTAAAATGGAAGCGTTGCTATCCCGGATCCCGAATTTTGTCCTGGGTTCGGGGTGGCGCGGAATGGTTAACGGGATAGAGGCTTCCGGAGAAACGCTGCCTGAAAAGGTTGCTGGTGGTCTTGTTGGCGCCGGGGAGAATATGGCGGTCAGCACTCTCTATGCTAACGCCGGGATTGGGTTGCAGGGTATCGGAAAGATGGCGTCTATTGGCGCCGCTGATGCTTTTTATAATGCGGCTAAACAAGGCCGGATTCCCACAAGCCAGGAAGTCATTGATAATTCTACCCAATCCGCGATGTTGGGTGTGGTGTTTACAGCGTTGCCTTATTTAGTAGAGGGGTCGAAAATTGAAAGTGAGAAACGTGCGTTAACTGCTTTTTCCCGGAAGTTTGAGCGAATTGTTGGAATGACAGAAGAATCAGTGAAATATTCTACTCCCCAAGAAATACATAAACTCGCTACCGACCTTTTTGAGAGTCCGGATATCCGTCCGGAGATCAAGCAATCTCTTATCCAGCCCTTTCTTGATCGATTAGATCAGCGTGGGACTGTTTCTACTCCGGAGTTTAAGTTAGGAATGTGGAAAGATCGATCTAAATTACGAATGAATCGTGAAACGATGGAACGTAATATCGAGAATGTCGCGGGCAAAGATGCAAAAGCGGTTCAGATGGAGACGACTGAAAAAATAAAAGAAAATGAGACGTATCATCAACGTTGGGTAGACACGGTTAATAAGCTCATTCAGGATGAAGAATTAGTCCCCAGAGGTATTCGTCCGAATTCTGAACAATCAAAACTCACAATGCGTTTTGGTGAAGGCCGGATGACAGAGAAGGAGCTCCAAGCCGCGCGGCCTGATGATTGGAAGGAGATTGTGGCGGGGGCGAAATTCTGTCGTGAGATTTATGATACTACATTGAAAGATGTAAACCGTGTCCGAGAGAAATACGGATACGAGCCGATAGCAAAACGTGAGGACTATTTTCGGCATTTCCAGGAGATAAGTGTAGCAGATAAACTTTTCGGCCATTTTCTCGGAGGCGAAAAGCCGCCTACTTCAGCAGCAGGAGTGATTAATCGGGCAAAGTATGGCAAACCGTTTTCGTCTACTGAACTTCAACGAATGGGTGGAGAGTTTAAAGAGGATGCGGTTCTTGCCCTTCAGAACTATGTAAAATCCATAGGCCCTCAACTTTTTCATTTGGATAGCGTTCAGCGTATTCGGGGATTGGAACGCTATATTCGGGCGCAAGCGTTATCCAATGAGGCGCAGATTAAAGAGGGCCAGCTTGTCGCTAAATTAGATTTGAGTAACTTTACGGAAAAATTGACTACTTACGCGGATTTTATGGCGGGGCAGCCTTCTCTTCTTACCCAGGCTATTAATAGATTCGCCGACCGGCCGTTTTTTGCCGGAATTCGGGCATTACAGCGGAATGTGGTGCTGAATATGATTTCGGGTAACATTTCTGCGGCTTTTATGAACTGGCTGCCGGTAGCTCAACAGGTGGCGTCTACAAATCCGAAAGCGTTAATGAAAGGGTGGGCGACATCGGCATTACACTTAAATCGTGAAGTTCCTTTTGAACTTGAAAATGTTCGGAGTGAATTCTACGATCGTAGGTATCCGAGAGGTTTTCTTCCGGCGAATTGGATGGAGAATGTAGCGGATAAGGGTTTTATTTTGGCCAACGCTGTTGACCGGATGACAGTTCAAGCTTTGATTGCAGGAAAGTTTTGGGAGGGTAAAGCGCAAGGATTGGATGCGGTTACTGCGATGAAAGAAGCGGACAATTATGCGGTAAGAGTGGTAACTGATAGGACAAAGGGCCAGGTTCCATCCATTATGACAGAACCGGATCTGAAATTAATATCGGCTTTCCAGGTCGAGATAAATAATTTATGGTCTTGGTTGGCTCATGATATTCCGAAAGAATCCCAAGGTAAATTTTGGGAAACAGCCGGAAGGATAACCGTTTTTGCGTTAGCGTCTAACGTCATCAATAATCTATACGAAAAGATTTTAGGTCGCCGGCCACAATTAGATTTTATTGAAGTCTTGGGATTGTTGGGGTCTGCGGCGATTGAGCGGGAACCGGAGTATCTCCAACGTGCTGGAAAAGCCTTGTTAGGAAACGTTCCGTTTGGTAACTTGTTTGTCGAGGGCGGTAGGTTTCCGTTAGCCGCAGCTATTCCGGATATGGGTAAATTTTTCGAGGATCCTGAACGGCTTGCTTGGGATGAGTTTAAGAAACCGTTATGGTATCTGTTACCATTCGGTTACGGTGGTCAGGCTCGAAAGACGATTCAAGGGTTGTCGGCTTGGAATGAGGGTGGGGTCTACACTCCTGCTGAAAATCTTCGGTATGAAGTCCAGAAAGATTTTATGAATTTTGTCCGTGGATTTTTGTTTGGGAAAAATTCGTTTCCGGAGGCGGTAGACTATTGGAATACATTAAAATCAGAGAGGTAGTTTTTATTGACAAAATCAAGATTTATGATAGGGTAGGGTAAGGAGGATTAGATGAAAAAACGAGTATTTTTATTCTTTTTGATTTTAGGATTGTTATGTGGCCCGCGGTTCCCCGGGCCTCTGGCTCCGGCTTTGGCTACGGTAACAGATACTTATGAACCAGTTCAGTTAACGGCTGATGGCAGTGAGACGGAGTTTGATTTTGATTTTAAAATTTTTACAAATACCGATCTTGTGGTAGCCATAGTAGATCCGGTTACTCTTGTGGCGACAGAGCAAACTCTGGGGACGGATTATACGGTTACTATAAGTACGTCGACCGCTGGTGGAACAGTAACGTTTAGCACTCCTCCGGATGACGGGGACTATGTATCGATTAGCCGGAATATCCCGATTACCCAGACTACTGATATTCCTTCTGGCGGTCTTTTTCGGGAACGCCAAATTGAGAACGCATTAGATAAAAGTATTTTAGTTTCCCAGCAATTAAAGGAATTCCAAGATCGTTCGATAGCGCAAAATTTATACGCCACTCCAATATCCGGATTGACATTACCGCTTCCGGATGCGGGAAAATCAATTAAATGGAATGACGCTGAAGATGGGTTTGAAAATTCTGAAAATGATCCGGATGAAGTAGTTACCGCCGCCCAGGCAGCCCAAACAGCCGCCGAAGCAGCGCGTGATTTAGCTCAGAACTACGCAACCGCCCTTAAGGCTACCTCTACCTCAGAAATCACCATCGGAATAGGAGAAAAGACCTTTACTACCCAAAGCGGTAAGCAATTCGCAGCCGGGCAGTTTATCGTGATAGTAGATAGTGCCGATTCAGACAACTATATGCATGGACAGGTAGTAAGCTATACCGATACAACGCTCGTTGTAGATGTCCAGGATGTAGGAGGTAGCGGCACAATCTCAAGCTGGAATATCTACGTATCCGGCACGCAAGGCACAATAGGCCCATCCGGAACAGACGAAAAAGTCAAAAACGTCTCAGCAGACGCCTCAGCTGGCTATCTTGCCGAAAAACTGGCAGCGCTTTATCCTTCGCTTTATCAGCGAGACCAAAAGTGGGCGCTTAAAACGCCGTATTCAACAGCAGCCAACAGGTATACGATCTTAACGCCCAACAAGCTAAGCGTAGACATAAACGGAACAGTCTACTTCTTAACTGCTCAAGCAGAGATAGACTTATCCAGTGCGGCCAACTGGGATACGACCTCACCCACAAACTACACCACAGCAGCTAACCGCGCAGGCAAAGATTTTTATATTTACGCCTGCGTGCCCGGGTCCGGCTCAGCGCCTAAGATAGTCTTATCAGCCAACGCAACCACGCCATCAGGCTACTCAGCCTCAACATCGCGCAAAATAGGCGGTTTTCACGGGCTTTGTTTATCGGTAGGAACTATATCCGGCCATACCTTAACAGATTTCGTTACGGGTGATGTTTTACCAGCCTCAATTTGGGATCTAAACCATAGGCCCGTAAGCGCTCCTGAAGGTATGGTTTATAGCGAAGGTATCAATAAATGGGTAGATATTTACCTCGCTTCCGGCACCGGCTCAAGCACAGCCTCGGTCTACGGCGGCACAATAAGCGACACCCGCGACTGGAATGATTTTACAGATGATGGCGGAGCAGTAAAGAAGAAGATGTTGACTGACCCGGAGTTTCAGGTAATAGCGGCCGGTTCAAATGAAGCAACCAATATTAACGGTTCAGGAGACCCGGGAACCACCGGCGGCCATATAGATACGGACTCAAGGCGTATGATTTCAAATATAGGCGTAGAGGATGCCTGCGGTGCTTTATGGCAATGGCTTAGCGACCAGTCATCTATGCAATCTGCTGATGCAGCCGGTTGGTATGACTTGCCCGGAGATAAGGGACAATTATATCGCCCCGCAAATACAAATGATGTAAAGCTGATTGCTGGCGGTGTCTGGAACGACGGCGTTCACTGCGGGTCCCGTGGCCGTCGTGCGAATAACTCCCGCTGGTCTACGGGTTCGAGTCTCGGTTGCCGGTTCTGCGCGGAGCCAGTTTAACGAAGCAAGCCGAACACGTAACACGCTTCGGCGGCGTTTTTTGAAACCAGGAGGAGAGATGAAAGGATTCCCGAAGCACCTAAATACCCGATACGACGTGGACTATTGCCTTGAGCACTACCCGGAAGAGGCAAAGGCTTTCCTTGCCAAGAAGTTGACCGAGGTTAAAAAGTGGCAGGTAACCAGCAAACTCGCCGAGGGAGACGCAGGCATTACCGATGCGACGCATAAGGTGGTCGAGGTAAAGGATCAGGCCACACAGGAAATCAAGGAGAGGTATCAATACGAGTATAAAGACGATCCTAACTGCGAGCTGTTCAAGTTAGGATTTACCGTCAAGGAAGCTGAAGACATCCTCGCCGGAAAGGAAAAGGTAAAGTAATGGACACCGTCGGCGCCCTGGCAAATCCCGGAATAATCAACAGCGTCAAGGATTTAGGTTTTGGCGTAGGCTTTATGGTGCTTTGCTTTGTGATCGTCTTTTACATCCTGCGCCAGCAGAAAGAAATCCTGAACCAGGCAAAAGACGAGCGGGCAATATTCCTCGATACCGTCCGCGGCCTTACCAAGGCCATAGAAGAGCATACCGCCCAGGCGCGGGAATTCCACAACAACGTAACCGAGGCGCATAAATTTCAGAGAGAAGAGCACAAAGACATGGCAGACGCCCAGAATAAAACCTGTCAGTCGCTCTCATTATTAGCAGCAAAACTGACGAACTAAGATGATTAGAGAAATCATAAACGAATTCAGGCGTCAAAACGGAAGGCATCCGGTGAGCATGGATAGCTGGGAAGAAAACCAGAACTGTCTCTGGCACTGCTTACACATGGCCAGGAATCAAGACCTATGCCACGCCCCGGAACACCTGCGGCCCGGAAAGTCCGAGGCCTGCGCAGTGAGAGGCTTCTTTCATAACCCCTACGACACCCTGCGCGCAATAGTCTTTGAGCAGTTCGGAAACAGCCCTGGCCACAGAGACATTATTTTATTCAACGATAACCTTGCCTGCGCTTTTCACGTAGAGCAGTACCAGGTCTACGTGACGATACGCGGCTGGTAAAAAAAGGAGGAAGAAATGAAGAGAGTATTTGCAATTTTGGTGATTGCTATGCTGATGTTTTGCGGCATAGCATACGCAGGAAACGTAGCAGTAACGAAGGTTATGGATACGACCTTTAACGCGGTGACTACCACGGCTAATTCAACAGCGGTGGCTATTCAGGGAATAGAAAAGGTTTCGTTTTTTGTAGTCTATGATGAAACCGAGGTAGGTAATTCTATATCGGCCGCAGTCACCCTTCAAATATCCTATGATAACGAAAATTGGCTGTCCGCTTCTTTCTATGACTACGCTGGCGGATCCACACTTCAGACATCAGAAACCATATCAGCAGACGGAAAATACTATGCATGGTTCAATAAAGATTTGTGCGTGCCGTATGTGAGGGTAGTGGTGACGGCAACGAATACAGACGCAGACGACGTACTGGATGCGGAAGTTTATGTAGCTACGAAAGAATAATAACGAGAAACAGATTCACTAAGAGAGGAGGAGCAAGATGTTAAAGGTAATTACTTGGATCATGGCAAACGGAGCAACCCTGCTGGGTTTACTGCAGGCGATAGTAAAGGCAGTTAAGGAGTTATTGACCGGCGTGGTTAACCTTATCAGCTTGATTCTGCCGCAGTCAACGGCTAATAAAGCAGTAGAAGCCGTAAGAGGCGTGCTGAATATGATTGACGAGGTTATAGAGAAGATTAAAGGATACCTGCTCAAATGACAGAAATACTCGCGATAATAGGCTCTATCCTTGCCACCATTATCGGCCTGTGGAAGAAATTCGGTCGCATAGCCGCGGAGAAACGCAAGCAAGCAGAGCAGGCGAGAAAGGATTTAGACAATGCCAAAAAGAACGATAGCCCTTCTGATTTTCTTGACGGCTTTGGTCGCCTTAATTAGCGGATGCGCCAGGACATCTGTCTATGTCTTAGACCAAGCCGAACTGGTAAGGGTTAAAAAAGACCAAACCGTTACAGCCAAGTATGACGGCTGGCTGTTAAGCGACAGGGCCGTAGATAGGGTTATGAACGCCAAGATCAAGGCGGTGAATCTGCAATGAACCCAGAGAAGAAAACGCAGATCAAGGTAATATTAAAACTGTTGGTAGTGGTGGTATTCGCATCCCTATATGGCTGGGGCGGCATGGAGATGAAATGGCTGCGGCGTTTTGTGGCCCCGGCAATTCTCTGTTTGAGTGCATTTAGCTTCAGCCGGAATTGGCGATATCTTGTGCAGATGCCGGTAATGATGATTACCTTAAGCCTTGGTTACGGCGCAGACTCAGTAATAGGAAAGATATTTAAACGCCTCATGTTCGGCGCGCTGAATGGTTCATCATCAAGCACTGTAAATATCTGGCAGAAGAAGTGGCTTCCGGCCGGATTTCAGATTGTGCTTGTATCGGCCGCATATATTGTTTTTGGCGTATGGAATCCATTGCCTTCGGCCCGGGCCGAGGAAACTTTACTTGGTGCGCTGATAGCATTGATTCCGATGATGAGTGTAAAGGATTACGAATAATTATATGCTTACAGTCCTGACGGACGATAAATATTTTAATCAGATCGAGACGTTAGCAAAAAGGTTCCCGGAGGGAGGTGAGAAAAACCTCTCCCGGGAACTTTATGCCGCGTTAGCCAACCCGGTTCAGTTTTTTATCCTGGCGGATGTCGAGAATGATGTCCTGCGGGGATTTCTTTTTGCGGCGGCTTCTGTATGGAACGGCGAACGTATCGCGTTTATCCGGGGATACGCCTATGACGGCCGAATATCGAGAGACGTATATGTAGCCGGGTATCAAGCTTTATGTAATTGGGCAAAGGGAAAGCGTCTTACCGCGCTTATCGGATTCACGCAAAGGCCTAAAGGGTTTATTCGAAGGTATGGTGTTCAGGTAATCAGTGCGGTTATCCGAAAGGAGCTCCAATGATTTCTGACAGTATTTTTACGATCCACCGATTTGTCATTCCGGTGCGAAGCTTAAATGTTCCGCTGTATCTCATTCCTTTTGGCGATATCCATCGATACGCGCCTCTTTGTGATGTTGACGCGTGGCTTGAGTTTCTTGATTGGGCTAAACAGAAAATTCACGCGTATTTTCTCGGGATGGGCGATTATGATGATCTCGCTTCCTATTCTGAACGGAAAGCATTAATGCATGCTTGTTTGCATGAAAGCACCCAGATCACTCTGGATCAGATTTACGCCGAACGCACCCGGCAATTAGTCCGGGAAATCAACTTTATGCGTGGTCGATTGATCGGGTTGGTTGAGGGAAACCATCATGGGATCCTTCAATCCGGGATGACCACTACCCAGATGATGTGTGAATTGTTGAAGTGTAAATATCTGGGAGTGAGTTCGTTTATTCGGCTTGTGTTTATCCATGGGAAAAAGTCTGCTACTCTTGATATCTGGTGCCATCACGGCCGCGGAGCCGCCAGGTTAGCCGGTGGAAGTATCAATACGGTAGAGCAAATGGCATCGATCGCTGATGCTGACATCTATCTTATGGGCCATGACCATAAAAAAGGCGCAGTGCCGCTGTCTAAACTCTATCTTCAGGGTACCCGGCTACGCCAGAAAAAGATCCTTCTTGGCCGCACCGGGTCTTTCTTGCGCGGGTACGTCCCGGATCAGCCATCGTATGTGGCTAAGGCCCAGCTAAAGCCTTGCGATTTGGGCGTGATTAAAATTGAACTGACACCGAAAAGAAACAAGAAGAACGGGGAAGATGATTATTATGTGGATATCCATTGTTCAGTGTAACCGGAGGAAAGATGAGACAGTTCGATACTGGTGCTACTCGGGATAGTGACGATACAAAGAATGACTATGAAGGTTTTCTTTCTCCTCTTGTGATCGAGGCTTACGGCAATTACATGACCAAACATCGTAAGCAAGCCGACGGCCAACTCCGGGCGTCTGATAACTGGCAAAAAGGGATGCCCAAGGATTGCTATATTAAATCCGGGTGGCGCCATTTTTTAGACTGGTGGAAAGAACACCGGGGTATACCTTCCCGGGAAGGCTTGATCGATGCTCTTTGTGCATTAATGTTTAATGTTATGGGTTATCTCCATGAAACCCTAAAAGAAGAAAGGACGAAAAAATGAAGAGAGTTTATATAGCGGGGTCCTATTCAGCGGATAATGTAATTGCGGTATTGGACAATATACGCCGGGGGATGCGTAAGGCAACTGAAGTTCTTCTGGCTGGCTATTCTCCTTTCTGCCCATGGTTGGATTTTCATTTCCAATTAATGCTGCGGGAAGGGGAAAAATTGGAAGTCTCTGATTACTATGCGTATTCAATGGCTTGGCTTGAGGCTTCTGACGCGGTCCTGGTCCTGCCTAATTCCGAAAATTCTAAAGGTACCCAGGCCGAGCTTATTCGAGCCCGGGAATTGGGTATTCCCATTGTAGAGAGTGTGGTGGAACTGGTAGACGCAGGTATTCGTCCAGAATAGCGATTCCTTGGGCCGTGGAGCGGCAGATTGCCACCTTGTAGCCTCGATCTCTGGCAGAGAGGAGAAAGACCCTTTGGGCCTCCGAGATCGTGCCCGTAGGGGTCTTAAACTCGATAAGAAGGCCAAAAAACACCCCTCGGGGCTCAAAGAAAAGGATATCCGGAGTTCCTTTCCGATAACCCATCCTCATCATCTTCACGGCCATCCCAGCTGACATAATGAATCCCGAAGGGGCAATCGTATAGAGAAGATCCGGATAGCAGATCTGAAGAGTGGTTACGAAGGCTGCCTGGATAGGGAATTCAGGATCTGCGGCTTTGAGGGCCATGTGTGTCCTCCAATGGTGGTAATGCCCGGGCGTCTCCGCGGGCCACTTGATACATGCGATGAACCTTATTCCGGCATTGCATAATCACCAACCGGTCTTTCCGGATAAAGACTTTCATCGGTTCTCCGCATAACTGGCATTTAGGAGCATGAGCCGCGCTGTTTAACTTCTCCCATTGATCGATACAGGGGTCGTTAGCGTTTACTGAAATCATACAAAATGCTTCAGTACAAACGAAGAACCTATGCTTGCCGTACCATACTTCACGCATTTTCTTTCCGCATAACGGACAATCCGGTGGACCGTTCTTGATCCGGATAATTGGACGTTGAAGAGAGGGGAATTTATTTTTCTGCATGGTGTTTCTCCTTCCTCATCTGGTATACCCTACGATCTCGATCGGCCAGAATCATACCATTGTCGCCTCGGAAATACTTTTTCGATTTGGTATGCGCTCCGGTGTTCTGGTGTTCCCTACGAATTCTTTTGGCTACTGTTCCTCTCATTGTATCCTCCTTTAAGGTCGATAAAATTCTAAGTTTTTCATGTGATGGTTGTCTCCATGGTGTACATAATCAAACGAAACTGAACCGGTATGCCGAAAGCGGTATCCGGCGTCCAAGAGTTTTCGATAGTACTCCCAATCTGATTCCAGGATATCCGTTCTCCAAAATCCTGTTTGTTCCAGGACTCTGCGATGACACACCGGATTGGTGATATAGTTAGTTACGTTACGTAGTATCTGTGGGTCATGCGGTTGATTAACTATGACGCTTGGCCGGTCCGGAGACATTGTTCGATAACCGGTATAGATAATATCCGCGTTGTCGGTTACCGATAAAATAGATTCGATATGATTTGGGTAATAGAAATCGTCATCACAAAACATGGCGAGCCATTGGATATTAGGGTCGGATAACGCTTCTTTGGCCAAACGCATACTATTTACCATGGCGTTACAGCCATCGTAGTTAATACGAATCAAATGCGTGTAAGGCCGGACTGTTTGATTACGTATACTGTTAATACATTTTTGGAGCATTAGATGACGACCAGGCATCGTTGGTGTTAATACCGCAAGGTTGTTCATTTTTGGTATCTCCTTACTTTCTTGGTTTCGGCGTTTACCGGACAGCCATTGGCCCAGGCTGGGGTATGGCAAACCAAATCAGTTACCTCTTTTTCAGTTCCGGTTTCTTTCTCCGCCACTAATTCGTCATGGACGGTAAAGAGAACATGGTATTTAGCACCGAATAGGTTAAACATGGCGGCTACCATCAGATCCCGGGCAACTGCTTGTGTGGCGTTTTCGACTAACTTACCGCCCCAGGTTTCTTCTATCTCGTATTTGTTTGTAACGGAGTTGACCGCCATATACGTGAGTTTCCCGGTAACTGATATTTTCGGGTAGTGATAATACAGTTTCCGCCCGGAAGGCAGCATCATGACCAAAAAGTTTCCCTCTCTGCTGAATCCGATCCGGCCATTTTGATGTGACTTACCGGAAGAAACGGTCTGCCTTGCAGCATTTTCCGTTGAATACCAGAATTGAGGCACGGCCGGGAATGTCGTTCGATACGCGTTAACCGCCCGTTCAGAAAGAACGGCATCGACTTCAATTTCGTATTTAGCGCAGGTCTCCTGGAATTTTCGGCTTCCCATACCGTAGCCGCAACCCAAAATCGTTTGCTTCCCTAATTGCCGGGAAGCTGAAGCTCCGATGACTTTGGCCATCTTTACATAGATATCATCTACCTCCGGGTGCCGATCTTTTTCCACGAACTGTGCGAGACCGGCCTTTTCTCCCGCAAGCCACATGACGACGCGTGCTTCGATTGCCGAAAAATCTGTGATAAACATTTCTTTGCCATCGTTTGGGATAAAGATACCGCGAAGGCAGGAAGACAGTACGGGTAAGACATCGTAAGAAAGTGAGAAACATTCGGGGGAAGTTTTGAGGGTTTCGATTGCAGCCTCGATAACGCCTGGTTTGTGAGTTGACTTAACGAGATTTTGGATTTGGACGAGTTTACCTGTCCAGCGGCCGGTACCGGCACCGTGGTAGACCTGGATATCTCTAATACGCCCATCGGTGCCGAGCGCGCTAAGGACCGCAGCATATTTAGCAATAGAGGTAAGGGATAGCTGCTGCCTAAGCTGAAGGATACGGAGATTACTTCCTTCTGATTTTGTGATTGCTTCTTTGACTGTGGCTTTGGTAAGATCAGGAAGATTAAGTCCTTTTCGTTCCAGATAATTTTTAATCGCTTCTCTTTTTGTGCCCGCATTTATTAACCCTCCTGTGAGTTTGAATAACTCTTCGTTTCGTGCTTTAGTTTCCTGCTCGATCAGGTTGACCGCGTTTTTAACCATTGGAACATCTATTTTTATACCGGTATCGTTCATGTATTGATCCATAAACCATACCTTTTGTTCGTATTCCGGGAGATCCGGAAGAAGGAGATCCACGTCTCTTTCAGATTCCACATCCCGGCAGCAATAAAGTAGAAGACGGTCAAGCTTTTCCTGGGGAATAACGCCTTGAGAAACGCAGAGAACACGCATTAATTTATACCCGTCCATATCTTTTTGATGGGCGCATCCTAAAGCTTGAGCGGCCAATTCAAGTTTTCTGGGTAGTGAACACATAGCAGCTTTAGCCGCAGTGTCCCGCCATTGAGTTAACGGAATTGGAAGGAAGCCTAAAGGAACAGCTTTAAAATGCCAGATACAGCGTTCAAAAAAAGCGTTATGGGCGTGGAATTCCGCACCCGAACGGATCCAATCGTTGAACATCGGGATCGCGCTGGTAAGAGGATGGCCTTTAATTGCTCCAGTAACTGGTGATCGATCAAGAGCCCAGGCTAAACAAAGGATTTCGGTGCTTGGGTCTTCAGCGTATCGATATGCTCCTGTCTTCCAGATATCTATTGTGCTCCTTGACTCAAAGTCTATGTATACTTTTTTAGGCATTTTTAAAATAGGGTGTCCCGGATCCGACCCGGGTTTAAATCGTTTACCACTCACGATTTAGGCTAAGATTACTCTTACGAGTTATTGGGCTTTATTTTCTCTATCTTTTGCCTGTGGTTTCCCAGACCACCACCACCCACTATCTCCTTTTAGAAAGGTAACTCTTCGCTTACTGAACCCGCGCCAGAAGCGTCTTGTCCTTCTACTGCTACGGCGTCGAATTCGTCTTCAACGCGAGGCCGGGCGGAGAAGGTAGTATCGTCGGCCAATTTCTGGATACCGTTAAGATACACGGTTACTCCGCGGCCGCCGATTTTGTGGACGAACGGCGCAATCGTAAGCACCGCGCGTACCCAGCAACCCGGATAAAGTTCTCCGGCGTTTTCCGCGGTGATCCTGGTCTTGTCCTGGCGTAAGCAATCCGGGCGGGTTTCCGAAGAAGAACGGACAACGATGTAACCTTTTTCGTTATCGTCAATCTTTCCCGAAGATTCTTTCGGTTTGTCGCCGTCTCTGAATTTAGTCAGCTTGAGCGACTTCAGATCCACTTCCGGCCCGAAGTTAGCGCGGGCGACTTTGCAGATCTCCTGCCACATACCGGCACAGTTATCCGTCTGTATCCAGGTTGAAGCCGGATGCTTCGATGCTTTTAACGCCTCGGCGGTCGCTTTTTTGGGAAACAGCAAAGTGATCCCGAATTTGGCTTTCGTGCCGCCGGGAGCCATTACCGCCTCGAAAAGAGCCGGGTAAGATAAGCGAAACGCGGGTGTCTGATATGTTACACGTACTTGTTTAGCGTTTTGGGTCATTTTTTCTCTCCTATTCTTTTGAGTGTCGTTCCGTTATCCGGTGTCTCCACCAATGGAGCCACACGGTCTTTTCCTGCTACCTTTTCCATCTGCGCCGGGGTAAGAAGTTTGGGTTCAGAAAATGCTTTTTCTCCTAAATCCGAGAAAGCAAGAAGGGCCTGTTGCTCGTCGATCCATTTCCGGTTAGCCCTCTTCTTTCCTAATTCCCAGCCCTCGATAGAACCGCCGGCGGCGATGTAGTCTTGAGCATAGGCAACGATAGCGTCAAGCCAAGACTCGATACGATCCTTGTAATCAAGGACATTTTTTACTACTTGAACCGGCAGGGTTGTCGCTTCCGGAAAGATAATCTCTTTCGACGGAATCGCCGGTAGATGCTCGCTTATATCCTGGCGGAGAACTGGACAGATTGCTTTCGCCCAGCACCATTTACACCAGGGGCCCGCGGCGACTAACGCGCCTTTTTCTTTCGTTAACGCTATTTTTCGTTCCAATTCAGCGGCGAAAGTATCAAGGTAGTCGCATGAAGCGGTCCAGGTATTTATCTGGCCTTCGGTTCTCGGCTGGATAATGACGAGCCTGACCTGTTCGACTTCGTATTCTCTTGACAATGGCAGAGCGTAAAGCAAAAGCTGTGGGTTATCCGTAGCCGAAACAATCACCCCTTTTCCGTATTTAAAATCGATAACCACGATTTCTTTATACGGACGGATAATCGCCACGTCCAATGTCCCGAATACCCCGGGAAGCACTTGGACTTTTTGCTCCACCAATAACTGGCCGCCTTTTTGTAACTCCTGGAGAACAGCATCACGGGCAAACGTAACCGCTTCCGCCATTTCATCGGTTACTTCGACATCGCGGATTACCCCACCAACCTGATCAAATGGAAGGTATTTCTCATCTTTCAGGCTTTTTTCCAGGATCTCATGCGCTACGTCGCCTTCAGCCGCATGCTCGCTTTGCAGTGGCTTTGGCATCTGGGCGCATAACGCAACCGACCCTGGACAATTCATCCACCTGTCCGCGCTTGATGGCGATAATTCAGCGTGTACTTTTTTAGCCATCTTTACTCCTTTAGGCCGTAAGGCCGTTCTTTTTAGCGTAGCCGTTGATCAATTCAACAGCTTTAGGTAATACGTCAGCAGGAAGCTCCATTAACTTCGGTTTCGCCGGAGAAAGCTTTCCGCAGACCTCATCGCGAATAAACGTAACCAGCTTATTCGTTATATTTTTCTTTTCCGCTTCTTGGAGAAGCTTTTGAACCAGATCACGTAATCCTGCGTTGGTGATGGGTTCGGCTTTTGCTTCACCCGACACTTCAGGTTCCCCGGGAATGAACTCGGGAGTCCTGGAAACCGGGGCTACCGGTACCGTTGGTTCTTTTTGGCCGCTGGATAAACGCTCCAGAGCAACAGCAATCCGTTCTAAAATCGATTCAATACTCATATTAAGCACTCCATGTCTTTCCTGCATGTTTCGCAGACGGATAGACCAGCCACCCGTTTAAGTTTTTTCATTTCGAATTTTCTTTTACAAACTTGGCATCTTACTCCTAAAAACTCGGTTATCTCATTTGTCTTTTCCCTCCTTTCTTTATCGCCTGTAATGACGTTTATGTTTTTTGACTTTTCGATCAGTGTGTTTACAAGTTTTTCGTCTTGGCTATTTTCAGCTATTAAAAATTTTATCTCCACCGGATTCTTTTGCCCCATCCGGTCGAGCCGGGAAACCGCCTGTTCTATCTCTTTAGGCCCGTGAGAGAGTTCCACGAATAATCCAGTATCACACACATATTGCAATCCGTCAAGCCCAAATCCCGCGGATTGTATGTTGGCAATAAAGATTTTTATTCTAGGGTCTTTCTGAAAACGGACGACCGAAGTCTCTTTCTGAGATGCAGATTCTTTGCCGGTGCAGAACACGTGTTCGTTTGGAAACGCCGCGCCGATAGCGTTAGCTACATCTTCATGCCAAATAAATACTACAATTTTTTGTACAGTTTCTAAAAGGTCTTTAACCATGTTGATCGCAGAAAGAGTTTTGACGATGCCTAACGCCCTACGTAATGACGGTATCTCACCAATCTGCTGTTGGATTTCTGCTTGATTTTCCTGTTCAGTTAATTTTACCAATTTATCTGTCGGATCCAGATAGATTTTATCGTAGGTTACCGGCGGCATCTCTTTCTGGACTTCAGATTTTAACCGCCTGATCATAATAGGCCGCAGGATTTCGGCTAACTCCGGGAGATTACTGGCCCCGGTGCAATCGAAACCAAAGTCGCCTTGATATGCCGAACAAAATTTATACGCATAAGTATAAAAATCCGTGTATTTACCCAGGAAGGACGGGAAGAGCGCGCGTAGGATAGCGTAAAGTTCTACCGGCC
>Ga0116177_10000468_pt1 | contig 29788 bp, 27 predicted proteins | sample AD_STIC10_MetaG_FD_89750 | JGI IMG/M metagenome (GOLD analysis project Ga0116177, IMG submission 89750) | Active sludge microbial communities of municipal wastewater-treating anaerobic digesters from USA - AD_STIC10_MetaG | ecosystem: Engineered > Bioreactor > Anaerobic > Digestate | place: USA... | reverse complement strand
GTGGCATATCTCTCAATTTTCTGGGACAATTTCCTGGAAACTCCAGCATATTGAAGATACGCCAGTAGAAACCTTAGAAAAAGCTTACCATCTGGGACGACAAGCTGGTTTACACTATGTCTATATTGGCAATGTCTTGGGGGAAAAGCATGAAAATACTTATTGTCCTAAATGTGGCACATTAGTTATTGGGCGACAAGGCTACTATATTACCAGAAAAGATGTTAATGGACATTGTCCAAATTGTCATTATAATTTACATATCATTAACTAAATCATATGATTACTTTTGCTTGTCTATCCCCTCACGCCCCTATCTTCCTCCCAGAAGTCGGCAGCTCGGAAGATCGAGAACAGGTAAGAGATACAATAGATAGTTTGGAATCTTTAGGCGCTAGTCTAAAAAAAGCTAAGCCTGAGATAATTATTATCTCCTCACCTCATACTGACTGGGGTATTAATGTCCCCCTTTATTTTTTAGATCCGCCTGCCTCCTTTAAAGTGGCGGATTACCAAACCCCGGACGAAATTATAATAGACATAACTCGCAAATCAATCATTTATCCCATTATAACTACTCTGGATTCGCCACGACAGCATTATTGGTGGGGGCAGGCATTATATAGTAACCTGCTAAAAAATTGCTCCCTAAATATTGCTTTAGTAGGCAGTGGTGATATGTCACATTGTCTTAAAATAGATGGGCCCTATGGTTTTCATCCTGATGGCCCCAAATATGATCAAACCTTGGCTGAAGCTCTAAAGAACAAAGACCTTGCCACTATTTTACAGTTAGATGAACTTTATCCTGAGGCTGGTGAATGTGGTCTTAGATCATTTTCTTTTATCTTAGGAATTCTTGAGGCTGCCGGACTAAACTACCAGCCAGAAATTTTATCTTATGAGGGCCCGTTTGGTGTTGGTTATTTAGTCGCTAATATTAAAATAAAATAATAATAATAATAATAACCATATGACTCCTTTAGCCAATTTAGCAAAACAAGCGGTCGAAACATATATCACGACCAAAAAAATTATTAAGCCCCCTAAAAACTTCCCTTCTGCTTTCCTTAAAAAAAGAGCAGGTGTCTTTGTTACTATTGAGGAAAAAGACCAAGAACTTCGAGGCTGTATTGGCACCTATCTGCCAGTAAGAAATAATATAGCCGAAGAAACTATTTATAACGCTATAGCCGCCGCTACTGAAGATTATCGTTTTATGCCTATCCAAAAAAGTGAACTGCCCAATCTTACCTATACTGTTTCCATTTTAGGTCAACCAGAACAAATCCTAGATATTTCGGATTTAAACCCTAAAAAATATGGAGTGATTGTCTCCACTCCTGACCGCCTCAAAACTGGTCTTCTTTTACCTGACCTTGCAGGAGTAGATACTGTAGAAAAACAAATTATAATTGCCTGCCAAAAGGCCGGCATTAATCTATCCCAAGAAAAAATCGTTCTCTACCGTTTTACCACAGAAAAATATCAATAGATAAATGGGCAGTCAATTAGTGCCACTTTATAATCACTAATAACCACACAACGCTATAAATGGCTACACCACAAATTGACTATTATACAAAGAAGCATAAAATCCATTCTGGGCCAACAATTGTTTATGTGTCCCCTGCTCCACAATGTGGCCATCACGCATCACTAAAATTAAATCAGCATTGCGAATAGTTGACAGCCGATGAGCAATAATAAAGCTAGTCCGGCCTTCCATCATTTTATCCATGGCCGCCTGAATCAAAGCTTCAGTACGGGTATCCACTGAGCTGGTAGCTTCATCTAAAATAAGCATGGGGGCATTAGCTAAAATAGCCCGCGCTATAGTTAAAAGTTGTTTCTCGCCTTGAGAAATGTTATCTGCTTCCTCGCTAATCTCCATCTGGTAATCTCCAGGCAAAGTATGAATAAAGTGGTCAGCATAAGCTGCTTGCGCCGCTTTAACTACTTCTTCGTGAGAAACATTGTCTTTTCCATAAGCAATATTTTCTTCAATCGTGCCGCTAAAAAGCCAAGTATCCTGAAGTACCATCCCAAAAAGTTTTCTTAAATCTGACCTCCTTAAATCTCTAATATCTACACCGTCAATTTTAATAGCACCACTATCAACCTCATAAAAACGCATTAACAAATTAACCATAGTAGTTTTGCCGGCACCAGTTGGTCCGACAATCGCTATTTTTTGCCCTGGTTTAATACTGGCACTGAAATTATTAATAATTATCTTTTCGGGAGTATAGCCAAACACCACATTCACAAAATCAACAGCACCTTTTACTGTCTTAAGCTCTTTGGGTTGAGCCGGATCTGGAAGTTCCTCCTCTTCTTCTAAAAATTCAAAGACTCTTTCGGCGGCTGCGGCCGTAGATTGAAAAACATTAGCAATGCTAGCCGTCTGAATAATAGGACGATTAAATTGGTTAAGGTATTGAATAAAAGCCTGAATACTACCAATAGTCATTTTGCCGCGAATAGCGAACCATCCGCCGAGCACCGACACGGCAACAAATCCAGCATTATCCAAAAAATTCATTATGGGATGTAGAAGACCAGAAAAAAATTGAGACTTCCAGGCGTTATTATAAAGTTTATTATTAATTTTACGAAAAGTGCTGATAGATTTCTGCTCCCCATTAAAAGCTTTAACAATAGTATGACCAGAAAACATTTCTTCTATATGACCATTAATTTCCCCTAATGATACTTGATGATTAAAAAAATACTTTTGTGATTTTTTGATAATAAATCGCGCCAATAAAAAGCCAAGCGGCAAAACAATCACGGCGACTAAGGTCAACTGCCAACTAATAATAATCATCATTATGAGAATACCGACAATAGTAGTCACAGCGGTCACCACTTGCGTTAAACTCTGATTAAAACTATGGCTAACGGTATCAACATCATTGGTTACCCGGCTTAAGATATCTCCATGGCTTTGGGTATCAAAATAGCGTAACGGCAGCCGATTAATTTTTAAAGCAATACTTTTTCTTAGATTATAAGTAACTTTTTGGGTAATCCCCGTCATAATCCAACCCTGGAGATAGCTACATAAGGCGCCAATCAAATAAAGACCAACCAAAATTGTTATTAAGTGAAGAATAGCGGAAAAATCAATACCCCCCTGGGTTATATTCTTAATACCAACAACAATTTCATTAGTAATATCGCCCAATATCTTAGGGCTAATAATAGTAAAAACAGTACTGGCCATGGCTAAAATTAGAACCACAATAATGGAGACGTAGTAAGGCTTTAGATATTTTATAAGCTTGCGCATGGTACCCTTAAAATCCTTGGGTTTTTCCACCAGACCCCGCATTCCTCCGCCATGCCGACGACCTAAACCTAAACCACCGATCCGTGGTCCTCTGGGAGGTAAAGTAAAAGTAGTAGGATTATTTAATTTTTCTTTATCTTTAGACATAATAATTATCTCAGAACTCGAGCTAATTCTTCCGGGGCAAGCTGTGAAGCCGCAATTTCTTGATAAACCTTACAGGTCTTGAGTAAAGTTTCATGAGTCCCCTGCCCCACTATCTCTCCTTTGTCTATTACTACAATTTTGTCAGCATTCATAATAGTCGCAATACGCTGGGTAACAATTAAAACAGTCTTGCCTTGAGCTTCTTCTTTTAATGCATTCCTTAAGGCTTTATCGGTCTGAAAATCCAGGGCCGAAAAACTGTCATCAAAAAGATAAAGTTCAGGGTTCTTGGCTAAAGCCCGGGCAATAGCTAAACGTTGTTTCTGACCGCCAGAAAAATTAGTGCCAGCCTGAGCAATCGAGCTATCGAATTTTCCCTCTAATTCTTTAATAAATTCTAAAGCTTGGGCCGTAGCGGCAGCCCGAAAAATCTCTTCCTGGGTAGCATTAGGATTGCCGTAAGTGATATTATCTCTAATAGTACCAGAAAAAAGCATAGCTTTTTGCGATACATAACCAATTCGCGCCCGCAAATCTTTTTGTCTCATTGCCCGCACATCTACATCATCAACTAAAACTTGTCCCTCGGTCACCTCATAAAAACGAGGAATAAGGTTAATAATAGTTGATTTACCGCTGCCCGTACTGCCGACAAAAGCTGTTGTTTCGCCAGGCAAAGCCACAAAAGAAATATTATGAAGAACAGGCTCAGCGGCTCCCGGATAAGTAAAGGTAACATTTTTAAATTCTACCTTGCCACCCCGTCTATGAGCCCTCACTGGATTAGTTGGATCTTTAATTTGAATTTCAGTTTCCAGTACTTCAGCAATCCTATTAGCCGAAACAGCAGCACGAGGCAGACTAATAAAAACAATAGAAATCATTAAAAAGGCCGATACTGCCTGCATGGAATATTGTAAGAAAGCCAACATACTGCCAACCTGCAAATCACCAGCCCCAATATGATGCGCCCCCAGCCAAACAATAGCAATCATCATAAAATTCATAATAAGCATCATGACTGGTTGAATAATAACCATTAAGCGGTTAACCAAAAGATGAAGCCGTGTTAAATCTTGATTAACTTTATCAAATTTCTGACTTTCGTAGTCTTCTTTGCCAAAAGCCTTAATAACCCTTAAGCCAGTAAGAATTTCTCGGGTAACTAAATTTAATTTATCTACTAATTTTTGCAGTTTAGTAAACTTAGGAACAACTATCTGGAAAAGCACTATTACTATGGCAATTAAAGCCACTACTGCTACCGCCATAATCCAGGTCATTGACGGCGCTAAATGATAAGCCTTAAAAGTCGACAGTATCCCCATTAAAGGAGCCAGTAAAGCAATACGGCAAATCATTATAAAAACCATCTGGATCTGCTGGACATCATTAGTACTGCGAGTAATAAGCGAAGCAGTGGAAAATTTATTAAACTCAACTAGAGAAAAATCTTCTATCTTGGTAAAAATCATGGTGCGCAAATCTCGAGCAAATCCCGTACCAATACGGGAGGATAAATAACCCACTCCCACCGTGGCTAAACCACCGCCAATAGCAATGAGAATCATAATTAAGCCGTTATGAAAAATTACGCCGGTATTTTGACCGAGTATGCCCTGGTTTATGATTCTGGCCATATAGTCCGGCAAAGCCAAGGTGGCCGAAGCCTGACAATATATTAAAAGAGCTAGCAAAAGCAGGGGCCAGATATATGGAGTAAGATATTTTAAGAGCTTTGTCATGTAAGTTTAATAAAAAAATCTTCTCTAACTCAGTTATACTAACCAATAGAGATGTAGAAATGTCTTCACAATTTCTATCTTAGATTGTATCAGTTCGCCTTATTTTGGACAAGTACCTAACCAAGCCTCATGGTCACTGTTTTATAGTATTTTTATCTTTCTTGGAAAACAGCGACAGTTAAGATAATCAGAAACTGACTGGACTACCAGATTCCAAAAAGACAGCTCGTGATTCATTAAGTAATGCTAAATAATTTAGGGAAGTCAGTGCCAATCTCGTCAACTCCCATTACTGTTAACTTATCGCCCAACTCTTTATTATTAACCTGATAAGCATAGACTGTCTTGCCTAAACTATGTCCCTGTTTAACAAATTCTTCAGTTATTATTTCAGCATATGGTGCCAAAAAATCCAGAGGGATGTTTTCAGCCAAATGCCAAATATCAGCCATTGTTTCATCAGTCCAAAACAACAAACCAACTGGCAGTTTAGGATTGAGCTCCTTTATTTCCGCCAATAAGCTGGGTTGAAAAGAAGTGATAACCACCTGATCTTCAACACCATTGCGGGCAATTAATTCGCTAACTAATTCGGGCGTACCAATAGCTTTTAATTCAATCTGCAAACTAATCCGGCCCCGACAAATATCGACAACATCTTGCAGGGTTGGTATGTACCCGCCACCAACACACTTTAGTCTCCGCAGTTCTATTAATCACTAACCAGTCCAGTGCCATCAGTCAATCGGGATACTTCTTTATCATGAATAACGACCAATTGCTTATCCTTGGTAAGCCGAACATCCAATTCGGTTCGGTCGCAGCCGATGTCAATAGCCAACTTAAATGAGGCCAGCGTATTTTCCGGCGCATAACCAGCCGCTCCTCGATGTCCGACAATTAAAGGCATATAATATACTATTACTCTTTATTTGAATAAAAACCAAAATACATTAAAGTCGGCTTAATATTCGGAGCTAAATTGTTTTCATCTAAATCACTGATGTCAAGCCAGCGCCAATCCCCAATGTCTTGACCGGGAATTATTTCACCATTTCTGCGGGCCAAAAAATGAACTAATATAACACTAACATTAACTCCATCAACTTCTTTTTCAGTATAAAAGAAATAAGGAGCATCCGCAGATATCTCTATCTGCAGACCCATTTCTTCTTTGGCTTCCCTAATGGCAACAGCCTTCAAGTCGGTTTCATGGTCTTCGGCCTTGCCGCCACAGAATTTCCAAAAATTATCCTTACCATGTTTAACCAACAAAACTTTATCACCCTCCACAATAACCGGCCCGGCCGCAATAATTATTTTGGACATATTATAAATCAATTTAAAATAAAGTTGGTCAGAAATAGTTTTTTCTATAAAATCTAACGCCGAAAGCATTTCAATATTAATTGCCTGCTCTCGGACTTCAGCTAAATTCATCCACTCGGCGGCCTAAAATTCTTCGGCCGATTTCTCTGACAAGAGTCTCTCACAAAATTTCGCCTTCTTCAATATGACCGCCATTAAACATGGTCTACTGGATCTTCTGATCTAGTCAATCTTCCAGCCACAATTTTTGTTTAAATAGGGCCACCACTGACCCATGAAAATGGCTATCTAGCAATTTCTTTAACTCTAGCTCTAGGTGGTTAGTCACATAACGGATGAAATAAACTAAATTAATTCTTACTTTTGGCATGAACATTAGATATATGGGCTTGGACATTTTCTAAAACTCAGCAAAAATTCTCTTCTCGGAAGAAACTATTCTGACCTTCCCGCCATATGGAAGACATATCTGAGGGTCAGTATGCCCAAAATCTATATTTTGAATAACTGGAACAGTAGGATTGTATTTTCTTATAATTGCTAAAGTTGTATCTCGTTGTTCTTTTTTATATTTCGCCTTTTCTTCTGATGATTTTTGTTTATCAAATTCCCAGGCTTTTGGTCGACCAACAAGGACGCCTCTCACCTTTTTAAGAATGCCCCGCTCTCCAAGCGCTCGGTAAACTCTTGCCACATAATCGCTTGATGGGATTTCTTCAGAGGTCTCGGTAAAAAGAACTATATTTTTAAATTCATCAAGTGTGGGTATTGATACTCCGTGTCTAAGCAATTCATCAATTGACTCCAGGCACCCACCCCAGGTGACCCCTTCTGTATCATTATCGCCATTCCAATACCACCCCTCATTTTTTTCATATATCCGCGCTTGATCCAACGTGGAAACATTATCCCAGGGCAATCCAATATCGTTGTAAATATTGCTTGGTCTTAGCTCAAATTCGCCACTATTAAATAGCGCATATTTTAAATATTTAACAGTATATTCATCCATTCTTTTTTGCATACCAAATTGAGTAAACAGAGAGGCTCCATAAAAAGATGGAATCCCGTTTAACCAAAGAAAATTTGCAAAATGTGTATTATCACTAAAACCGAAGAATGGTTTTGGATTATTTATGAATGGCTCTGGGGGTAGATCCTTAATGTATGTTATTTGATCGTCTCCCCCAAGTGAGGCAATTACTGCTTTTATGTCACTTCAATTAAAACTGTCAATCAAATCTTTTGATCTTTCTTCCGCGGAAGCTCCTATCTTTGATGTGGCAGAAAACTCTACGGGCTCTAAGCCGAAAACGTCTCGGACCCTCTGAAGGGCTAGATTATATAAATGAGGCCATTTTCCTGGAGCGGCAAAAGAAGGCGAGACAATCGCCACTTTATCACCAATATGTAATTTGGTTAAATTTAGAAAGTTCATACACTTAGATACAATAATTTAAGTACGCTAGCTGACTCTAATCTTTACTATACCGCTGGCGCACTTTATCATTATATAGTTTTTGTCCATAAAAGTAATAAAAAAAACCCTTATCCAATCTTAACAGAAATAACCATATTCTGCCAGGATTATTTTGACGGGTCTTGGAGCATAGTTGGAATTTTTTTAGAAGAAAAAACCGCTGGGCGAACCATATGGCTAGGTTAAAAAATCGTTTTTAGTCTCACTAGTCCTCTTTTGAACAAGTTATTGCTCCTGCATTAGAGGCTAAATATCAAGGGTTAGAACCAACAAAAATGCCAATAAATAAAACACGAACAGAGGCTTCAACCCCTGTTCGTACATGCTGGCTCGCCCTTCTTAACGACTTTCGACATTTGGACTATGTCAAAAACATAAATATCCGACGGTGGTTTTGGATCAAACAAAAGAACTCTTGGCCAAGTAAGAGAATTTATAACCAAAAAATTACCAGCTAGTTGCCCCTGTGGCGAGCTTTGTGTCTGAAGTAGATATTGAGACCCCTTGCGACCATAGCCACCGGTTTGACAAATTTTAAAGGTTTGGGACGATTTGCTTAATTTTCCAAAAGTTAAACAAATATGACTCCGCTGGGCTTGTTTCCCGGGCAAGCGTATGTTGTTGCTTACTATGGAGAAGATGTCATTGGGACGGTCCTCAGAACTGCTGAAAACATAAGAATGCCACATCGACATGGATCATTTAATCCGCTTTTCTCACTTCCGGAACCTAAAGCCAAGATAAAAACAAGCAATAAAGAATCATATCCGAATTTTCGCCGGTGCTTAGATTTCGCTGACCAGCTTTATGGACGATGACGATATCAGGTTTGCTGAGGATAATCGAAAACTCGGGCAATCTATCTCAAGATGTTCGAGGACATGGAACAGGCTCAAAAGGAAATGCAAGGGCTTGAGATTTTAAATAACTAGTTTTATACCGCATTAGCATCTCCTTTGTTCTTGATTTTCTGCTTGATGTCCATTAATCACATCCTCCAAACACCAAAACATATTACTGCCCTTATCAATCAATGAATTAATTAGATATGTAACTTTTTGCTTCTCAGAATCATCGCCATTATTATAAATAACTTCAAGAGATTGTTTGATTTCATTATCTAAACTAAACATAGGTACTCGACGATTCGGATTTAGATTGCCATTTGAGTCTAGTAAAAAATTAGAAATTATTTCCAGGGTCCGGTGGCCATTTTTATTAGCGAATATCGGCAAGCGTTTCATCAATCCATAATCCCAATCTAGATTGCCATTTGATTTTTTAAGAGTTAAGGCGATTTTTTCAATTACAACTTGCTCGTCTAAGACTTCCTTGTCTGGATTTATCCAAAAGCCAAACCCGGCCAAAACTTCAGGCTCTGATATATTTTCTAACGCCCAGCCCCAAAACTTAATTAGTTTGTCTTTGCTAACCTTATTATCTTCTAACCATTTATCTCCAGCCTGGTCTCTAGTTAAACAACTTCTACCAATAAAAGATACAAACTCTTGATGCCTTTTTATGTTCGGAGTGCTCCAAAATTTAATAAATAATTGATTGTCAAATTCTAACCCAAGATGTGCAAATGCAAGTGCGATATGAATCGCCAAAGACTCATCTAAATCTTTTGAATATTTTCTTTCTGTATAAATTTGAGGATCTAGGTTTATTGCGTGTTCATAGTACCCACTTAAAGCAACAAAGAGTTGGTCGTAAAGAGTATTAGAAAGATAACCTTCCCAGCTGGCAAGGTAAATATCTTTTTTGTCGATTTCGTCTTTCGGAAATATCTCTGGCAAAAGTCCTGTAATAAAATCCTTATCACGAAAATAGAAAGAAGCTAAATAACGTCCAACAACAAAACGGACTGCCAAAGAGTCGTCCTTCAATACCTGTTTATATAATGTTTTTACATCATCGGCCAAATTTTTACCATCACCTTCAGTAAATACAACAAATGCTTCATAGGCACGACCACGAACAGAATTAATCGCTATATGATAAAGTTCACCATATTCGGGTTTTTCGTATTCTTTTGTCGGGCTATCTTTAATAGTAAAAAGATAGGAGATCAGATTTTTTAGTAATTCTCGATGTTGCTTGAATATCTCTTCACGTTTTTCTTTGTCTTCCAAAATAAAAAGTAAAATATCAGTTGCTACTTTATGAACGTCTATCCAATCGGCCAGCCATGAGTTATCTGCCTTTCGTCTAAATGCCTTATCCTTTCCACTATCTTCAATCTTTTTAAAAAATTCAAGTAACTGTGTAATTTGAGAGATACCTAGGGTTTGTTTATTGCGAAGCATTTCTTCAATACCCCTAAGAAGAGAATATACATAGCTAGAATGGATCAAATTTCGCTCAAAAAATAAATTAATTTTATTGAGATATTCATTAGTTCTCTTTTTTACATTTTCCTTGATGGCATCGCCAAGACCCTCGACATCTCTAGGATTTAAGAAGTCATCATTTTTAAACTGTTCATTGAGTTTCTCTGGTGTCCAATTTGATTTTAAATTCTCAATTATTTGATCAATTGTAAAATCGTCCAGATTTACGGGTGATCTGTGGTTAACAAATCCAGCTCTTCCCATTTTTACGAGTGGTTCTGGTTCGTATTTTGGATCTGGTCTATTACCAAAAAATTTTTCGCAATCAACTTTTTCATTCTCAGTCAGTAGATCTTGGGGTATAGATGATAGAATCTCCCGCCCAGTACGTTTTATCCCAGCCTTATCTGGATCTTTTTGTGCTTTTTGAAAGAAATAAGAAATAACATTTTTTACGTACTCATGTCGGTCAGTGTCAGACAGAAAAGGAAAGGCAATCTTGAGAGCTTTTTTATATTCCGTTCCACCCTCAATTTCGTAATAATTTGCAACTGAAAAAAGTTTGAAGAAAGCGTCTCTAAGTTCATTTTTAAATGTCTCCGGACACTGTGCTAATGCAAAAAGCCTCAATCGCCACACTGAATGACACGAGGGTATGCTATCTATATATCCAAACATTCTTCTTGCCTCATCGATATTGGTGCATTTTTTACCAAAAGTTGACTCAATTAACTTTTTAATTGTTGCCGTAAGGTTTATTATATCTTTCTGATAAGAATAGCTTCGTTTATCTTCGATCTCAAGCGTAAACATATCGACATCATATAGGGTAAATAAATCAGTATAATCAAACACCCCTGCTTCATCCGGTTCTGCCAACTTAACTATCTCGGCTAATATGCCAGTAGTAATCTGGAGAGCTTTTTCCTTGTAAGAATCTGATATGTTAGCTAAAGCCTCAAAAATTCCTGACGCATCAAGATCACTGACATAGAATGGGTCATCCATGCTAAAGCCAGTTTTATTCTCTGATAATTCGGCCTTACTCTTAACAATAAGAATAGCTTGGGCTAATTCCAAAATCGCATCACTTTCTTTTGCTTCAACCAATTTCTTTACAATCCTATCAAACTCATATCCACTCTTACGGAAAGCTCGCATAGCATAGACCCATCTCTCGTCACGAATTTTGGAAGTTATTAACTTAATCTGTTCCGCAGGTAGGGCTGTTATAATCCGCAAAAATCTATTGACGACTTCTGGATTTAAATTGTCTTCTCTGGTGGCCGTGCTCTTGTTAAGCATAATGTCAGTAACTTTTGTCGGATTCTTTTCAGCCATCCGAGTTAAATAATCAAGTTCAGGCAAGTTATAAGATATGCATGTAAGATCTTCAGATTTGTTTTTGATTTCATCAAGAAAATTATTCTGCCATAGCCAATCAATGTAAGCATCGTTAGCTTGAGAAAAAAAATATCTCTTAGCGTCATAAGTTAAAGAGAATAACAAACGAAGGTAAGAGGCATCATTATTATTTTCTTTTATAAACGAATCAATTTTTTCGTGGATTTTTAGCGGATCGGGAGACGATGCTTTTAATGTATTTTCAAACACCAAGATCAGATTATTATAATCACGAGCACTGGGAAAAGTTTTCTCATCAACATTTATATTAAGCTCTTTAAAAATTTTTATTGTATCTTCTCTGCTTTTCTTTTCTGCAAAATGATGGCTAATCTTTGTAAATGCTAAATGTGTTTTATATAGGATGTTGGCAATTTCATAAGCCTTTTTCTGCTCATGTAAAACCTGTAAAACACTTCCGATTTTTTCTTTCTTCGTTTGGGAATTGTTTACAGCTCCATTTTTAGTTCCTCCTAACCAATAAAAGACTTCACGGTATGAATGAGCTGATTGTGCCATCCAATCCGGATTTGATTCGGCATTACGAACAGCCGCCAGTGCACCCCTTATCAAATCCGATGGCAAAACTCCATCAGAGCATATTCCCCCTTTTTCGTTTAAGTGATCTAAATAATTACAAATCCGCTCTTGATTTGGTTCGAGCTTAAACGGTTTATCAATTTCGATTTTTAAGCCATCATTTTCCATAATTAATATAATCCTTATTGCACTTTCTGAAACACAAAAAGATGTTCGTGCATTATTAGCAAGAAATTGGATGCTTTAGATTTTTCGACCCAAAAACTAGTAGCCTTACAATTAAACTGACACTTTATAATATCTTCCTTGAGAAGTAGCCCGGATTTCAAAAATCGGTCCATAACTTTATAAGCAAGGGGTTGATACATCTTATTTCTTCTTGTATCTCCCATCAAAATTGCACAAAATTTACCCGGTTTTAATACCCGATAAAATTCTTTGGCTACTTTCTCCATTTCATTACAGAAAGCCTCAATATCATGAATATTTGAAAGATCGTCTACAAGTTTCCCTTTGCTGTATTTAATAATATCTACATAAGGAGGATGCGTGAGGACAAAATCAATGGAGTTATCTTTTATTTTTTCTAAATGGCGGGAGTCCCACTTAAAACCCCTTTGCCAAGCCTTATTATTCACCTCAAATTCAAGAGCTTTCTTTGTGCGGTCCAATGCTTGCTGATTCACATCAGAATAAATAATATTTCTGTTTAAAATTTTAGCTTCAATAGCAGTAGTGCCTCCGCCGATCATTGAATCAAGTAAAATATCACCCTCCTTTGAGTATCGGAGGATAAGATTACGAACAACCTCTGGCGACCAATTACCCCTCCAATTAGAAGTGTGTGTTGCCCAATTACCTCTACGGCGGAAAGCCCATACTGTCGTACATTCAAGCTCAAACTCGTCTGGGTGTAATTTGAGTTCTGTAGCTTTTTTCTGCACCATAATATTTTACCATTTAAGCTCGTTCAATATGCCGGCTTCAAGCATGTTTAGATTAAAGATATACTTATTATGATTATATGTTTCTTCCAGTGGCCTCTGGGCAGTATGCCACCCTAAACCATCTGTAATCCAAATAAAATCAATATTTTGTTTTTTTAGCTCATCATAAAGACTCTTAAACTCACCGCAAACCGCTTTTAGTTTTGACCCTCCACCATTATAAAAATTAGTTTCAAAAAGTTTTATCTTTTTATTCTCTGTATTATAAACAGCAAAATCAAAACTTCTTTCCGATTTGTCTACTTTAATATCAACACCCCATTTACTTTTAATGCTCGTAGCTCGGGCTTGCGCTAAACACTCATAACCATTGCTTTTACAAAATTCCGATATAAAAGCACCGACAATCTCCTCCATCAAAGTTCCTCCACGATTCTTTCGACCATTACTGTCTAAACCAACTTCAACACCTATAACATAATCAACCAAATTTTTGATTTTGTCTTTTTTAAATAATTGAATAAGTCCGGATTTTTCTAAAAACTTAAAATATTTGTCTGGGTTTTGGTCTCTCCCAGAAAAATCAAAAAACTCAGAATTTTTGGTAACCTTATCAAAAACTTCCAGTGTATTTTCTCTAACAGCCAATAGCACAGGCAAGGCCTCAACAATATCGGGGTTGGTTTTGTATAACTTTTTGAATTCTTCCTTTAAATTTTCTTTACCAAGTAGATAATTTAGTTTGTTTAAAGCAATTTCTAAATCCGAGCTATTCGCAAAAACTTTTTTCCAATTTACAAAATAATCCCAAGTTTTAATTGAGCTCTTGAATGTAGTTATTAATGTATTAAAATCTTTTTTCATATTTTCAATAGTTAGTGACTAAAACCTCCGTTATCTTACCACGACCCGACCCTTTAGAGTTTATGGCTCGGCCAGCATAAACTTTGGTGATTCGTACGCCATTTATACCGGAGTAAATTTTATTAATAAATGGTGTATCAGAATTAGACAGCATAACGAAACATCCCCTATTATGTAATTCAACAAAAACATCTCTTAATTCAATCTGTTCCTTATCTAAGAAGGACTCAGAAGTATAAGATGTAAATGAAGCGGTTTTGCTAACCGGATAATATGGCGGGTCAAAATATATATAATCTCCTTTCTTTGCCTTTTTAAGAACCTCTTTGTAGTCCTGATGTTTGATTTCCACACCGCTTAAAGCATTTGAAACATTCCTAAGGTTTTGTTCGTCACAAATTTGTGGATTTGAATATTTACCAAATGGCACATTAAATTTGCCTTGACTGTTAACACGATAAAGGCCATTGAAGCAAGTTCGATTCAGATAAATAAATCTTGAAGCGATTGCGATGTCGCTTAATTTATTCGTGTCTTGAGATCTCACTTTCAAAAAATATTCTTTATCGTTCTTGTGTTCTTTAAGAGAACGAATCAACTCATCAACATTATTTTTGATAACATTATAAGTAATAACCAACTCTCTATTTAGGTCTGATAAATATCCTCTCTCTGGGAGTAAGTCAAAAAAAACAGCACCACCACCAACAAATGGTTCAAAATAACTGTTTCTTGTTGGATCAAAGAATTCCGGTGGATAAAGTTTTGTCAGTCTAAACTGCTCTAACAATTGACGTTTACCACCAACCCACTTAAGGAATGGCTTCGGCTTCTCAGCAATAATTCGAGCTGAATCGTCAAGCAAATTTGATTTATCAGCTAACGAAAAAACTCTATATGCAAATATGTGATTAATGTCAAACGTTCTCTGTATTGTTTGTATGGCTTGTTTTGTGGTCATAAAAAATTATTTCTTTTTATTTTTAACGACCAAATTACTAGTATCTTCTAAAAATTTTTGCAAATCAAGCTCAGTAATTCGCCAACTGCCAATCTTTGATGCTTTAAGCTTGCCTGACTCAATATATCGATTCACTGAACGACTACTAACTCTCAAAATTTTGGCGGTTTCCTCAATGGTAAAAAGTTTATCTATCTTAGTATTCATAAAAGATGTATCTGTTTATAGGGTTATGCTTACATTTTATCGCTTATGAAATTCGTTGTCAAAAGTGGCGAATTTTGTCATGATACTCTTATAATAATCATTGATGAGATATAACCAACTACATACGATAATATTCACAAGTATCCAAAGAATGAATGGGGGGCATAAATAGGTCTCATTAACTAAATATTGGCAAAGAATAGTGAACAGGTAAACAAAAAAGATGGCTATAAAAGGCCATCAAGACTGCCAAACACAGATTAGATTGGATTATTGATACACCAGCTCACCGAAACAAGAGCTGAAAAATGGCTTGAGCTGACTGAGAAAACTTTTACTTTTGCTACCTATACACGAACTGCTTTTATAAAGGCCAATAATATGGGCAAAGCAGGGTTAGAATTGAAAAAAGAAATTTTACTAGCTCTCGGAAAAACGCCGATGATTAAAGACGGAAAGCTCTATATTGAACCAAATGAATGGCTCGTTCCAATCAAAAATAACTACCCTGCATTAGAGGCTGAATATCAAGGGTTAGAACCAACAGAAACGCCGATAAATAAAACACAAACGGAGGTTTCAACCTCTGTTTGTACACGCTGGCTCCCGGGGTGGGATTCGAACCCACGACCAATTGGTTAACAGCCAACTGCGCTACCGCTGCGCTACCCGGGAATAATGTTGCTATTATAGCAAAGACCAAAGGCTTGTCAAATAAATTAAAAGTCTTGTAATTTTTTAATTGCCCCTTGTTTTTTAATTTTTTCCAGAGCTTTAGCTTCAATTTGCCTAATACGTTCCCGCGTTACTTCAAACTCCTGCCCCACTTCTTCTAAGGTATGAGACACCCCATCACCTAAACCAAAACGCATTTCTAGGATTTTCTGTTCTCGAGGTGTTAAAGTGGCAATCACTTCCTGCACATAATCTTTTAAGAGTTCCAGGGCCGCTACCCGGTCAGGGGTCATATTTTTTACATCTTCAATAAAGTCCTCTAGCGTGGAATCATCATCTTCATCTCCGACTGAAGTTTCTAAAGAAATAGTATCTTGCGATATTTTAATAATATGGCGAATTTTATCTATATCCTCTCCCATCTCGGCGGCAATATCTTCCGGCAACGGTTCACGCCCCAAATCCTGGGTTAATTGACGTTGCACTTGCTGAAACTTATTAATGGTCTCTACCATATGGACTGGGATGCGGATAGTCCGCGATTGATCAGCCAGCGAGCGGGTAATAGCCTGACGAATCCACCAGGTGGCATAAGTGGAAAATTTATAGCCCTTGCGGTATTCAAATTTTTCTACTGCCCGAAACAATCCAATATTTCCCTCCTGAATTAAATCTAGTAAATTAAGCCCTCGCGTGCCGCTGAACTTTTTAGCAATAGAGACTACCAATCTAAGATTAGCCTCAATAAGACGGCGCTCCGCCTCTCTATCTCCCTTATCTTTGCGTTTAGCTAATTCAATCTCCTCTTCCGTTGTTAAAAGAGGCACTCGGCCAATTTCTTTTAAATACATCTGCACTGAATCGGCTGACAGTTCAGAGATGTCAAATTTTTTTATATCTTTAATGTCTCCCAAAATGGAACGGTTTTTTTCTTCCTGCTTCGCCTTTTCCTGGCCAATCTGTAAATACCCTCCCCCCGTCTCTATAACTTTGATACTATGCTTCTGCAATTCTTCAAGCAACAACTCATAATCATAAACATAATCTTCCAGCTTGGGAAAAAGATACAGCAATTCAGTTTCTGTCACAAAACCACGCGGCTTTACTCGGTTAATTAAGGCTTGAATCTCTTTATCGGTAGGCGGCAAAGCTGGCTTGTCTTTTTTAAAATGTTGATCCGCCCGCTTAGAAACACGACTCTTACTATTTTTTTTAGAAGACAACTTTAAACTAGATGGACTAAAATCAGCCGTCTGATGTTTGATAATCTCCTCAATATTAGAAGAGGCTTTGGCTACTTGTTTTTTAGCACTCATGTAATTAATTATCTAAAGCTCTTAATTTTTGACTTAAATCTTCGGCCTCGCCTAACAGCATATTAATTTCTAAATCTCTCTTTTGCTCGCTTAACTCTCGACTCTTTTCTAACTCAGCTATCTTATGGCTAATAATGGCTAACCGCTGCTGCCAAAAAGCCCGTTTTATAACTTTAGCTAGCCTAGATATTTCGCCGAGTGATTCCTCTAGAGTGGCTTCGGCTAAATCTTTATCTACTAAAAGAAAAAGACTATCAATATAGGCTATGAGCTGGTTGCTCAGCTCCCCGGCATTAGCCTTCAGCCAACTAATAAATTCTGGATAATCAATGGTCTGGCCGTCAATTTGTCGATTTTTATTATAATAAACAATTAGATTTTTGTAAAATTGACCAGCCCGAGGGTCGCTAAAAAAATCAGGTTCCAACTCTTCGTTTAAACTCTCAAGCAGATTAGGAAATTTAATCAGCCAGGCCAAAAGTAAATCCGCCGGTTTAATTTGTGACATGGAATTCATTGGGGCATCGCTGGCCAATGGACTCTGGGGTTTTTCCAGTTTAGCTAAATCATCATATAATAACTGCACTTCCAAGTGCAAAGTTTTAGCTAATTCTTTTAACCAATAATCACGCTCCACAACACTAGCTAATTGGCTAATCATCTTTAAAAAACGAGCCGTAGCTGTCTTGCGTTCTTCTATCTTCTCACTTAAAAGCCGAGGCTTTAAAAGCTCATAATAATAATCCATAATGGACCGAGCCTGGCTTACTACCTCTGGCCAGTCGGTAGCATGGTGCCGAATAAATTCATCTGGATCTTTACCGTTTGGCAGATGAAGCACTCTAATATTAAGATTGGCCTGACCGCCAAGGGCAATAGCCCTATCGGCCGCCAGCACGCCCGCCTGATCCATATCAAAAGCTAAAACTATATTACTAGTATAACGTTTTAATAATTTTAAGTGCTCTTCGGTCAGGGCGGTGCCGGAAGTGGCGACTACATTTTTAAAACCATATTGATGTGCCGTAAGACAGTCCATTTGACCCTCAACAATAACCGCCTCTTGCGCTTCTTTAATAGCGCCCCTAGCTAACCATAAACCAAAAATATGGCGGCTTTTATCATAAAGCATAGTTTGTGGGCTATTAATATATTTACCAGCCTGACCATCATCTAGCTGAGGCAAAATACGGGCTGAAAATCCTATAATATTGCCGCTGACATCATGCCAGGGAAACATAATCCGTCCCCGAAAACGATCATAAAATCGCTGCCCTTCGGATGTTTGATTAATAAGACCAGCGAGCAACATTTCATTATTGGTATAGCCTAAACGTTTCATGGATTGTTCTAGAGACTGCCACTCATTAGGCGACCAGCCTAATTGCCACTCATCAATTATGTCCGGTGACAAACCTCGCTCCGCTGTTAAATAATGATGGGCTGATTTAGCTAAAGAATTATCTTTTAATAACTGCTCATGATAAAAAGTCGCTGCCGCTCCTAGAAGATCTAATAAACGATTACGTCGCGAATTATCTTGCCCTTGATAATTTTTTAATTCTACTCCCGCCTTAGAGGCCAATAATCGCAAAGCCTCAGGAAAACCTAATCCTTCCATTTCCATGATAAAAGCAAAAATATCTCCACCTCGGCCGCAACCAAAACAATGCCAAATTTGTTTATCCGGCGACACCATCAAAGATGGCGTCTTTTCTTGGTGAAATGGACACTTGGCCTTGAAATTACTGCCCGCTGGCTGGAGCTTTATATATTCCCCGATTACATCAACAATATTTAGCCGGGCTTTAATGTCATCACTGGGATTAGGCATGAGAAATTAATTGTATTAAACGCCGTGCTTCGGTCTCCACTACCGGCCCCTCGTATTCCCCGTTATGGCGGGCCGATACGCCGTAGCCCGGCTGTTTTTGATCTAAATGTAAATTAATAATCAGCTGGTTGTCCCTCTCCTGAATATAAACATGAAATCTAGGATAAGGCGAACGTCCCATAACTCTAATATAACTGTCATCACCACCACGGCCAGGCAGATAAACATAACCTGCCTGACGCATTAATTGCGGAATAGTCATCGGTAAATTATTAGCCGTGAGTCTAATTTTCATAAGCGCCCCTAGAGGGAATCGAACCCCCATCGCAAGCTCCGGAAGCTTATGTTTTATCCATTAAACTATAGGGGCGTGTAAGCAATATACAACAACTAAATCTATTTTTCAAGCCAAAAAACTAGTTGTACGGTTATGGCCATAAGGCCAACACATCTAGTTAATTACCAGTCGGCCGATGAGCATCACGCCACTTAATAAATTCATCTAACCCGCCATTCCACTCTTCGGGTATTGGTTGACCGTCGGGATGTTTTAATAATTCAATAGAATGATCAATAGAATCAGCATAATGCTGGTATGTTCTGCTAAGGAGATCTTTAGTCTCAGAATCATTAACATGACTCACTAAATCAGGTTTAACCATCACCTCTTTAATTCCTTCCAGTATCTTTATTCTATCAGCCACCGACAAGTCTTCATTATGATAAATACGGTCAATATCGCTAAGCAAATCTTGGCCGGCATTAGTACTCCAAGCTCCGCCAGGCCGATTAAACATAACAAATTGGCGATAAAGATCACTATTGCCATGCACTAAATCATCATAATCAATTTTCCCCTTAGTGGTTAAATTAAAATATGGATGATCAGAATATTTACCAAGACTAGCGCTATCTGGCATATTATGAACGATGGTTGAATCAGATACGACTTCTTCGATCTTCGGTCTTTGAGGTGCCAGAGTACTCAACACAACTTGTTCGCCAATATTTTCTTGTTTTAAATTTATATCAATTTGTTTAGATAAATCATCAAAATAATGTTGCTCATAAAAATGAAGGTGGCTAGAATCATTATCGATCGCTACTAAACGGCCGCCATAATCAAGTACTCTAGCGTCCGGGGCAATAACATTAGGATTATAACCATCATAAATAATAGGCTCACCCTTGTTATTAAAAGTAATAAGCAGCATATCCTCCCGACCGCTAACCGACCGTCCCAAGGCTTCTGACACTGATCCACCCTTAACAACCCGATGGCCCTGCTCAGCTAACTGGGCAATCTTTATAGTATCTAAATTTTCTAGATGTTTAAGGTCAATATCTTGAGTATCTGGTTTTTCCGGGGTTGTACCAACTGCCGTTGTTTTTTCAGTTACCATCTGTCCACCCCCGTGATCTCCCTTATCTTGCAGAATTTTTAATGATTTAGCTATTCGTTGATCAATGCGAAAGTTTTGATACCAATTATTGGCCATATTTCCAAGAGCATCACCCTTAAACGTGTCAGCTATATTTTCCAATGATCCTTGCAGACTCATCCCTTCAGTAACAATAGCCGCCATAGTCTGAGTGCCAATACCAAATAAACGAGTAATTTCACCTAAAGACTGAGTTCTTAGTGCTGTCGCTGGTAATCCTTTCATTTGAATTTTGTCGGAGCATCGTTTTAATTTGCCTTGTTTGTCAATAGTATATTTCTGAACAAATCTACGCCCGCTTAAGCCGTAATAAGTCTCTTTCATGGAAGTGACAAATAAATCAAACAGCCGCCGGCTACTAGAAATTTTTTCACCTACCTGATTCCAAGAATATTCTTTTCTAAATTCACGATTTTTAGACTTAGAACGTTCCACCATCGCCATTGTCCAATAAGTAAAACCACGCAAGGCTCCAGCTCCAGTAAGAGTGAGGGCAGTATTAAGACTATCTTTAATTAAGGCCGAGGCCTCCAACTTGCCATGGACATAATCACGCAAAATATCTTGAGCCGACCTACGACGTTGATCAGCCAGGGCATCATTTTTTTCTAAATTATTAATTAGCACTTGCCCCAGTCGAATCTTCATGGTTCGTTTATCTGCTTCCGGCAGAGTATAAAGGCTGCGCTCAGCCTCTGACAGATGGTCCCAATTAGCGTCAATTTGCTGACGTTGCTGAACCGGTAAATCATAATAAGCAGTTGAACGGGCATTATCAATTAAATTATTATATTCAATAGCTAAATTCTTTAATTCCTGATCCTTTTCAGCCTGATTGGCCACCATCGCATATTCTTGAGCTATTTTCTTTTTTTCCTCCTGATTTTGCTTCATCTTGTCAGCCAAAATTGCCCTAGCTTCAACATCTTCAGTTTGTTTATAACCTTCTAGCAACTGATTGGTCTCGGCTACTAATTTTTTATACCTTTCATCTTGATAAATAGTCTGTTTAAAATCATGCCGAGCAGCTGCAGCTTCAATCAATTTTTCTAGAGCATTATTAATGTCACCTCGATCTTGGGCTGTCTCTTTCTTTTGATCAAAATATTTATAAACATCGGTCCGCTGGCCAATTTTTAAACCCAAAGAACCTAAACCAGCCCCCAACCAATCAACAACTGATTTAAGACCAACAATAGAGGCAATGGTTTTATAAGCAGCAGCGCCAATAATTTTAGCTTTTGTTTTTTTATCCGGATATTTACTATTTGGCTCTTCGGGAATTTCTGAAATTATGGCATTGTTTAACTCAGCCGGTATTTCAGGAGAGGCAGGTTCTGTCGGCTGTTTTTCTAATACTTCTTCTTCTTCTTCATTCTGCTTCTGCATTTGTTGTGTTTCAAGTTTATTTTCTCTATCTAATATTAAATAAGCGTCCTGAAAAGCTTCCGGGTCGAAATCATCGCCCTCTTCCTTATGCATCTCCCGACCTAGACGAGAGATTTCTACCCTATTATTTTTAAAGAGATTCTCTAAAATAGCTAAACGATAATAATCATATTTAGAGCTTGGTATGCCTAACTGATTATTACGCTGCATCATTGCCTGTTTTTGTGCACTAATTTTATCAAAAAGTTGACTAACCTGTTCAACATATTGTGCTGGATCATCAGATAATTCCATAGAATTTTTTATCTGATAGCCATCATGTAATTCCTGAGCATTATTAGAATAAAATCTAACCGTTTCAAAAGCACTATAACAAGAGCCCAGATCAAAAGTATCAGGATTATTTGGGCCTCGCAATTGACGAACCACCCTAGGAAAATCAACCGACTTATTTTTTAATAACTGATCAAAAATTGCTAATTTATATTTAGTATAATTTGATGGACTTTCCCCATTGTCTTGTCTGGCCTTAACCTCAATCTCTTTTTGTAAAAATATATCTTTTAAAGCATCCTCTTTCTGTTTGGCCATAAGCGCCTCATCAACATCAGCCCCACCTTCTCCGTTGATAGTATTACTATCTAATTTAAGTGGCTCGGGCATACCTAGCTGTTGTGACGCTGACTGGTTATTTTCAAAGTTATTACTCATAAAATTATTTTATAGTCTGACGAATATCACTTAACGCTTTTTCCTTTATTAATTCCCTGATTTCATTCAAACTATTTTGATCAATTGCCTCCGCTTCAGCGGCGTATTTCATCGCCATAGCATCCAACTTATTTTGTAATTCTATTTCTAAGATAGCTGACTGTTCTGAGGCTAGTTTTTCTTCCAATACAGCTGCCAACTTAATCATTTCTTCCGGCTCCATCATGGAAACTATTTCTACTAGTAAATCTTTGGCTGATTGGGTAATGTTTAAAGCATCAATTAAAAATCCTAGCTTACGACCCCAGCCCGCTATAATTTCTTTCTCCAATGATACTTTAGATTGCATAGACATAAAAAATTATTAAAATCTATCTTAGATTATAGCCAGAAATTATAAAATTACAAGACCATAAACCTTTATCCAGCATCAAAACATAAAAAACAGAATTCTAAGAAAATAGGAAAATTAATAACTACCAAAAACCAGCAGTGCTATTGATGGCAAATACCCCTTGATAATTAATAACATTGTCTTTATATAGAGAAATTTGGTACTCCATTTTCAGTTTAAGATCTGTATATTCATCTGTTTTAGCAACGATAATCCGCCAAAAACAACCTACTACAGATATGAATTTTGGCACTAATGAGTCTAAAATGGCTATAGATAAATGGCAGGAGCGATGTCCCGAAGTTTGAACCGATAAAAACGGTTTAACTTCGCGATTATTTATAAAAATATACAGCAATTAAGAACTTATTATACAGTTCACCGGCATGGTTTGAAACTCCCAAACCAAAGTCGGTTAAAGGTAAAAATGATGTAGATTACTCGGTTAAATAATTTTTTAAATACTCCCTAATTCTATCCCTGTCTTCGTTTTCTTTCTCACCCTTAAAATATATCTCAATAAAATCTACCTTATAATTTTCGCAATGAAAAGCATAAATAACTCGTATTCCGCTTTTTGAACCTCGCCCCTTTAACGCTTTGCAGGCAAATTTTTTAATTTTACAAATTTGTATTTTTTCCGTGCAAAGACCTTGAACAGGAAAAGTGCTTAAATTGTTTACTTTTTGTATATGAAAAAGTTCAATCGCCGCAACTTTTGCTAACTCAAAATCATCTTCAAGTGATTTGAACTTTTTGAGCAATTTTTTGAAGTCTTTTTGAAATTCAGGCGTTTCGCCATAATTAATCTTGCTCGTCATAGTTTCTCACGGAAGTTTTAGGAGTGCGGTAGAACACGGCCTCGTAATCAAGCGGCTGATTTTCTTTTGCGACGAGCCAAGGAGTATCCTCGTGAGAGTATTCACTTAATTCTTTGGCATTTTTATCGCCCAATCTGGCTAATACTTCGTCGATATGACGCAATTCGCGTGCGTCTTTTAATTTAGTTAAGTCTGGTTCGCGAATTGGCAGATATTTTCTTTGTAGATAATTAAAATATTTTCCTTCAACTTTCACAACTTCGCCATTTTTAATCATATCATCGACAATAGTTTTAAACTCAACCGGCGTAGGCCCATAGTGATTTTTAATATATGTCGCACCAACTAATTGCTCCTCAAATTTTTCGTAAAAATCAAAATCAATAAAATAAAGCAATTTATAGATTACTGCTTCGCCAACATTCGGCTTGCCACCGACTTCAGATAAAACATAAAGTAGAACCTCCTTAAATTTTTCTAGATTTTTTTGCGGAACGCTTATTCTCATTTCTTGCTTTTCTTCTCTTATTTTTTTAATGCTCTTTTTAATTTCTACCTTAGCAGCAGTGTCCTTGCCCTGAACAAAATCATCAAAAACAATACCAAAAATATCCGATAATATTTTTGCTTCGGTTATGGTTAGGTCACGCTCGCCCTGCTCTATTTGAATATAGGTAGGACGCGAAACGCCAATTTTAGACGCTAAAAAATCCTGCGTTAAATTGTGCTTTTTACGTTGTTCTAAAATAAATTTGCCAAGCATATTGTTATTTCCAGTATAATCATTGTAAAATTATTTGTCAATAGATATGTTAATAAGTTTGACAAATGCCACGAGTTTATTTTAACAGATCTAGACAATTTAATAAATAAGATAAGAGCGGTTAAAATCTAAACAATATGACGCATCAAATATTCGTTAGCCCTAACGGCAAGGATTGGAAACTTAAGGTTATTGGCAATCAAAAGGCCTCGGCCATTTGCGACACCAAAGCGGAGGCGGTTGAACGCGCGAAAAAAAAATCGTACAAAAACAACATCTTGAACTTAATAATACAAAATCGACTTCTACTGGAAATCGGCTTTTTATTTTCCAAAACCCCCTATTTGATCGTAGTTCAAACTCGATAATCTAGCGGGCTACCTCGGGCTGGAACCGTGATTTCAGTGGTTAGCCAATCAACCCATTGTCTTGGGCAATTTTAAAGGCAGTGAATATAAACATCATTTTTTTGGAGTGATAGTGAGCGCTATTTCTAAGGGTATCTTGATCAACTGTTTTATCACCAATTCTGACTTCCCGATTTTTAACATCAAGAGGTTTACATTGTTTATCGGAATTAGAATAAGCAGTAAAGATGTGATTGATAGCACCGTCTATGTCAAGGCCATCAAAAGAATCAAAACATTCAGTACTTAGGGCGCTAGTCAATAAAGAATTATCTTCTTTAACTAATTTTATAAGTTTTTTCTTAGATTCTTCTGGTAGGCCTGCTAGTTTTTTCGTTTTTTCTAAGTAGTCATTATAAACAGACTCTTGTTTTGCGCCCAAAATATCTCTATTTTTATTTCCTTCGGGCGAATTATCATTAATTATTTCGTGTGTACCCATAATAGGGCTATCCCAACCTTCATTCTTATTGAGCTTTCTTGTTTTAAAATCTTGAGAAAAGACTGGTAAATTTAATCCTAGATAATTATTTAACATCAATATGTGGGCATCATAGGCACCCAGGGGGCCAAGTTTTTTTGTTGCTATTTCTTGAACTGACTCATCATAGCCAAGTTCTTTTTTGGCAGCATTAATTAATTGTTCTTCTTGACCATCAAGATATTCTAAAGATTCTTCTTCTTTTCCAAATTCTTTGTCATTTTTTATTTTATCAGCCTCGTTATTATTTTTAGTTATTTGTTCGTACAAATAGTTTTGTTTGGCTATTAATGGTTCTATCTGGTTTTGATATTGCTCAGCAGACATTTCTCCCTGTTCTTTTGATTCTTTAAGAGATCTTATTTCTGCTAACACTGCTGTTAATTGACCATCAAGTTCTTTGAATTTATCCTGGTGCTGTTTTAATTGTTCGAATTTTTTTTCACCCAAGTAAATTTTTTCCTTTTTTTCACTAATTGTTGCCATAGCTCCTTTAAGCTCAAGTGCTTTTTTTTCATCACCATGCGCCTCGGCTGAATTTTTTTCTAAAGAAAGTTTTGTCCATTGACTCATTAGCTGATTGTACTGATCATTTTTGGGCTTTTTTTTGTTTTGGATATCGCGGTATTGTAGCTCTAATTCTTTAATCGGACCTTCATATTTTTCAACTTTTTGTTCACCTGAAACATCTTCGGTTACTATATTGTCAACAGCTTGATCAGAGTTTTCTATAATTTGATCAATTCTTTGGCTAGAATCAACGGTTATCTTTTGTGCGGCTTCAAGATCTTGCACATTAGAGCCAGGATAATCTTTAACTTGGTTTATGGCCTCAACACTCTCTTGTTCAACAGTGGCAATTTCTGCTTGAACATCCTTTTTGGCTTCGGCGATATTTTTGTTGATATCAAAGTTTTCGATATTGAAATTAACCACCTCCAACTCTGCTTTTATTCTATTCTTTTCTTGCCTTAAGCTATTTAAATTGTCGGCTGCCTCAGAAATAATGGCGCTATATTCTTCTTTATAGTCCAGACTCTGATCAAGACCACCCCCTCGCATAGCATCTCTAGTTTCATGAGCTTCGTTTCTAGAGATCTCCACATTAAAATTCATTTCATTTAATTGTCTTTCCAACTCTTGTTTTAAGCTATTAAGCTCTTCTAATGTTTGTTCTTTAGCCTGATTTTCAGGCTCTTTTTGAGCCTCAGCCTCGTTTTTTTCTTTATCTTTAGATTCTTTTTCGGCTAGTAGTCTTTTGGCCTTTTCTAAGGGTGATTCTTGCGTGATTTTTTCTTGGTCCATATTTTTAGTAATTATTTTGTCCCTCTAATATCTTTAAGAATATTAGTTATTTGATTAGTATCAATACTTTTTAATATTTCTTTAATTTTTTCATCTCTTTCTTTTTTAATTTTACGAATATCAACAAGTGCTTGGCTATAAATAGTCTTTATTTGATCAATTTTATCTGGACTTATTTTTTTTGGAGACATATTAAATAAGTTAAATTTAGGAATATTATATATTATATCTAGTTTTTAGATATTGTGCCAGTTTAATTAATAATTTTTTGATTAAAACCATATATATAAAAAATATATTCTGAAATAAAATTTTTGAAAACAAGACTTAAATAAGCTCTGTTTTTAAGATCATCGTGCCAACACGAGGATGCGGAAGGACGGGGATTCGAACCCCGGAGGCTTGTGGGCCTACTCGCTTTCCAAGCGAGCGCACTCGACCACTATGCGATCCTTCCCTCTCCCCTCCTTATAATCTACTAATCCGCTGCCTGATTAGCCTTTATGGCCTCTTGCACTAACACTACTAATCCGCTTTTTACTTGGCCATCACTGTCCGTAAAATCCTCTAGCGGATAAACCCCGCTTAACAGTTTTTTATTTAAAAAACTACTAGGCACTCCAATAGCGCCTAACGCCTCCGCCTCAGAAGACCACTGATCAATTGTAGCCTGAACCTCTGGCTTCGTCAAACAATTATTAAAATCATCAACCTTAAGACCAAGCTCGCTGGCCAACTCCGACCATTCTGGTAAAATTTGCTCTTGAGCCGACAGCAAAGCAATCTGTTCTGCATAGTCAAACAATTTATCTTGTTTGGCCGCGCATTCAATAGCTATCGCGGCGTCATTAGAAAAAAGATTATTGACTAATGGATGCTGACGCCAGACCACTACTAGGTCATCACCAAACTGACTTTTTAGTTCTTTAATAATAGGCACAAACTGAGCAGCTAACGGATCAGTAAAATCAGTATAAATAATTAACTGAGCCGGAGCTTCTAATGGACCCAATAAATGGTCAGCATCATTAATAGGCGGAACTTCAGATAACGTCAAAGTAATTTTTTCCAAAGCCTCCTGATTAGCTATTTTTAATTCTTCGGCTATTGCAGTTTGATCTTGAGTTGAGGTGGCCGGAGTAATGGCTTGTGGTTTATTCATAGTTTTTTGGTAGATCCATAAACCAATGAAGGCCAATAGAACCACCGCTATAATAGCCCACAAAAATTCATCAGTAAACCGTCGAGGTGATGTTTTTTTCTTCATAAGTATAATTTAAATTTTTATTTAATTATTTTATTCCCACGGCAATAATTGCGGGGTAATATTTATTACATCTTGTATCGCCTGAGCTACCATTAACATATTATAATCCTCACCTCTTTTTCCAATAAGCTGGCCGCCAATTGGCAAACCGGCTAAGTTCCAGCCAATAGGTATAGCCACTGCTGGCAAATGAGCCAAAGAGGCCGGGGTAAGGAGACTATCTTCTAAGTAAAGACTCAAGGGATCATTGACTTTGACGCCAAGGGGAAAAGCAACCGTAGGCGTAGCAGGAGTAAGAAGATAATCCACCTGGGTAAAAACTTCCTTGAATTCCCGGGCAATTATCGTCTTAACGGTTTGCGCTTGTTTATAGTACGACTCCCCTTCTCCAGCGCTTAAAAAATAAGTGCCTAGCATAAGGCGACGTTTAACTTCCGCGCCAAAGCCATCTTTTCGATTATTTAAATAAGTTTCCAATAAATTACTACCGCCCACCCAATGACCATAGCGCAATCCATCAAAACGCGCTAAATTAGAACTTACTTCAGCCATATTAATTACAGCATAGGCCGACACTCCATATGAAGTAAGGGGTAAATTAACAGGTACAATTGTCGCCCCCTTATCCGACAGAATATTTTTTATATTTATTAAATGCTCTGCTACCTCGCTATTAAGGCCAGAGCTAAAATATTCAGCCGGCCAGCCAATCTTAATCTTGGACCAATTAATTATTGGATTAACCTTGGCAGGTGCTTCTAACACTAATGAGGCTGTGGCATCATATTTATCTGGGCCGGCAATTATTGCCATAACAGTGGCAACATCAACGGCAGAACGGGCTAAAACACCAATAGCGTCAAGGGAGCTAGACATAGCCACTAGACCATGTCGCGATATGGCGCCATAACTTGGCCTATAGCCAACCACCCCACACAAAGAAGCTGGATGCCGTACTGAACCGCCAGTATCGCTACCTAAAGAAAAAGTACAAAAATCAGCAGCCAAGGCTGCGGCTGAACCACCAGAAGACCCCCCTGGCACCATAGACAAATTATAAGGATTATGGGTTGGTCCAAAGGCGCTATTTTCAGTGGACGACCCCAAAGCAAACTCATCTAAATTAGCCTTGGCTAATAAAACCGCCCCGGCTTGTTTCAAACGGCTAACTACCGTGGCATCATAAGGAGCAACATAGTTGGCCAACATTTTAGAACCAGCTGTGGTTTTTAAACCTTTAGTTAAAATGTTATCTTTGATTATATAAGGTATACCCAATACCCCTCCTCCCTCTCCATGAGCTAACCGATGATCAGCTAAATCTGCTGCTCGAGAAGCTCCCTCATAATCTATTAACAGGCTAGAATTAATATATGAATCATATTTTTCTAGACGTTGCAAATAATAATCAGTCAGCTGCCGACTGGTTAACCGCCGATTATCTAACAAATCTCTAGCCTGAGTTAATGTTAAGCTCTGTAAATTCATAAGTGCCTATGATTTTATTGCTGGAACAATAATAAATCCATCATCATTCTGATGCGCCCTAATAAGACTCATAGCTATTTCTTCCTCCGGCCAATTTTCTACTTCATCATTGGCCAAAGAAGAATGAATAACCTTGTTGGTATTAGCCTCCCGGCCCTCATCATCTTTAATGCCATGCTTATTTATAAAGTCTATCGCTCCGGATAAACTATCTAAGTGGTGCAAAACATCTGACAACTGATG
>Ga0116177_10000463_pt1 | contig 29989 bp, 32 predicted proteins | sample AD_STIC10_MetaG_FD_89750 | JGI IMG/M metagenome (GOLD analysis project Ga0116177, IMG submission 89750) | Active sludge microbial communities of municipal wastewater-treating anaerobic digesters from USA - AD_STIC10_MetaG | ecosystem: Engineered > Bioreactor > Anaerobic > Digestate | place: USA... | reverse complement strand
GATTTAGGTGGTGCAACAATTGAAAAATTATATGAAGAAGGATTAAAAACGGTTTTTGATTTATTTAATCCAGAAGTATTCAATAAAAAAATGTTGCAAAAGGTTTTCACAAATGATGATTCTTCAATGCCGGATAAAATTTACAATAACTTTATAACTCTACAATCAATTGATTATTGGAAAATATTTAACTTATTGCAAGTTGAAAATTTAGGAGAAACATTATCTAAGAAAATGGCAGAACATTATGCGGGTATAACAGTTGATTTTAAAGGGATGAATAAAGAATTAACAGAATTATTAACCAATAAAAATTCAATTTTATCTCAAAATGTGAAGGAATTAGAAAAATTAGTTCTTGATTGTGGATTTACAATTAACTACCCGGTTGCAAAAGTAAAATCATCAAATATTATAACTTATGAGATGACCGGAAGTTGGTCAGAAGGAACAAAATCTGAATTCGAAGATGCTGTTAGAACATTTGCCGAAGCAACAAAATTAACCAAAGAAACAAATTATTTAGTTTGTGAAAATACACAAGGTTCAAGTTCGAAAATTGCTAAGGCAAATAAATTAGGTGTTACTGTTATTACTTATGAGGATTTTTTAAAACTTAACAAATGAAAATAAGAATTAAACCAGAGAGATATGGTATAACAGCCGCTCCAAGCATAACAAAAAATATGATGGAATATTTTTGGGAAAAGAAATATTTTATTATTGACAGACAATTAGGACATCATTTCCCAATAGAATCTATAAATATTAGAATTAATCAAGCTTTACCTTGGATGGATTATCATTTTTATGTAACAATCAACAATGATGTAGAATCCGAAGACAATACTTTTCATATACAATTTAATAAATCAGAAGTAGAAAGATATTTTGAAGATAAGAAAAGCAATTCTTATCTTCAATCAGATTATAATAAAGGATATAAAAATACTAAATGGAATTTCTTATATTTTTGTTTGGGTTATAGCGTTAAAGAATTAAATATAATGTTTGGCTTAAATTAATTATAAAAAATAAAATTTATGAAAAAATACAATGTACAAGAAGTTTTTGACAGATATACAGAAAATGAGAAGCTAGAAGAGGCAGATATTTTTCATCTATATGATACAAGAGAAGAGTGTATCATAAAAAATAATGGGTATCATGATAGTAGACTTTTTAGACTGGTTGGATTTAATACTCAAACTATAGAGAAACGTGAACTTGGTATCCACGATGGTTTAGAAAGCTTTTCTAATAATTTATGTGTTAGAAAAATTAGAGTATATGCAGATGGTTCATTTTTCATTTCTTTATCAAGACCCGCAAAGCTTCATTTGTTTCAATGTATTACTCTTGATTAAAATTTAAAATAAAAAATATGAAAAATAGTACAACTTGGTTTGATGCAACAAAAATATTTCCACCATTTGATAAAAATGTGTTGTGTTATTATACATTACCCACAACTGACAGCAAAGGTAAAAAAGAAGGTAAAATTTATGAATACTTTGTTATTGCAATATGTGAAAGTATAACAGAAAGCTTAAATAATAAGAGTGCTTTATGGAAAGATTCTAATTATAATAATATTGAACCACTATATTGGTGTGAATTACCATGTCCTCCTAAATTTTAAAAAGTAGAATTAATCTCTAATAACATTTCTATCTTCTTTTCTTTAAATTGTTTAGATGCTTTATTAAGGTCTAAATCTACCCAATCTTCATATTCTAAAAATTCTATAAATAAACTTTCTGGATTATTCACAATAATTTCTTTTTCATCACAATCTACACGATAAGGAGCAACCAACTCTCCTCTATCTAATAATTTTTCCTTTATTTCACCTCTTATAAAAGGTTTCTTTATAAAGAATTGATTGTTTTTATTTGTTATAAAAAAAGTACTATAAATAGCCCTCACAACATTATCTTCTTTAATGTAATACAAATATAAACTTTTCTTTAAAACTTCTTTAATGGCGTTGTTTGGTGTGTTATTTTCGATTTTACTATCTAGGGGTTCTATTATTGTATGGAATCCAGCGTGTTCGTTCATAAATTAAATATTATTTTGATTCTAAAACCTTTCTCTCTTCTTCTAAATCTCTATTAAGAGCCTTTATCTCTGAAAATTTAGAGCCAAATCTCTTAGCTAATTTTAAGATATTTTTTGTTAGAGCATCCAATACATTTATATCTAATCTTTCTGCAATATAAAATAAATAAGAAACATACATAGTCAAATAATCTTTTTTAAACATCGCCGAGTTTAAAATTCTTATTGATTCTATTCCGGTTAATTGAATATTTGTTTTGTTTTTTAAAGTTCTTCTGAAAAAATCTAAATAATTTTGTTCAGGTTGAAATCTGTAATTTTTATTCAAAGACTCATTTGCCAGATACCACATTTGGTCTGCCCATTCTTCTATAACATTAACAACATCTACCTCTTTTTTATAAGCTAATTCTTTCTTATAAATATCATTTAATTCACCTATCTCTGTTATGATTCCAGAAATCATATGGTCGGTATTTAAATCTTTGCTCCCCATATCTGCATTCGTCCTACTTGCAAATGTTTTGTATTGTTCTAGAGAAATTATTTTAAATTCTTCCTCTATAATGTTTTTCTTTGCCATTATTTTTTTATTTTATTAATTAATAAATCTGAAAAAGGTATTTCTTCGTTAAATATACCAATTATATTCATATATCCCTTGCCATTTGTTTGACACCAAATATTAGCTTCATCAATAGACTCGCAATTTAAGATACTAATTGTATCAATATAATGTGCTATTTGATTCGTCATTGGATTTTCTGCTATTATTCTAGAAACAAACACCATTTCTATAGAGAATTTAAAAGTTCTTCTTTTGTGGCAAAAGTCTCTATTGAATCTTTTTCTATTTTATTATTTGTGCCAGGTATATCAACTATATATGTCTCTTTGTAAACATAACCCATATTAAAACCTTTAGAAATTGATTTGGTATTTATTGTCAAAATATTTCCCTTGGTCACTTTGTTCTCATGTATAAAATAAACCTCTTGGTCTAAGTTAAATTTTGTTTTTAATTGCATCTTATATTAAATTTATTAATTGTTTATAACTTTGTTCTAAGCTTCCTCTATGATGTATAAATATTCCGCCATTTTTCTCCCAAACATCTTTTTGTAGAATAAAATCATCTATTAAAATGTTTTTATTATTTTCCGAATCTATAATATAACAATGTTTGTCTTTCCATGAATCTGAAAATAAAACATTAAAATCATCTCCGAAATTCCTTATAATCCATAATTGTTTTTCTGCAATAACTCTTCTCTTATTTGTTTTATCAGCAGAAATAGAAGTTAAAAAAGAAATATTTATATCTTCTCTCTTATTTAATCCCAACATAAGCAAATAAAACTGTTTTGACCAAGGCATAATCTCTAAATCTAAGAAAAGATTTATTTTAGAATCTGGTTTTGTATATTTTCTAAGAGAATCATTCCAATCATCTTTTGTGAGTGATTCCATAGGTTTATTTAAAATTTCAGAAAGCTTCTTCTCTAGATTAGCAAAAACTCCATCTAAGTCTAAATATATATTATAATTCATGTTACAAATGTAATATTTCTTTTTTAATAAAAAAAAGGTTTTAGAAAATAAAATCTAAAACCTTTTTTTAGTAGCGGGAGAAGGATTCGAACCTCCGACCTTCTGGTAATGCTTACTACTATGATTTTCATCACCACATAATTAAATGTGTTTGTAGTCTGGACTTTCTCTTCATCCTTATTATTTTTAATAAGGAGCCAAACATAAAGTCTCTACACCTTCCTAATTTCTTAGGCTTGGCTCGGGATTAGTATGCTAAAACCTTCCCCGAATTTGAATGGTTTCTTTTAAGAATTACTCCTTAAAAAGCCCTATAATAATAAACTAAGCAATTAACATTTAATATTATATTTTTGAGCCAGGCGAGCTACCTCTGCTCTATCCCGCGATATAATTTTAAATAGTATTAAATAATTTATTATCCTGCTAAAAATTTATTATCTTCTTTAATTTCATCATCAGAATTATCTTGTGTGATAGGTTCATCTTTAACATCTCTCTTAATAAAATTTAAATTCTCAGAATCTATCTTTTTTATTATTTCTCCTGAGTTATATTTTTCAGTAAAATCATTATATATTTTGGAAGAAAAGAATAAATCACAATAAAAATTATAGAGAAAACTATTTTCTAATTCTTCTTTAATTTTATTGTGATTAAGGTATTTCGCAAAAAACTCTATTGACATTTGGTCTGTTGCTTTAGAAATATCAAGACAATTATATTGAATCAATGTCATAAAGCTTTTTAATGGTAGAAAGGTTTGTTTAAAACCTTTATCAGAGAAATCAAATACTTTATGAGCGATTTGTTTCTTTACTTTATCTATTTTCTCTATACAAACTAATTCTTCTTTCTCAGATACTGTTATTTGTATAAATTTTTTTTCTTCACAATATTTTAATAATAACACTTTTGTTATAAAAGGTAATTTTTTAAATTTCAATATAAATTTTTTTATCTCACAACCATAAAACCAGAATTGTAATTTTAATTCTGATTGCAATAATGATTCTATATTAGATATTTCTGCCGCCTGTTTATAAAATGTATTATAAATTATTTTTGTATTCTTTAATTCTTTAACAAATTCTGCATTCCTGCAAAAATAAACAAGCTTTTCTTGAAATTTCTTCCAAGAATCTTTATTAAGGTATTCTGATTCTAAAATTTTATCCATTGAATTTTTTTAATAATTGTAATTCAGCTTTTCTTAAACCTTTTTCATAAGATTCACCCGCTTGTTGTCTTTTTTTAACAACTTCATTTAATTTAATTAATGCATTTTTTCTCTTCCCGGTTTTCATAGCCTCAATAAAAAACAATAGATATTCAACACCATCATTGTAACCTGTTGTTTCATTTCCGACATTACCTTTATTGTTTAAAACAGAAGAAAAAGGGTCATCTTTTAAAATGTTTTGTTTCATAGAAGGTTGTTTTATGATAGGTTGTTTTATATTATTTTTTTGAGGAATTCTACTTATTTCTGCATAAGCATTCTCATTTATTGTTCCTAATATTTCACCAGAATCATCCATTAATTCTGTTTTTTGATTAGATGCTCCTAAATCTTCTTCTTGATAATTATATTGCTTTGGGACTCCATTAAGATATTTATAAACATCTTCTTCATTAAGAGGATTATATCCTTTAATTGCCATGTCTCTCTTTTGTTCTTTTGTTATATTCATAATAATTTAATTTTCCTACAAAAATAAATAAATTTATTTAATAATTATATCTATTCTATTATCTTTATTCGTTATAATAATTTCTTCTAATGTATTTATATGTATAAGTTTAAAGATACAATTATAATTCCCTATTTCAAGTGTATCAAATTTATCCCACTTGTATTTTATAAACCCTTTCTCTCTATTTATAAAATCACATTTTCCTCTTATTTTCAATAAATTATTTTCATTATAAATAGATATCAAAACATTAAAATCTGTCAAATCCATATAAGAATTATCACCAAAAAAATCTTTCTTCTGCATAATAATAAATTCTAAATTAGGAGACATATTGCCTTGATTGATTATATAAGGAGCGCAAATCTTATCTACCCAAGGCTCATCACAATATTGTATCTTATTAATACAAATATTCTCCTCTCCGAGACAACCATTATAATAATTTGTTGTCTCTATATCATTATCAATAATGATAATTCTTTCTGGCGCAAACAAATTAGGGTATTCAGCATCGGTGTTGAATTGTTTAGATATACTCCAGGTGCCATTAACAAATGTTTTTATAGAATTATCTGGAAATATTATTTTTATTTCAAAATAATATGTTTTGATATCCCAATCTATTAATGTATCTTTCAATAAAATAAATTTACCAGCTGTTGGCTCTAGAACTTCTACACCATCATTAATAGTCAATGTCTTAAATAATGTTTCATATTTATCGCTATAAAAATAACAATTGATAATACAATCAGTTAAGTCTATAGGCTTTGGATAGATATAATGAATACCATCTATAAGTTTAGAGGTTAACTCAATAATTTGACCATCAAATGTATCTCCTTTTATATGTGTAGGTATCTTTATTAACATTATTTTATTTCGAATGTTATCTCATTATCGAAAAACCATTCTGGAATCTCAAATATTTCTGGTTCTTCTTCATCATCACTTAGGCAATTTTGATTTTCTTCTATACCCTCATATTCTTTTGGGTCTATTTTCTTGTCATAATTAAACTCAGATTCTTTTATTATTTTCTTCATTATAGAAGCATTTTCTTTATAAGTTAAATCATAAATTCCTTTTGTATCAACAACTTTCACACCTAATTTATCAAGCCAATCATAAATTAATTTTGGGTGTATATAACTTGTCTTGGACATATTTGGGCTATTATTTAAAACATCAGAGGCTCTCTTGAATGTGATTGCTAATTTTTCTTTAATTTGTTTACTTCTTTCTTTAGGGTTTTTTGCTAATGGTGGAGGTAATATAGATTTATCATTTAAAGTTTTAGTAGATATCTCACAAGCTTTAATAGTTCTTAAATCTTTAATTTTCATACCTAAGGATTTATCAGTCATATCTTTTAATATTTTACCAACATTAGCATAAGATGCATCTGGGAAAACTCTATCTTCTTCAGATTTGTTTAAAATTTGTTTTTTTAAATATTCTGCTAAATTTTTATCTTTAACCTTAGATTCATTTTGATGATTAGATTTTCCTATAAAATCAAAAGAAATAACATCACCTTTTATCTTTATATCCTTTATCTTTAAAGTTCTAATACCAACATTACCTGTATCTGTCTTATCTTCACTACCTACTCTTAATCCTGTTTTTTCTAAAATATTTATAACCGCAGCACATTGATTAATGCTAGGTTCTTTATCTAGCATTAAATTTTTAGATTTTTCTTGTATATTTTTTACTTGAGAGATAACTTTTTCAATTCTTGCCCATTTTTTATGAGATTGTAATATGTGATATCTTGCTGTGTAGACTGTTTTTATTTCTTTTTCTCCTTTACCATTTATCATTGGCACCTTATAAGCATAAACTTTATCTTTATTAGTTTTATTATAATTTTTATTAATTGTTAAATCTTTTATTGTCAATCCTTCAGGTATCCCAAATTGTGTTCCAGGGAATTTTTTAGCCATTTCGGCACTAAATTCTTTATTAATTTTATTTTTAGCTACCTTTACTTCTTCACCTTTACCATTTAACTTTTTTACTAATGCTTTAGCTTTTTTCTTTACTGCCGAACCATCATCATATCCTAGAGCAGATTTAACTTTTACTTTTCTTCCTGTTTCTGGATTCATGATACTTTGGTCAAGTATATTAGAATCTTCTACTTTTTTTTCAAATAATATTTTTTTTAGTATGTTCATTCTAATTCTTATCTATAATTTTAATATAAACCTTATCTTTTTTTAATTCTCTAGATAACCATGGCATAAAGATACTCATTGCGTCTCTACTTTCTGTTATCATATTAGTTTGTTTTCCTAAACCTAATAATATGCAACCATATGTATTTGCCTTTGTGTTACCTGCATGAATTCTTATACCCTCAAACCCTCTCACATTTAACAATAAAGGTAATGGTTTTTTAAATCGGTTGCTATATGTGATAACAATTTGATAAGTTCCAGAAGGAATAGCGGTTTCGCCATATACTTTTTCTTCACCTTTATCTAATAAATCACCGTCTTTATTTATATCTCTAACTTTATCTTCTAATGTGAATACTTTTTTATCACCAAATGTAAGTTCACCTATTGTCGAATCATTTGTGTAGATATTTCTCTCTAATAATATTTCCATCGTAATTTTATATTTAAATAGTAAATTTTTTATACTAATTAAATATAAAGTAAAAGCATATGAAGAGCATATTAAGAAGAATATTGGAAAATGAAGATACATTTAATTCTCTATATCATAAAAAGAATAAATGGATTGAAATTGAAGGTATTGAGAAGAAAATATTATCAAGAGAATTATTTGATTTAATAGAAAAATCCTATACAGATATTGGTGGACATTTTGAAATTAGAAGCAGCGACGATATTATGAATTTCCCTATTATTAAGTCAATAGATTTAGACGATGATAATTATTCAGATGTGGTGAAATTATCTAAGATGACAAAATATGGGGAAAAGTCTCTTGCTTTAGGCTCAGATGGCAATACTGAATCTAAGAGGGAGTTATTGAGAATGAAAGCTAAGGAATTATTTCATAGAGGACATTATGCAGAAGTATCAGGTAAATTTGCTGAAATATTATTAAATAAATTTAATGTTCCTTATGTCAATAATAAACAAGATGTTGAAGCTGTCTTAAACAAAGATGTAGAATGGATTGGTGATGGATGGTATAAGAGGAATATATCTGGTGCAGGCAATCATAAGAAAATATTAGTTGGTATTCCTAAAGGGATATAAATGTATAAAAAGATAAATAAATTCCAAAGTTTAATTTCTTCTTTATTATTTTTTATTGTTTTTGTTTTATTTGCTTCTATAACAGAATTTAAAATCACCGAAATACAACTATCATATTATGGCACATATACTGAATACAATATAATATGGAACACAATTATAATGATTTTATCAATATCATTACATCTTAATTTTAAGCAATATATTGAGAGTAAAAATAAAATATTTTTTAAAGATTTATTTTTAGGTTTATCTTTCTTCTTATCTCTTTGTTTATTTATTGTAGGATTAATTCCAATGCCTAGTTTGATACATACAATAAGTGCATATTTTTATTTCTTTTTCTATCCTTTGTTTATATATCTATTTACATATTTTAATCGCTCAAACTTAAAAGAAACATGGGTATTGTTTATTATATCTCTATGTATGATAATATTTCCTTTGATATTTATTCCTATTTTTAAAGGAAAGGCATATTCTGAAATTATCCACTCAATATTTATAGTGATATTTCATAATTTTATAAGTAAAGAACAAGATAAGAAATAATTGAAACCATAAGTACCCTTAACTATTTAAAAGAAATAACTTATCATAATAATGTATTTAAGATTATATCCAAAAAAAAATAATACTATTTTTTATACTCAAAAAGGCTCTTTAAGCTATACAGAAGGATTAATAAATACAGGAGGAAACCCTATTATGCAACTTATGGAAGGTAATTTTCAATCTGAATTAGTTTTCCAATTTGATATAAATGCTGATTTATATAATAAAATACAAAATAATAATTCTAATATTAGGTTATATATTTGGGATGCAGGGAATTTGCCAGATATGAAACAAAGTGACCCTAAGACATTACAATTATTTAAAAATGATGATGATTTTATAGAAGGAATTGGTTATGAATTCAACGGTAGATTTATTAAAGTATCAAATTCTTGTTATAAATACAGAGATGATTTAAATAATGTTTGGAGTACTAAGAATTTAGTTATAGAAAAATTGATTGATAGGTGGCATGATGATATTATATTTAATATCGATAAAACATTTATCACACAAGGTTTAAATACATTCTTTGTAAAATATAAAAGCCCATCTGTTGATACCGAAAAAGAATTAGCTAAATTTCTACACTCAAATAAAACAAGAACTATTAAAATACCATACCTAGAGTTAGATATAAATGATGAAATAATAGATAGTAGAAATAATTTTTATTCTAATAAGATAAATAGAATTTATTTATTAAATGAATTTGGTTTAAATTTTTCTTCTACACCTACTTTTAAATTATTGGATGATTTAAAAACAGATACCGGCAATACTTATAATGTTGTAAATGAGAATGCAGGAGTTTATTATGTAGACATTGATGCTAATGCATTAACAAATGAGTTTTATTATGATAGTTGGTATATAGGAGCAGAAGAGGTTTATAGAAGTTTAATAACAGTTATTGATACAGATAAACCTAAATCTCAAATTAATAACATGGAAAATATTAATTTTTATCCAACAACAAAATATCAGCATGATTCTGTGATGTGGGGTGATGTTTTATTTATGAGAATAATTATTAATAGTAGAAGCCAAATAAATACACAAAATTATCAAAACTTTGAATGGAGATTAATGTGTGATAATGGTTTTGAGATGCAACCTTGGAGAAAAGTAGAGAGTTATAAAGAAGAATTGTTTTTTAAATTAAATTCTGTATTTTTGTTTCCTGAGTTAGGATATGAAGTTCAATGTAGATTATCTAATAATGGAGCTATACACACATCAAACCAAGTATATAGATTTAAAGTTAAATTTAATTCTTCGACACAATTAGAACATATAAATGCTTCTCCTTACTTTAATAGGGATTATTATTTACCAAAACAAATGAAGAGAATAATATGATAGTTAAAAATATAACTAATAATGATGTAGATAATTGGGTTTTAATCAATCCGACAAAACCTATATATGCAGAGTTGCCAAAAGAAGAATCACAAATGTTCTTTGGTAAAGAATATAATTATAATCCTTCGAATGATGATAAATCTATTAGAGGTATTGATAATAAAAATATTGTTATTGCAAACTCAAATAATATTTATAGAATTAACTCTTCAATTTCAGAAACCGATTATTCAGGTATAATCAACATGAAAGTTCCAACATTAGTTGATGAAGATTTATGTAAGGTTACATTTTTCAAAGAAGATGTTTGGGAAGTAAAAACTTTTTTTGAAAATATTTATATTACTAAATTCAAAAAAGTAGGAAATTTACAGTTTATTAATATCCCATCTAACATTTTCAAAAAAAATTCGGCTGAATCTAATACAGATTTTGAGAATTTTATTAATGATTATGGGTATTTTTATATACAAATAGAACCTCTATACATAGAGTCAGAAATTATAAATATAAATACTAAAGAACATTATAATTATGATTCTGATTTATCATCTTTAACAAATGAGCAAGGTAATAGAAGAAATATTTACACATTAGATATTCTTAATTTTAAAAATACTCCTTTTAATTTTGAGAGAAGCTATGATATTAATATTTTAAAAGCTATATGGTCTAATAGATTATTAGGTAGCTTAGTATATAATAAAGATTTATTTGATAATGACAAGAATATTAAAATCATTACAGGCGATTATTTTAATTTCAACACAGATGAAGCTTATATAACCATCTCACCTGATTATATGGGTGTTGATAGTCCAAATGGTAAATTTAGTATTGGAGATAAGTTGAAAATCTATCCTGCAGAATCTTATTTTGAGCCTATAACAATACAAATTAATTTCACAAGAGAAATTAATGAAAATGAACAAATAAAGAAATTTTTATTAAATGATGCAGTTCGTGATTTTTCTAATAACATCATAGAGGTATATGATGATAATGGGTTAACAATTGAAGAAAATGGAGAGGTAAGCGGTAAAGTTTATTTATCTTTTCAAGTTTCAGAAAAACAAGGAAAAGAAATTAGAAAAAAATTAAATTAAGTTATGGAAAATTATTTTCAGTTAGGTTCACAAGCTATAAAAGGAGGTATATTATTTGGTAATCTGACACCTGCAGGAATATTTTCTAATAAACCTTATCAGGAAAATTTAGATTTATTTCTTGAACAATTAAATAATAATTCTTCTTCAAGTAATAATATTAATGAAGATTGTGATAAAAAATATTTATTAACATTAGGCAAATTAAAAGAATCATTACAAAAGGAATTAGATAAAGATTTAGAAATATCAGATAAATTATTTAAGAGCTTCCTCACAAACTCAATACAACTATTAATAGATTATGATGATGCTAGAAATTATATTTTTTATGGTTCATCATATTCTGAGTTAGCTTATAACATTTTATTTCTAATAGATAATTATCATTATAAAGCTTATTTAGCTAAAAAGAATTCTAATATAACTTTAAATTATTTGACAAACAACAGAACTGAAATATTAATTAAAAAATCAGAAATTGTATTAGGTGGTGATGTTTTTAATTTACAAGAGAAAGATAATTTGGATTTCACAAAATTTGTTATAGAAGATAAAGAATTAAATGAATATAAAATATTAGATTATGAAACACCTCTCTACCAAGAAATATCCTCTATTGCATTTAATACATCAGATACAATAATAGATACAATATTGCCACATAATTTAATAACAGGTGATAGAGTTAAAATTAAATTATCTAATAATAAAAAATTAAATAATATATTCTATGTAGAAGAAATTTCACCAACACAAATCAAAATATTTTCTGACAAGATAAGATTAAACAATGTTATTGTTCCTAATGCTAATTTATACGACAATGAGGCTCGTTTAAGAAAGTATGTTGAATTATATACATATACAGGAGATTATGATATAAGATTTGTTGTGCAAGGAAATATTCCTATTGCTAATTTATTACAATATACAGAGGGTGCCGATATTTTTTATGGCTTACAATTAAAGAGAAATAAGCAATATTATTTTGATTTTGAAAATAAACTTACCGATTTACAAAAGAGATTATTAAATAAAACAATTGCTAAACCTTGGCCAAGACAACCTATAACAAACAATATTTTGTTTCAAGGAGCTTTATTTGAAGAGTGGATAACAGATGCTGGAAACTTCCAAAGTTCTTTTAATTATGAAGATGATGGTTTTGGCTCTTATAATAATGAGTTAGCCCTAGAATTATCTATCACAGGAGCTCTTTATTTAGATGAAGAATGGACAAACCAATTATTAAGGAAAACAGTACCGCATTATCTTATAGATGAGTTAAGAGATTCAGAAGGTTTATTTAAGAGGTTTATTCTAATGATGGCTTGGTTTTGGGACCAAATAAGATTATATATAAATTTTCTTACTTATAATCATCACCTTAATTACACTCAATATAATCAATTAACCTATAAATTTTATGATTTATATTCTAAACATTTTGGGTTTAATTTATTTGAAGAAGATAATATAGAATTAAGTAGGTTGTTATTAAGGACAGAGCCTGGTTTAATTTATCAAAATAATTTAGCTGAATTTTCAGATGATGAAAATAGAAAAACTCTATACATATTACAAAAAGAAAAACAAAAGAGATTATTAATAAATTTATTATTCTTATATAAAAAGAAAGGAACATTAGATGGCTTAAATAAATTAATCAATTTATTAGGTGTTCCAAAAGGTTTGGTTATAACAAATGAATATTATTTAGACTTTGTTAATAAAGATGAATATGGTGTACCTCTAGATAATAATAAACAAAAGAAAATTAATAATGATAAAGTTTTCTCTAAAAAAATATTATGGACAAAAAATTACGATTCATTAAAAAATAAATCTAACATTGATACAATAGAGAATAATCCCTTTTTTTATGATATAAAATCAAGAGAAGAATTTAATATTAATCTTAGAGAATTAGATTTATTAACTTCTCCGCAAGATGCATTGCTTTCAGATATTGAATATCTGAGTAATAAAAAATATGATTTTGTTGAGATGCAACCTGGTAGTTTTTTTAATTTACAAAATTTAAAAGAAACCTATTATATGCTTCCTCTATCAATTCCAGATAAATATATTCATTTTTCTGTGAATTTCTTATTAGAAAAAGAAAGTGCGTTAAAAAATAATAGAGTAGATTTATGTTCTTTATTTTTATCTACAGCTATAAGCCCTGGAACGACTCCAATACTTCCTAAAGGGAATCAATATAATTATTTTATTGAGAGATTTGGATATTATAACATGGCTTCTTTTGATTTAGTGACATCTACACAAAATGATATTATAGAAATTGTATGTGGTTCAGATTCTATTTTTAATGATATATTACCTAGCGATTTTCTTGAATCAAATGCTAAATATATTTCTAATAAAATAAATATTGAAAATAAAGATTATAAATCTACTGCCGAAGGTAATAGGATTTTTATTTTCTCAAAAAAATTATCTTTAAATTCTATTACCTTGTTGGTAAATTTTAATCCTGGTAATATTGATACCTCAATATTAAATATAGAAGATTTCACGAATACATTATCTATATTGCAAAATGATTTTATAATATGCAGGATAGAAAATAGTAAATTAGTTTTTAGAATGAAGATGCATGGTGATTTTTCTTCATCATTTTTTGATACTGTTTCTATTAGTAAACATATGGTTTTAGATGATGGATTACTTCATAATTATAAATTCTTATTTAGGCCTAGTGGAATAGAAATTTATAGAGATTTAAAATTTGTAGAGTTGATACCATATAGGGATGCTCTAAGTGCCAACTCTGCCGCATCAATACCTCAATATGATTCAAGAATAACACCTCTTAATGAAATAGAAGATTGTACAATTATAGAAAGCTTAAATAGTTTATATAAGAGACCTGATAATATAAATGAAATTAAATATTGGGATTTATTTATAGGAGACCCAAGAAATATTAAGATTTGGTTTAATAAGGTTGGGATATTTGAAGATAGAGAAATTAATCAAGAGTCTGATTTAGAATATAATCAATCTAATAATGATAACTTTAATTCAGAGGGGTATTTATTTAAACCAAATATTATTAATAAAAACTTTGATGCTTATTTTTCCTCAAAATATCCATTAATCAATGGCGAGAATTTAATTCATTATTTACCTTTTGATAATAATAATAAGATAAGTAAATTAAATCTTATTCCTTATCAAAATATTGAGAAAGAAATTTTGTTTGAAAAAAAAATACAAAGTTTTTTTGAAAATACACAAGATAAAAATAAATTTCCAAATTATGCTTGGGTAAAAGATTTACATTTAAGAGAAGAATATTCTATTCTAAAAAACATAATAGATAATTATTTTGAATTTAATACCAATGTAATTTATTATGAGAATTTATTACCTATTATAGATTTAATAGAGAGAAAATTTAAATTAACAGCACAACAATTTATTCCGGTTGTAATTAATACCAATAAGTTTGCTCAATTAATACAATCAGAGGTACCTGATAAATATAGATATATAAATCCATTTAAAAAATGTGATATTAATAACCTAGGTAAGAGAGCATCTCTTAAAATATTAATGTTTTGGGATAGAGATACACCTATTCAAGGAACAGATTTTATAAAATTAGATTTTGAAGATTTAGGTATCTTTACTCAACCTTGGAATCAATCATCATTTCACACATTATATCTAATTGGAGAACAAATAAAAAATATTTCACCGTCCAATATTTCTTATATAATAAATAATAATAACAAAATAATATTTTTTATAGAACAGAATTGGTATTTTACCACATACGGAAAAAAAATAGAAGATACCTCTATTGTAGCAAGCGGAAATGGTCCAGAAAATATAATATTAGCTTCAGAAGGTTGGGAGGCAGGTATTGATAAAGTTGTTGGTGGAAATTGTTTTGAAATAGAATATCAAACTCCTTTATCAAATCAATTAAATAATAATTTTTATATTTATTATCAAAATGAGAGGGTTATTAATAGTGAATATAACCTAGATGAAAATATGCCAAATGATATTTATTATGATTCTGAGTTAGGATTTAATAGATTCACAAATGATATAAATTAACAAAACTACACAATGATATTTTCACTTTAATAAAGTATAAGAAAACTATTTAAAATAAAAATTAAACGTGGCTAAAGAATTAATATTTGGAATTGGTGGACATCCGGTGATGAAACATGATTATGAACAATTACAATCTTGTAATTCAGAATTTATGGAAGCTATATCGAATTTTATAGGTGAAGATGGCACATTTAAAGCGTTTGGATGTATTATCACAGATAATTCTACAACTATATCCTGGACAGCAGGAACAATATTTTATCAAGGAAAATATTATAGAGTCGATAGTGGCTCTATAACAAAGCAAATTTCCCCTATAATAACTTTTAACCCTTTTTGGAAAGTATATACAAATATATTATCACCTAGTCCTGTTACTTATGAGACTAATGTTCAATATAATGTGCATATTGAAAGAAAAATGACCTTAGTAGAAGAACCATTGCCGGGTGATGTTGGTATTTATGATTCTCTTTTACCACAACTACCTGGACCTCTATTAGATAATTTATCTGCAGGTCCCGGTAATGGTTCGAGTTTATCTGCCACATTTAATATTACAGGAAGTTTAGGAGTGGTTTCTGTTAATTCTGAATCTATTTCAAATGGCAATATTGTGAGTGTTATAAGTGGGAGTGATTTAGATATAGTTTTTGCCAGGTTAGCAACGACAACTCATGCTAGATATAGAATAGATTCAGGACCTTGGATTTCTGTATGGGGGTTATCTGGTGCACAACCTAATAACATCATGATTACGATACCAAATGTTTTAGTTTCAAAAATTATAACAATTCAATGGTTACCAAGCTCTACTTTATACAATATTAATAGATTAGGTTCTTTTTCTAGTGCGGCATTAATTTTTGTGAGTCATCAAGAGGCTCTTAAAGTAGTAAACGGTAATGGAACTCCTTATGTAGGTAGTCAACTATCTTTTCCAATTGGGAAGGATGATATTGCTTTTGATTTATTAATTTTAAAAAAAATATCTATAGATTTTTATCCTTATACTAATTCATTAAATCAATACCCAGACTATGTAGTTCTAGGAACTCCAATTATATCTACATTTAAAATTAATAATATAGAATATAAAAATTCTTTAGGCGCACCTGTCTTAGAAACATATCCTGTAGAGTTAGATACAAAAGGAACAGAAGATGAGTTTTTTTTCACAGGAACAGGAAACTCTTCTCATTATAGATATTATGAGTATAAATATCTGAGGTATAGAATAATTGCGCCTAATATACCTATCGCAGATATAACAAATATTCAATGGGCATACACAAGAGATAATGATGATAATAATTATGTTTTACCTACTGTACCATCAGGTGGCTCTGGATGTTTACAAATTAACACTTTGATTACCACAAAAGAAGGAAACAAGAAAGAATTAAAAGATATTTTAGTAGGCGACGAATTATTATCTGTTAATTTTGATGAGGAATTTAAGAATATAAACATAGGTTTTACAAAAGTATTAGAAAAAAAATATGTGGGTTCTGAAAATTCTATTATTTTGAATAATGGATTGTTACACATGACAGAATCTCATATTCAACTAATTGAAAGAGAAGGTAAATTTATGTTATTAACAGCTAAAGAAATTTTAAAGGGTGATTATTTAATAGGGAATTTTAATAAGATAAAAATTAATTCTATATCTAACTTTGATGGTATTGAAATGTTTTGTAATATTGTAACTGAAAACGGTTATTATATTGCAAATGATATTATTACACATAATAAGAAAGATATTCCATCACCGCCTTTTACACCTGTATAACAAATAAAAAAAATGTTTAATCCAGAAAAAAGATTAATAGTAGATATAAAAGTTCAAAATCGTCTAAGAGAATGGTTTTCAAGAATTGCTGACCCCACAAGAAATTGTGATAGAATTACCTGCATTCAATTTGGAGATAGCGAAGTTGATTATGATTTAGGTTTTGATTATACCAAGATAAGAGTTTTAAATGCACCTTATAATATAGAATCAATTAAGAGCAAATTAGCTTTTGAAGGATTAACATCAGGAATATCAGGAAAAATTTCTACTTATTTCAGGAGAGTAGGTGGAGATAGCAACTTATCCTCTTATTACAATTATCCGGCAAATAATAATTTATCATTAGGCATAACTGTTCCTACTTTAGCTAATGCTTGGGATAAAAATGAAATATTATTAGAAAATGATGAAAATTATGGCTGGATTGGTTTTATAGAAACCTTGCCTGATAATTATTTAGATATTAACGGTAATCAATTAAGGTTAAAAGAAAAATATGAAATTATTCTTAATAATCCAGGAGGACAATTAAATCCAATAATAATAGATGATGAAAATGGAAGTTTTTTCTTTTCAGTACCCGAAATATCAGTAGCATCCGGAACAACCATAGGTAACATAACTATAAAAGGTATAACATCGGGTTTGACAAAAATTGTAAATTTAAAAATAATATAAATTATGAGTGTACGTGATTCTTTTGTCTCGCAGACAGCAATTTTTAATTCAAATTTTTATCCTAAAGATACAATTATTGATATGGAGGTTCCAGCACCATCTATATCTTTTCCCTTAGTTCAATCTAGATTAGGCAAAGTTTCTTTTTGGCATGGAGGTGGCGCAAATATTAATGATACTTTTTATACAGAAACAACTGATGATATTATAGATGAAGATAGAAATGGTGGGGTTAAATATGATTTTGCACACTCTTTGGGTGTCTTAGGAATATCACAAGTTAAGAATCTAGCAACTAATGTGGTGATACAAGCATTCACAAGCATACCTGGAAATATTCAAGTTCCACAGACATTTTTAAGCCCAGGGCAATTTACAGATGCAGGTAATGGGCCTGTTGGCCCAATAGAAGCAAGACATAATACCGTAAATTTATCAGGAAATAATGTAACAGGTTGTCTAGGCTCAAATTATCCTTATAAGATTGCAATACCAAAAGTTCCAAATATTAATCAAAAATGGGAGGACTTATTAATAACTTGGAATTTACTCTTATTAAGTGTTTTTGACCAAGAAAATTTAAGTATAGGTAATACTAATTTTCAAACATTTAAAGTATTTCAAAAAGCTGTATCTGTTACAAAAAAAATAGGTGGAGGCTCATCTTTAATTCCTATAAATACAATTTATGCGAATAATGGAAATGAGACAATAGCACTATCTCAATCATTAAAATTAGATAAATCTCAAAATAGAGGTGACGGGTTAATTAGTTCTTGGACTATACAAAAAAAAGTAGGAAATTCTTTCACAACAGCAACAGTAGGTGTTGATTATAATCTTATCTTAGGTAATTTAAATTCTGACCAATTAGAAATTATATTTCTAATAACAGGTGATTATAAAATTATAAATTACTCAAAAGGGAATTCCTCAATTGCCTCAGGAGTAAATGAATCTTTTTCAACATTAAACATTTTATCCAGGCCAAACAATATAACAGTTACAGTAGATGAGTTTATAAGATTTCCCAAAATAAACCCTATCTTAACACCATCTGCAAGTTTTAGAAATGTAACACTTGAAACCTCACCTATATTAAAAGGATATGAGAGGTATAATATTATTGTGACACCCATATTAGATTTAACTAATGCATCTTATAAGAAAGTCAGAATAGAAACGAATAATGATACAAACACCACAACTTCTACTGAAGAAATTTTAACTCTAACTAATAATCAATGGCTAGATTTAATTTTACAAAAAACAAATGTATTATGCTTCTTAAGAAAGAAAAATGCTGGGTTAAATTTTGAAGAGACAAAAGATTGCAATTCGAGTAATTCATTTCAACATTACTTTTCGCAAAACAATGGAGAGTGGGAAGCTGGATATTATATGACATCAAAATAAGATAAATGGCAGAGTTTTTAACATTAAATAATCAATTAAATTTTTTACCATTAATAATTTTAGATGCACCAGATGCTTCTGACGATTTATTAATTTATACAAAAGGTGAGGGTGACTATTTAGGTGCACCTTTACAACCTGATTTAATAACACCTGAAGCTAATTATCATGGCGGGCATAAACCTTATCAAATTGTAACAACTTATGAGGATTGTAATAATTTAAATTATGAGTTAGAAAAAGTTGAGGTTATTAGTAATGAAATTAAAAAAGGAATAATTGTTGAAGATTCTTCAACGCCTCTTACAGGAAGTAATTGGCTATGGAAGGAAGATACTTCAACACCTTTAGGTTTATACCAAGAAATAACAGGTGCATTGCCAATAGACTCTTATTACTTTAAAAAAATATCTTCTAATCAAATTGAGATAAGAATATTAGACCCAAATATTATACCTTCTGTAGATGATTTTTTATTTATACAAAGATATTTTTCTACTGAATTTAGTCTTGAAAACCAACAAAGTCCTACAATAAACTTAGGAGATTATACGGATGATATAAATAATTTACCTATTTATCAATCAGAGTATTGGATATTTCAAATAACCAATAAGTTTCAAAATCCATTAGATAGTGAATTATGGACCATTACTTTTGATAAAGACATAAATTTTATCTCCTCAGAATCTTATATTTTTGTTTTGTTAAATAGAATAAACTCTTCAGGTAATCTTAAAGAATTATTCTTAGATACTTGGCAAAAAATAGAAGTAAAATCTAAACAGTTATTAGGAGACCAATATAATTATACAGGTTCACTTCAACCTAAAGGTAAAACCAATCATCTTAATTATGATAATGCAGGATATTTAGGATTAAAAAACTTTTTATCTACTTTAAATAATGATGAAGGCATAAAAGATGATTTTATTGTTTTAGACTTCGAAGATAATATTCAAGACCATCTATACTATATTAATAATAGTATTAAAATAGCTCTGCCAGGGCTTTTAATTAATGATTTAAGAGGAGATGTATTAACTATTAAAAATAAAAATTACTTACTTAATTCTAATGTTGGTTATTATGGTAATCTTTATTATACCTCTTTAATAACAAATGAAGATAAAAATATAGGATATGTTTTTTATGATTTAAGAATAATGATTATCACAGACTTAGAGTTAATAGCATCTATGTCTTATAATTCAAATAGAAACTTCACATTACCTAATCCTATCACAAAAGATGTTAATGAGGTAAAAGAAATTATTATAGATAATTTCCAAACATATCTTAAACCTTATACACATTTTTATACTTATAGATTAATAGGTGAACATTATGAAACTTTACCATATAATGAATTAAAATCTTTTAATTGGGTAAATACACAATTAGGAAATTTATTAACTGATAATTATACTCTAGAATTAGATATTGAAGAAATGTTTTGCTTGAAGGATGATTTAAATAGAGTGGGTTTTGAAAAAGATAAGTTAGAGATAATTATAGGTGAATGGGATATTGATTATTCAATTCCAACAGAACCAAAAATATTAGGTACCAAAAATGTTGTTGTTATGCCTCTTATTGATTGGTTATTGCAAAGTGCAACATTTGATTTATTAGATATAAGTGGATTATATAGGAAAACAAATTATAATATAAAATTCTTTAAGAAACAATATGATAATGCTGTTATTGCAAATACAAACAATTATGATTTAACAAACTTTTGGGGTTTAAATACTCCATCTACACTATTTGTTTCTAAATGCAATTGGTTAATAGGAGAAGTTTCTTTTAAAAATTTTATTAATCAATATAAAATGAAAGTTGAATATAGATTGAATGCTGATAAATGGAATGGTACAACCAATAAAACATTCTCTTGTGATAATAATTTCCAAGGCGGAAAATTAATAACGGAAATGGGGTTAAAGTTTGGTAATGTAGACTCACCAATGATATATGCAAAAATTAGTCCTCCTATTTTAAAGAATAATAGAAACGATTTAATTGTGAGATTTAATTTGGATTTCTAAATTAAATTTAAGAAGGTAAATTAATTAAAATTATATCTAGAGTTTTACTATCTGTTGTTTCATCTAAGTAAGTCAAATCTAATTGTATTGTTTTTGCGCCAGTTTTCTTTGTAAAAAATCTATGCTCTGTATTATAGAAATTAGATTTATTTTCTATAACCTTTATTTCTTCACTATCAAATGTCCAAATTGCTTTTGTGATTGGTTTATCATAAACACTATACATTCTAAATGTCAATGTATTATTATATAATTGGCCTCCATCTTTAGAAATCACATTCCCATTTGTATCTATTGCTTCTATCTGAATCATTAAATGTTTTATTTTAAATAGTAAATTGTATTAAAACTATTTAAAAGAAATAATCATTAAAATATAGATGAAATTTTTTCAAGCATTTAATTCTGGATTGCAAAATAGCAAAGGGGACTCAGGTTGGGGTGAATCTTTATTGTCCGAATTTAAAAAATCAAGAAAATTTCTAATAAAAAATAACTTAGAACAAAATTCTGAGTTTGATAAACTTTTAAATTTACAAGAAAGACTTAATAAAGATATTAATAGTTTGGCAACCGAATTGCCAGACGATTTTCAAAACCTTCTATCCCATGAACAAGATAGAATGCAAGAAGAGATTAGAAGAAATAAAGAAGCTAAAAAAGAAGCCGAGGAATTAAAGAAACACATGGATTCACTTGCCGAAGGTGATGAGGAAGCATTAGATAGAATTAATAAAAGTTTAGGTAATCTACAAAGCAGTCAGGCACTTTCAAGAAACTCAAATATACAAGCTTCACTAAGTCAAGCACAAAGTGCTTCATCAGGGATTGATATGAATTCTATAACATCAGGCTTAACAGGTTCTACATTAAAAAGTGGCCTTGGAAAAATGTTAGGAGATAGTGCAGGCGGTATAATGAGTAAGATGGGAGCAGGTAGTGCCAATCCTTATGTAGCAGTAGGTCAAATGATTTTTGAAGGTGTGAAGTGGGGAGTGACAGAAACTGTAGGTCAAATCACTGAATTAAATGACCAAATGATTGGGTTAGAGAGAGCCACAGGTGGTGTGATGACTGCAAATAAATTGCACATGAATGTCTATGGCAAAATGGAAGGGACCTGGAAAAGTTTAAAGAGTGCAGCAATAGAAGCTAATTTATCTGTAGAACAAATTACAGATAGCTTTAGAGAGTTTGGGACAATGGAAGGTGGTTTTGGTTTGGTAAATGCAAGAGGTATGTCTAATAACAAAGACACTCAAAATCAAATGCAATCTTTTGGTATTGAATCTGCAAGAATAAAAAAATTATATAATACAGATATAATACCAGCAGTACAAGGTATGTTTAAAAATTGGGGTGTTTCTATACAAGATGGCTCAGAAGCTATGGTTGATGGAGTAAGACAAATGAGGCTTGAAGGATTATCACCTGAGATATTTGCAAAAAATATGGAGAAGGTTGTACAATTATCAGGTAAGTTAAACTTTAAGAACCCTGCACAACAAATGAGAAATCTTGCTGCCTCAGCGACTAAGCTCGGTGTTTCTGTTGATGCAATTGTCGATGGTTTCTCTCAAATGAAAGGATTCACGGATGTGTTTGAGAGACAAGCAGAAATGTCAGCTCTTGGAATGAATGAGTATGGAAAAAATCTTGGTAAAATTTATGCTCTTCGTAAACAAGGAAAACATGATGAGGCTTCTGCTCTAGAAATTAGTTCAGTTTCAAATGATTTAAAAAATCAAGGCCTAGCAAATTTTCAAGACGGAACAATCTCTGAACAAGGAATTGAGTTTATGGATGCTATGGGAATGTCACAAGAACAAATCCAGGCAATGCAAAAATCTACCCAACTTGCTTCACAAAAAATGAAACAATTAGGATTTAGTCTTAGTGATGCCCTTAAGCCTTTAGATAAACTTACTGATGCACAACAGAAACAAGCCATACAAATAGAATCAAATAATAAAACTCTTAAAGAAGGAATGCAACAATTTAAAGATGCTATGAAAGACCAACTAATTGGAAGAATAGCTAGTTTGTTAGAACCATTAGCAGAATGGGTTGGTTCTTTATTTGGAATAAAAAACTCAAGAGAAAATTTAAAAGATAAACGTAAAGAAGTTGGTTTAGGTAATAGACAAATTGAAGAACTTGCAGATAAAGCTGGTATAAAAAAACAAAAAGCAGGTTTTTTTCAACATGGTCTAACAGGTTGGTTTACAGATGATGGTTATCAAAAAGGTGCAGATGCAGATGTAAAATATTCAGTAGCAGACCAACAAAAATTAACCAGCTTAATAGAACAATTAAATACCAAAGATGATGCAAGTAAAAAAGAATCTTTAATGAATGAATTTCATTATTCTTCTGAAGAAGCCGATAAATTAATTTTATCAATGAAGGAATCTGCGGTAGGAATAGATGATATGGGTAAAGCAGTAGACAAATCTACTGATATAATTAACAAACAAGTAAAATCTCAAGAAGAATTACTTAAATTAAGTTATCAACAAAAGAAAGAATTTATTGCTAAAAATATTAGTAGCGCTCTAGATAGAGCAATGAGAGATTTAGTAACTTTTGGCAAAGTGGGTAAAGCACCCAAAGTAGAATCTGTGAGCGAACAATATGATAAAGTAAAAGAGGCTGAACAAAAACAAAAAACAGAAACAAAAGTTGTTATAATAGATAAGACAACAATGGGTTCTGATATAAAATCAAATACATCAAATGGGTCAAGATAAAAAAAATATAAAAAATGAAAAAATCATTTAATTCAGATAGTGCCCAAAAAATAGATGCAGGATATATAAGAGCTCTTTCAGAAATAAAAAAAACACAGTCTGCATTATCTTCAGGATTGCAAGAAACCACAAAATATTATAATGAAATAGAGAGACTAGGTAATTTAATATCTAATGGTAAAGTTTCTAATTTATTACAAAAAGCAAAACTCCCACAATCTATAGCAATCTTTAATAAATATCAAACAGATATTTTTAATAAAGTAACTCAAGCAAAGAGTAGTATTGAAGGTGTGAAGAAATTTACAGGAATTATAAGAGAAAGAATTGTCAAGAAGAAAGGAGGAGATGAAGCTTGGTTTAACCAATCAGACCCTAATTTTAAAACAAAAGAAAATGGTAATGATACAAGTTCTGAAAATAATCCTACAGGAAAAGATATAATTATTTCACCTCCAATACATACACCAGATGATAGTATAGCTAATCAGACAGAATGGATTGATATTAAAAATGGGTTAAGTGATAAAATATTTAAAGGATGGACATCTAAGGGTAAAAATGTTGCAGTTGGCACATTAAATCAACCAACTTGGGAAAGAAATTCTAGAGAGATTGCAAGAGCACAAAGTTTACCTGGAAGTTTTAAATTTTATATAGAAAAGCTTCATGGATATGATAATCAAGGTGAACCTTATAAAGCAAATAAAATATCAAATAACCCTGAAGAGTATAAGAAATTTTCTAATAGAATGTTGTTTCCGGTTTTTCTAGATAATTGGTCTGATGCATTTACCGCTAATTGGAATACAATTGATTTAATAGGCAAGTCTGAGCCTATAAGAGTTTATAATAATACAACAAGACAATTAACTATTGATTTTTATATATTGGCAGATTTTAGTGCTGAAATTATGTTAGCCGGCATACAAGAGTTGCAAGAATATGCTAGCCAAATATCAAATGAGAAGAAAAACAATCGAGAAATAAGAGATAATTCTAATTTCACAAATGAAGAAAATAAATTTTTAAATAAGAATTTATCACCTCAAGCCAAACAGGTAATAGAATCTAATATGACTTTATCAGAACAAAAGCAAGCTCATTTACAATTACAAGCATATACAAAGAATTTTCAAAATATAGGTCACGGCTCTAATAATATACCAGAAATGCTAAAAAATGGCGTATATGGATTTACTCCCTCGGCAACAACATCTACACCAGAAATGTTATGGAATAGGATGACTTTTTTAGCACAATGTTGTTATCCTTATTATAGACAAGATGGTAAACTTAAAGAAAATCCAATTATAAAATTAAGAATAGGAGATTTTTTCGATGTTGTTTGTTACATAACATCCTTATCAATTAATGATATGGAGATGGGTTGGGATTTAAATTATAGCCCAAATATAGGAGTTATTCCTATGGGTGCAAAAGTATCTATGTCTCTAGACATAATTCATCAACAAACTCCATCTTCTACATATTCTAGATTTTATCATAGAAAAGATTATGATAATTATGATAATCCATATTCTTATATCCCAGAAACTTTAAAAAATTCGTTAACTAAAGATTATATTATAGATAAATTAATAGAAGATAATAACTTTAGACAAAAAATATTAGGTAATGAAATTAATATTTCAAGTGTTCAAAATAAAATAGGAACAGGTGGACCAACAAAAATAACCGAAGATGGAGAAAACTTTACAAGCATCGACACAATGTGGCCCGAAACTGTTTTATATGATATACCTAATTCTTCTGGAAGTGAAAATAAATCAAAAGATGGAAACTATTCTAATATACAAGATTATGCTGAAAACATTTCTAAACTTTCTGAAAAATTAAATAATTTTAATTTTAAAACACAAAATAATTCAGTCAAGAAATTAATTAATAAAAACCAAATATCCGAAACATTAAATATTAGTAAGAAGTTATTGACAGCTAAGGAAAAAATGAAAAATCTTAAAATTAAAGATAATGAAAAAATTCAAGAAATAAATAAATTAGCTAATGAATTTGTTCCTCTTGTAAAAAAGACATTTGATATTGCAAATAATGGGTTTAACATAAATAATATAATTTAATAAATATGAATAACAATTCTCAAATAAAATTATTACAAGGAACAGAAATAAAGCCTAACCTAAATATTTTACCAAGTTTATGGGATATTCCTCATACTATAAAACATACAGATACTATTTATAAGTTAAGTAATAGATATTACAACAATAGTAATTTAGGAAAATTAATTATGTATAGAAATCCAGAACTTATGAATGAGTTTGATATTTATCCTGGTATGATAATTTATATTCCTATGCCATTACAGAGATTAACAAAATATATGAATATTTAAAAATAATTATGATAAACTACATACAATTCTTATTAGATAAAAAAAGAAATGAGGGCCAAATATTAGATGACTCAACTATAGACAATATAGATATTGCTAATATTTTTGACGACGTAGATAATATACCTTTTTGGTCTGGAGGTATCTTATATCCTGATGGACAAGAATCTATTAAAATTAGAAAATTAAACTTCTTAGATGAAAATATTTTAAGTAAAGAAAATCTTTATGCAAATAATGAAGTTTGGAAAATACTTATAAATAATGTTATTCACAAAGACGAAATATTAACTTATGATGATTTACTTCCAATGGATGTTGACGGAATATTATTATGGTTAAGAATGACAGCGTTCGGCTCAGAATATAGGTTAGATATAAATTGCCCAAGATGTAAATCAAATAAGAGTCAAATTGTTTGGGATTTAAAACAAACAGCATTTAAAGGTATAGAAGATGATAAAAATGAATTATTAAAAGAATATGGAGCAATTCCATATAAATATAATGATGAAATTACAATAGGTATCACAATTCCAACAATGTCTAAGATAGCTGAGGTTGATAAATTTATAAAAAAATTAGAAACCGCCGAAGGTATGGACTTTACTTCTACTAAAGAATTGTTATATGTACTTTCTCATATAGAAGAACAAATAGAGGGTGAAAATATTATATTAACAGATATAAAAGATATATATATTAAATTGTTGACCATTAGTTTATCGCTTAAAAAAACTAATGATATAAAAAAATTAGCAATGGAAATAAATCATTCTCTAATTTTAAAAACATCTTTTAAATGCAAAGATAATTTAAAAGATGATGAAGGTAAATTATTAACAAACACAGAAGGGGAATTTGTTAAATGTAATTATAAAGAAGATGGAATTGACTTAATTATGGGAAGGTCTTTTTTTTTGCAAAATATACAATAAGTGAACTAAAATCTTTATTTAATACAATCAAATATAAATCTTGGAGAGAGTTTGGAATAAACAATAACTTCTTCTTTCTTAAAGGAAATTATCAATATGTGAAAGATTTACAAGATTTATTTGATGATTTAAAATTTTGGGCTAAATATTCTCTTCAAGAATCTTATTTAATGACACCACAAAGAAGACAAAAGGCATTAGATAATATGAATAAAAATTTAGAATTATTATATCCCAAGACAAAGAAATAATTCTTATTAAAAACAATTAAATTTTACAATATCTTTTTATTCGTGTATGTTTTGTAATAAAATTGATTTAATCGCTTTATCTACAAGATATCGTACATTATTTAAGATTTTTAAAGTTTAAATCCTTTGTTTAATAAATATAATAGAGCTTCTGCATTACCTCTAGCATCATCTACAGGGTCATGTGTATGTTTTGATATTCTATGTTGCTTCCATTTATAATATAAATCTTTCTCGAAACCACAAAATAAATCACCTATTCTTCTACTTGACCAACCAAAAGGATTTTTGTTTAAAAAATAATGAAAGTACCAATTTACCCAGCTAGCATCATAGCCATTATTATCAGAAATTAATACAGGTTGACCTTGTATATTCTCTCTTAACCATTTATCAAACCTCTCAAAAACAACTTTAGGTTCTTCAAAAGACTCATGTTTCTCCCTTGTGAATCCACTTATTGCTAATGCTTCTGCATTATAAACTTTTGATATTGGCCTACATTGACCATAAAATGTTTTCGTTAGAGTTGGTTCCACAATAATTGCACCAAAGCAAACGATTGAATTAATACCTTGTAGAGGCCCATCGCTTTCTATATCAACTACGACAAATTTTTGTTTCATATTTTTATTTTTTCTAATTCTTCTTCAATACATTCCGATAAACAAGTTCCTCCATTATAAAATTTAATTATAAAGGATAATGTTCCATCTTCATTAGGTTTCAAATCATAGATATCATCACTATCATCTTTTTCTGTGTGGTCAAATACTTCCCAGATAATATTATTTACTATAAAATATTTTTCTCGAAATTTGTCTCTAAAACAATCTTCCCAATCATTATCACAACTTCTTAATTCAGTTATACCTACTTCTCTTAATTTTTCTTTATAGAAATCTTCTAAAGATTGTTCAGATTTTAATTCTACTTTTCTAAGTTTTCCAATGTGTAATTCAGTGCGACTCATATTTTATTTTTTTTATGTTTTATCATTTAAGAATATTTTTATTTTTTCTTTATATAGATTCATATTAAAATCTTTACCCTTATAACGGTAATAAGATTTCTTTGTTTCTAATTTTTCATATAACCTCTGAAGTATAATTAGATAATCTATTAATTTTGGCTCCCAATCATTATACATATTATTTTCTAAATACAAACTATTATCAAATGTAGATTTACTTTCATATCCTCTCCTTGATAATTCTTCTTGTATTAATCTAAATCTATTATGTAGATATTTACCTCTTGAATAAAAATATTTCACATGACCTTTATTAAGTGTAAAATTCTTTGGACAATCATAAATACCTTTCTTGCTATTTAAACTTTTCTTGAATTGACCATTTAATTGTAATATTTCTTTATGCTCGGCAATTAAATGCTGATTACTCAATAAAGCAGGAGGTATTAAATTAATTCTTGTCATCTTTATAAATTGTTAATTCTAATTCAATTAATTCTTCATTTGAGTGTTTAACCACAAGATTCTTTATTTCTATGAAAGGCTCAATTTCTTTGAAAAATTCTCTCTTACCTTCTTCTAATATTTTATTATAAACAATATTATAATAATCACCTGAAAAATTATCTCTTCTTAATACTATCTGTTTCCTTAACTTTAAAGGTTTCTTTTCTATAATTTTTATGTAACTATTCATATCAAAATTGCCTTTGATATATTTATTTAATTTCTTTTTATTTATTTCTAATAAATAATATTGTAAGAAAATTATCCCTAATAAGAAAGTTATTATTATTGCCATTATAATTTTATTTTATCATGTTGAAAATATGCTTCTAAGCATCCTATTAAAAAATCTCTTGTCTCAATTAAATTATTATTTATTAAATCAACACCACATGAAAAACCTATACCTTCATGTTTTAAAATTAATCCTCTCTCGGTTGTAACCCAATCTAAATTCTCTGTTATATATAATGGTATTATCTACCTAAACTATTTAATTAATACAAAATTACACATAATTTTTTAGAAACACAAATGATAATAGAAAATTCTACATTTAATTT
>Ga0116177_10000461_pt1 | contig 30022 bp, 29 predicted proteins | sample AD_STIC10_MetaG_FD_89750 | JGI IMG/M metagenome (GOLD analysis project Ga0116177, IMG submission 89750) | Active sludge microbial communities of municipal wastewater-treating anaerobic digesters from USA - AD_STIC10_MetaG | ecosystem: Engineered > Bioreactor > Anaerobic > Digestate | place: USA... | reverse complement strand
GGACGATAACGCCGCCGTGCTCGGTATATTTAATGGCATTGCTCAACAGGTTCATCAGAATCTGGCGCACGCGCTGGCCATCGAGCAATAGCGGCTCGTTCAGTGCCGTGTCTATTTCGTGCCTCAGATAAATGCCTTTTTCACGTGCATCCGGCAGGAACATCTCGACGATTTCATCGGAAAGCTCGCGCAGGTCGGTCGGCTGGAGTTGCAATTGCAATTTGCCTGCCTCGATCTTCGACAAGTCCAGCACATCGTTGATCAATGCAAGCAGCATCTGCCCGCTTTTCTTGATCGAGCGGACCCAATCGCGCTCGACCGGTGCCGTCACCGATTCCGAAAGCAATTGCGTAAAGCCGAAGATGGCATTCATCGGCGTGCGGATTTCATGGCTCATATTGGCTAGAAAGCTGCTCTTTTCCTCGCTGGCCTGGCGCGCCTGTTCTGCCCGCAACTCGACCATCAGCATTTTTTTCGATTCATCCTGCGAGCGCCGGATGGCAGTAAAGCCGATCACGCCGGCGACCAGTGCGAGGGCATTGGCAATCAGGACGGTGGCATTGGTTTGCTTGACCAGCGTGTCGCGTTCCTCGACGCGTAAAATCATCAGGCGATTTTCTTCAGCCGTCATCTTGTCGAGCACTTCACGCATGTTCTTGATCATGGAAAAACCGACGCCTTCCTTGATGCGTTTGACGAATGCCGTCTCGTTGCCGGTTTTCAGCGCTTTCTGTTTGTAGGCCATCGATTCCATGCTGCGTGCCAGGAATGCATCATACAGTTCGCCAAAATCTGCCATGTACGAACGCTGCAGGGCATTGTCGGAAACGATCGTACCCAACTGCACTTTCAGGGCATACATTTCCGCCAATGCCTTGCGCTGTGCAAGCTGGTTGGCGGATTCACCGGTAATCAAATAACGCAAGCCATTCGCCTGTGCATCGCCGGTCGCCACCTTCATCCGGGTAAGCAATTCCAGTGTCTGGTGGGTATGACTGACTAGGCCGATCGAAGCACCGAGCTCATTGGTCGATGTGACCGACACGGCCGAAGTCGCGAGAATGAGCACGAATGCCAGCGCAAGCAAGCCATTGTTTATCTGGTGGCGGAATTTGCCACTATTACCAGCTTCCATCGACACTCCCCCGCGTCGCAGTATCGCTTGTCAAATTTCAGGCCGAAAATATCGGCTCGAATTCTTCATGAATTCAATAGCCAGATAGTACCGTTTAAGACCAGCGCAAATGATAACCACGCCAAATAGGGTATCAACAGATAACCTGACGCTGCGGATATTTTCCCGAATGCCAGTGCGGTCGATAATGCCGCGAGCCAAAGAAGACAGATTTCCACGAATGCCCATGCAGGCTGATGCAATCCGAAAAAAATCGGCGTCCAGGCAAGATTGAGCAGCAATTGCAGCCAGAAAAATCGCATTGCCCGCGATCTTTCGGTTTCCGATACTCGCGTATTGCGTCTTACTTTCCACACACTGATTGCCATCAATACATAGAGCAGAGTCCACGCGGGCCCGAAGACCCAGCCCGGCGGATTCCAAGTTGGTTTAACCAGGCCCTGGAACCAGGCGCCGGGGCCGAAGAAAATTCCCATGCAACTGCCCAGCCCGAGGATCAATACGATCCAGATTGCCAGCGCCGTTTTTGGATGCAAGTACTCGGCAGATTGCGCGCGAAGTACGGAAATGTCCTGATCATGTTTCATTTTTCACCCTGCTTATTGACGGCATGCACGAAGCCCATGCCCAAACCATGAAGCCTCTACAATTTGTAAGCCTTGCGTTTCCGGTAAAGCGTAGATGCATCGATTCCCAGTGTTTTGGCGGCGGCATCCAGATTTTCGCTGCTGGCTAAAATACGCTCGATATGAAGCCGTTCCAGTGCTTCCAGACTCATTGCAGACCCCGGAATCGCTTCCTGCTTGTGGTTGTCGGCACGGCCCACGGCCAGTAATTCGACACCGATTTCTTCCGCGCGGCAAAGAATAACGGCACGTTCCATCATGTTCTGCAATTCACGGACATTGCCCGGCCAGGAATACATCTGCAATTGCGCCAATGCCGAAGCGGAAAGTCGGCGCGCAGGCATGCCGTAACTTGCCGCGAACTTGCGGATGAAACCGGAGGCCAGATTCTCGAGATCCTCGATACGCTCACGCAATGCCGGCAGGGTGATGGCAATGACGTTGAGCCGGTAAAGAAGATCAAGACGGAATTGTCCTTCCTTTACCATGGCATCCAGATCGCGATTGGTCGCGGCGATAATCCGCGCATCGGCTTTTCGAGTGACCGGATCACCGACACGCTCGTATTCCTTGTCCTGGATGAATCGCAATAATTTGGGTTGCAGGGAAAGCGGGAAATCACCGACTTCATCCATGAAAATGGTACCGCCATCGGCATGGCTGACTCGCCCGACATTGTTCTGGCTGGCACCGGTAAACGAACCCTTGATATGCCCGAACATTTCGCTTTCGAGTAGCTCCGCCGTCAACGATGGACAATTCACGGTGACCAACGCGCCTGCCGAACGCTGGCTCGCTTCGTGGATAGCACGTGCAATCACGCCTTTCCCGGTGCCGCTTTCACCCAGCAACAAGACATTGGCATCGGTACCGGCCACTTGCAGGGCGAGACTGATCGCCGCACGCATGGCTTCGTTCTTGCTGCTCAGTTCCGGAGTGTCACTACCGGCTTCGCGCTCAAGCATATCGAGTCGGTCCATCATGCGTCGGGTATCGATTTGACGTGCAACCGCAATCAGCAATTGTTCGGGCGAGCAAGGCTTTACCAGATAATCGCTGGCGCCCTGGGCAATGGCACTGATCGCTTCGCTGACACCGGCATTGCCGGTGACCATGATCACGCGCATCAGTGGCGATAGCTCGCGCAGTTTCGGCAATGCATCCAGCCCGGAGTCGTAGCCGATATTGCGATCAAGCAGACAGACCTGAAATGGCAGGGTTGCCGCCAGTTTAATCCCTTCTTCCAGGGTTTCAGCCGTCGTCACCCGATAGCCTTCCTTGGTCAGGCACAGGGAAAAATTCTCGAGCAGGCCACGATCATCATCAATCGCAAGAATACGTCCCGTTACCGGTGTTTCGTTTTTACTCACGGATGTCATCTCAGTCTGTTTCTGTTCGAAATTCATTATAGCGATCCTTCACGCCATGGCCGTAAATACCGGCGGTAAACACGGAATCCACCGGCTCAAGCACGAAACTGGTATGCCTCGAGGAAATACAGGGCCTTATCCAGAATCGCCGTGATTTCGATCAACAAATCCGAACTGACCTTGTCGCCGGCATCTTCGGTGTCATCAATACGTTTACGTGCCAGTTTCGCTGCAAGCGCTACCCGATCGGCGATATCGCCGACGATATCTTCCTGCCTGAATTCGGCTGGCAACTCGGGCAATGTGCTCGCGGCGGCAGCAAGTCGAACGCTGCCCTTGGCAAAACCACCCAGAGACAAAATGCGTTCGGCCACCGTATCGACCGGCTCGGTCAAGGTGCCGGCAATTTCATCGAATAATTTGTGCAGGCCGAAAAAACTGGCTCCCTTTACATTCCAGTGCGCCTGCTTGATCTGGCTTTGCAAATCGAATATTTCCGCGAGTGTCTGGTTCAACGCCGCTACCACTTTCGTGCGCGTGGCATCACTCAGATCATGACGAGTCGCAAAGGGAAGCTTTTTTGCCAAGTCGTTTTTATCGTCTTTCTTCCTATCGGATTTTTTCTTGCCGGAGCCTGAAGTCGCCATTGAACATCCTTGAATGGTTGGGGGGAATAGCTTTGACTTGAAGGCGTTTGCAAGCGTCATGCCATCCCCTGGGAGCCAGATATGACAGGGCTTTCGCAGTCATGTCGCGGGCAAACTGCACGAAGCTAACAACATGCCTTGCATTTTGCATGACGGGTCTTCTGCCCTCAAAATCCGGCAACCCACCGAGGCGCCACAAAAAAAGCCGGGTCATGCACAGCATGGCCCGGCTTTTGTCAGATCAACTTCGCGGTATCAGGAAAGGGTTTTTTCAAACTCTTTGATTTGTTCTTCGGCCGCGTCTTTGGCAATGCCGTAACGCTCCTGGATTTTTCCGGAAAGATAATCGCGGGTACCTTCAACATAGGTCAAATCATTTTCGGTGAGCTTGCCCCACTTTTGCTTGATCTGGCCGTTAATCTGTTTCCACTTGCCCTGGATGATGTCGTTATTCATTTGAGTTATTCCTTAGTTTGTTCGATTGGAAGCGAGGGTTTTCCGCTCACTTTGGCTGGTACATGGAAGCCCGGCTGGCTTACTTCGCCGGCTTCACTTTCAACGCTTTTGTTTCGACGCTTTTCACGCCCTTGATGGCTTTCGTCACGGCGACAGCCTTGTCGACCTGTGCCTGCGAATCCAGCAATCCGGCCAGCGTTACCACGCCGTTGGTCGTGCTGACATTGATATCGAGACCTTTTACTTCTTCGGTAACCAGCAAATCACCTTTTACTTTCGTGGTGATCCAGGTATCGGAAACGGGCGTTTGGGATTCTTCATAGGCTGTCGTTTTGGTGTCGGACGCTACATCGGCGGCCATTGCCATCGGCATGCCGACGATGCCCATCGCAAGCGACATGAGCAAGGCATTGGTGACATTAAAACGGAAAGTCGATTTGGAATTACGCATTTTGTACTCCTGCTTTTTGGGGGGAGGCATCCATTGAAATTTCCGGAAGCCGGTATAGCTATTACAAGATGCATGCCAAGCATCGGAGAACGAACAATCAAGCACTTAATTGTTCAAAATTTGTTTGCAGCAAGGTGTTTCGCACGGTCAGGCATGCGGCCTGCACGACAACAAGTCCGTCATGCCTGTAGTTAATTTCCGGATTCAGGCTTGTCTACAAGGAAAATCCACAGGTGCTATGGTATGTTTTGCACCATGCACCGTCGCCCATCCTGCCTATCGCTTGTCAGCCAGATCTTTTTGGCGTTCACGTTTCTGTGTACGCCAATTGTCGACAGTATTCATGCGATCAGGATGCCGCAAACCCTGCATGATGGCGTGCAAATATCGGCGAACCAGTCGGTCGAAAAAAATGTCGTCACCAGCAACATGCCCTGCCATGAAGCCATGATGGTTCCGGCCGAAACCAGCATCACCGCCGGGAGTGCCAAGGCCGGAGCATCGGATCAGCCACAGCCCTGCTGCCCCTACAAGCAATGCTCGCCAAAAAATTGCTTGATGCACTTCGCGATTGCGTCCATGCCCGTATTGGAAATTATTCCGCACTCGCCAATCGACAGCCGCGTTTTTCTCGATGCCGGCATCCAGCTCGTTCCCGTGCCTTTCATTGAACGCTTAAGACCACCGATCAGCTGATCTTCTGTCCGGGCTTGATCCGGCCACACCCATTTTATAGCCATTCTCCGGTTCGGGCTTTGTGCCCGCCGGCGTCATGTGTTGGTCGATTCAATTCGACCCTCGCTTTTGAAGAAGATATTTTCCATGAACAAGCTACAGAAAACGAATTTGCTCGTACTGGCAATCGCCTTGTCGATGTCCGCATGTACCAGTCTGCCAACACGACCGCCCGATGCTTCCATCAACCAGCTATTGCAGGAACGCGGCGGCCCATCAATGGAATGGTCGCAGTTTCAAAATACGCCAAACGCAAATTTGCCAAGCGGCGACGCGAGCATCAATGAATGGATTTTGTCACCGATAGGTCCTGACACCGCGGTTCGCATCGCGATGCTGCGAAGTCCGAAACTTCAGCAGGAATATGCACGCCTGGGATTGGCGCGAGCCGATGTGCTGGAAGCCGTGCAAATCAGCAATCCGGGCATTTCATTGTCGAGACAAAACCTCAGCCCCGGCAATGGCGTGCAACGCACGCTGGGATTTTCACTACCGCTGGTGGATTTGATCCTGTTGCCATCACGCTCTCGACTGGCACATGCCGATTTCGAACGCGCGCGTCTTGATACCGCCAAAGCCGTATTCGATGTCGCACTCGATGTCGAGTCGGCCTGGTATGCCTATGTCGGTGCACAGCAGGTGGCCGATATGCGAACCGCCGTTTCCGATGCCACCGATGTTTCGGCGCAATTGGCGGAACGTTTTTATGCTGCCGGCAATATCAGCGAACTCCAGCTCAACCAGGAACGTGCGGCAGCGAGCGAGGCAAGACTCGAAGCTGGCGCGGCAAAAGTGGAAGCAGCGCAATGCCGCCTGTCATTGAATAACCTGATGGGACTCGACAGTAATGCGTATCCTTGGGCTGCGCTCGATCGCCTGCCGCTCCCGGTGGCGGAAGAAGACGACACCGAAAACCTGATCGGCATCGCACGCGAGAAAAATCTGCAATTGCTGGCGGCGCGACAACATCTTATCGTCATGCAGGCCTCTTACAAATCCATCCGCGGCTGGCGCTGGCTGGGTGGCAGCGGTGTTGGTTACGAACGCGAAAAAGATGCCGATGGCAGCCGTTTGAGCGGGCCGTCGTTGTCGCTGGAGTTGCCAATTTTCAATCAGGGCCAGGCCAAAATGAGTCGCTCGCAAGCCATGCTTGCCGATGCACAGGCACGCCTGCGCGAAGCCGAGCTGTCGATCGAAAACACGATTCGCGCGAATGCCAATACCGTGCAGGCACAGGCCGAAGCGGTCGGCATTTTCCGGAATTCGCTGATACCGCAACGCGAAACCGTGTTGGCCCGCAGCCAGCAGGAACAAAACTTCATGCTGATCGGCGTATTCGAATTGATCCAGGCCAAAGCGAAGGAATACGACGCCTACCAGGGTTATCTCGAAGCAGTACGCGATTACTGGCAGGCGCGCGTTGAATTGACCCGCAGTGTCGGCGAACGCCTGCCGAGCGATGCGTCAAAAATGGAAACCACACCTAGTGTCGAAGACATCCTCACTCCGAAAGGCGGCATGGAGGGCATGGATCATTCCAGTCATGACATGTCGAACATGAAAGATGCCGATAAGAATCCGGCAACCGAACCGAAACCAGCGGATGAAAATAAAAAAACGGAATCCGGAAACACCGGCGAACACGAACATCACGGAGCACAATCATGAAAATTTCCCGTCGCAATATGCTGATCAGCGCCGGACTGGCCAGTGCCGGCGCGGTTCCGTTCGTGCGCGCGCAAAACCACGAAGGCCACGACATGTCGAAAATGCCCGAGATGGAAATGCCTGCCGTTTCATCACCGCGTTCTGCTCCCGGCAAAGTTCGCACACTCAATGGCTGGACACTTCCCTTCCGCATGAAGAACGGCGTCAAGGAATTCCATCTGGTTGCCGAGGAAATCGAACACGAATTCGCGCCGGGCTCAAAAGCGATTTGCTGGGGCTATAACGGCTCGACGCCGGGCCCGACCATCGAAGTAACCGAAGGTGATCGTGTACGTATCTTCGTGACCAATCGTTTGAAAGAATCCACTTCGATGCATTGGCATGGACTGCTTCTTCCCAGCGGCATGGACGGTGTCGGCGGTTTGACCCAGCCGCATATCAAGCCCGGTGAAACCTATGCTTATGAATTTACCCTTCGACAGCACGGCACCCATATGTACCATCCGCATGCCGATGAAATGACGCAGATGGCGATGGGCATGATGGGTTTGTTCATCATCCATCCGAAAGCAGGTGAAGCGCTTACGATAGATCGTGATTACGCTTTCATCCTGCACAACTTCGCTTTGCATCCTGGCACCCGCAGACCCGATCCCTCAGTGATGCAGAATTTCGATTTATGGACCTTCAACAGCAAAACATTTCCGGCGATTGATTCGATGGTCGCCCGCACGGGTGAACGCGTTCGTATCCGCGTCGGCAACTTGTCGATGTGGAATCACCCGATTCATTTGCATGGCCACCAGTTTTTCGTCACCGGAAGCGACGGCGGTCGCTGGCCGCGTTCCCAATGGCGCAGCGAAGTCACCGAGATTGTCGGTGTCGGGCAAGTGCGTGATATTGAATTCACCGCCGTGCCTGGCGACTGGGCTTTCCACTGCCATATGTCGCATCACACGATGGGTCCGATGGGCCACGAGATTCCAAATACATTGGGCGTGAATCAGGACGGTCTTGAAGAAAAAGTACGGGCGATGCTGCCGGGCTACATGGCGATGGGCGAAAACGGCATGTCCGAACACCAAAACCATACCGACAGCGGACATATGCCCGGCCCGCCAAACACACTCGCGATGATGGCCGGCAAAGGCCCATTCGGCAATATCGAAATGGGCGGCATGTTCACCATGGTAAAAGTTCGCGATGATCTGGCGAAAGGCGATTACAAAGATCCGGGCTGGTATCGTCATCCAAAGGAAACCGTTGCCAGCCGCGTCAGCAGCAATCCGGATTTTGGCAATCCGGTGCGGCGGAAAAGTAATCAGCATACCTAGTCATTTCTCCCATCGGCACGTCCGTATCAGACGACACGAAGAATCAGCAGGCTGTTGTTGCTTATAGGTACGAAGAGTAGCTGAGTTGAACGAGCCGACGGGAATCAGCCAGCACCACTAGTGCTGCAGGCATCTTCTTATATTCAATTCAACGACACATATAAATTACCAGTGATAAATCGCGTATTGCACTCTTTCATTTATGGGCTCCGGTTTTTCATCACTCCACTCCATTGAAATTCAAGGCAGCTTTTTTCATCGAGGCATTTGCGCGATCGATATAGCCAACAAACATGTCCTCCGTCATTTTCGTTGCACTCGTTGGCGCCGTTTTCGGCGTTCCTGCATTGAAGGGCGGTTCCGGCGCGTACTCGGCGAGTAGCTGAACCGTTTCTGCGTAGTTTTGATCGCGCAGTTTGGCGATGAATGTCAGGCCGAAATCCAGTCCTGCAGTAACGCCCGCGCCAGTAATGCGATTGCGATCCTGCACGACACGCGCATCGACCGGAATCGCGCCGACGTTTTTCAGTAAGTCGCGCATGACCCAATGGCTGGTGGCACGATAGCCCTGCAACAGACCCGCGACACCGAGCACAAGAGAGCCCGTGCAAACCGAACTGATCCACTTCGCACGACTGCCGCGGTCCATCACAAAATCAATCAGGATTTTGTTCTCCATGGCTTCCAGCGTGCCGGTACTACCTCCGGGAATAAATAAAATATCCAGGTCGCGCGGGCAATCGTCGAAGGTATGTGTAGGCATGATTGCCAAGCCGGTATCACTCATCACCGGCTCTCTGCTTTGTGCCACAAGACACACCTTGGCACCCATGAGGTTGGCAAACATGTACTGAGGCCCCACCAAATCCTGCGCGGTGAATCCCGGGTACATCAACATGGCAATTTGTTCTTTGCCCATCCAGCTGGCAGGCATACTGCTCATGTCGTGAACGGGCTTTTCCTTGACCTCATCGGCACTCGCCATCCCGGTCGTTCCCAGAAGCGCCATGCCGCCCATGGCAAGCGCCAGTTGTTGCAAAAACTCTCTGCGTTCAATGCTCATGGCAAGCTCCTAGCGTTCAATACGAAAGGTCAATGCAACACTGCGTGGATCGCCAGGCGCAATCCAGTCGGTCACGAATTGGTGGCTACCGGTGTAGTAGCGTTTGTCGAACACGTTGTTGATGTTCAATTGCAAGCTTGCGCGTTGCTCACCCAGATCAAACCGGTAACCAAGCATGGCGTCGAATCGGGCGTAGCCCGGTAGCTGGAAAGTATTCGCCTGGTCGCCTTCACGCGATCCCTGGAAAAATACTCCGCCACCCAGATTCCATTGGTCGGTCAACGAATAGCGCAACCAGGTACTTCCGGAATGTCTTGCGACATTCGGCAGGCGCGCACCTTGAACAAAACTGTCCTTGGTAACGTCGGCATCGGTATAGGCATAGGAAGCAAGGATGGAAAGCTTGTCATTGATACGGCCCGCCAAATCCCATTCAAGGCCGCGAGAGCGTGCTTCGCCAACCGTGATGATGTCGAATCCGGTGGGGCTGGTACTACTGAACACGTAATTCGCGAGATTGCGTTTGGTCAGTTGATAGAGCGCTACCGTTGAGGACAGCCCTCCGTTGCCTGATTCAAACTTGTGACCAATCTCGAATTGTCTTGCACGCTCGGCTTCCAGTTCGCTGCCATCGGCGGCACGACCATTATTGGAAGCTACCGCATCCTGGTATTGCGCATACACGCTTTGATTGTCGGAAAAATTCCAGACAGCTCCGAGTCTTGGCGTGAGGAATGATGCCTTGTTCAGTTGCTCGGTGGGTTCGCCGTAACGTGCTGCCGTCGACTCATGGCGAAGCGCGGCAACGAGATGCCATCCGTTGCCGAACGAGATTTGGTCTTGCACATAAACACCCGTCCAGCGTGAGCGGCTCTCGCTGGGTATCAGGCTTACTGAAGACAAATCGAGCGCGGGAACCGTGCCATACACCGGATTGTAAACATTGATGGGCGTCGTCGGCAGGTAGCTGGTCCAAAGGCTGTCGAATTTGTCGGAGTAGGAATCTGCGCCGACCAAAACAGTATGTTCAACATTGCCTGACACGAAATTACCGATGAAATCGATATTCCCCTGAAATAGATCACGGGAGGCCTCCGGGAAATAGGAATAGTAGCGATCAATGTTTCCGGTCGCGATCAAGCCGGCTTGTCCCGTAAAGAAAGTGATGGGAAGCACATCGAATTGCGGTGCGTCCTGATTCAGGGAATAGGCGTGTAGATTGAGTTTCCAGTTGTCGGAAATTTGCTGCGAAAAATCCAGCTTGAATGCAGTTGCTTTCGTTGACGACAAAGGTCCACCTTCATTGAACTGGTTTTCGAGCGGTATATCGAGGGGGCGATTGCCAATGGCCGGAACGCCAAAATCGTTTCGATAGTTCTGATCGACGTAATCGGCAGTCAACGATAGTTTCGTTTTTTCGCTCGGCGCCCAAGTGACGTTGCCGGAAAAGCTGGCGAGACGGTCAGTCACGAAATCACGAATGGAATCGCTGTCGGAATATGATGCAGCGGCACGTCCGATGACTGTTTCGGAATCATTGATTGCTCCCGATACTTCCAATGCAGTATTGCTTAAACCATAACTGCCAACGGTTTGTTCAAACGAAAAACCGAAATCCTTCGTAGGCTTGCGTGACACGACATTGACCAGGCCACCGGGTTCTGCACGGCCATAGAGTACGCTGGCCGGGCCTTTGACCACTTCGACCGATTCGGTATTACTGATATTGACAGGCAGGCCTTGCACGCGACTTCCATCAAGGAAATAGCTTGAACTGCCTCCCATGGGCCCACGGGCAGACATCGAAACCGTCGGGAACCCGCGCAAGATCAGCAAGGGAAGCGCGCTGCCATTGAAGCCAAAGTCGGAGCCAGTGCCGGCGACGTTCCTTACCGCTTCGGTCAACGTGCCGACATTCTGGTCTTGCAATACTGCGCGGGTAATGGTTTGCACACTTTGCGCCGTTTCCAGCGTGGGTGTTTCCGTTTTGTTGGCGGTCGATGTCGGTCCGGCTTTGTAATCTTCACGCTCGCCGATGACCTGGACGGTATCCAGTGTCTTTTCTTTTGCAGGAGCGACCTTTTCTGCGGCGTAGGCGGCATGACAAGAAGTCATGATGGCGATCGCCATCAGGGAATAGCGGGGTAATGTTTTCATTCTGGTTCCATTTTTGTGTTGATTAGTGATGGGAGTGATCGGCGCTTCCGGGTTTTTCGGCATGCACGGCGAATTCCACTTTTATCTTTCCGGCATGCTTGAACTACAGGACCACCGGAATTCGATCTCCGTCCTTCCATTGCTGCTTGGGTTTGATAAACATGAGGTGATAACCGCCCGGCGCGAGTGAAACGCCTTTTCCGGCAGGCACTGGCAGACCATTGGCAAGCGGACGCATACGCATGACGCCGTTCTCCATCGTCATTTGATGGATTTCGACGCGTGCCGCATCTGTTGTTGAGCCGCCGAGAAAGACATCGTTTTTCTTCCCGTTGTTTTTGATTGTCAGGTAACCACCGGCAACACCGGCATTCGGCGGGGTTGCGGAACTCCAGGGATGTTCAATGCCTATGCTTCCCAATTTATACGCATGTGCCCAGGCGAGAACTGGAAATAGAAGAGCGGCAGCAAGTAAAAGGCTGATTCGTTTTTGCATGATCGTTACTCCAAAGTGGATGTGGTTTAAATCGAATCGAACAGGCTGAAAGGTTTGCGTTTTTTCAGGTGTGTTTTTGGGCGCGTCATGCTGATCAGGGCGTAGATAATCATTACGCCGGATGCCGCGGTAAAAGCCATCGCCATCAGGATGAAATTGGTCATGATCGAGCTCCCTGGAGTCCGCGGAAAATGCCAAGTACGAAGCGATCCATCAGCCAGACGAGCAATACGCTCAGGCCGAGTAGCGGCATTGCGATGCAAAGCGTGATGGCCACGTACGGCAGCCATTTCGGCCAGGCGCGTTGCGTTGCCGGAGGCGCTGACACGCCTTTGCCGGGCCTGCGTTTGTACCAGCCCATGAAGCCGGTAAATACCAGCCAGAACAAAGCCAACACTACGAGAGAATTGAAAATCTGGTTGGCACGTCCGAAGAAAGTGCCCTCGTGCAGATCAACGCCCGTCGAAATGGCTTTGGGTACGATTGGATAATCACGCCAAGAGACCCGCGCAAGTACATTGCCGCTGACGGGATCGATTTGCACGGTGCGTTCGTTCGCGGCGCGGCCTTTTTTCATGACAACGACAATCGGTTCGCCGGCAGATTTCAATCGTATTTCCAGATCGCCTTGCAAGCCTTCGGCATTGGCGATATCCAGCGCACGTTGCAGGCTGATCATTTGATGGCCTTCATGGTGCGAGTGGGTATTGGCATGATGTGAAAAGCCTAAACCTGCAGGCGCAGTCTGGTTTGTCATGCGCTGAATCGGTTTCAATATCTGATTGCCCCAGAAATCCGTCCATGGCAATGCGGTGACCAGAAAGGCCAGGAACAAGAATGAAAACCAGATGCCAACCACTGAATGCAAATCTTTCCAGAACACGCGCGAGCCTGCCCGCAACCTTGGATAAAGCACGCCTGCCATGCCTTTGTTTTTACGCGGCCACCACAGATAGATGCCGGTCAATACCATCACGATGCACCAGCAGGCTCCCAGCTCCAGCCACCAGGAACCGGGCTTGCCGAATGGCCAACCGCCATGCAGTTCGCGCGTCAAACCCGGTAGCCAGGTAGTGGGCGATACGCTGCCCAATACTTTTCCGGAATAGGGATCGACAAACGTCGGCGAACTCAAACCGTTTTCATGTTCGTACACAAACTGCGTGCTGCGATTTGCTTCGCCACTGATCTTGATCAGTTTCGGCTTTTCACCGGCATTTACGGCGATGGCGGCATTGAATTGATCATCGAGGGATGAACGCATTTTGCCGGGTGTTACAAAACGCAACTCTGGCCACAGGGCATCCGAGATATCGGCATGCCAAAGATAGGTTACACCGGTGATGCCCTGCCAGAGGATAAACGGGATTACCAAAAACGCGGCATAAAAATGCCAGCGCCAGAAACGTGCGTACTGGTTTGAATTTTCGATGACGGTACTCATGGCGTATTTTCCCCGTAACGCAGTTCCAAAAAGAAAGTGCGGCGTGGATAGGGATGAAACACGAAATAGTTTTCATCGGTCAGGTTATCGACACCCAGTCCAAGGCTGAGCCCATCAAATAATCGACGAGTGACTTTGGCATCGAATACCGTGAAGCTGGAAGTGCCGCCGAATACGTCCGGGTTGCTGTCGATATTGTCTAGCGTGTTCCATTGACGGCCCGAATAGCGGCCCGACAAGCTGAATCGCCAGTCCTCGTTGGCCTTGTAGCTCAACACCGCCGATGCACGCGTTGAAGGTATTCGCGGCGCGCGTTTTCCTTCGCTTGCCGGAAAATTATTATTGTCGAGAATTCTCGAGCGATTGAATGCAAGGCTACTGGTCAGACTGAGGCCGTCAACGCCCACATCCTTCCATTCACCGACAAACTCGATGCCCCGATTGCGCATACGACCGATATTCTGGATGTTAGTGACATTCGGCGTGACCGATAAATTGGTCTGGCTAAACAGACTATTGCGAATATCGTCTTCAAACAGACTGGCTCGCACATCGCCGTTCCAGAGATGACCTTCGAGCGCGAATTCTTTCGAAAAACTTTCTTCCGGTCTCAGGTTCGGATCGCTGTTGACGATGACCTGACCGGATACCGAACCCTGGAACAGTTCCGATACTGTCGGAAAACGTACTGCCTTGCCGATGCTTGCGCGTGCCGTCCAGTCATCACCGAGTTCCTTGCTCAGGCTCAAATTGGGCGAGAAGCCATCAATCGTGCGTTCGGCATATAACAGGACCGGGTTGGCATTGACGCCACGCACGCCATCGAATGCCGTCCATTGTTCATAACGAAGACCGGCGCCGAGTTCCCAGCCTGGCGCGAATTTCCAATCGTCTTGCATATAGGCGGCGAAAGTTTTTGCCTTGCCTCCAAAGATGCTGGTGCGTGTGGTGGGAACGCCGCTACGCCAATCGGCGGTATTGAATACGCTGCTATCCAGCACATAACGATCGGCATGAATACCGTAACGAAAACGATGCGATTCAAAATGGCCATCGAGTTTCAAATCGAAGGTATTCCAGCCGGTTCCATCGCCAAAGCTGACCGTGCCGGCACCGCCATTATTTGCAGTCGGCGGTGCTGTGGTGGCGCTGCGCAATTCGTTTTCGGCCACCCGGTAGTCGGAGGCAATGGCTTGCAGTGCCCAATGTTCATTGAGCTTCCAGGTCAGCGACAATGCGCTCTGCCAATGTTCTTCATTGCCAGCCTGCGGTGAGAAGGCGCTATTGGTAATACGGATGGCACGACCATCGGGCAGGCGGCGGTCACCGTTGTAAACCGGAGCGCCGGTATTGTCGGTAAGGAATGAAATCGCACGGCGGTCGTAATCGTTCTGCCAGTAACCAAGCACGAATTCCAGCGTGGCATCGTCACTGATATCAAAACCCGTTTTGAATTTCGCATTGATTTGTTGAGTATCTTCAATCCCGGTCGGGCCGATAATGACGCGCGCCAGATTATTCGGATCGATATCGACAATGGCACCATTCACGACCGGCTGATTATTGGCCGCGATGAAATTGGCAGTCGCATATTGCATGGGATGCGAGGTGGTATCGAGACGACTCACTGCGCCGAACCAGCGCCAGCGTTCGTAACTCTCGCCCATCGTCACATTCTGTCGATTGCCGTCGAAGCTTTCCTTGTAACCGTAGTCATCGGAAAAATTCTGCGAGAATAATTGCGTATCGGCGGTGATCGTCAAATCACGCGGATAGCGCGTGGTGATCTGCACTGTCGTGCCCATGGAATTGCCCGGCAATTCGGCAGAGAACGGGCCATACAACACATCCATGCTTTGAATTTCCGCCGGACTCACCATGCCCCAGCGCGGCGGATTGAAACTGGCACCCAGCAGGTCGCTGATCAACAAGCCATCGATATACACCAGCGACCGCGAGCCCTGCGTAGTGGAATTGCTGCGACCTCCGATCAGCGCATTGCGATCACCGATATAGCGCGAGCGAATCGTCAGGTTCGGTGCGTAGCGCAGCAAATCCTCGCTGCCGATCACATTACTTTGTTCCAGGCGTTCGCGATCAATCGTGACGCTGGAGCCTTCATGCTGCACCCGATGCAAGCGTTGCTCGCGACGCTCGACTTCCTGGGCACGCACTTCAACGGCATCCAGAATCTTCGTTTCTTCTTCGGTTTTATTTTTGTGTGACGGGTTGTCTGCATCGGTATCGGCAGCACACGTGATAACAGGCAAAATGGCCAGGGCAACAGCAACGGCCAGGCGCGAAGCACGCGGCTTCGCGACAAAATTCAATAACATTTGGGATTCTCCAAAACACGGGTACGAACGCGCTATCAGACGATGCGCGATGAGCTAGGTGTGTGTCAGAGAAGAACGGGCGGTCCGCGTGAACCCAGGCCGCTGGGGTACAAAAAGACTCGAAGAACGGTTTGTCGTGCGATCGTGATGGCGTTTTCCGCAATCAGCGGAAAAATTAACGCGATTAACAATAGTAGTGGCGCGATGGAAGCCACGAGTGGGCAATAGGCACAATCCTGGCCCATCTGTGTTGGCTTGGGCAGTTCGCTTTTTCCGAAGTCCGCGAGATTCACTATTTTCAAGCCGGTCGCGGTACACATTTCGACCCAGTTGGAGCCCGAGTCTGCATTGTTACTTGCTATCCAGCGGCTAACGCTCGGCGCGAACACCAGCAACAACATGGCCAGCAAGGCCATGCGTGCAAAAAATGTCTGGAAGCCCCTGTTGCGCATGCCGGCATTTTACACAAGGAGCACGGCACCATCAAAGCTTCGCGGTGCTATATCCGATGCGACCTGCTGGGAATCTTCAAGGCATTCAGTTCACGAAACAACCGGAAACTGCGGGTAGCCGACGGGTGCTGTCTTGGCCAACCGCAGGATTCTTGAATGCAACGACACGTCCTGTGGGCCGACTTAAAGGACGGTCCAGTTCCTCGGCAGGTGGCAACAAGCGCTGCGTTTCCTTCCTGACCACTGCATAACACTCGCAACTCAGGGATTCGAGTTGATCGCGATCGATAACCTCGATCTTTCCGCGACTGTATTCAATTGCGCCGATGCTGTTTAACTTGCAGGCGGCAACGGTCACGCCTTCGCGGCGCACGCCCAGTGCATTGCCGAGAAGTTCCTGCGTCATCCTGATGGTCGATGTCGGCAAGCGGTCCAAGGACTGCAGCAACCAGCGGCAGACCTGCTGCTCGATCGAATGGTGACGATTACAGACCGCAGTTTGCGACATTTGCACGATGCGTGATTGGGTATAAAGCAGCATCAATTCCGCGAGTTCACCGTGTCGTCCGAACTCCTCATGCATTTTTTGCACCGGCATGCGATAGGCGAAACCGGCGTTTTGAACTACCGCACGCCACGGGCTGCATTGGCCACCCATGAAGGAAGTGACGCCGATAAGGCCTTCGTTACCTACCATGGAGATTTCCGCCGATGATCCGGATTCGGTGTCATGCAAAAGCGATACGATGCAATCGACCGGGAAATAGACATGGTGACGGTCATCGCCGGACTCATATAAAACTTCACCCGCAGCCAATGCTTTTATTTCAAGATGCGGCCGCAGACGATCCATGACAGCAGGCGACAAGGCAGCCAACAAATGATTACGCTGTAATGCAAATGGAATGGAAGACATGGGGATCACCGTTTTTTCGAGTGGAGTTCTCGAAACAGGCGTTCCATATTGCATGCCAGCCATTTTTACGGGAAGAATCAGCTATTTAGCGAAACACGGCAAATTGGTGCCGGGTATTTTGCATGATGAATTATGTACGCTGCACGACATACGGAATGTCACCGGCAAAAACATGCATGGCCATTTTCCTGCCTGGGCAAGACGATGCAAAAATGCCGACTTCAGTCCTGGGATATGCCATGTCCCGATTCATGCTCACTGACGAGATGTGAATCTTTCAGCTGTTCGGTCGGATGGATGCCCGGCAATAAACGATCCGTTTCCTTTTTGACGACCGCATAGCACTCGCAGCTCAGGCTTTCCAGCTTGGCACGATCAAGCACGGTAATTTCACCGCGCGAATATTCAATCACGTGCAATTTTTGCAGCTTGCCGGCGGCATCGGTAACGCCTTCCCGACGGACGCCAAGCATGTTCGCGATCAACTCCTGCGTCATCGTCAAACGGTTACTCCGCAAACGGTCCAGCGACAGCAGTAACCAGCGGCAAAGTTGTTGATCAATCGTATGGTGGCGATTGCAAACGGCGGTCTGTGCCATCTGGGTAATCAGCGCCTGGGTATAACGCAGCATCAGCATCAGCGTTTCACCATGACGATTGAATTCATCTTTCATCATTTCGCCGGACAGGCGATACGCATAACCAGCACTTTGCACTACCGCACGGCTTGGCGTGCTCTCGCCACCCATGAATAGCGAAATGCCGACCACGCCTTCATTGCCGACTACCGAAATTTCAGCCGATGCACCGTTCTGCATCACGTAAAGCAGGGACACGATGCAGTCGGTCGGGAAATAGACGTGGCGCATGGTATCGCCGGATTCGTACAAAACCATGCCCAGCGCCATGGGAACCAATTCGAGATTGGGATACACACGCTCTTGTACTTCTTTGGGCAAAGCGGATAACAGGCGATTTTGCTGGGGTGCGGGTTTGACATTGATAACTGTAGCTGGCATGAAAATTACCGTTCTTGAGCAATGTAAAGGGCAATCCCTTTCATTCGGCAAGAATAACGCTAATTCATGTTTTTATATGTACGGCACCGTACAAAGCTATGTTCGATATCGAACATAGGCCTGTTGAGTGCATCGTCTTCCTGCTACAACGATGTGGTTTTCAGGAAAACTGTTGCCGATAATCATCGTTGACAGCCTGATAGCATTCGCAGGCAGCCGCTTCCAGACCTGAACGATCCAGAATGCTTATTTCGCCTCGGGTGTAGCCGATCAGGTTTTTGCCTTGCAAGGCACCGGCGGCGACGGTGATACCGCTTCTGCGCACGCCCAGCATATCGGCCAGAAACTCATGCGTCAGATGAAAATGGTTGGAATGCGCACGGTCATGCGTCATCAACAGCCAGCGAGCCAATCTGGGTTCGATTTCATGAAAATGGTTACACGCGGCGGTTTGCGACAACTGTGCCATCGTTACGTACAAATAACGATTCAGCACACGATGCAAGGATGGACATTCGGCTAAATCACGTTGAAATTCGGCGGTGCTGATTCGAAGCGCCGAACCATTGCCCTGTACCAAGGCACGCAAAGGAGCAAAATTGACTCCCAACATCAGGCTTGCACCCAACATGCCCTCGTTTCCGATCAAACCCATTTCGAGCGGTGGATGGCCGGTGATTATCGTCAATTGTGAAATAAAACCCGTCACGGGAAAGTAGACATGGCTTATCGGTTTATCGCTTTCACACAAAATTTCACCGAAAGCTAGATCGACCAGATCACAATGATCGAGAATTCGCTTGCGTTCCTTGCGAGGCAGACCTGCAATCAAACGATTGACAACTTCAGATGAAGTTTCAAGCAACATTTATTTATCCTGCAGCACATGGCCAGCGTGTGAACAGTCGGGGAATGCAATCGATCCCCGGCACCTTACTGTGCGCGATGTCAGTCGGTGCTGTATGTTCGTTATCACACAAACGGCGTTACCGGCCAGGCAAAAAAATCTCCGCGGACTTTCCTGCCTTGCTTCAACGAAGGCTGCGATCCCGATCTTCTTCCAATACAAAAATACCCATGGATTTGCATTGGTAACCAGTCGAGTGGTGAAAACTCGTGAAATCAGGCACAAGCTATCACACAAAGACCCTGCAACCCTGTTTTATTTGCCCACCGGTCGTCCTGCAACGCCCGCTATTATTGCCTTCCTTGCAATGCTGGCCATCCTCCTTTGACCGTTTTGATCATTGGATATGAGCGGTAGCGCACCGACTTGACGCCAATACTGCTTGATCCTTGAGTGCATTAAATCGGCATTCTGCGTCGTGCATCGATCCAGGAAAATATGTTCGAGCATCTCAATCGCGGAGCGTTACATGAAAACGGAAAAACAAAACAATCCCGGGCTGACGAAACTCTGCCGGCTGATCCAGCACATGACGGTCTCGATACTGACCACCATCGACGATGGCGGCGTACTGGTCAGCCGTCCCATGTTGCCGCTTTATCTCGATGGCAATTGTGCGCTCTGGTTCTTTACCGATCTGCGCTCGGAAAAAATCAAGCACCTCGATGCCATCAATCTCAATTTTGTCGATTCAAGCCGGGCAACCTATGTCACGTTCTCCGGCTACGGCGAGCTGAATACACAACGCTCCTACATCAACCGTTTATGGACACCGTTTGCCAAACCCTGGTTTCCCGATGGCCCGGAATCGACCAATATCGCCTTGCTGAAATTCGTGCCCGACATGGCGGAATACTGGGATTCCTCCAGCCTGAAGATGGAGCGGATAGTATTGATTACCGATTCGGCCGCTAACATCCATCCCATTGAGCGCGATGCCAGCGGTACCATCACCGGCCTTTACACGCAATCGCGCAAATCGGCATCGGGTTGATGCTTACTTGGCTTAACGCTCGTATTTTTTGACCGCCTCTGTGTTCGCAAGCGCACCGAACTATCGATTCGATCGCCCTACCCTGTGCTGGCGTCAGGCATGAATCAATTCCTGCCAGGTTTTGGCGGAAGGCGAAAGCCACCGCTCTTTATTCTCTTATTCAAAGGATTTTTTCATGAAACGTTTACTACTTATTCCTGTTCTGCTAATCGCTGCAAGCCTGGCGGCATGCAACGAAAAACAACCTGATCTCGTGCTGGTTCCGGTGAACCAACCGGACCCGGTGATTATTGCCGGACCTCCCGGTGAAAAAGGTGATACCGGCAACACCGGCAATACCGGCATGCAGGGCGATCAGGGCAATACGGGTAACACCGGCGACACCGGCGCCCAGGGTGACCAAGGCAATACCGGCAATACGGGTCCAGAAGGCGAACAAGGCAATCAGGGCAATGATGGTGTTCAAGGCGAACAGGGCGTTGATGGTAGCGACCGCAAATAAGCAAACGATACGCAATTCTGCTGTTTGACCGGGCAGCGGAATCCACAGGATTTCGCTGCTTTTTTACATGACAAAAACTTCAAGGAGATTCACATGAGCTTGGGCACAATTCTTTTAATCATTCTTATCCTGATGCTGGTCGGCGCATTGCCAAATTGGGGTCACAGCAAAAATTGGGGCTATGCGCCCAGCGGTGGGCTTGGCCTCGTGGTCGTCATCGTGATTGTTCTGGTGTTGATGGGCCGTCTGTAATGTTCCGCCATTTCAACTTTCATGCGGCAACCCGATTATCCCCATGCGCTGTGTTTTTCGGCGCATTGATCATCTCGTTGACTGCCTGCAGTGAAATGGCCAAACAACCCGTCTCTGCCGGCACTGGGCCAAAGCCCATATTGCCGGCACTACGAAAAACACTGATCCCGACCATCAATATTGCGCCGGCAATCGCCTGGCCTCATGGCAAAAAACCGATCCCGGTTGGCGGCACGCAAGTCGTTGCATTCGCCGACAAGCTTGATCATCCGCGCTGGCTTTATGTCCTGCCCAATGGCGATGTACTGGTCGCGGAAACCAATGCACCACCCAAACCCGATGATGGCAAGGGCATCAAGGGCGTCGTGATGGCTGCGGTAATGAAAAAAGCCGGTGCTGCGGTACCCAGTGCAAACCGCATCACGTTGCTGCGCGATACCGACAACGACGGCATTGCCAACCTGCGCTCCGTTTTGCTTGAAAACCTGAATTCACCATTCGGCATGACCTTGATCGGCAATGATTTATACATCGCCAATTCCGATGCGGTAATCCGCTTTCCCTATAAAAATGGCGACACCAGAATTACCTCTGCCGGGACAAAAATTCTTTCCTTGCCTGCCGGCACGATCAACCATCACTGGACAAAAGACATTATTGCCAGTGTCGATGGAAAAAAACTGTATGTCAGCGTCGGCTCGAACAGCAATGTTGCCGAACGCGGCATGGAAGTGGAATTCGAACGTGCCGCGATCTGGGAAGTCGATATCGCATCGGGCGACCATCGCGTTTTTGCCTCCGGGCTTCGCAACCCGGTCGGCATGGCCTGGGAGCCGCAGAGCGGTTTGCTTTGGACATCGGTCAACGAGCGCGATGAAATAGGCAGTGATCTGGTGCCGGACTACATGACATCGGTGCGCGACGGCGCATTTTATGGCTGGCCTTACAGCTACTACGGCCAGCATGTGGATGTTCGCGTTAAGCCGCAAAATCCCGAACTGGTCGCAAACGCGATTGCGCCGGATTACGCACTCGGACCGCACACGGCTTCACTTGGCCTCGCTTCTTCGGTCGGCACAAGCTTGCCCGATGTGTTTGCCAACGGCATGTTTGTCGGCCAGCACGGCTCCTGGAATCGAAAACCGCATAGTGGCTACAAGGTGATTTTTGTTGCATTCAAGAATGGCAAACCGACAGGGAAACCCATCGATGTGTTGACGGGTTTCCTAAGCACGGAAGGCGAAGCATATGGTCGTCCTGTCGGCGTGGCACTCGATAAGAAAGGCGCACTACTGGTTGCCGATGATGTGGGAAATACGGTGTGGCGCGTGAGTACTGCAACGACACAGGAAGTCAGCAGGGATGGCAGTCGCCAACACCCCTTCCGGGTTTCTTCGATTGCCTCGCAATGAACCGCGACAGCGAACCGCTCATCCGGATTGAAAAGCGCGATACCGAGATTCGCATCGTGAACAAGCTTTATCACAAGCCACACCATGTGCCGAAAACATTTTCCGACCGGTTTGCGCTTGGCTTTACGAAATTTCTCCGTTTCTGCGCCGACACCTTTTTTGCCAAACGCTATGGTCATCGCGCCATCGTGCTGGAAACCGTGGCGGCGGTGCCCGGCATGGTCGGCGGCATGATCATCCATCTGAGATGCCTTCGTCGCATGGTCGATGATGAAGGCTGGATTCGCACCCTGATGGAAGAAGCCGAAAACGAGCGGATGCATCTGATGACATTCATCGAAATTACAAAGCCATCGTTTTTCGAACGGGCGACCATCCTGTTCGTGCAATGGATTTTTTTCAGCGGATTTTTCCTGTTGTATCTGGTATCCGCCAGAACCGCGCATCGTGTCGTCGGCTATTTCGAGGAAGAAGCTGTCATCAGCTATACCCAATACCTGCGGGAACTCGATGAAGGTCGTTCACCGGATTTGCCTGCCCCCGCCATCGCAAAGCACTACTGGAAACTGCCGGATTCGGCGACCCTGCGCGACGTCATTGTGCTGGTACGCGCCGATGAAGCCCATCACCGTGATATCAATCATGGTTTTTCCAGCAAGCTGGCCGGTGAACCGGTTGGCCATGTCCGCGCTGCACCTTACCCGCCGCATGCGGATGATCTTCGAATGGATGCGTGAGTTTTCAGGGTGAACCACATTCAATGGAGAGAGGTTTCAAGTATTCTCTGCTGCCGAAACCAGTCTTTGCGACAACGCGCATAAACACCCCGCAGGAGGGCCCTTGAGCCCGACCGAATTATTCGATTGGAACGGTCGGGCCCAAGGGCCCTCCTACGGGTTAATGCACATCCGACAGCAGGCGGTTCAATTCGGTCTTGACCACGGCATAGCATTCACAGGCTCGCGTTGCCAATCCGGCCGGATCGAGCACGGAAATATGCCCGCGGCGGTAGCGGATGAAACCGGCGCTCTGCAATTTGCCCGCCGCTTCGGTAATGCCTTCACGACGCACGCCGAGCATGCTCGCCACCAGCTCCTGCGTCATGATCAATTCGCGGGTCGGAACCCGGTCGAGCGTCAGCAATAGCCAGCGGCTTAACTGTTGTTCGACCGAATGATGCCGGTTGCAGACGGCGGTTTGCATCATCTGCGTCATCAATGCCTGGCTATAACGCAACAACAGACGTTGCATTACACCCGCATGATTGAACTCATCCTTCAAGACGCTGCGTTCCATCCGGAAGGCATGGCCTGCGGTCTGCACCACTGCCGAACTTGGCGTGGTATTGCCGCCCATGAACAAGGAAACGCCGAGCATGCCTTCATTGCCGACACCAGCCGCTTCGGCCGAAGCACCGGATGCCATCACATAATGCAGCGATACGATCGATGTCGTCGGAAAGTAGGCATGTTGCAATTGAATACCGGGCTCATACAGCATTTCACCGAGCCTCAAAGGTACGAGTTCCAGCCGTGCCGCCAACAATTCACGATCGGCGTCGGGCAAGGCGGCGAGCAGATGATTCTGATTCGGACTATGCAGGGCCATCATGCTTATGTCCCCTGTAAGCCCGGACTTTTGATTGGCGTGCATTCCACACCGATGCCTCGGTAACCGGTGAAACGACATGCCGAGTCAAACATGGGTTCGCCGCTGACACGAAATTGCTGTTGCGATCCATCGGCATTGATGCGACTGAAGATGAAATCTATGAAGGGCTGGCGAGCCGCGATATTGGCCTGAAGCAGGGCGCGCTCCGCCTCATTCCAGGTGGCCACTGGATAGCCCGAGACATTCATCGCCGCCTCGCCCTGCAGACCGAGCATTTCCATTACCGGGCCGGAAACCCGGATAAAGCCGCCATTCTCATCCTGTTCCCAATACCAATCAGATGCCAGCTCGGTCAGGCTGCGGAAGCGCGCTTCGCTTTCGCGCAACTCGGCGGTGCGCTCTTCCACGGTGTGTTCGAGAAGACGATTGTAACTCTCGAGTTTTTTATACAGCAGACGCACTTCGAGCATATTGTTGATACGGGTTTTTACTTCCAGCAAATCGAACGGCTTGCTGATGAAATCCTTGGCGCCGGCTTGCAAGGCTTGCAGCTTGTGATTCGGCTGTGCCGTCAGCACGATCACCGGAAGATAGCTGTCGGTGTCATTGCACTTGAGTTCGTTCATGACCTGGAAGCCATCCATGTCCGGCATTTGCAGATCCAGCAGAATCAAGTCGAAATTATTCTTTCGATGCAGAACGCAGACTTCTTCCGGTCTCATCGTCGAACGAACGTTGGTATAGCCTGCCTGGCTCAGGAATTGCTCGAGCAGCTGCACATTGGTTTCCTGATCATCCACGATCAGGATGGCGGCATTCAGTATTTCCTGCGTGCTAATCATGTTCTGGATCCCTGTTTTCGCAAACCGTATCGGCTTTGGCGAATTTCAGTGCGACATCGAGCGTATTCATGAATTCATTTACCTTGATCGGCTTCGTGAGGTAGCGGAAAAAGCCTGCTTCCAGGCCCTTTTCAATATCGCGCGGAATGGCATTCGCACTCAGCGCAATCACCGGAATACTGGCAGTCGAGGCATCTTCCAGCAGGATTTTAAGTGCCTTGATTCCACTGATGCCCGGCAGATTGATATCCATCAGGATCACGTCCGGCAATTCGGCACGCGCGATTTCAATCCCGCGTGTAGCATCCCTTGCCGTCAGCAAACGGATATCGGGGCGTCGCGCGATCAAATCTTCCACCAGCATCAGATTGGCCGGATTGTCTTCGACATAAAGCAAGGTATGACTGTGGGCTTCGGCATTGATATGGATATTGCTGAGCTCGACAAGCTCCGCGGCATGCGGTTCCAGCGTAATTTCATTGGTCAGATTCAATTCGAACCAGAAAACACTACCTTGTCCAACCGTGCTTTCTACTCCGATCGTGCCGCCCATCAGTTCGATCAGACGCTTGCAAACCACCAATCCGATACCGGTCCCCTCTTCGTCGTTCGATTCCTGCCCGAGCCGGTTGAATGGTTGGAACAACTGCGCCAGCTTTTCAGCGGACAATCCTTCACCAACATCCTTTACACAAACGCGAATACGGCCTTCATCGGCAGCGATGCAGTCAACAACAACGGTTCCGCCTTCGCGATTGTATTTGATCGCATTCGAAAGCAGATTGATCAGCACCTGTTTCACGCGGGTACGATCGGCCTTGACGATATACGGAAACTCCAGCAGCGGAAAACTGACACCAATGCCGCGCTTTTGTGCCTGCGGCAGGATCATCGCCTTGCATTCGCGCACGACTTCAGTCAGTGAAATCGGTTCAAGCGAGAGAATCAGCTTGCCCGATTCGATCAATGCCAGATCGAGAATCTCGTTGATCAGGTCGAGCAGGTACCAGCCCGCTTTCAGAATCTGATCAACGCTGCGTTTCTGTGTCGGCGTCGGTTGCGGCGAGCCCGACTCGATCAATTGGGCAAAGCCGAGAATCGCGCTCAGTGGCGTGCGCAATTCATGGCTCATGCTGGAAAGAAAATCGGATTTCGCCAGATTCGCCTTTTTCGCATCGGCCATGGCCGCCTGCAAATCCAGTTCGATTTTATGGCGGACGGAATTATCGGTACCGATCAGCAAATAGCCGATGATCGTTCCGTAATCGTCACGCAAGGCGGTAATCGAAACAATCGCCGGAAAGCGGCTTCCGTCTTTGCAAATATAGGTGAGTTCGTAAATGTCTTCGATGCCGCGCGAGGCCTTGAAAGCGAGCGCCTCGAAACCAGGTGAAATCGACGTTGCCAGTTCAAGACTGAGCGCCTGCGCACGCGCTTTCACTTCCTGCGGATCGTGGATGTCGCTCGGATTGATCCTGTTGACGACTTCACTTGCTTCGTAACCCAGCATGCGTTCGGCACCGACATTGAAAAGCTGGATGATGCCTTTCTCGTCGGTCGCGATAATCGAAAAATTTTCGCTGGTCAGAATGGCATTCTGCAATGCACCGGTTTTCAGCAGGACGGCCTGACGCCGCTCCTCACTGATGCCGTCCGTGAACGTGAAGCCAGTTTCCAGTGTTTGCATGTTGTTTCCGTGAAAAGTACATCAGGTTCAAAACATGAACCGCGTGTGCTTGGCCGGAAACAATCGAGTTTGCCTGAATGGCGACTCTTTGAAGGGGACTTTAGCTAGACGCTGGCGCTACCTCGCATAGTGGGCGACAGGCGAGCTCAGGTCTGTGCGATACCACACATACAGGCATATACGCCTGGAAGTATGGCGACTACCCTGTCTTAAGGGCAGCCGCCAATACCGCCTATCGAATGGCAGTGCTACAGACGATTAACCTGACCATTCACGACCTTTACACGGTCGCCAACTTGCAGGTCCTCAATATCGTTGTAATCGTATTGCGCGGTACTGCCGTTGTCGAAGCGCACGCTGACACGGAAGAATTCGCCATCGCGCTTGTTATGTCTTTCGATGGCATTTCCCGCAACGGCACCGCCGACCACACCGGCTACCGTTGCCGCCTTGCGACCATCACCCTTGCCGACTTGATTGCCCAAGGCGCCCCCTACGATGGCGCCCAGAATGGCGCCGCCGCCGAAAGTGCGTTTCGAGGTTTCAATCACTTCAATATTGCTGACATTGCCGATGCGGCTTTCGCTGCGCATATCGCCGGGGGCCGAACGAACAACATGATTGCGCGGCTGGCTGGTGGTACAGGCAGTCATCAGCATCAAGCTGGTGACCGAACAAAAAATGGCGGACTTGATAAATTTCATGGCTTGCATTCCTGGTCTTGTTGCGGAGCATCAGGGTGCATCCCGCCGTATATATCTTCTGTACGTTAGCAAACGCAAGGAATCAGGATTTCAGGAATTATTCAAGATTGTCACGCGAATCACGCTGGTGTCGAAACTTCGAGAGCGCCTTGTAAATGGCGATGCGGGCGCGATTCAGGCCACCAAGAGGAGCATGCTCGGGCAACGCATTGCCCGGGGAAAACGACAGTGCTTCCGCGAGTTCGAAGCGTTCCTTGTTGCGAAATTTTTGTGCCGGAAGATGCAGGGTGGCAAGCTTGATAAACGGCGATTCCTGCTCGTCCCACAGCACACCGGCATCTTCTATCGGCATGCCGTCTTTCTGCATTTGCATGCAAAAATCAAAACTCGCCGCATGGCGATTCAAATGCGCTTGCATGTTTTCTGCCAGATAGTCTTCGCCATTCGAGTCTGTTTTTTTGCCCGCAGATTTCGATGTCGGCAACAGCGAATACTTCACGGCCCGCTGTTTTCCGAACAGATAGGGTGTGGTACTCCAATAGCGAATATCCAGCAATGAATCCGGACTGATGCGAAGACCGAGTAGTGCAAGCAGAGCGCCTGCCTTGCCCATCATGAAAAATTTTGCCGCCATCAAGACCGGTGTGCTTTCTATCGTGTAATACACGGCATCACGAAACATCGCGACCGTACCCAGCGGCATCACCGGCGAGCTCAACAAGACAAAATCCTGCCCAAGCGGAACATCGCCGTTTTTAGCTTTTGTTTTCGGCGCCATCAATTTGATCGCAATGCCGCGTGCGTCCTTGACGGCATCGGATTGGATCTTTCCGCTCGAATTGGAAAAGCGTACCCAGCAGTCATGGCTGACAGGCTTGGCGAAAACGCCGACTTTGAGTTCCCTCGGCAAGTCGGGTTCGATCCGGAAACTGCCTTTCAGCAAGGCGACTGTTTTCGGATGGGCATCACGCCGGGTATCGCCTTTCTCGTAATCCCGTTCCATTTTACGGCGCAGGATATCGGTCATTTCGGCAATGTTGGCCGCTTCGGCCGGTTCGCGTTTTTCGAGGGAGTTCAATTTTGTCATGTCAGTTTTTTCAGCAAGGCCTCGGCTGCAGGTTCGGAAGAGGCGGGATTCTGCCCGGTAATCAATAAACCATCGACCACGACATAGGGCTTCCAATCTTCCGCTTTCGAGTAGTGTCCGCCATTTTCCACCAGCATGTCTTCCACCAGGAAGGGAACCACCTTGCTCAGGCCTGCTGCCGCTTCTTCGGTATTGGTAAACCCGGTAACTTTTTTGCCTTTCACGACTGGACTACCGTTGGTTGTTTTGACATGGCGCAGCACGCCGGGCGCATGGCATACCGCCGCCACATATTTGTCGGCGGCCAATGTTTTTTCGATCAGAGCGATGGAATCCGGATCTTCCGCAAGATCCCACAGCGGACCGTGACCGCCGGGATAAAACACGGCATCGAAATCTTCGGCAGAAACGGAAGACAACTTTACCGTATGGGCCAGAACGGCCTGTGCGAGCGGATCGGCCTTGAAGCGTTTGGTTGCCTCGGTCTGCGCATCAGGCTCATCGCTTTTGGGATCAAGCGGCGGCTGTCCGCCAAGTGGCGAAGCAACGACGATGACGGCCCCGGCATTCTTGAAAACGTAATAAGGCGCTGCGAATTCTTCCAGCCAGAAACCGGTTTTTTTGCCGGTGTCGCCCAGTTTGTCGTGCGAGGTTAGCACCATGAGTATTTTCAATGTGATTCCTTGTTTTAAAGCGGACTATATCGGCATCCATGATTGGACTGCGAGATAGCCCAAGTCTGTGCGACAGCGCACCGACTTTGCATGCTGCCGGCATCAGGATCAAGTTAACCAACAAGGCGAAAATCATGGACACCAAAACAACATTGACCGATGTAAAAAAACTGCGCGAACAGGCGCGCATCCATATTGAACAAGGCGCGGTGACTGCCGGTTATTCGGCCGATCGTGGCGAAGTGGTAAAACTGCTGAATGACGCATTGGCGACCGAAATAGTGTGCGTACTTCGCTACCGTCGCCATCACTTCATGGCACGCGGCATCGTGGCCAAAAGCATTGCCGACGAATTTCTCGCCCATTCCAATGAAGAACAGGGGCATGCCGATCTTCTTGCGGCGCGTATCGTGCAATTGGGCGGTGAACCGGATTTTGCCCCGGATAGCCTGAGCGGCAGAAGCCATGCCGAATATGTTGCCGGTAAAACCCTGGTCGAAATGATCAAGGAAGATCTGGTCGCCGAACGCATCGCCATCGACAGCTATCGCGAACTGATTCAGTACCTCGGCCATCAGGATCCGACCACCAGCAAGATGCTGAAAGACATCCTGGCGGTGGAAGAAGAGCATGCCGATGAACTGGCCGATTTGCTCGAAGGCCTGCCATCATAAGTATGAAGCCGGATGGCTACGGGCGATTTTCGAATCGCCCTATTCCCCCAGATACTCGCCCACGACATTGAGCGAATCGACGCGATCGCAAACCGTTTTCATGGCGACCAGAATCGGCACTGCGAGCAGTGCACCCGCAACGCCCCACATCCAGCCCCAGAACAATACCGACAGAATAATCACGACCGGATTCAGGCTGAGACGGCGGCTCACGATGATCGGCGTTATCAGATAACCTTCAATCGCGGTCAATAAATAAAATATTCCGGGCACCATCAATGATTGCCATAGCTGATCGAAGGTCAACAGACCGACGACCGTCAACACGCTGAAACTGATGATGTCGCCGATATACGGAATGAAGTTCAGCG
>Ga0116177_10000460_pt1 | contig 30024 bp, 24 predicted proteins | sample AD_STIC10_MetaG_FD_89750 | JGI IMG/M metagenome (GOLD analysis project Ga0116177, IMG submission 89750) | Active sludge microbial communities of municipal wastewater-treating anaerobic digesters from USA - AD_STIC10_MetaG | ecosystem: Engineered > Bioreactor > Anaerobic > Digestate | place: USA... | reverse complement strand
CTTAGGTAGCATGGCTCAAGTGAGATTTAAGGGGGAGACGGATACTTGGTGGACGAATATAGAGGCTTTAGACTGTTGAAAAACGAATCTTGCTCATTGGTAACTTATAGTGGCATGTAGTCACCATATGGGCACCAAGCGTGTTTGAACCGGTACCGTTTCCAATCCTGCCCTAAAAAGGGCTACTGCGTTGAAGGACTGCTTCGCTGAAGTAAACCCGCATAAGGTACCTGGTCCACCGAGCTGAATACCGAGATCCTTCGGCGGCTCACGCTGCCTCGAGGATGACAATTTCTAATTGACTGATATGGCATAGCTGTCCCCGCCTTGTATTGAGAAGCATGATATAAGTAGCCATAAATTACTGCTAAGGCAGTATAAAATATTTAATTGATTTTAAATTTGCCGATATATTAATATAAACATTTAAATGATACTGCCAAAGCAGTAAATATCCTAAATTTTAGAATATTAACCCTTGAATTCAGATATAAAGTGTGTTATTTTACTGCTATGGCGGTATTTAAACTATGAACACTTTAGAGCGATTTAAAAAAGAAATTCCCGAATTAGTGCGTACCCATAGAAAGAAAAGCGCACTGTCCCAAGCTGCTCTTGCGAACCTTGCAGGGGTGGGAAAGACTGTGATTTTTGATTTGGAGCATGGCAAGATGACCATTCAACTTGATACCTTGCTTCGTATTCTCGGTGCATTAAACATTGAGATGAGGTTTCATAGTCCCTTGCTTCAAGCCATGAAGGAAACGCAATCATGAGAAAAGCAAAAGTTTTCTTTGATGGCCGTTTTGCGGGAATTCTCTCGGAAGAAAGCAGGCGTTACGCCTTTGAATACAACAAAGACTACAAAGGTCCTTCGATCTCTCGAACGATGTTGCGTGAGAAAGAAAAATTTGAGTTCGATGAGTTCCCGCCGTTCTTTGACGGTTTGTTGCCGGAAGGTGTCAATCTCGAAGCTTTTTTAAGAAGAACTAAAATTGATCGACGGGATTATTTGGGTCAGCTTTTGTCTGCCGGGCATGATCTTGTGGGCGCAGTGACGGTGGAGGAAATGAGTGAGTAACAATATCTGCGCTATCACTTACAGTGATATTCCTGCCAACGAGCAGTATTCGGCAAAAGGATTAAAACTCCTTTCGCCCCAACTCAAAAAGCTAAAACCTCTTAATCTTACTTTGGAAGAGCAGCGTGAAGAAGCGGCTGCGCGGGCGGGAAAAATGTCCATCCAGGGGGTGCAGGTTAAGCTGAGCGCCAGGCTGGCGGTTTCAGCCGGCGAATTTAAAATCGTAGATCGCGGCGGAACTTACATTTTAAAACCCGCTCCTGCCGGGTATCGTGAAGTGCCGGAAAATGAGGATCTGACCATGCGTCTTGCGGCGACGGCGGGCATCCAAGTTCCTGTGCATGGTTTAGTTTATGCCAAAGACGGAACCCGCACCTATTTCATCAAGCGATTTGATCGAAAAAAAGGAAAGAAGCTTTATCTGGAAGATTTCGGTCAACTCTTGGGCTTGGCCAGAGAAGTCAAATACGAAACTTCCATGGAAAATTTTGCTAACGCAGTTCAAAAATTTACTACCTTCCCAGCCGTCGAAAGCCGCGAATTTTATTTGCGGACTATTTTTTGCTTTCTAACCGGTAATGAAGATATGCATGCCAAGAACTTTTCACTTTTCTCCGAAGATAATCAGGTTTTTAAATTGGCTCCCGCATACGATCTTTTAAACAGCACGATCGTGACTTCCGGGAAATCAAAGGAAGAGCTCGCAGTTCCTTTGGCTGGAAAGAAATCGAAACTAACGCGCAATGATTTGGTGAAATACTTTGCGCATGAAAGATTGGGGTTGGATCAAAGAGCCGTTGAGGCTTGTTTTAAGCAATTGAAAGATGCTTTCCCTGAATGGGAGCGATTGATACAACGCAGCTTTTTAAGTGAGAAAATGAAAAAGGCTTACCTGGAATTGTTCGCGGAACGGTGTAAGCGATTACAGCTTTGATCGAACCGTTGAGCATTTATCCGGTACCGTTTCCGAAAGTGCCGGGTTGAAATGAGCTACGCATGAAAACGATACGGCAAGGGGAAATCGCCATCGAAATCATCAGGGGGGAATGAGCATGGCAGACACTAAGCAGGATGTGTTACGCCCTCAAACTTTTCAAACCTACGCGCAGTTGCTTTCCGCCGTCCGGCAAGCTCTTGCCTCGGGCCGTGAGCGTGCGCTCGCGGCTGTCGACCGGGAAAAAGTGCGCACTTCCTGGGAAGTGGGCAAGCTGATTGTTGATCACATTCTGCTCAATAAAGAACGGGCTGATTACGGGGCGCAGGTGATCACGAAGCTTTCGAAAGACTTGGGTATCAGCCACACTGAATTAAAATATATGGTTGAATTTGCTCGCGCGTACCCAATTGGCCGGCCGGCCGGCCAATTGTCCTGGGCACATTACGAAACTCTCTTGAGTATTAATAATCCGGAAAAGCGCGACGAACTAGCCACGGAAGCTAAAAAGGAAAACTGGACCCGTCAGCGCCTTCGGACGGAAGTCCGGCGAATCAAAGAAAAGCCGCCTGCTCCGATTGCGCGCCTTGAACCGCTGAAAGGTGTGCCCGGCACTTACGCCGTCACGACCTGGCAGGGAAAACCCGCTTACGACCTCGGCTTCTCAATCTATAAAATCATCCCGGGCAATTCCAAAACGACCAAGTCTAACCCCGCCCATCTCTACGCCTATCACGGCACCGTTCTCGAAGTTATCGATGGCGATACACTTTGGGTGGCTATCGACCTGGGATTTGACATCGGTATTACCCAGAAACTCCGCCTGCGTGGGATCGACGCCCCCGAAGTCGACAGCACCACCGGACAGGAAGCGAAAAAATTCCTCGAGGGCTGTTTCCGGAAAAGCAAATCCATCCTTCTTACGACCTCCAAGTCCGACAAATACGACCGCTACCTCGCCGACATCTACCAGGGCGATACCTACCTCAACCAGCTTCTATTGGATGAAGGCCTGGCAATTACCGCTATCGACTAGAACGGGCACGCCTCTTTCCCAGCGGAGAAAATGCCGTTGTTTTGCGGGGCATTGATGAGTAAAATCACCTCTTCAGATGATTAAAAAATTTTTTCTCGCCGCCGGAGCTGTTTTTGCGCTGATTGGCCTGTCCAATCTGGCCCTGCGGGAGCCTTTTCTGTCATCGAACGATTTTTATATCATGCGGCTTTTGTCGGGCAGGAATTTTTTTGTCCGTTCCGCGCATCAGCCGGGTTCTTCGGATACCGCGATGGAACTCAGCCGGGAATCGTTCAGGATGAACGGCGCTCAGGAGTCTTTTTCGCGCGACAAGAAGGCCGGGACTTTCCGGATATTCTGCGTGGGGGGCTCGACGACGAGAGGCTGGCCGTTCAATCCGCATCTGTCCTATCCTTTGCTGGCGGAGGCATATCTGAAGGACCTTCTGCCGGGGAGGAAGACGGAGGTGATCAATGCGGGGTTTTGCGGTTCCGATTCCACGAGCGATCTCCCGCTTTTCAAAGAGTTGATGAACTATCAGCCGGACCTTGTCTTAATATATGAAGGCCGCAACGATGTGGGGAATATGGTTTTTCACGCGGGATACAAATCCCGGCTGCTGGAAGCGCATGTCTGGCTTTTGCGGCACGTGTTTCTTTACGGCTTCCTTAAAAATAAGCTGCTGTCCGGGCGCCGGTTTCAGCTTGATCACGCGAAGACATTGAGGCGTTTTATGGGGGGCGGGGAAAATTTTGACGGTTCCGCCCTGCGGAATTTGCTCGAAGGAAATCTTCGCCGGATGATCCATACGGGAAGAGAAAATCATTGCCGGGTTGTTTTGCTCACGCAGGCCCTCAGCCTCAACGAGATCCGGAATAAAACGGTCATGGTGAACGTGAATGAATGGATAAGGCGTCTTGCGGCGGATTGTCAGGCCGGGCTTGTCGATATCGACGGCGCTTTTCGCGGTTCGGAAATTCCGTACGATGAACTTGTTATCCCGCACCCCGTTCATCCGGATTTGGAGGGGTATTTTCTTATGGCGAAGACCGTCTGCCGGTATCTTGCGGAAGAAAATATCATTGCCCCCGGAAAGGAGTGGCAATGGGAAAATTTGAAAACGGACGGGCAGTATCTTGAAGAGCTGGGCGTAAAGGACGATTTCCTGTCTTCCGTTTACAGAGAGAGATTGGGGGATCTTCTCAAGAACAGTTTAAACAAGCCGGAATTGGCGGAAGTCTATTATAAAAAAGGCGCGTAATAACAGGGGGCACGCCCCTTTATTTTCTCTATTTCGCTTCGAACGCTTTAACCCGCCTGAAGGTTTCTTCTCCGTAGGCCATGTGATAAAAATGCCCCTGGCCGGGGATAATATGAAGGGCCGCGCTGGGAATGGTCTTCGCGAGGTATTCGCTGAACTGCCGGGGGATCCATTTGTCGTCGGAGCCCTGGCAGATTTTCACCGGGACACGGATGTCTTTTATTTCGAACCCCCACGGGAGATAAATCAGCTGGGCGTCGAGGGCCGGGCCTTTCGCGCCCTGCCTGAAGAGTTCCTGGAAATCGCGCATGAAGAGATATTGCAGGTCCCCGATTTCGAATAATTTCCGGTCCGCTTCGCACATGCTGGAATCCATCATTTTGACGAATGCCCGGGGATTTTTGAGTACTTTCTGCTGGAACCCGAGCAGGGAAAAGGGAATCTGAAACAGCCAAAGCGGGAGTTTCGCCCCGATTTTGGCGTAAAAGCGGTCCATGGCCCCCAATCGGCGGACGGCTTCGGGGTCGGTGTAAAGCGGCGCGGCTCCGGCAAGGTCAACGACAAACGTCAGGCGCTCGTTTAATTTGTACGCGGACGCGAGCAGGGTGGGGTTTCCGCCCGAGATGCCCATCATCCCGAACCGTTTCAGGCCGAGCCGGTCGGCCAATGCCGCGATGTCCTCCGCGCCGTCGAGCAGTTTGCGTTCAGGATAGAAATCAGACAGGCCGATTCCGGGGCGGTCGGGGACAATGATGCGGTAGCCGTTCCGTTTGGCCGGGGCGTGAAGGAGCATCACGTGCACGTGAGATCCCGTGCCGTGGCAAAAGATAACCGGGATTCCCCGCGGATCTCCGTATTCGTAAAACGCGATTTTGCGTCCGCCGGAGACTTCCAGGAATGAAACTTTTTTATTGAGTTCTTCGAGTTCTTCGCGGCCGATGATTTCCGGCGCAGCCGTTTCCTTTCCGCAGGGGCAGTTCATTTTTTCCTCCTTAAAAAGGGGTGTGACCCATTTATTTTATTTTAAATAAATTGCGGCCATTTGACCATCCGCTTCTTGAGGTCCAAGGTTCGGCCGTCCACGACGAAAGTCCCGTCGCCGTTCGCGTGAATCGTGCGCCGCTCTTTGCGTTTCGGATCATGCCACGCCTTGACGGCTTTCAGGATGAGGAGCCCGTATTTTTCGGCGAGGGTGGCGTCAACCAGGCGGCATTCGAGATTCGCGAGACATTCGGCGATGAGAGGCGCTTTGACTTTTTCGGCGGGGACGGGCGTGAGGCCGAAAGTCTTGAATTTGTCGGTGTCTTTGCCGGAACAGTTCCCGATATCGACGGTCTTGGCCGCGAGATCGACCGTGGGAATAGCGATCACGCATTCCCGGGTTTTGCTCAGCGCGGTGAAGCTGTAATCCCAGGGGCCGATGATACAGGCGATGAGCGCCGGCTCGAATTCGACCGGCATCAGCCAGCTCATGGTCATGATGTTGGCTTTGCCTTTGTACTCGGTCGCGACCAGAACGACCGGCCCCGGTTCGATCAGCTGAAAAACTTTCGCCAGCGGATATTCTTTCATCATGGCTAAACTCCTCTGCGGCTATTTTTTATGCGCGATTTATTTCAAAAGGATTATTGATACACTTCACGGCGATGGCCGATTTTGATGACGGTGATTTCCCGCGTCCCGTCGTTTATTTCATAGACGATTCGGTAATCCCCCTGCCTCAGCCGGAAATAACGGTTATCGCCTTTCAACATTTGGGCGCCCAAAGGCCTCGGTTCATCGGAAAGGGCCCCGATTTTCTGGACGAGGCGCGAAATATCCGGGGGCGGGATTTTGCGAAGTTCTTTTTCCGCGCTCCGCTTGAAGGAGAGCTTATATTTATAGGAGACCATCGCGTTTCAGGTTTTTGAGGACGGTCTCGTAAGACGCGGCCGGTTCTTTCGCCCGGTCTTTTATGGCCTGGAGGTCGATCGCGTCTTCTTTGAGCGAAAAGCGGATGGCTTCGCTGATGACTTCGGAAATGCTGGAATTCATCTGGACCGCTTTCATTTTGAGGGCCTGGTGAAGCTGCGGATCCAGGTAGACAGTCGTTCGTTTGGGCATTGAAGGCTCCTTTCAGAAACAAGTGTAGCATTATGATGTTTTGATGTCAAAATGTCATTCGGCTTGCTTGAAATATCCCGGGATCTCGGAAAAATGGCAGGAAAAATGGTAGAATGGATCCGATGAAACGGCAGCGGGGAGGAAATGTTTATGAAACCTGATATCTGGAAACGAAAAGATCTGGGGAAACGCTATTTGGAAATCGTGCGCGCGGCGATCCCGCTCGCGAAAGTGCAGGCGGAAGTTCTGCTGGTGATGATCGCCAAGATGCGAAAATCCGTTTCGAATTTTCTGGATCTGGGGTGCGGGGACGGGGCCCTGGGCTGGACGATCCTTTCCAGGTATCCGAAGGCGCGCGGGGTTTTTCTCGATTTTTCCGAGACGATGATCGCGGCCGCCCGGAAGAAAGCGCCGAAAGGCAGCGGGAACCTCGCGTTCGTTCTGGAAGATTACGGCAAGTCCGGGTGGGTCCGCTCCGTCGGCCCTTACGGGAAATTCGATCTGATTGTCTCCGGGCTTTCCATTCACCATCAAACGGACCGGAAAAAGAAGGAGATCTACCGGCAGATTTTCGGGCTCCTGCGCCCCGGAGGGCTTTTTTTGAATATGGAGCATGTGACGTCCCGGACGGAACGGCTCAAGAAGGTCTTTGAGGAATATTTCATTGATTCGCTTTACGCCCGCTTCCGGCGCTTAAATAAGAAAATCACGCGCAGGCAGGTCGGTAAAGATTTTTATCACAACAAGCTCCGGGACTCGAATATCCTCGCGCCGGTCGAAAAACAGTGCCAATGGCTTCGCGAGATCGGTTTCTCCGATGTGGACTGTTATTTTAAAATATTCGAGCTGGCCCTTTTCGGCGGGGCGAGACCCCGTTGACGCGCGAGGGGATGAATTTGAAAACCGGGCCGGGATATGTTTGGGTCGATGACGCTCAGGCGCTCGCGCGGCTGACGGAGGCGTTGCGCGGCGTGTCCCGCGTGGGGCTTGATACGGAAGCCGACAGCCTTCATCATTATTTCGAGAAAGTCTGCCTGATTCAGCTGAGTTTTTCGGGGTCGAATTACATCGTCGATCCGCTTGCCGGGCTTTCGCTGACGGAATTCCTCGCGGAATTGTCCCGGAAGGAATTGATTTTGCAGGGCGCGGATTATGATCTTCGCATGATGAAGCAGTCGTTCGGATTCCGCCCTGAAGCCCCCGTTTTCGATACCATGCTGGCCGCCCAGGTCCTGGGGTATGAGCAAATCGGCCTCGCGGCGCTGGCCGAAAAATTCTGCGGGGTTACGCTCGCCAAGGCCGGGCAGAAATCCGATTGGTCGAAGCGGCCTCTGCCCGTGAAGCTGCTGGAGTACGCCGCTTCCGACGTGAATTGTCTGGAACGGATTGCCGACGGAATGACGGACGAACTTCGAAGGCTGGCTCGGACGGAGTGGCACCGGGAATGCTGCGAGCGCGTCGTTAAGGTCACGGGGCTTCCGGAGAGAGAAGAAGGGAAGGACCCGTGGCGGATCAAAGGTTCGTCGAAACTGCTGCCGAAAACGCTTGCCTTTGTCCGTGAAATCTGGAAATGGCGGGAAGAGGAGGCGCGGGAAAGAGACCGTCCGCCGTTCATGATTTTGCTGAATGAAAATTTGATTGCGCTCGCGGAATGGCGGGTGAGCAATCCCGGAACGCCGCTTTGCGGGGGACCGGCATTTTTGAGGAGGGTTACGGGAGAGAGGCTGTCGCGCCTTGAAAACGCGGTCCGCTTCGCGGAAAATCTCCCTCCTTCCGCCTGGCCGGAACGGCTCAAGAGGACGTGGGCCCCGGACGGCAGGCCTTCCCAGGAAAAAGTTGAGGCGCTGATCGCGGCGTGCCGGACGATCGCGGAAGGATTGAAGATATCGCCTTCGTTTCTCGCCCCGCGCGCGGCGCTGACGGCCGTGGTTCGGCAGGAAGCCCGGTCTGCGGACGCGGTGATGACGGCGAGCGGGCTGATGCGCTGGCAGACTGAATTGGTGATGCCCGCGGTCAAAACCGTGCTGTGAAAACGGGCCTGCCTGTTTTTTAAACGAATGCCCACCGGGGCAATATCCCACTTGTATTAAATCCCACCCCGTGCTATTCTTTGATTGTGCGGAAAGAGAGGGGGCGGATATGACCATCAAGGACATTCTCAAAGACGCGGACTTCGAAGAGGTTGCCGAAGTTAAAGTCGATTCGAAAAACCGGGTCACGTTGAGCAGGAAAAATTCGAAAGTCGCAACCAGTTACCGCATATACCGGAATTCCATCGGGCAGATTATTCTGGACCCGCAGGTTACCGTGCCGGCGTATGAAGCATGGTTGTTCCGGAACGAAGAGGCGAAGACGCTGGTCCGGAAAGGGATTCGGGACGCGAAAAACAAGCGCCTGCTGAAGGCCGCCGAAGATTACTCGAAATATCCGGAAGATCCCGAATAATGTTTGAAATGCAATTCACCGTTACGGCGTCCGAGACCCTGAAAACGCTGGGAAAAGACCCGGGGAAAAAAAGGCTGGTCCGGCAGATCAAGAAAACCCTCGGTTTTTTGCAGACCGATCCCCGTCATCCCTCATTGAATACGCATCCGTACCAGACCATTCCGAACCCGTTTGAAACGGGCGAAAAAGTTTTTGAAGCTTATGCCCAAAATCAGGCTTCTTCCGCGTACAGGGTTTTTTGGTGCTACGGCCCCGGGAAAAAACAGATTACCGTTATCGCGATCACACCGCATCCTTGAGGAGAATGATCAATGGAAAGACGTAAATCCGGGAATGGGAATAAAAAAAACGAGGCTTCTTCTTCCGTTTTCTGGGACGGCCTGAGGGCGGAGCTGGAGGAGGCGCGGGAGGGGAATCTCTACCGGTCTCTCCGGGTGGCGGGATCGGGTTCGGGGCTTCTGAATTTCTCCGACAACGATTACCTGGGATTGGCGCATGACCCGAGAATTGTTCAGGCGTTTGAACTGGCTTCCCATCAATACGGAGTCGGCGCGGGGGCTTCGCGCCTGATTTCCGGGACCAGTCTTCTTCACGAACAACTGGAAAAGGGAATCGCGGAATTTAAAAAAACGGAGCGGGCGCTTGTTTTCGGGAGCGGGTACCTGGCCAATCTGGGGGCCGTCAGCGCGCTGGTTTCGGAGAAGGATCTGATCGTCATCGACAAATTGAATCACGCGTCGATTATCGACGCGGCACGGCTTTCCGGCGCGACCCTGCGGGCCTATCCGCATAAAAACCTTTCGCGCCTCGAGGCGATTCTCCGGAAATCAAAAGATTTCCGCCGGCGGCTGATTATCACGGACAGTGTCTTCAGCATGGACGGGGACCTCGCGCCGCTCCGGGAGCTTGCGGAGATCAAGAACGCGCATGACGCGATTCTGATGGTCGATGAAGCGCACGGGATCGGCGTGTTCGGGAAGTCCGGGCGGGGCGTCGGCGAATATCTGGACGTGGAGGATGAAATCGACATTTCCATGGGGACGCTTTCGAAGGCGGTCGGGGCGATGGGCGGATTTGTCGCGGGCCCCCGCGAGCTGATCGAATATCTCGTCAATTTCTCAAGACCGTTTATTTTCGCGACGGCCCTTCCTCCGCCGGTGATGGCGGCCTGCCTGGAGAGCTTTCATATCATCGAATCGGCCCCGAAACTCAGAATGAGGCTTTGGGGAAACGTCCGGGAGGTGAAACAGGTCCTGCTCGAGCTGGGGTTCAAGTTGGGGGAAACCGTTTCGCCGATTCTGCCCGTCCTGACGGGAGACGAGAAAAAGGCCCTGGAATTGTCCCGGGCATTGTCGGATGAAGGCATTTTTGTCCCCGCGATCCGTTATCCGACCGTCGGGAAAGGGAAGGCCCGCCTGAGGCTTACGGTCAGCGCGCGGCACACGGAACCGGACCTTCAGCGCCTATTTACCGCTTTGCGGCGCGTGAGGAAGTTGTTATAATACCTCCCCCGCAATAGGGAAAAAACACCATCCCGGTTTCCAGGAAACCGATTTTTCTCTCCGGGCGGGAATCTGAAGTCGGATGCTGGCAGGGACTATGACGACGTATTCTTACGAAAGACTGGCCGAACTGGACAAGAAATTCATCTGGCACCCGTTTACCCAAATGAAGGACTGGGTCCGCGACGGAATCACCATCGTCGAAGAGGGAGAAGGCTGCCTGATCCGCGACGTCAAAGGGCGGGAGTTCATCGACGGGGTGTCTTCCCTTTGGTGCAATGTTCACGGGCACCGGCGGAAGGAAATCGACGACGCGATCCGCTCGCAGCTTGCGAAAATCGCCCATTCGACTTTTCTCGGGCTTTCCAACGTGCCGGCGATTCTGCTGGCCGAAAAATTGATTCAAATCGTTCCGGCGGGGCTCCGCCGCGTTTTTTATTCGGATTCGGGCTCGGAGGCGGTCGAGATCGCCCTCAAAATGGCCTATCAGTTCTGGGCGCAGACCGGGAAACCCGGAAAGAAAAAATTCCTGAAGCTGGAAAACGCCTATCACGGGGACACCATCGGCTCGGTCAGCGTCGGAGGGATTTCCCTCTTTCATGAACTTTATAAGCCGCTTCTTTTCGATACTTTCGGCTCTCCTTCGCCTTACCGGTACCGCTGGCCGACGGGAAGCGATCCCGAACGGGTCCGCGAAGAATCTTTGCGGGAAATGGAAAAGATTTTGCGAAAACATGCCGATGAAATAGCAGGAGTGATTATCGAGCCCCTCATGCAGGGGGCGGCGGGCATGATCGACCAGCCGAAGGGATTTGTACGCGGGGTGAGCGAGCTCGCGAAACGGTATCATACGCTTTTGATCTTTGATGAAGTGGCGACGGGATTCGGGAGGACGGGCAGAATGTTCGCCTCGGAACACGAAGGCGTTTCGCCGGACATCCTGACGGTCGCCAAGGGGATTACGGGGGGATATCTCCCGCTTGCGGCAACGATAACAACCGAGGAGGTCTATGAGGCATTTCTGGGCGAGTACGCGGAGTGCAAGACTTTCTTCCACGGTCATACGTACACGGCGAATCCGCTGGCCTGCGGCGCCGCGCTGGCGAATCTGGAGATTTTTGAAAGAGATCAAACTCTAGAGAAGCTCGGCGCGAAGATCGCCCGCCTTGAGGCGGGATTACGGCGGATGTCCGGGTTGGAACACGTGGGCGATATCCGGCAGGTTGGATTTATGGCCGGGATCGAACTGGTCCGCGACCGGAACACGAAGGAGCCCTATGCGTTGGGCGAGCGGATGGGGTTTCGCGTCACGGAACGGGCCCGGGAAAAAGGGGTTTGGATCCGTCCGCTGGGGAATGTGATTGTCCTGATGCCTCCGCTTGCGATTCCGGAAGCCATGCTGGATCGGCTGCTTTCGGCGGTAGAGGAATCCATCCCGGAGGTCACTTCGGCCGGCAGAGAGGCGGTTTTGAAATGACGGAAAAAACGCACAAAGGGGTTTTTATTATCGGAACGGACACCGGCGTCGGGAAGACGGTGGTCGCGGCGGGGCTCGCGCTCTGCCTCCGGGACCGCGGCGTCAAGGTCGGTGTGATGAAACCGATCGCGACAGGGTGCCTCAGTTCCGACAAGCGCCTTTACAGCACGGACGCGATCTATCTTTTCGAAGCGGCCGAGAACGAATATCCTTTATTGAGCAATCCGATCCGCTTCCGGAACCCGCTGGCGCCGCATGTGGCGAGCCAAATTGAACGGACGCCGGTGGACATGAAGAAAATTCTCTGGGCGTATCACGAAATCTGCCGGCTTTACGATTTCATCATCGTGGAAGGGATCGGCGGGCTTCTCGTTCCATTCATGGATAATTATTTCGTGGCCGATTTGGTGAAGGAATTCAACCTCCCCGTGATCATTGTGGCCCGCGGGAATCTGGGGACGATCAATCACACGCTCCTGACGGTGCAGGCCGGGGTCAACCGGGGGCTGAATATTCTCGGGATCATCCTGAACGGCGTTCCGCAGGCGAACCTTTCCATGGCGGAGGTGACCAACCCGCGCGTGATTCAGGACCTGACGGGGCTTCCGGTCCTGGGTGTGCTTCCCAAACTGAGCGACGTCGACGTCGATCATATGCTTTTCGGCAGCCTCAAGAAAACCTTCTCCGAAAAAATCAAGCTGGACACCATCCTCTCCCCCGGTTAACGTTCATGAAAGAAAAAGTCCTCGTTGCGATGAGCGGCGGAGTGGACAGCTCCGTCGCGGCGTATCTTCTGAAACAGCAGGGCTACCGGGTCATGGGCGCGACCATGAAGACCTGGGCGAGCGAACATTGCGACCGGCTCGGCACGCGCGCCTGCTGTTCGCGCGAAGGGGTCCGGGACGCGCGGGACGTCGCGGCCAAGCTTTCCATCCCTTACGCGGTTTTCGATTTTGAGCGGGAATTCAAGAAGGCCGTGATCGATTATTTCAACGCCGAGTATCTCCGCGGCAGGACTCCCAATCCCTGCATCGTCTGCAATCAGGAAATCAAATTCAAACTGTTCCGGGAACGGGCGCGGGCTTTGGGGGCGGATCGGATTGCGACGGGGCATTACGCAAAAGTCTTGAAGGAGGGCGAGCCCAGCCGCTATTATGTGCAGGAGGGGAGCGACGGGACGAAGGATCAGTCTTACGTCCTTTTTTCATTGTCCCAGAAAGAACTGTCGCATCTCCTGCTCCCGCTGGGGGATCTGAAGAAGCAGCGGGTGAGGGAAATCGCGAAAGAGGCGGGACTTCCCGTTTCCGGGAAGGCCGATTCGCAGGAGATTTGTTTTATCCCGAGCAACGACTACGCCGGTTTTTTGAAGAAGGAAATCGGGTTGGCCGACCGGCCCGGTTTGATCAAAAACCGGGAAGGGAAAATCCTGGGGGAGCACAAAGGATTCTTTCATTTCACGGTCGGCCAACGGAAGGGGCTCGGGATTGCCCACCGCCATCCGCTTTTCGTGACGCGGATTGACGCGGAGAAAAACGAAGTGATTGCCGGGCCGAAGGCGGAAGTGCTGGCCCGGACGTTTATCGCGGACGGGCTGAATTGGATGATGCCCGAGACGGACAAGGCCGCGCGGAAATTTCAGGTCAAGATCCGCTCCGCGCATAAAAAATCCGACGCGACGGTCCATCTTGAAAAAAACGGGACGGTCCGGGTCGTGTTTGATAAACCTCAGGAGGCAATTACGCCGGGGCAGGCCGCGGTTTTTTACGACGGGCCGACGGTGATGGGCGGAGGATGGATCCGCTTGGTCTTGGATTGAAGCCGGTGGAAAATAAATTCGGAAAATTAAAAACGGTCATCGCATCTTACGGAAGCGCGCTCGTCGCTTTTTCGGGCGGCTGCGATTCGGCGTTCGTATTGAAAGTTGCGCGGGACGTCCTGGGCCGGCCGAACGTGAAAGCGGTGACGGCGAAATCTCCCAGTATCGCGGGCCGGGAATTTGAAGAGGCCAAGCGGCTCGCCCGGGAATTCGACGCGGAGCACATGATCGTGGAAACGGACGAGATCGCAAGGCCCGATTACCGGTCGAATCCTCCCGAACGGTGTTTTTTCTGCAAGGAGGCGCTTTACGAAAGACTGCTCGCTTTGGCGGCGGCGGGCGGATTCAGGACCGTCTGCAACGGAGCCAACGCAGACGATTTAGACGATTGGAGGCCGGGGCACCGGGCGGCTGAAAAATTTTCGGTCCGAAGCCCTTTGATCGAAGCGGGATTTTCAAAGCGGGACGTTCGCGAACATTCAAAGCGGCTGGGGCTTCCGACATGGGCGAAACCCGCGTCTCCCTGTCTTGCGAGCCGCATTCCCTACGGGGAAGCGATTACGCCGGAAAAATTGACTCAGATCGAGCGGGCGGAGGATTTTCTCAGGGATTTGAATTTTTCTTGCGTGAGGGTGCGTCATCACGGGCCGGTCGCGCGTCTCGAATTCGATCCGAAGGATTTTGAAAGGCTGAGGGACGATGAAACCCGCAAGGAAATTGTCCGCGCGCTGAAGGCCTTCGGATTTCATTATGTCGCGCTGGATCTTGAAGGGTTCCGGAGCGGAAGTCTGAATGAAGTTAAATGACCCCTCGGAGTGTTTTTCCCGAGGGAGTCATCCTGAGCGGAGCACCGCAGGTGCGAAGTCGAAGGATCTATTTCAGGAGGCCCCGGCCTAGGGGCCGACGTGGGACAAGGTAAGGTTTTTCGATCTAAATAATAGAGGGCAAAATTGCATGGAATTTCGCATTTCTAATCAGATGCTTGTTTTTCCTTCTCCCCGGAAGGAGATGAGCCTTCTCAATCCCAAGATCAAGAAGGCGAAAATTCCTTCCGTCCTGACAATCCCATTGCTTCAGCACCGGGGACAGGCGGCGGTGCCCGTCGTGAAACCGGGCGACCGGGTTTTTGCCGGGACGAAAATCGCCGAGCCTGCCGGGGCGGCTTCCGTGGCCGTGCACGCGAGCACCAGCGGAACGGTGAAGGAAATCGGGGAATTTCCGCATCCGGTTCTGGGGAGGGGAACGGCGATCGTGATTGAGTCGGATGAAAAAGACACGCCGGACCCGGCCGTCGGCCCCCGGGAAAACACGGACCTGTCTTTTGAGGAATTTCTGTCCGCCGTCCGGGATGCCGGCATCACCGGGATGGCGGGATTCGGGGTTCCGGCGCATCTCAGGCTCGAGACGCTGAAAGGAAAGAATCCGCAGGCCGTGATCCTGAACGGCGTCGAGTCGGAGCCGTACCTGACGAGCGATTACATTCTGATGATGGAAAATATTCTTGAAATCGTCGAAGCGGCCAAATTTTTCAAGCGGATTCTCAGGCTTCCCAAGATTTGTCTGGCGGTGGGAGAGGACAAGCTCGAGGTGCTCGAAATCGTCCGAAGCAAGCTCTTCAGCCTTTCCGAGGACTTTCTGGAAGTCGTTTGTGTCCCGGCACACTATCCGCAGGGGGAGGAGTCCCTGCTGATCCGGAAAATTCTGCCGGGTTTCCGGGGCGATCTTCAAGCGGGCGAGGTCCTGGTTTTCAATATCGCGACGGCGCTTGCGATCCTCGAGGCCATCAAGTTCCGGAAACCGCTCTATGAGCGGATTGTGACGGTAACGGGGGAATGCCTTCCGGAGCCCAAGAATCTTCTGGTGAAGATCGGCACGTCGTTCAATGACGCGATCCGGAACTGCAAGGGGTTCCTGAGGAAGCCGGACCGGGTATTGATGGGGGGGCCGATGAGCGGCGTGTGCGTCGAGGATTGGAACGCGCCCGTAATCAAGGGGACGCAGGCGATCGTGGCGCTTCCGCCCGAAGACACCAAGCCGAGGAAAGTTTTACCGTGCATTCGCTGCGGACTATGCCTGCAGGCGTGCCCGGTATGGATCAATCCCTGCCTGATCGCGCTGGCGGTTGAAACCGGAAATTTTGATTCCCTGAAAGCATTTCACCCGGAACGCTGCGTCGAATGCGGCAATTGTTCCTACGTGTGCCCGTCGATGAGGCCGATGCTTCAGCGGGTCCTGGAAGCGAAAGGACTTTTTCCGATATGATTTTCACGGACACGGGACAACCTCCTTTTTTGCGCACACCCGACTCGGCGGCGAGAATGTCCCGGCGTTTTTTTTCCGGCCTGCTGCCGGTCATGGCCGCTTCCGCCTGGGTTTTCGGCTGGGAAGCGGTTCAGGTTTTTTCTCTCGCCGCGGTTTCGTGCCTTCTGACGGAGAGCCTCTGGTCCCGTGTTTCTGAAAAATCGTTCCGGATTCACGAATGGAGTTCCGTTTCGACGGCGGTTTTGCTTGCTCTTCTGCTCCCGCCCGGCGTTTCCCGTTGGGCGGTGGTTTTGGGCGGGGTTGCCGCGATCCTTTTCGGGAAAATGATTTTCGGCGGCCTGGGGCAGAATGTGTTTAATCCGTCGCTTGCGGGTTTTGCCGTTTTGGCCGTGATGCCCGGGTTTGAGAACGTGATCGTTTCGCAAAATACGGCCGGCATGGATTGGAGTTCGGTTTTCCTCGAAACGGGAACGGGCCTGACGTACGGGGATGTTTCAAAGGCGGCCATTTTGTTCGGGGGCATGCTGCTTGTGACGCGCCGTCTCGTCCCGGTCCGGAGCCCGTTTGTCTATTTGGCGTCCGCCGGAATATTTTCCGGGCTTTTGGGAAGAAATCTTTTGTCGGATTTTATCGCGGGGAACACGCTTCTGTTCGCCTTTTTTTACGTGACGGATTTCGCGAGCGCTCCCGTGACGTCGCGGGGCCGGCTGGTTTTCTCAGCCGCAGCCGGAGCGTTGACGATCCTGCTGAGGGTTTATGACGACAGTTCCGCGGCGGGCGTTTACGCCCTTCTGCTGATGAATGCCGTTGCGCCGCTTCTGGACCGGATCCCTTCGGGCCGGTCTTCCCGGAACGGGGGAAAGTAAAATGATGAGAGACGACGAATTGCTTTTCAAGCTCGGATTTGCCCTGATGCCGGCGTTTCTTTTGATTCCGATGCCCGAAGGCGCGGTATTGCTTGCTTTTTGCTTTGCGGCGGGCTTATTGGTCTGGCAGGGCGTCCTTTCGCCGGCCGGAAAGATCAAAAAGCCTTTTCTGAAAGAGACGGCTTCGATTACCGGACTTTTTCTTATCGTGGCGGGGACGGATCTCGCCTGTAAAATTTTCCTTCCGGCCCTGAGGGGATCGGCCGGTTTTTTCTTTCCCGTTGTTTTGCTGAACGGCCTCCTGATATTTAAGAATGAAAGACCGGAGGTGAAATCGAAACTATGCCCGGTGTTCGTTTTTTCCCTGCTCGGAGGACATCTTCTGATCGCGTGGGGCGAGCAATGGACGGGGAGCGTCAATCCGGGAGCGGTTTTTTTGGGGGCGGGGTTCTTTCTGGCCTGCCTGAAATATTGTCTTCAGAAGAGGTGGCTTAAAATATGACGGAACTTTTGCTGGTTTTCGCGGTCGGCGCGCTGGGGGGCAATCTGGTTTTTTCCGGCGGATTGGGCCTGCGCTATTTTCTGCCGTCGGAACGGACTCCGGGGGCGGTATTTGCGCAAGCCTGCCTTTTGGGGACGCTGATTGCCCTTGCCGCTTTGTTTTCGGCGGGACTGGATATTTACGCGCCGGCGCAGTGGAAAGCGGCGTATTACCGGACGGCGGTTTTATTGTGCGGCAGTTTTTTGATTTACAAAGCGGGCGGGCATTTTTCTCCTCTCCGGCGTTTTGACGCGGGTCCCGCGCTTTTATTCGCGGCGGCGCTTGTGACGGGGACCGGGGAGATGCCGTTTCCCGAGAAGGTCTTTTACGGGATCGGGACCGGCGCCGGCGCGGCAATCGCGTGGATTCTTTCGGCCGGGCTCGCGGAACGTCTTGATTTCAACCGGGCCCCGAAGCCCCTGAAATCGGCGCCCATTTTTTTTATTGCCGTGGGCCTTCTTACTTTGGCCTTTCATTATTTCGCGGGTTTGTCTAAAATGTGCTTCTAACGAAGCTGGGAAAATTTATTAACGTCAGGATTCAGAAAGGAAGGAGCAAGTTCATGTCGGGGAATATCGTTCAGGCGACGAATGAAACGTTTAACGCGGAAATCAATGTGACGGGACCGGTTTTGGTGGATTTTTGGGCGGAGTGGTGCGGGCCTTGCAGGGCTCTGGCGCCGGTTCTGGAGGAGGTGGCCCGCGAGTACGCCGGGAAAGTTAAGGTTTTAAAGGTGAATGTCGATGACAATCAGGAAACCGCGATGCGTTTCGGAGTGATGAGCATCCCCACGATGGTGTTTCTCAAGGGGGGCGAGGAAGCGGACAAGCTTGTCGGCGCGCATCCGAAAAGCAAAATCAAAGAGAAATTGGACGCGTTGCTTTAAACTTAATCGAAAAGGATGGCTGCCATGGAGATGGACCGGATTCTGGAAAGTTGCGTTCGAAACGGCGCTTCGGATATTCATCTGACGGTCGGTAGGCCGCCGATGCTGCGGGTGCACGGGCAGTTGCTGCCCTGTGAGGGCGCGACGACTCCCCTCGAGACGAAGGACACCGAAATCCTGATGAAGTCCATTACTCCGGAACATTACCGGCAGAAAATCGAGGAGGTCGGAGGGGTGGATTTCGGTTTCTCCTACGCCAAGGAGGCCCGTTTCCGCGTTTCCGTTTACCGGCAGAAGGGCTGTTATGCGGTTGCTTTGCGGCAGATCCCCAAACGAATCCTGACATTCGAGGAAATCGGTGTCCCCGAGAAAGTCAAGGAACTGCTGCATCGTCCCCGGGGGTTGATATTGGTCGTGGGGCCGACGGGGTCCGGAAAAACGACGACGCTTGCGACGATGGTGGATTACATCAACACGCAGCGGAATTGCCATATCCTGACGATCGAGGATCCCATCGAATACTACCATGAGCACAAAAATTCGATTATCAATCAGCGGGAAGTGGGCGTGGACGTCGTTTCGTTTCATGAAGCGCTCGTGAAAGGGCTGCGCCAGGACCCCGACGTCATTCTGGTCGGAGAAATGCGGGATTTGGCGACGATGGAAGCGGCCGTCTCCGCGGCGGAAACCGGGCATTTGGTTTTGGCAACCCTCCACACGACGGGTGCCGGCAGAACGGTGGACCGCATCATTGACGCGTTTCCCTCTCATCAGCAACCGCAAATTCGGACTCAACTGGCCTCGTCAATCACATCGATTATTTCCCAGCTTCTTTTACCGAAAGCTTCCGGAGAGGGGCGGGTAGCCGTAGTTGAGTTTATGGTGGCAACCTCTTCTATTCAGAATCTTGTCCGTGAATCCAAGACGTTTCGAATCATATCGGATATTCAAACCGGCGGGAAATTCGGGATGAGGACATTTGACGCGCATCTTTTTGAACTTTATTCGCAAGGCAAGATCAAGCTTGAAGATGCAATCTCGGTAGCTTATGATCAGGATCAGTTTTCTGCTCAGGTTTCCGCGTGGAATACCAACAAAAAGAAAAAGTAGTTTTTATTAATATCCTTATCAGCAAATACCAAAAGCTCTCAAGTTCGATTCCCATCGATCAATTCTAAACTCCTCTAGCTGAAAATATAACCTCAGATTTGGCATACGCAGATTTGTATGTTAATATTTATAAAGAGCTTTTAATAAGGTATTATATAATTGCAGTCGACGGAATATATACCTAAGAGCGGGCAGAAAATATTACGAGCGAATTTCCAAACGCTTATTTAGTTGGAATGAAGGCATTCAGGAGCAAAGGGAAAATAAAACCTTATGATTTCGATAAGGGAAAAAACATATATTCGTTTGATTCAATCGATTCGGCATAAGATGAACCGCCTTTTCTGGATCAAAACGGTAGCCATTTTTACACTGATTTCATTTACCGCAACCAATACTGCTTGGGCACAAAATTCCGTCCCGGTTTCCGATCTGACGGCTTCGTCTCAGGAATGGATTCCGCTGGATCAAATTTCGATTCCCGAAGAATTGGGGGCGGTGCAGGAAATTTATCATGCCGGGAAAGAAGCCCCGTTTATCGTATTGATCCAGGACGCGCATGCCGTGATTGACGCCCAGGAGCATATCCGCCTTTTGATCGAGTATTTTCAAAAACATTACGGGGTGGGGCTCATTGCTTTGGAGGGAGGCGAAGGGCCTCTGGACGCCACGTTATTTCGCGCGTTCCCGGCGGGTGAAGAGAAAAGAAAAGTATTCGCGGATTATGTGGACCGCGGGGAAATTACGGGAGGGGAGCTGGCCGCGGTATTCAATCCGGGGGATGCCGTTTATTCCGGGATCGAGGATTGGAAGCTTTACGAGGAGAATTATCTGGCCTATTTGCGGGCAACCGCCGGAAAAGAGGCCGTCCTGAAAACGTTACGGGACGCGGCGGCGGATTTGGACGAAAGGCGCAAAACGGTCTATTCGCCGGCCCTGAACGATTTTCATGAGCATGTCGCGGCATTCCGAAGGGAGAGCCTTTCGCTTCTTGATTTTCTCAAATACCTGAAAGCCGGATTTTACGCCGGGCAGCCCGCTTCGGAGGAAAATTATCCTCATTTGTCCGTTTTGCTGGAATCCGTCGGCAGGGACGCCGCGGGAGATAACGCCGAATGGGACGCTTCCGTCCGTGCGCTGGCGGACCGGCTGAAGGAGCGGGCTTCGGTCCGCGCGGGCAGAGATCAGATCATGGAATTCAACGGGCGGTATCAGGATTTTTCGACCGGCCGCGCGGACGCGACGGGCTTTTTGAAATACCTTTTGAATTTTGCCGACTCGATCGGGGAAACGCCGGACCTGACCCCCCTGATGCGGGAGCGATTGGAATTCGGGGAGACGCTCGGCGCGATCAAAGGGACCCGCGTTTTTGACGAGCTGGAGTCGATGCTCAAGGCAATCGAACAAAATCTTGCGGTCACCTCCGAAGCGAAAGCTCTCGCGGAGCAATATCACGGGGTCGCGGTACTTGAGGATATGGCCTCGCTTGAAATGACCCGCGACGAATTGCGTGAATTTGAGGCGAACCGGGACAACTGGCTTTCGCTGGTTTCCGATGAGGGCCTTTTTCGCCCGGCCGAGGAATTCTACCGCCTTGCGGTCCGCCGGGACGGGGCGTTGTACCGGAACTTGGCGGGATGCCTGAAAAAAGAAGGGAAGCGTTCCGCGATGGTCCTCGCGGGGGGATTCCACGCGCGGGGATTCACGGAAAACCTGAAGGCCCGGGGGTATTCCTACGCTTTGGTGACGCCCAGGATTTATTCGCTGAAAGGCGGGGAATGTTACGGGGACGTGATGCGGGGAAAATTATCTTACCGCGATTATTATCAAACGACTTTCTACGACGCGTTTGCGAGGCACGCGACGCTGCGGCTGATGGGCTCCCTGGACGAGCCCGCTTTCCGGAAAACGCTCAAGGCCTGGCGGGACGAAGTGATCCGGAGCCTTTCCCTGGAAAACCGGGTGGGAGACGCCTCCCGCTATACCCGCTACCTGGATCTTCTGTTTAAAGCCTACATCGAGAAATTCGGGGCGGAACGCTTCAGCGAAACAAACAAAGAAGAAATCCTGAAGGAAATCGGCAATGAGCTCAAGGGGATCCGGGAGAGCGCTCTTTCGGATATCTGGGGGAGATTCGAATCTCAGCTCGGGCGATTCCGGGAGGCTTTACGGACTTTGGCGGAAGGGAAGGCCTTGACGCCGGAGGCGATCCGTGCGGCCGCCGGGCAGTCCGGTTCGCTTCCGGAATCTTCACTCGGACAGTCGCTCGGCCCTCTGACGCCGGGACTCCGTTTCTCGGGGCCTCTGGATGAATTTTTCAGAAAGGGGATTCTCCCCAAGCGGGTTTTGCCGAGGCCTTCCGGTGTCCGGGAAAAAGGTTTGATCGTGAGTTCGTTGCCCCGTTACGTTTCCGCTTTGGCCGATATGGCGCAGACGCGGACCCCCTCCGCGCTTTCTCCCGGAGAAAAACTCGAAGCCGGGAAATTAGCGGAAGAAATTCGGGCGGTTTCAGAAATTTCGGGTCCCGAGATCCCGCCCGCGCCGGATTCGGCGGTAGCCGAATCGCTTGGCGCCAGGGTCCGGGAAATCAATCCTTCTCAGCCGGCCGAATTTGCCAAAGAAGTTCTCGATCGGCTTGGGTGGGAATCACGCGGGGAGGATTTATGGACTTCCGTGGGAACTTCATCCGCACAATCTTTGGGGAATGTTCAGGAGATGCCCGGGATTAAGCCGGAAGATTTGGAAGTAGACGATGAAGAGGAGCTGAGAACGTTTCTCGGGAAGCTCAACGACGGGCAATTTAAGTCCTGGGAGGAAACCCGGCAGGCGTTGGAGGAGGAAGCGCTTGATGTTTTGGGCCCCGAGGTCTGCGGCGAGATTCAATTTTCGAAAATGCTTTCGGTCGCCAGGCGATTTTGGCCGGAAGACTTTGTCTCTTTGGGGCGTGCCGCATTTTGGGTGATTTCGGGTACGGCGGAGAAAAAGAGGAGGGACATTTCGGAGCGGGATTACGCGCAGGGGCTCGCTGATTTGCTGGTGGATGCCGTAGATGAACGGATTATGCGGAGAGATGAGGCAGCCCTTTCGCGCCGGCAAGTCCTGGATTTGGCGACCTTTGCCGCAAGGGAAATGTTGTCTCCGCGTGATTTCCGGATTTTCAGCCGGAAAGTCATTCCTCTGGCGGACCGGTGGGCGGGGCGAAACACGAAGCGATTGATTTTGAAATTAAGCGATGTTCTCGCGAAGAGTCTGCTGCTGGACAACCCCGGCAGTTATTTGACGGGCGTCATCGATGTTCGTGAGATCCGGGAGGCGGAAACATTGCGGGCCGTTTTCCGGGACCAAATGCTTCTGGCCGTTTCTGAAGTGCTCGAACGGGAAAACAAGAGGATGTCGGAGGAAACCGGACACCGGTTCAACGTGGCCGGAATGGAATTGAACGGGAGCGCGGCGGCGGGGAATGTGACGCCGGACAGCGATTTGGATGTAAGGGTTTTGACATGGGACGGAACTTCGACGGACGCGGAAGATTTTCTTTCGGAACTGAAAGCGGAGATGAGAAAACGGAAAATCCTTCTTCCGGTGGATTTGAGCGGCGTGAGCCGCCTGGATGAACCGCACAAGGATTGGGGCGGGCATGAGCCTTACCTGAGAATATTTTACGGAACGGACGGGAATTTAAGAATTTCGGAAGGGGGCGGTTCAAAGCAGAAATCCGGGGCTTCTTTAGGAGGGGATTCGGCGGTTCCTGCGGTTTGGACGGAAGCGGTCAGGCATTTTGAGGAAAGCGGCGTGACGCCCGAAGACAATGAGAATTACTGGCGGAAATTTGTCCGAATTTTTGAGAAAAGCAAACTGGGGGATCCCGCGCAGTTGTTTCCGGCGGGGGTTATTACCGCCGAACTTCCGGACCGAAACGCGGATATTTTTGAATTCGGCATGGGGATGGGGCGTCTGCTGAAAGAGTTATGGGCGCAAGGATATCACAATCTGACGGGGAGCGATTTTGCCGATGAGATTATCGAGGATGCCCGGCAATATTTAGGGGAGTTGGATCCTTCCCGGCTGATCACGGCCGATGTCCGGAAATATCGGCCTGCGGAAGGCGAACGGTATGATGGCGTGATCGCGAGCGATGTGATGTTGTATCTCACTCCCGAGGAACAATTGGCGGCATTGCGTTTGATCGGGGAAATGATCGGCGAAGAAGGAAAAGCTTTCATCCGTTGGGCGCCCGGGAAGAATCGGGTTGAAATCAAAAAGAAAAAATTGCCGGACGGCGAGGAAGTCAAAGGCTGGGTGTTTACGGTTACGCCGGAATATTTCCGGGCGCTGATCGAGATGTCCGGGTTGAAGCTTGCGCGGGAGATCGAAGACCAGACCGTGACGCTTCCCGACGGAAGGGAACAGCATTACTGGATCGCGGTTGTCGAATCGGCCGGGCAATCGCGGGGACAATCTCTCGGGAGTGCCGTTGCCGTTCAAAAAAGGCCCGAACCGGGTGTCGGAAGTTGGGCGTCTTTGCGGGGAAAAGCCATTAAGGATGAGGACGGCCATGAGTACGAGCTCGATGTGCATCTTTTGGGAGGAGGCAGGGCCTGCATTCTTGTCAATCTCACCGAAATAGAAAAAGACCGGTATCCATCCCGCCCTGTTTGGCAATATCCCAAGGTCGCCCGGACACTTGTTGATCCGAACAAAACGATTGCTTATGTGTATTTTCGCTTCGAAGAATCGGCGGTTTGGGTGCTGACGGTTGAAACGCTGCCCGCGTTTCAGGGAAAAGATATTTTCAAAAATCTTATCGGGGAAATGACCAAAGTAATTCCGGCCGGAGCCAAAACGATTCTGGTTGATATCCGGGAACCGGAGACCCGGAAAGCGTTGATGAGGCTTAACGAAGGGGAGGATGCGAGCCGTGCGTTTTGGGCTTCGCCGCTCGGCAAGGGATTTGCTCCCGGGCAATATGAGTTTTCGCGATTAAGTAAAATATCCAACCGCGTGAGCGTGACTCTGGAGAGAAAAGCCGTTCCGGCGGTTTTTTCGCGATTACCGCAGGCACAGGCAGTCGCAACGCCTTCGTTGCGACACTCCGCACCAACCCCGATGGTTGGCGCTTCGACGGTCGGCGCTTCGATGGTTGGCTCTTCGGCTGAAACTCCTCAGTTTCCGCACTCCGAGCCAACCCCGATGGTTGGTTCTTCGTTGGGGGAACCTCGGAAGAATTTTGAAGCCATGATGATGGCCGGCAGTCATGAGTACGCGAATGCCATGAGCGGGGAAGAAGATCCCGATTTTGAAGAAGCGCTGGATGAAGTGGTGCGGCAGGACGTTCTTGCCATTGTCCGGAAGCATTTGGAATCGGTTCTGCCGGTTGTGAACCCCGCCGGGAAGGATTTGACCGTTTATGTCCCCGCGGCCGGCTTTAATTTTGTGAAGGTCCTTTCCGCGACCGACGCGACGCGGTTTGTTTATCTGGATCTTTCGCGCGATTTCATGAAGCAGGGCCGGACAGACGTGTTTAAGGCCGTTATTTTCCAGATTCAAGCGATGGCTGCCGCCTTGAACCTGGATCCTAAAATCAAAATCGATCCCGCTTCGCTTGAGGTGATTCAAAGCGGGAAGGAAGGAAAAATTACCGTTCATTTTGAATTGCCGGGGGCCGACGGCAGGGTGAGGGCGAGGACGCTGATTTATTACAGCGGAAAGGACGCCGGGAAATTTATCCCGGGTGAAATCAAAAAAGACGGTTATGACGTTTTATGGCTGGATCCCGAGCAGTTTTTCCTTAGTTGGAAGAGAACTCAAAAAGAACTGCTGGAGCGGATCCGGCCCGGAGGTTTCGTCGCTTTTCACGGGAACGGCGGGATTTATTCCCGGAGACGCCGGGCATTTTTGCCCGTCGAGAAAACGTTCGGTGAAAACCCTCAGTTGGAATTTCACGATTGGCGGTTTCCGGTCAATGACCGGTCCGTTGTTACCCTGGCGAGGAAGGCCGAAAACGTTTCGGCCGAATCGTTAGGCAGTAAGCCGTGGGACGAAGGATTCCGGCCGATCGGAGGAGGAAGCCCGGGGGTTGTGATCGACGGGATTGCTTTCCCGGATACCCGGGATTTGCTGGATTATCTTGTGGAGCGCCCGCTGTCGGATTTTGAAGAAAGGCATATCCGCGCTTTTAATTACATTATCCGGATGAAACGGGTTACGACCGGGTTTACGAGCAGTGAGCTTGAAGCGGGGGAATATCGTTGCGACGCGGTAACTTTAAGGGATCAGGCGCGGGATGATGATGAAGGAATGTGGGCGCGAAAAATCAAAGATTTTCCGGTTCCGGGGGAAGATCCGGAACTTTTGAGGCATGTAGCGCTTGGTGATGTCGAAGGATTGTCCGAGGAAGACATTTCGAGAATAGTGGTGATGAAAAATATCGAACGGTTACTCGCATGGGTGAAAGGTGAGTTTGTAGATGAAAAATACGGTGACGCACGGACCTTAGATCCGATTACGCTTGCGGCAAGGGCCAATTATTGGTTTAACATTGATGTCCAGCCATTTGTTGATGGCAATAGTAAAACGTCAACATGCCTTTCCGCGGTTTTGCTCCGTAAAGCAGGATTGCCTTCGTTGGATCTTTTAAGACCTGAAAACCGAAACCTTCGCTATACGGATCCGATCAGCGGTCTTTGGTACGACCGCGAACATTATTTTCTGCAGCGTAACGAGGAGGCTTCCCGAGGCGGAGACACGAAACCTTTTGAAGATTTCTTCGAAGGTTATATCCGGGCCAGAATATTTGAAGATATTTTTAACCGGTATAAACGGATCAAAACGGGAGAAGATGCCGGGCCGTTAACATTGCTGACGCCGTACGAAAGAATTGTTTTGGAAAATGCATCCTCGAGCGTTTCTTTTCTCCGGCCCATGGGAAAGTTGGAAACCGTTGATGTGAATGACATCCTGTCCGAGTTGAGTCCGGAGGTGAGGGAGGAAATCTTAAGCGCCCGATCCGTGAATCTTTCCGGAATAGATGCGCGAAAGAAATACCGGGCGATTCGCGATTATCTGAAGGAACGGATGAGCGCTTCGTCCTTGGGCGGGCCGGAAGGGGAAGATGAGTCGTTCCGGTGGGTCGAGGCGCTTTACAAAGCATGGAGGACGGGAGACAAGGGCGCCCCGGACGGGACGAGGGTGCTGATGGGCCTGGCGGGATGGCTTACGGGGTTCGGGCTTTCGTCGCGGGCAAGCGGCTGGTTTTCGGGAGAGCTTGCTAAGAGGGGGATTGAGGCGGATGCCTACCTTAAGGAAATTTTTGATGAGGACGGCTTGTTACGGGAAGAGCGCGGAGACGAAGTCGAAAAATTACTGAACGAAATTATTTTATCTTACCCTTCCGAATCTCTTGCCAACTCGACATTTGCCACTTACCTCAACCGTCATTTCGGCGAATATGCTTATTTCGCGGAAACGGTTCTGCCCTTGCTCGTGGGGGAGAAGCTTAGAACGGGAGCGGAGAAAAAACTGCGGGTGAAAGTCATCGGGACTTCTTCGGGGGAAGAAATGGCCAGCATTTATTTTTATTTGCGGGATGCTTTCGGGAAGCACCCCGAGTGGGGGGCGATGGAAACCTGGGACGTTGAAATCCTCGGGGTTGATATTTCCGGGGCCCGCATTCGGGAAGCGCGGGAAAAATTGTATGCGGAGCCGCGAAACTTGGGGGTTTTCATGAGAGAAGGGTTTGCCATCAGGCATCCCGGGAACGGCATGCTGGGAGAGGAGATTTCCGGGGCCGTTGCGGCAATGTCCCGCGAGAGGAGGGAGAAAGTTTTCCGCTTTGAGCATGGGAATATTGCGCACGAGCCGTTTCGGCAGGCGTTTCTGCGGGATACCGACGCGGTTTTCGCCAATGTGGTTTTGGGCTATATCCTGCCGCCGCAGAAGGGAAAGGTTGTGCGCGCTCTGCTGGATACGCCGGCGTGGATTCTGACGAGTGAATCTTCGGTTTACGAAATGAGCGGTCCGCGGAGACAGGCAATCGAAATCCCGAGAGAAAAGGCCAACGGGGATCCGGGAGGGATGGGGTATGTGATTCCTCCCGAAGGGATGCCGTTGCCGCAGCCGGACATCCCGGTTGATTTCTCGCAACCGCTGGGGGAGCAGTATCTGAAGGGAATTTTTGAAACGGTGGGGAAATGGCTCCCGACGAGCACCTATTCCAAATCCGATATGGGGTTTGCGTATGACCGTGCCCGGCACGCGGAAGCGATTAGCGGTTTGGTCGGAGCGGGAGAATTGAAGCTGGCGCCCGTAACGGTGAAAGGCCTCGAGAGAATTGCGCGGAGCCGGACAAAGTTTTCCGGTGAATACAGAAGTTTTGCCCGGCAGATTCTGACGGCGCGAAGGGGGATATCCGGAACTTTACGGCCCGGCGGGGCAACCGCATCGTCACTCGGAGATTCTTCCCGGGGGGGCTGGTTTGGATCGAGAAGGAAATTGATACAAGATCTGTCCGTGGCGGCGGCGGGGGTGGCGCTTTTCGGATTGTCGGGCTGCAGCCGGACGGAGGACACGCGGAAAAAAACTCCGGCGGGATCTTCCGCGGGAACCGTATCGCCGGGGGCCCCGCTTTCGACCGATGATTTCATCCGGCAGTCCGCGGCCCGGAAACCGCTCAAAGGCTACGGAGCGCGGAATCAGGCATCGGGGACTAAAGCGGATGCTGTTTTGAAGTTATTTCAAAAGTTCGAGTCCGGCCTGGCGGATCTGGCCCCTGAAAAAGCGGAAAGCGAGTTCGCGAAATTTTATTCCGAACTTTACGGGCTCCTTTCGCCCGATTTCCGGGAAGGGCTGGACAGTCAGTTCAAAACAGAAGCTTCGGTCAACGATTTGTACCTGAGAGTGAGGGATTATCTCGCGTTTAACGGAGCGATGGTTTTTTACGGCGGGACCCGGACGATGACCATTACGGAAAAAGGAGAAACGGTCCGGCAGGTAAGATTGATTCATCACACATTGCTTGAGACGGTTTTCCTGATCGAGAGCGTGGGGCCTTTGGGTGTTCCGGTGGTGAGTCCGTACCGGGGAGATCGCGATGATTCCCGAGGGTCTGTTACCGAACTTGGCGTGACGGTAAACGGCGTCCCGGTGATCCGCGGCGCGCGCGTCAATGAGAAGACGAAATTTCATCTCGAGCAGGCGCAGCGTCTTTCGCAGTCAGTCGAAAGATGCGGCGGCCGGTCATTTTGGGAAGCTTATACCGGTTTCCCGGATCCCTCCAACCCGAATATTACCGTCAGCGTTCCGATTTCGGAGATCTCGGATGCCGTGGGATTTGCGGCGGTTAGATTATACGGGCAGAAGCGCGGTGAGGGCGACGTGCGTTCCGATCTTGAGCTTCTGACCGCCTATCATGAGAAACAGCACGCTTCGGATTTTCAGAATCCGGCCGTAGAAGCAGCGCTTCAGAAGGAAAAATCCGAGGCCGAAAGGGAAGTGCTGAATGAATTAAGGGCCAGGCTTAAATCGCTGCGGTACGCTCCCTGGGCGGGGATTCAAAGCATGTTGAGCGTGGCCGATGCGTCGGGCTCTCTTGAGCCGTTTATGTTCGCGGAGAAAAAGATTTTGGACGCAACGCTGGAAATTATTTCGGAATCGCCGGCTGATTTCAGAAATATCGAACTCAGAAAAGATTCCGGGCTGCCCGTCCGGCTTCAGATCATTGCGCAGCTTGACTCGTTTGCGGATCAAAAATATCAGACGGAACTGGAGCGGTTGACGAAAGCCCTGAGCGTTCGTCTGCGCGTCCCCGATCTGTTCGAAGGAGGCGATGAGGTCTTTGCCGCTCAATCTTTGGGGGGCGGGGAGGAAACCGCCGAAAAGATTTTGATGGGGAAAATCGCGGGCGAGGGGCATGTGGTTGCGGAAGATTCCGAACTGGGGAAAACGGTGCTGTTCCGCGGAGCAGTCTCGACCCTGACCGTGGAAGAGCGGGCGGATCTTCTTGAACGGCTGGTCGCGTTGGAAAGCGAGGCGTTTGATTTTGACGAAGCGCAAACGGAGCAGGCGCGGTATTTTTGGAGAATGGCCTTTGACGGAGAAAATGAAAGCCTCTTTTTGTTGATCAGCCCGCGGAATGAATTAACCGGGGTTTTGAGACTGAATGCCTCGGATTTTCTGGAATCCCAGCTTGCGCTCGTGGCGACAACGGATCCCGGCCGGGGGCGGGGCCGGTTCTTAATGGACGCTTGCTTTGATTATTTGAGAGCGAGCGGGACGAAACCGGTGCTGTGGTTTGCCGAGAACGATTCCCCGGGATTTTATATTCATTACCTGGCTTCGAGGGGCATTGGGTTTGAAATGACCGATTACGTTCACTTCAAAGCGTATTTGGATTCGCTTTCCGGGGAACAGGCGAAAGATCTCGCGCGGGTCGACCAGGCTTTTTCGCGGCGGCGGCAGGAGATTGATCGCGAAATGAGCGCTCTGGAACCGGGATTCTATTTTTACGCGGAGCAGAGCCAATATGCCGGGTGGGGAGCGAAACCGTTCGCGGTTGCTCCGGACGGGAACTGGAGTTTTGTCCGGGAGGACGGAAGCCTGAGCCCTTCGGACAGCGGAAAAGTGAAAAGCGAAATTTGGACGGGATTGGTTTACAAGGACGCGGAGGTGTTTGCGGGAAGTTTTACCAACGGGGCCGTCAGGATCAATGAAAGGACGGTCCGAATCAGG